>Ga0208220_1000310_pt1 | contig 20340 bp, 16 predicted proteins | sample NGESurdeep092012_9_FD_184484 | JGI IMG/M metagenome (GOLD analysis project Ga0208220, IMG submission 184484) | Arctic peat soil microbial communities from Barrow, Alaska - NGEE Surface sample F53-1 deep-092012 (SPAdes) | ecosystem: Environmental > Terrestrial > Soil > Wetlands > Peat ...
TGGGACTTCGAGATCTATCTCCTGGCAGTGCCTGAGCTCTATCGGCCCGCCGAGGCGCTCGGCGAGCTCTAGCTCATTTCCCTCCCGTGGCAGCCGGGAAGCGGCGGCAAGAAATACCTCCGGGGAGGTTCCTATGAGGATCGCCGCTTCGAGAGGCGCGCCCGACTCCTCAGCACGCTGATGGTAGGCGGTCAGATCATGCCCAGGGGCGAGGCGCACCCGCAGCTCGCGATCACTGATGTACATCGACCGGTGGAAGGAAAGGTTCGGGATCCTTCGATCAGGATCTTTGGCGTGGAATACTCCTCCGGTGAAGTATGGCCCGCCATCGTGCTCGCTATACCAGATGAGCGGCAGGTCGCTCAGCTGACCCCGATGGAGAGAGGCATCGGCCTGGCCGGAGTGATCGCGAGGGTGATGTGGTCCACCGGTGAGCGCCTGTGCCCAGGCCTGACAGAAACCACGTGGCCGTGCGCCCAGGACTCGGGCGATGCGCTCAGGGCTGCCGTACAGGTTGGACACGACAGGAAACCTAGTTCCCCTAACGTTCTTAAAAAGCAGGGCCTCATTTCCTCGGCCCTGCACGGCCTGGGTAACTGCGGCGAGCTCGAACCGCGGATCAACTTCCCTCTCCACCGTCAGTATCTGGCCGTCTTGGGTGAGTTCAGAAACGAAGCTGTCCACCGGGCGCCCTCCTTAGCTCCAGCCTGGATCTCGCCGCATCCCATTGTCAGAACTCGAATGCGAGTGACTTAATCGTCACCGATACTGCCTCGGCGGGCTGGATGATACTGCTGATGTCGATGAAGTCGAAGTTCTGGAGCCGGACGCCGTCAATAGCAATAACGCTGACGTTCGACGCCGTGACATCACGGATATGGGCGCCGAGGAGGGCGGCGATGTCCGCCTCAAAGACAAGGCAGAGCGGCCCGCCGCGAGCGAGAGTGCGCGGAAGGGCCATCAGCAGCCCTTCGGCGAAGCCCGACATTCGCTCGAACGACGGCGGTCCTGACCAGTCGAATGCCAGAGCAACTGTGCCGTCGCCTTCGACTGCCTCCATCGATGTGCGGTGGGCGGTGATGGCGCCTGCGACGGACTTCGCATCAAGAGGGCCGGCCCAGTCAATCGGAGGCCTCAGTACGCGTATGTTGCGAACCGGCAGGAGGTCGGGATTGGTAACGCATATAGTATTGCCGCTGACCTGAACGGTGTATTGCGAGGCTCCGATGACGGTGGCCAGCATGCGGGCCCGAGACGGGCGCAGCGGCGCAGGCAGCAGGTCGGCACGCCTGCGTAGCGCAGCCCCGAGCTCGCTGCCGAGGTCCCCTCTGTAGGTGGCATCAGTGCCGTAGACATACTCAGAGACGCCACCCGAGAGCGTGATGGCATCAAGTGGGCCGACCTCTGAGATGGGCTCAGTGAGCCAGAACTCGGCGAGGCTGCTGTCCGCCGGCGCAGCAACCGCACCGATGATCTTCTCCGCCATGACGTCACCGAGTCGCCTGCGCTCAGCGAGCTGGACAGTGTCGCCAAGGTGCAGGTCCAGGCCGCACAGCGAGGCAATTCGCTCGCCCATGGACTCCAGCCGGACGACGCGGCCGTCGTCGTCGAATGCGACGAGGCGGCCTCCGACATGAATGGCTGCGGTCTGGCGGACGGAGCCGCCATCGAGCAGGGCGAACTTGGTCGTGCCGCCGCCCATGTCGATATTGAGGATTCGTATATCCTCGTCCCGCGATAGACCGACCGCGCCAGCCCCGTGCGCTGCGAGCATTGCTTCCATGTGATGACCTGCGGCCACGCACACGAACTTCCCGCCTTGCGTGCCGATCGCCTCGGCCACCGCCCGGGAATTGCGCCTGCGTACTGCCTCGCCGGTGAGGATGACCGCTCCTGTGTCGACGTCATCGGGCCGCAAGCCCGCCTTGGCGTAATCGGCCTCAAGCAGCGAGCGCAGTGCCTCCTGATCGATCAGGTCGCCGCCGGAGTACGGCGTGAGGGGAACTGGGCTCCGGTAAATGCCGGCTCGCTCGACGATCACGTACCGGCTTGAGAGCAGATGGCCCATCCTGCGCAGCACGATCCTGGATGCCATCATGTGCGAGGTGGCAGATCCGACGTCGATGCCGACAGTCGTGAGCTCGATGCGGTCGGTGACCAAGGGTGGATGCAGATCCTCGCCGGCTGCTGCCTCGGTCGCGCTGCTCATCATGACCCGGCCGGAATGCCGGTGATATCCGTCATCTTCGACTGCACGCCGTTCCTGGCCAGGTCCTCCTCGAACATCGCCCGGACCTGAGGGTCTTCGTCCTCGTACTCGATCTGGTCGCCGCCTTCCCTGGTGGACTTGGCGACCTCGTAATTGCCGAGGACACGGTACTTCTGGCTGCCCCATCGCATCGCGAGATAGCGGGCAGGTACTGGGCCAGTATTGAAGTGCTGGTGGAACCAGCGGTCGCCCGGCACGACGACCGAGCCAGGCCCCCAGTCGACGCGGCGAATCGGATCCCCTTCCCGCCAGAGAAGCGAGAAGCCCTGGCCGCTGAGAATGACGACGTGGGCTCCGGCGGCGTGACGATGCGCCTTCTTATACGTGCCCACCGGAAACTGCGATATGTGCCCGCACATGCTGCTGTCCGCGATCTCTAGCATCACGTTGCTGCCGCCGGCGCCCCGCTCTTTCCACTCTTGCAGCTGCATCTTGTTGACGTCCGGCACGAAGTTGGTTTCCCAGATTCTGGCCTGGTAAGCGGTGCCGGACCCAGAGAAGTCAGTGTTCAGGTCGGTACCGCCGAAGCGGTCGATGAAATCGTAATCGAGGTTGAAGATGAAGTCCTGATTGTGGACTAGATTCATCATCAGCGGAGCGCTCGTGACCGCATAGTAGCGAGCCGCTTCGGTGCCGCTGCCGTTGAAGTGCTGATACGAGCAGTTGAGGGGGATCGCGAAAAAGCTGCCGACCGACCACTCGAAACTCGTCCGGGCGCCCCTCCCGTTCCAGACGGTAGTGGCGCCCCTGCCCTTGATGACGTAGATCAGCTCCTCGTACATGTGCCGCTGGACTGTAGTCTGCCCGCTCGGCGGGATCTCGAGGAGGTATGAGCTGTTGACATACTCGGCGCCTTGCAGCCGGAAAATGGCCCCAGCTGCCCCTTTTCGCTCCCACGGGCCAACTTCAACCTCAAGGAGGTCGGGGACGTGAAAGCTCTCAACGATGGGCACGCCCTGTTCCTCGACGAAACGGTCGTAGGATGTGCGCTGGTCAACTGCCGGGAGCGTGGGGATGGTGTCTACCATGGCCTCTTTCCTTACTGTTTCTTCTGGGCTGTTCCGTTATCCCAACCGGGATGGCGCCACGTGTCGCGCTCGACCAGCAACTGGACTTGCCGCTGCTGAATCTCGCGCCGCTGGTCCATGTTTCCGGGCAGCTTGCTTGCGTAAAGATTTCTCGGGAATATCGGCGTCTCGTAAATGACGCGATACTGCTCGGTAGTGAGATCCTTGAGCCAGCCGCCGAGCGATGTCCGGAGCCGGTAGTCGCGCAGTGCCTCGACGTCTATCGTGGCGTTGAGGAATGTGGACGTCCCGCCGTGCTCCATCGATGCAAGAATCTGGCCCCGATAGTCGACGACCATGCTGTGGCGTTGCTTGTCAATCAGCGCGGCCTGGCTGTCATGCGAGCTGGGGACGGTTGGACCGTTCTGGTTGCCGATGACATACATGTTGTTGTCAAGGGCGCGTGCCCGGTTCTGTATGCTCGCGAATTCGGCGATCGGGTATGGTCCTCGATAGGCAATCTCGCATCCATTGAGTGCTAGGCCCCTGGCATTCTCAGGATAGGCCGCCTCGTTGGCAATCATGAATCCAATTCGGCCGATTTCCGTGTCAGCGACGGGATAGAAGGAGTCGAGGGTCCGGCCGTACAGCTCGATCCACCTCTCCCACACGGCATGCGGTGTCAGTGACGTCTCATGAGGGTGGAGTACGGCTACTTTATGGTGTCTGAGAAGAATGCTGCCGTCCGGGCCGATCAGGAAGCCAATGTTGAAGTAGCAGCCCGGAAAGTCAGGATTCCGGGCTTTCGCGGTGGCCATGAGATAGAGGTCATGACGAATGCAGATCCTGGCCAGCCGGTCCGTCTCCGGGCCTGGGATGTCGATGGCACAGTGCCTGGCGTAGTCGGCATGGTCAGTATCGTGTATCTCGTCCGCAAATCCTTGCAAGGCGCCTTCGGGCACGGTCACAAGCCGTGCCGGAAGCTGGAGGTTCGCAGTCCACAGAGCCGTTCGGACGAGCCGATCGATGCGCTCGATGTTGCCGATGACATCAGATCTGTCTGAAATGCTGTAAACGGCTGGGCACAGCGCGACGACCTGATACGGATCGATCCGCTTGCCATGATGCGGGGCGTGAGGCGAGGGCATCATCAGGATGGCTCATCATCCCGGACGCCGGCTCGGGCGGCGGTCTGAGAGACCGGCGTGCCAGAGGCTGGCCCGGCTGCGCGGGAAGCCGACTCGATGGCCTCGATGATGCCGGCATAACTGCCGCAGCGACACAGATTCGCCCGCATCCACTCCGTTATCTGCTGCCGTGTGGGCTGGTGGCAGGCGTGCAAGAGAGCGGTGGCGTTCATGAGCTGGCCCGGTGTGCAGTAACCGCACTGTGCGCCGACGTTGGTCACGAACGCCTCCTGGAGGCACGTCAGGGACTGACTACCGCCGAGGCCTTCGATGGTGGCAACGTTCCGGCAGTCTGCGTCGACGGCGAGCATGCCGCAGGCGGACATGGGCATGTCATCAACCAGCACGGTGCAGGCGCCGCAGGCCATGCGCTCGCACCCGCGCTTGGTGCCCGTCAGGTGAAGGCGGTCGCGCAGCAGGTCGAGCAGCAGGTCCGTGGGCGCAACGGCTCCGTGCCAGGCCTCGCCATTGATGGTGCACTGGATCGTGACGTCGTTCGTGGTCATGCGCGGTCCTCGATGGTTGCGTGACGGCTGCGGTCCGCGGCAAGGTCGGCCGCTCTTCGTATCAGGCCGGTGAGGACGGCTACCTTGAAGTCGGCCGAGCCGAGCAGGTCCGACTGCGCCGAGACAGCCTGGGCGACGTCCGGGATGGCTTTGGCAACGACGCTGTCAATGTCGTCTACTGGGGCTCCGGCCAGTGACATCTCCAGTGAGCGCAGCCGCAACGGATGCGGTGGCACAGCACCCACGGCAATCCGGCACTCGAGCATCTGCTCATCCGCTATGCGTGCGGCAAGGCACACGATCGCGGTCGGAGGGCGGTGCACGGTCTCGAGCCGTTCGTGCACCGCGATCCAGCCGCTGCCCAGAGGCCGGAGCCGGATGCTCTCGATGATCTCGTCTCGCCTGCACGCAGAGGTGTACGGTGCAGTCCAGAAATCCTCGATTGATACCGACCGCGGTCCTGAGCCGCTGATGAGATCGACAAAGCCGCTGTACAGCTGGGCAGCCGTTCCCGGGTCAGTATGCGGGTGCGCGAAAGCGAAATTGCCGCCAATCGTACCTTGCGTTCGAATACGCACGGTACCAAGGTGACCGCAGGCCTCGCCCAGCAGCGGCAACTCGGCCGCGATCAGCGGGTTGCTGGCTATCATGTAGTGCGTTGTCGCGGGCCCGACGCGGACTTCGTCGCCGATAGCGGAAATTCCGTACGAGCCAGCGATCCGCTTGGTGTCTATCAGGCTGCTGCACGTGAGCGCGCCGCTGCGCAGTCCAAGCGCTACTTCCACGCCTCCCGCGTAGAGCAGAGATCCATCGCGATCATTGTTCAGGTGATGAACAGCATCCGTTATGGTCGCCGGTCGAAGCAGTCTCATAACCTGTGGCCTTACCGGCTCGATGGATATTGCGAGGTAACGGCCATGGTATTTTCCTGTATAGCCGTGAGAACTCTCTCCGGCGTGAATGGCGACGTGGTGATCCGGACCCCCAGCGCATCGCAAATCGCGTTGCCGATCGCTGGCGTCACGCACGGCAGCGACGTCTGAGCCAGCCCTTTGGAACCGAAGGGCCCAGGCCCGTCGCAGTTTTCTACGAGAATGACCTTGAGTTCCTCGGGCAGGTCCGCCGCGGTAGGTATGCGATATCCCCAGCCATCGCCATTCTCCAGCCCTGCGTGGCCGTAATGGAGCTCCTCGTACAGGGCCAAGCCGAGACCCATTACTACGCCGCCCTCCACCTGGCGTACTGAAGAGGTGCGATGCAGGGCCATTCCGGCATCCGCGACGGCGCAATAACGGAGAATCCGGACCTCACCCGTTCGCCGGTCGATTTCAATCTCGGCCGCCGCAGCGCCCGGGGCCCAGTGGTCGAGTCCGCCGAATGCGCGATCCTCGGACGGTGCGTATCCATACGAGCCCACAGCGGCCATGCTCACGGGCAGGGTGGCCCGCGCGCTGGCGAGTATCAGCTCGAATGGATATTCCTCCGAGCCGCGCGAGAGCACTCCGTTCGCGTAGCTCCACTCGTCGCGGTTACCGCCCTTGACGTCGGCGGCGACGTCCAGCAGGTCGCTGATCAGACGCCGGCAGGCTTCCTGGACGGCGTTTCCCATCTCGACCGTGGTGCGCTGCGCGATCGTGCCGACGAAGGCCATGCCGTTGGCCGTGTCGGGGTGGCCGACGGTGACCCTGCTCTGCTCGACACCGAGAGTCCGGGCGGCAACGATGGCGAGCACGTTGTAGACGCCGGTGCCCAGGTCGGGCGCATTGTGGTGGACCGTGACCACGCCACGCGGACTAACAGAAACCATCGCGTGGGCTCGGCCGCCACCCTGGGTGCCGTGGCGTAGTGACAGGGCGATCCCTCGCCCGCGCACGACGTGCGCATCGGGCTGCGGGTTGTCCACGGCAACGGCAGGAGGCTGCGGATCTCCCGGGGTGACGCCATTGCCCGCAATCCACCCAATGCCTCGCATGGCCTGGTCGATGAGCTCGGTGAAGTCGGTGTCGATCGGTGGCACATCAGCAACATAAGGAGTTCCGCGCACTAGCCAGGTTTCGGCTGGGAACTCGCCTCGGGTGAGCACGTTAGCCTTGCGGATATCCCACGGCGTGGTACCGAGCTCGTGAGCGGCAACGTCCATGAGAGACTCGATGCCAAATGTGGTCTGGTTTTTCCCGGTGGCCCGGAAGGATGCTGCGGGGACGGTGTTGGTGTAGGCGGCGGTGGCCCAGACCCGGAAATGCGGGATCCTGTAGCAACCCCACGCTGAAATGCACGCATTATGCGTGACGATCCGCGCGCCAGTGAAATATGCGCCGGTGTCGAGCTCGAGTTCTACGTCGAGTGCTGTCATGCGGTTCTGGCGGTCGAAACCTGCCCTCGCCCGATAGGTAATGGCATGTCTGGAGGTGACACGGAAGCTCTCTAGATCTGTGGCCCGATACTTGACCGGCCTGTTGAGTGCCCGGCTCACGGCGGCGGTGCATATCACGGCAGGCGTGATCTGCTTCGCGCCAAAACCCCCGCCAATATACGGAATGCGCACGCGGACCGAGGCGGGCTCGATGCCAAGGGCACGTGCTACCTGGTCACGCAGGCCGAAGGCCATCTTTGCTGATGCCCAGACGGTTAGCTCGGGACCTTGCGGGATCACCAGGCACGAAGTCGCCGGCTCTATTGGCCGGTGGAAGGCGTGGCCGCCGAAGAAGGTGCCCTGGACGACGTGTGCGGCCTGGGCAAGTCCTTCTCCGACATCACCCCAGGCCAGTTCATCCTCGTACGCCACATTGCTGCCGAGTTCAGGATGAACGAGCGGAGCCCCGGCTGCCATTGCCTCCTCGAACGTATAGACGTGCGGCAAGTCGTCATACTCCACGCGCACCGACGCCGCCGCGGCCTGAGCAGCCCGCTGGTCATGCGCAACGACCAGGCCGATGAAGTCCCCTTCGAAGCGGACGGCACATGTGCTCAGCACGGTCTGCTCTCCGCGTGCCACGGCGCCCTCGCCCGCGTCCTCACCGATGCGCATGCCTGCGTTGACGCCGAAGAGCCGGTCGCGGTACAGGATTGCCTCGACTCCCGGCATGCCCGATGCGGCGCTGATGTCAATCGAGCGCACGCGAGCATGAGGGCGATCACTGCGAATGGCGGCTGCATAAAGGCAGCCCCCTGGCTCCGGCAGGTCATCTAGATACTCGGCGCTGCCACTGACCTTGGCTGGAGCATCCAGCCGGGCCGTCTCGGGCCAGGCTGGCGCGACCAGCTTGGGGCGCAATTGCCGTCGGCTCGCATGACGTTCCACTAGCAATACCTTCCGCTTCCGGCGCCGACTGCGCCCGACCGGCCGACTGCGCCGACCGCCAGGCTCAGGGGGCAGGAACTACGAGTTGGTGACATGGTCGTTGGCCTGTGCCAGTGCTACTTGTAGGCCAGCGCTGCGTGCTGTATGGCCGCCGGACTGAAGTCGAGAATCTGCGAGGTGACCGACTTGACCAGCGGAGTGCCGACAATGCCGGTGACGTTGACGTTCTTGGTTATCTCGCCTGCCTCCCGCGAGACCTCTTCGGCTTCCTGCCAGCCCTTCAGGTCGATTCCGCCAGGCCGCACGGAAGGGGCATAGGGCGTCGCGAGCGCGACGGTGTCCTTTACCTGCGTCTCAGCCGTGGACTTGTCCAGGCAGGTCTGCGGGAGATCCGAGCATACGATTTGCGCAGCGGCGGTCGGGTTGGCGATCCCGAAGACCGTTCCTTCCGTGAACGCGCGCGCGATGCCAATGAAGATCTTCCGCGTCTTCGGGTCCTGGAGCGCGGCCTGCGTCGTCACGAAGCAGCTCTCCGGCGCGTCCTCATACTGGCTGAGCTTGATGTAGCTGAAATGAAGTCCCTTCAGGGACATCAGGTCAAATTCGGTCGACTCCGAAATATACGCATCGACCTGGTGCGTCTGCAGCGCCCGCATGGTCTGCGCTGTGCCGTCGCCGATAGGAATCATCTTGACATCCTGGCCAGGAACAAGACCTACCTCGTGGAGAACCGCATCAGCGTACGGAACCTCACCGGAGCCCACCTCGGTGTAGCCGAGGGTCTTGCCCTTGAGATCAGAGACGTTCTTGATAGGGCCTCCGCGCAGCTCGCCGATCTCATAAATCAACTTCTCCTGAAAGCAGCTGGGGACCCTGAGGGATGGATCTTTTGAGTAGGCGATGATGTCGGCTGGACCGTTCGCCATGCCGTATGTGGCGTGACCTGTAATAATCTGCTGAGTCACGAAAGAGGATCCCTCGGTTGGAATGACCTTGACGTCCAGCCCTTCTTTCCGGAAGTAACCCATCCTGCGTGCAACGGAGAAAGAGTAGAAGACCGGTCCATCTTGATATGAGATCAGGAGGCTCACCTGCCGAAGCTTCCCCCCACTGTCAGAGCCGCTGGCGGACTGGCCGCAGGCGGCCAGCGAGAGGAGCGCGGCCAGCGCTAGAACTGTGACCAGGATTTTCCGGGGACGCTTTTCCATGGGTATCCCTCGCTATTCGGTGAAGACGGCAGCTAGTGCGGCAAGCAATTAGCTATAGGGCTGACTTGTTGGTCCAGAAGATAATCTTGCGCTCGGCGAAGACGAGGATCGCATAAAGCAGCAGTCCAAGTATGGCCAGGACAACGATGACTGCGTACACCCGTGGTACGTCGAGATTTTGCTGGAATTGTGTCAGCAGGACCCCAAGACCGACCGATCCGCCGATAAACTCCGCGATGACCGACCCGATAAGCGCGAGCGTCAGGGCTAGTTTCGCGCCAGCGGCAACGAGAGGTGCGGCACTCGGCAGGATGAGGTGATAGAACATCTGCCAGCGAGATGCGCCAAGCGACCGCATGAGGAGCTGGGAGTCGCGATCCACGGCCTGTATGCCTGCCACCGTGCTCACGACTAGCGGGAAGAATGACATCGATGCGGCCATGGCAATCTTCGAGGAGAGGCCGAAGCCCAGCCAGAGCAGGAACAGGGGGGCCAGAGCTGACCGCGGGATTATCTGGAAGGCGAGAGCATGCGGGTAGACCGAGCGGCGAAAGATGGGAAATATCGCCGTCAGCATCCCGAACACGAGCCCGGCAAGCACACCTATCGCAAAGCCGGCGACGGTCTCGACTAGGGTAGTCTCGACGGAGGACCAGAAGAATCCCTGCCCTAGCATCCCCCCGAGGTCATGGGCTATTGAACTGGGCGCGGGCGCGACGAACTGGCCAAGAAGACCTATTGCGCTGGCGAGCTGCCATAGCCCTATAACCACGACAAAGAACACGGCAGGCGGAATGACGGTGCTCACAGATTGCGGCAGCATGCTCGGCCGAGGCTGATTAGCGGAGCGAGCCGGGAACCGTGTCTCCGCGCTCTTCGACTGCAACGTCATCGATCAACCTCTCGCCACGCTGAGGAGTCTTCGGATCTGGCTCGTGGCGTCGGCAAACGCGCCGTCGTCGATCATCGCGGATCGACGCGGGCGGGGAAGGCCCACCGTCACCTCGCCGATGATGTTTCCTGGGCTCATGACGAGGACGCGATCGGAGAGCAGCACAGCCTCCTGGACGCTGTGCGTCACGAAGAGCACTGTCTTCTGCACGAGTTCGTGAATCCTTGAGAGTTCCACATTGAGATGCTCGCGGGTCAGCTCATCCAGTGCGCCAAAGGGCTCGTCCATGAGCTGGATGCTGGGCGCGTACGCGAACAGGCGAGCGAGGGCAGTTCGCTGCTGCATGCCGCCGGACAGTTGCCAGGGATAAGCGCTGCGGAACTTCTCGAGTCCTACCATTCTGATCACTTCGAGCGCACGGCTCTCGGCATCTGCGCTGACCTCACCGAAAATGCGAAAGGACAGCATGACGTTCCCCAGCACGGTGCGCCAAGGCAAAAGCGCCGGATTTTGCAGGAGAATGCCGACGTCCCGTCGACCTGCCTGCGCTGGCCGCTGTGCGAGTCTCACTTCTCCTTGGTCAGGAGTTATCAGGCCGGCTACTACCTTGAGAAATGTGGACTTGCCGCATCCGCTGGGTCCAGCAATGGAGACAAACTCACCGCGATTGATAATGCAGCTTACGTCACTGAGGACGTCTATCCTTCCGGATCGCAACGGAAAGCTCTTCCACAGGTTGGTCGCAACTATGTCAGGTATCGCCGGTCTCGCAGCATCACGGCAGGTTTGACCGGGCGCATGAGTATGATGATCAAGTGATAGGGATTCTGCGTTTGCGGCAGAGCCCAGAGATTGCTCGTGCAATGGTCACCGGATCCTGGCAGAGTTGACGTGCGGGCATGCGAGAAGTGCACGGGTGCCCCGCGCGGCGGACGCCTTTTGAGGTTCGACCTACGGTATAACTTTATCTCATCGGTTTGGCAGTTGGAAACACGCATTGTGTCTCGTCATGCTCCTGCCTTGCCTGGTGATCGACTGGCGAAGTTATGGTTGCCAGAATGTGGGCTGGCCTTCCGCCACGCCGCGGCAAGAGCCCATCGCCTTTCTAACCTGCGATTGGTGCTCTCCGAAGGCCGGAGCTGCAAGTGAGTTGACTATCCTGAGGGGTTCAGGCTCAAGTGGAGCCCGTCTGTAAGCCTGGGGATCAGGAACGGGAGTGTCCGACTTCGACAAATCCGCAGTCAGACAGATGGGAGCCCTCGCAGCAGTTGATGGCGCGTAAGCCGACTGGGCTAGATACTGGACGCTCAGCCTAGCGCACCCTTATAGTTCGTCATCGCTGAGCAGCGGCTTGGCGGAGCGCGAGTGGATGACCGGCCAGCCTAGGCTGATGGGCCTGAAGGACGGTCAGTAGCGCCGAAGGATGTCGACCAGCTGAAAGGCAACGCCGAACGATTCGCTGGCGCCAATCATCCCGGCATGGTCGGCATCGCCCTGCTGCGGAACGGCGGCTTCGCAGTACGCCGGAACCTGGCTCGAAGCAAGCTCGACGTAGAGGCCGCCGGGCCAGGTTCCGGCCAGCTTATGAGCGTTAAAGTAACCCCGTACCTCGCCGACCACGTCCGCGAACGAACGTTCGGTGCGGCCATCGCGGCGAGCAAAGGTATTCGCATGTATCGGGTCGCAGGCCCAGACGACGACATGACCACTGTCTCGAACGGCCGCAAGGATAGGCGGAAGCTTTTTAGCCACATCGCGAGCGCCCATGCGGCAGACGAGGATCAGACGCCCAGGTCTCCGCTGCGGATTGAGCGCTTCACAAAGACGGACGACTGCCTCAGGCGTGGCCGCGGGCCCGAGCTTGGCCTCCACCGGGTTGAGTATGCCGCGCAAGAATTCAACACGTGTCCCATCTGGCCGTCTTGATCGCTCACCCAGCCAGAGCAAATGCGCGGACGAGTCCCACCACTCGCCGGTGGTGGAATCATGTCGAGTAAGAGCTTGCTCCCATGACAGCTGCCGCGCCTCATGGGCGACCCAGAACTGAGCGTGACCACCTAGATTACCGCCAGAAGGAGAGATCCCCAATGCCGCCATGAAGCGTATCGCCTTTGTGATCTCTGTTGCTGTCTCGAGATCAGCTCTGCAATTGGAGTTCATCAAGAAGTCCAGGTTCCAGCCACCGGGCTGGTATGGGCTTGCCGAGCCTTCGGCTGCTAGCGCCCGAACGGCGTTGATTGCTGAGACTGACCGATCGTACGCGGCAAGGAGCTGCGCTGGATCAGGTGCCCATCGATGTCTCGCCTCGGCAAGACCAGGAGTTTCGGTAGAGCGTGAGCGCGCATCAGCCAAGTAGTCGCCGATTCGGGCTACCTTCACAACTGGAAGCCCGGTGCCATAGGTAAGAACGAGCGCTAGTTGCAGAAGTCTTCTGAGCTTCTCCCGGATTACCTCAACACGCCAATCTGACATGACTTGTGCACAGTCGGATGCCTGAAGGAGGAATGCATTTCCTGCAGCCACTTCCGCCAGAGCCGAGCGGAGTCGAAGTGCCTCGCGGGCAAGCACGATCGGAGGCCGGGTCGATAGCAGGTCCAGTGCCTGCCGGAGCGCTAGCGCTTTCGAGGAGTCCGGCTGGTGCTCGCGCCAGCTTCCTGGCTGCCAGGCAGTCACCGTCATGGCCTCAGGATGTGCGATCGCGCCGTCTCGGGCAAGGCTCGAGTGTTGCCAGGGCTACGGTGATGTCTCAAAATGGCGCTCGGCGCAGTTGCTCGCGACGTGTCCAGGGCGATGTCGTGGTGGGTCCGGGGACCGAGATGGCTGCGACCTCAAAGCGCAGGCGAACGGAAGGTGTCGTACTTGCAAGTCAGCATGGTCGGTTACGTCGACCAGTCAAGGCTTCCGGCAGCAACGCGCTTGCTCGACCTGCTCCGCGATGATCTTGAGCTCACCGGCACCAAGGACGCTTGCAGTCGAGGCGAATGTGGGGCGTGCACAGTCTTGGTTGACGGCAGGCCCGTCCTTGCCTGCCTGACGTTGGCTCGACGAGTGAACGGTCTGGTGGAGACAGTCGAAGGCCTGGCGGATGAGGCGGCCGATCTGCGTGCGGCATTCGCGGAAAGGGCGGCGTTTCAGTGTGGCTTCTGCACGCCCGGGCAGATCGTGCGCGGAGTGGCCTTGCTGCGCGGAGACTTGCCGGCTGATGAGAGGGAACTCCGAAGATCTGTATCGGGAAACATCTGCCGCTGCACCGGCTACCAGGCGATCGTTGAAGCGCTACGGTCGACGGCTGCAGCACGCGCGGAAAAGGCCGAGAATGCCGGGCTTGAGCCGACAACGAGTGCCGCGATAGCTGAGAGGGAAGTCCCTTGACCGATACGGCCATGCAGGCATCCAGCACCATCGGTCAGCGAGTCCCTAATGTGGAGTGGCAGGAGAAGACTTCCGGCTCAGCTCTTTATGCCGGTGACGTGAAACTGCCCGAGATGCTGTTCGCCAGTATCTATAGGAGCCCGCATCCGCACGCTCGACTTTTGTCGATCAACGCTGATCCCGTGCTCCGGTCACCTGGGGTCGTGACCACCTTGACCGCCGCTGACCTGCCAGATCGCAAGTACATCCACCACGGCGGGCCGATGTCCGATCGGACCGTCCTAGCCTGTGGCGTAGTTCGCTTCGTTGGCGAAGAAGTCGCCGCCGTCGCGGCCGAGAGTCCTGAGCAAGCACGCCTTGCTGCGGCTAGGTTCGATGTCCGGTACCGGCGTCTTCGAGCGTCGACCTCCGTCGAGCAGGCACGTCGTTCTCGCGCTCCGCAGGTACATGGACACGCGCAGGGGAACATTGCCCTGTCGATCGAGCATTCCTTTGGCGCCGAGTCCTCCTCGGAGCCCTCCGACGTGACCGTCGGCGCCACCTATCGTTTCCCGCGACAGAATCATGCGTGCATGGAGACCAATAGCATCGTGGCTTCCTGGCACGGAGCCGCTGGTCGTCTGGAGCTATGGGTATCGTCGCAGGCTCCCTATTTCGTCAGGAAAGAGCTGGCGCACGTCCTGGATATCCGGGATGAGCAGATCACCATCCATCAAGTGGCTGTAGGTGGCGGCTTCGGATCCAAGTCAAAAATATCTGAGTACGAGGCCATTGCTGCTGCACTTTCGATGAAAGCAGGTCGCCCTGTCAGGTTGATCCTGACGCGTCAGGAGGAATTTTCCGCCACCAAGTCCCGGCACTACTTCGAGGTGGACCTCCGGACGACAGCCAGGTCGGACGGATTCCTGAGGAGCCGTCGTGCTGCCGTTACTGTGGACAACGGAGCATATAACCACTCCGGCCCATCTGTCATGGGCGCAGGCACGGGCGCAATCGCCTCGCTCTATCGCACACCGTATGTTGACTTCCGAGCCAACCTGATTTACACCAATAACCTCCCGTCAGGTCAGTTCCGGGGCTATGGCAACCCGCAGGTCACGTTTGCGATCGAGTCGCAGATGGATGAGCTCGCTGGTGAACTGGGGATAGACCCGGTTGAATTCCGGATTATGAATGCAAATCAAGAAGGCGACGTCACGCATGCCGGCTACAGGCTAGAGTCTGCCGGGCTTGTCGCTTGCCTTGACGCTGCGCGCGACGCGATCGGGTGGCAGGAGAAGCGGCAGCTGGGCGGATCCGGCCGCGGCGTCGGAATTGCGGCCGCCATCCAGGTTTCGGGGGCGTATGTCTATCCAGGAGCGAACAGGAGCAGTGCCCGGGTAGACGTGGAGCACGACGGCAGCGTAGTGATCCGATTCGGCGGGGCCGACGCCGGAACAGGGCAGCGTACGATCCTTGCCCAGATAGCCGCAGCGGAGCTGGCGCTGCCGTTGGCCGACATCCGCGTCGTGATGATGGAGTCCGAGGGCACGCCTCCGGACTTGGGCGCATGGTCAAGTCGCGGCACGTTCATGGGGGGGCATGCCGTGCGGTGCGCGGCACGGAAGACCGCCAGAGAGCTGCAGCGGCGCACGGCCATCCTTGCTGGCGGTGAGCCCTCCGGGGTGAGGCTGGATGGCGGGCGCACCTATGCCGGTGGACTCTCATGGGCGATTGGTGAGGTCGGGAAGGCCACCGAGGATGTATGCGGGCCCCTGACGGTGGTCGACGAGTACGTAGCGAACATAGAGGAACCTGACTTCGCCACCGGCAAGGCTAACATCTCGGGTGCCTACTCCTTCGCCGCGCACGCGGTAGAGGTAGACGTCGATGAGAAAACAGGAAAGGTCAGGATCTGTGACTTTGTAGCAGCGCACGACTCTGGCAAGATTATCAATCCGCTACTCGCGGAAAGCCAGGTGATCGGCGGCGTAGCGATGGGCCTGGGAGCTGCGCTGGGGGAGGAACTGATCTATGCCAACGGCCGGATGGTCAATCCGGCCTATTCACAATATCCACTTCCGCGTGCGGCAGATCTTCCGAGCATACGGGCTGTCTTTATCGAAACACAGGATCCGAATGGTCCTTACGGCGCGAAGGGCATCGGCGAGATCGCGATCGTGCCAGTGGCCGCCGCGGTAGCCAACGCTGTTGCTCACGCTGTTGGCGTGCGGGTCCGAGATGCACCTCTGACACCTGACAAGATCCTCCTGGGGATGCGGCCTGACGCTCGTTCCCGTCGCTATCACATATGGCGACGGCCGAGTCGATGGCAGACCGCACTAATCAGGCGCTCGTATCGGCACGGAACAGAGGCACTTCTGGACCGGGTAGGAACTCGCCTGGCCAGGATGCCAGCGAGCACAAGCGCGCCCGATCTCTACGTGCCACGTGACACGCAAGACGCGATAAAGGCGCTGAGGCGAGGAGGGGCGCAGCCGATCGCGGGCGGGACTGATCTTCTCGTTGCAGCTAGCCAGGGACTTAAGCACCTTGGATTCCTCGTTGATGTCGCGTGTCTTGAGGAGCTTACGCAGATCGATGTCCGCCAGGACGGATCAGCCAGGCTGGGCGCAGCTGTCCGCCTCGCGGACCTTGAAGTCATGGATCCGGACTCCAGTCCGCTCGGAGTCATAGCCCAGGCGGCAAGGACGATCGCATCCCCGCAGCTCCGGCAGATGGCGACTGTGGCTGGCAATCTGTGTCAGGCCAATCGTTGCTGGTTCTACCGCAGCGGATTCATGTGTTACAAGCGAGGCGGAGCTACATGCCCGTGCTATGCGGTCAACGGCGACCACCGCTTCTATCATGCTGCACTGACAGCGCACCGCTGCCAGGCCGTCACGCCATCGGACCTGGCCACGGTGCTCGCGGCGCTCGATGCCGAGATCGAGGTCGCCGCGGATAACGTAAGCCGGCACGTAAGGGTGACCGACTTCTATCGTGGTCCCGGTGAGACGGTCCTGATGGAGGGCGAGATGGTTACTGCTGTGGCCATCCCAAGCAGGGCTGGCCTGCGCTCGAGCGCCTTCGAGAAGCTGAACATGTGGACAGGTGACTTCTCGGTCGCGTCCGCGTGCAGCTCACTCGAGATTGCCAACAACAAGATAATCCATGCTCGCGTTGTGGTCGGGGGATTGGCGGACCGGCCGGTGCGTCTCCGGCGCGTGGAGCGCGCACTGGAGAACAGGATCGTGCCAGCTACGCCGGCACTCAAGGAGATAGCCGCCGGCTGGATTAGCCAGGCGCATCCTCTGCCTAACAATGCATGGAAACTTGACGCGGCGGCCGGGCTGCTACTTAGAGCTCTTGAGCGCAGCCTCGCGGCCGACGTGATCCACTGAGCAGCCGACGGGCGGAAGCTCAGCACATCGCGAGAGGCGGCTGACTATGGAGAAGATCTCGATAGGTGGATTCCTCTACCTTGACCGCAGCCAGCCGCTGGTTGCAGGGTCGGTTCAAGTAGACGGACTGGACTACGCCTTCACGATCCTTTCCGCTGTTGAGCTTGGCCGGCGCGTCTACCAGGGGAAGGAGTTCGATGCAGGAGAGCTCTGGGCGGCTTCTTACATCTGTGATGTCGCACGACAGCGCTCCGAGTACGTAGGCCTTCCGGTATTTCCATCACGTGTCTTCCGGCACGGTTTCATCTACGTTCGAGAAGACAGCGGTATACAGGTTCCAGCGGATCTCGCTGGCAAGAGGGTCGGGGTGGTGGAGTACGTGCAGACTGCCGCCGTATGGATACGGGCATTTCTTGAGCACGACTATGGCGTTTCGCCATCCGACATCGAGTGGGTCCTGACCCGTCAGCAGACCCATGCTGCTATCGCCCCTCCGGCCCATCTTTCAGTGACTATGGCGGCCGACGAGCGGAGCGTGGAGCAGATGCTGCACGCTGGCGAGATCGACGCCGCGATTGGCGCGCTCAATCCGCGATCAATGCTCGCGGGACCGGTCCGCCGGCTGTTCGGGGAGCCAAGGACAGTAGAGACTGAATACTACCGGCGCACAGGACTTTTCCCGATCATGCATATTCTGGGCGTTCGAAGGGATCTTTATGAACGCGAGCCTGAGATCGCACGTGCCCTCTTCAGGCTATTCTGCGAGGCCAAGAAGTATGGGGACGAGCGACTGCGGCGGACGTCGTCGCTGGCCGTATCACTTCCCTGGCTTGAGGATCATCTTCAGGAGACAAGAGCCATATTCGATCGCGATCCGTTCGCGTACGGCTTCGCCGCCAACCGAGATGCCGTAGATGCACTTACGCGGTATGTGCTCGAGCAGGGACTGGCGCCGCGAAAGGTTGAGCCGGAGGAGTTGTTCGCAGCTGAGACACTGGACACCTAGTCAGCGGCTGGGCACGCGCTTAACGTGGTGAAGCTAACGGGAGAGTGGTGAGGGATATTGAGCAGTCTCAAGGTTTACAGGAAGATTACTATCGCGCTGCTGCGCCTGCTGCCTGCCTTGCCCAGCAAGACAGCCGGGGGCGCGCCGAGACCCGGCGGCCTGCGCGCGCTGGCCATGGCCTGGTCGTATCGGATGGCGGAAGGCACGCAGCATTTCCGCGGCCAGATCTACCGGGCAATGTACCTGCTGGGCTTCACGCCCTGGGATCGCGAGTCTGCCAATCCGTGGCTGGCCAGGGCGGTCACGGGCGACTCGGCGTTGCGGCCAGGCCGGGCTCTGGAACTCGGCTGCGGAACCGGAACGAATAGCATCTATCTGGCCGGGCTCGGCTGGGATGTCACGGCTGTCGACCTCGTCCCAGAGGCCATCGCCAAGGCCCGCGCCAAGGCGGTTGCCGCCGGATGCTCACCACGTTTCGTGAGAAGCGATGTCACTCGCCTGCCGAGCGCAGGACTTGAGGGCCCCTACGACCTGCTGCTCGACGTCGGCTGCTTTCACGCGATTCCGGTGGCCCGGAGGGAAGCGTATGTCCGCAGCGTCTCGCAGGTCGCGGCGCCTGGCGCCACAATGATGCTGACTGGTCAGTTCGCCAGAACAGCCACGCAGCCAGGCAAGGCTGGGGTAACAGTTGACGAGGTCAAGCAGCGATTCGAGGGCTGGGACCTGGTCCGGGCGGAACAGATGCCGACTGCGTCGCTTCCTGATGGCCGGCGAGATCGCGCTGCGGAGTGGTTCGACATCTGGCACTACGAGCTTCGGCGGCAGGGCGAGCTTTCGTAACTCTGAGGAGCAAGCCATGAGGATTGGGATACAGCTTCCGCACTTCAGCGACGAGAGCACTCATGCTCGGCTGCTGGACTTCGCCCCGAGAATCGAACAGCTAGGGTTCGACAGTGTCTGGGCACGGGACAACCTCAGTTTCAAGGGCCACGGGTTTGAGCATCCGGGTAAATTCGTAGATCCGTTTATCACGCTGGCCGCGCTCGCATCCGTTACCAGCAGGGTCAAGCTGGGAACAGCGGTGACGGTGCCGTTCAGGCATCCACTCGTCACGGCCCAGCTCGTGGGATCGCTGTCCTGGATATCACGAGGGCGCTTCGAGCTCGGGATTGGCCCCGGATCGTTCCGCGAGCCGTTCGAGCTGACCGGGACGCGATTTGAGGACCGGATCGCTCTGTGCCGTGAGACTGTCGGCGTACTCAGGGCTGTGGCCCATGGCCCGGGCGCGACCTACCGGGGGAAGCTCACGGATTTTGCCGGTGCCACGATCGATCCAGCTCCGCCAGAAGACCTCTTCATCTGGTATGGCGGTGGGTCGAGCGCATCGGTCCGGCGAGCCATTGCATACTGTGACGGGCTTAATCCTGGGCTCTGCCCGTTCATGGCCTGGGACGAGGTCGTAGCCTCGGCACGACGACAGTCAGAAGCCCTGGGGCGTAACCTACGGTTTGCCTCGATCCCGTTGCTCTCGCTCGGAAGGAGCTATGATGACGCCCTCGCAAAGGTGGCCAGTTCGCTCCCGTCGTTTCGTCATTTCCTCGAATCGTATTACCGGAAGGAATTCCCGAGGGTGCCTGACCTTGCCGGAGCGCTGCTCCTGGGGGATGCCGACGATATCGGGGACCAGCTGCATCAGTTCAGTGCGCGTGGCGTTGACCTGGTGGTCATCGATGCACGGCTCATCATGCGGGAGTTCGAGGAGGTGATTGAGCAGATCGGCGAGCGCGTCCTGCCCGCGTTCAGCTAGCTCAGTCCCGGACTTTACCCTGCCAGTTCATACCTGCCTAGTAAGGAGGCTCGGTGTCCGAAGGTGTCTCGCACGCTTACGTCTGGGTCGAGGACCATGATCGCGCGATCTCTTTCTATACCGAAAAGCTCGGCTTCGAGCTATGCGAGGATGTGCGGATGGGTGACAGGCGGTGGGTTACTGTCAGACATCCGCTGAGGCCGGATCTGAAGCTGGCGCTGTCGGAGATCAGCTCTCTCGATACGCAGTCGGTCGAATCCATCCGCCAGCTGCAGGAGAAGGGGCTGCTCAACGCCGGCGGTCTCGCTACACGCGACTGCCGAGGGGAATATCTGGAACTTGCTGGCCGGGGCGTGAGCTTCGTTCTGGAGCCGACGGCCCGGCCATTCGGGATCGAGGCGG
>Ga0208220_1000312_pt1 | contig 20306 bp, 18 predicted proteins | sample NGESurdeep092012_9_FD_184484 | JGI IMG/M metagenome (GOLD analysis project Ga0208220, IMG submission 184484) | Arctic peat soil microbial communities from Barrow, Alaska - NGEE Surface sample F53-1 deep-092012 (SPAdes) | ecosystem: Environmental > Terrestrial > Soil > Wetlands > Peat ...
CAAATCAGTTTGGGTGCGTAAGTTAATTGGCAAACTTGGCGTTCCTTACAATCGCAGATTGCGAGTCCGAGGCTCGCCGCATCCACTGTTTTATGACGCTGATTTATCATTCCCCGCAGCGGATAGCAACGCTTTCCGCGCCCACTCGCTCTGTGTGAGGCCGGACGCGGCAATGGCCTTGTCTATGGCCTGCCGCTCGCTCAAAACGAGCCTTATTGAGATTCCGGGCGCATACACCTTGTTTCTGGACAGTTTTGGACGGCCAGCTTTGGATTTTTTAGGCATAAAAATAATTACAGTATTACACAAATAATCGTTGACAGAATCATATTTCGGTATTACTCTTATTGCAAGTAAATAAACGAAAGAAAATTTATGGCAAACAAACTCGCAACCGAAAAGAAAGTGTCTGTGATTTCCATGCTCGCAGAGGGCAGTTCAATCCGCGCCATTGAACGAATCACCGGCATTAACCGCAACACGATTATGACTCTTGGCGTGCGCGTCGGCAACGCTTGCAAGCGCATCATGGATGAAAAGATGCGCGGCCTGACGTGCAAGAATGTCGAGATTGATGAAATTTGGGGTTTCGTCGGCGCAAAGCGCAACAATGCGAAAAAGGCTGGCGCATACGGCGATGTCTGGACTTTCATTGCGCTGGACGCGGACACCAAACTCATTCCGTCCTACGTTGTCGGCAAGCGCGACGCCTATCATACGAAAATGTTTATGGATGATTTGGCGTCCCGCCTGACAATGCGCGTCCAGATTTCATCGGATTCGCTGGCATCATATCCAGAGGCGTTTGAACGCAGCTTTGGCGCGGATGCTGATTACGGTCAAATCGTAAAAACCTACGGCGTTACTCCGCTCGGTAAAGCAGCCGCCGTTCGGTATAGTCCGGCGGAAGTTGTCGCCATTGAAAAGACGGTTGTGAGCGGAACGCCGAATGTGGATTTGATTTCCACGTCTCATGTTGAAAAGCAGAATCACACGCTGCGGATGCACTGCCGCCGCCTGACTCGTTTGACAAACGCCTTTTCCAAAAAGTTTGAAAACTTTGAGGCTGCGGTTGCATTGAATTTCGCCTATTACAATTTTGTGAAAACTCATGGAGCGTTGAGAATGACACCCGCAATGGCCGCTGGCATTGAAAAGAGCCATTGGACGGTTGCCGAACTTGTGGAGCGTTGTGGCGAATAAACAAGACTATCTGGCGCGGTTGCAAGTGACCGTTTCGCAGTTGCACAACTGCGGAGCGGTCTGGCGTAAATCCGTGCCGGTCGAGGAAATTTTCAACGGCAAGACGATTTGGAAAGGTGAGGTCGAGGTTTTTGATCTGAACGGACACCAAAAAGCCAAGCGTGCTTACGGCTGGTCGCATCCTGACGGCGACGACAACACGGGCGAGCGGTTTGTGACCGTATTGGAAATTCCGCCGGTCAATTCTGCGGAAGTAGCAGTTAAAATTTCCATCGTCGCGGACTTAAAAAAGAAAAAATGAAAGCAAAATCCATGAATCAGGATTTCAATTTAAGACAGTGCCAAAAATCTCGACATGGTTCCGAAATGTTCGTATTCAGCAAACGGTAGAAAAATTTAGTCCCTCAACGACAAAGCATGAAATACAACAATAATACACCACAAGGGCCAATAAGAGCAGATTTATCTGCACAATCTTTATTATTCGACAGGCCACCCACTATCCCGGATTGGTGGGAGCTGAAATATTTCGGGACAACCGGCATTGATCCATACGGAGACCCTGCGGGCGACGGGTGGAGCAATCTTCAAAAATTCCAGAACGGTTGGAATCCGAATGTTTTTTACACGCCACCGGCGCCGCCGGGATTCTCTGTTTCTTACAACAGCATCAGCGGGAAGGTGACGCTGAATTGGCAGCCGTCGCAGGGAAATGTCACCGGATATACAATAACGCGGTTTAATCCCAACACTTATGGCAATGACACATTCACATTTTCGAGCGGCGTGACCAGCTTTGTTGACACGTCGCCCATCACGAATTTCCCGCCTGAAAACTTCGAACCAAGCTATACCTTGCAGGCAGATTATGCGCTGGGATATTCCAGCGGCAAAACATTGAGCATGTTCGACCCGAATACGACCGTTTCAGGGCAAATTGTTTTGGGAGCAAGCGGCGGAAAAAATTTGGTCCTGACAGGCCCGATTCCTTCCGGCACAACGGCGTTGCATTTGACCTTCAGCTATTTGGATGAAGCCACCTATGGGGATTACATAACAGTCACCACCAACGTTCCGATAAGCGACTTGAGCGGCAACAGCCTTTTCCTGTCGAATGCCTTGTTTAACAACCAAGACGACAGTGATGAAGCCAATGAAGACTTGTATGTCCAGACGGTAAATGCTGATGGCGATGTCAGCGATACGACACCAGCAGGCTATGTGTCGTGGTTTTATGGGTATCAAACACCGTTGCCATTCTTTGACGGACGCCAGCAGCTTAAGCAAAATGCGGATTTTATCTTAAGGGCGGCAAATTCAATGCCGTTAAGTTACATTTATCTCCAAATATACGATTATCCTGATTATTTAGATTATTCCTATTCATATCCTCAAAATTACAGTTATGCCGGATTGTATGATGTTACGGACATAGGCAGTTTGATCGGCAATAGCGGTCCTTACTTGGACACATTCCGTCCATTTATAGAAAACTATTTTTTCCACAATTTTGTTTATACTGCATCTGATATTAATCCAAGCAGCGGAACTTTGACGACGGGACTAGGCATCTGGATTTATGGATATGGAAATCTCCATGCTACCATCGAGACAGAGCCGACCTATATGCTCCAAGCACAGCCGACAAACACCTCCATTCCTGGCATTTTGGACGACTCAAGCAGCGCGCAGTGGATTACATTTTTTCCGCAGACAATAGCGGATGGACTTGGGAATCTTGGCTTGACGGGCGGCAACGGAAATTATGCGTTCACCAATTTCAGTGGCACGACAAACATCTATGGACTGCCCTACAATTCAGTCATGTTCGCCTATAACAACGGCGGCGGGATCCAGACGGCCAACCTTTCCAGAGGCGGCACCATTTCGGGTGTCACCAACGGCGGGGTGTTTTGGAATACCGCCACGCCACAGTTACAAACCGTGGGTTATTATTTCGCGCAGCCCGGATTCGAGCCGTTGCCGGGGGACGGGGTGTTTTCAACAGCCACCAATACCTCCATTGGCTTGGTTGCCGGTTTTGGTTCGTCCACCATGTTCGCAGGATATTCCAAGCGGGCGTTGCTCAACGGCCATGCAAATGTGTTTTCCTATCTCGGCCAATACTTTGATTCGGCCTGGCAAATTGACGGCAGTGGCAACGTCACCACCAACAGCGCGGGCGCGATTTCTCCTTACGGAGAATTTACGGCAACCGCCGTTGGACCCGTGGCATTGGTGACGATGACCAATTGGGGGGAAAATGTGCGCGGAACCGACGTCGTGCAAGTCGTCAAACTCGTCCTTGATGTCAACCATGACGGCGTGATGGACATGAGCGTTTCCGGCCCCGATAACACTTCCGCCAGTTCGCCTTTCACTTTTTGGGAGAATAACAACTATGACCGCTACGTTCTCGATACGGATGACGGCGATTTTTATGACGATGACGTGGCAAGCAACACCTCCGCAGCATGGTGTCCTTATGTATCTGTGCCGACACCCGATTGCAATTATCTGGACGGTGCCGGCCATCGCATTATTCCTTGCGCTCGCGACCTCCAAGATTTCACGCGGCTTTGGATCGCTGGCATCACGACCAACTTGCTGGCGGCGTTGCCAGCGGGCAGCACTGTTACGCTGAATTGGGGAGATGTCGGCAGTCCGAACTATGGCAATCCAACGATTGACCTCTTCACAGCAGCGGATGCGGACGGCGGCATCGGCTATCTGACAAATGCCAGCACTGCCGAGTCACAAGTTGATTCTTTGTCCTGCCCTTACATTCAACGGCTCGCGCCGGGCGGCAGCATTCAGCTTAATGCCAGCACGTTTGCAAATCACTGGGCTGGCAATCACTTTATCTGGTGCGGCGTGAGCAATGGCAGCGGCGGGCTGAACTTGACCATTGCGGATAGCCATGGCAACACCATCGCGCAAACCACCACCTACATCCAGATTGTGGACATCAAGAATATGTATGAGCGCTGGACGGTGGGCGATGAACCAAGCAGAGCGCCCATGAGCGCGCCAGTTATCGCCAACAACGATTTGCCTGACCCCACGCAACCGCCCTTTCAATACACGCCGCCGCAAGACACGAACACGTCCTATATCCTATACGTCCACGGCTGGAACATGGAAACTTGGGAAAAAGACCGCTTCGCCGAATCGGCCTTCAAGCGGCTTTACTGGCAGGGCTATCAGGGACGGTTCGGAGTGTTCCGTTGGCCGACGACTTACGGCTTTACCGGCAGTTTTTGGCAGGCACTAACCGATACATATAATTTCAACAATGGTGAATCCAATGCGTGGAATTCAGCCGTTGGTTTGGTCAATAAATTGAATACCCTAAACGCCGAATATCCAGGTCATGTTTATATTCTGGCGCATAGCATGGGTAATGTTGTGGCTGGCGAAGCTTTACGCTTGGCGGCTCAAAATGGAGATGGAAAGCTTGTAAATACTTATGTGGCCAGTCAGGCCGCGCTTTCAGCGCATAGTTATGATACCACCGTGACGACGCCTTATTTGTTGCCGTTTAGTTATCGATATCCTTCCGGGCTATTGAACTTATTGGGAACAATGAATTATGGCCCGAATGCCCCGGACATTTATATGAATCGGCTGACAAACAACGTCGCTGCCGTCGGACGACGAATCAACTTTTACAATACTAACGATTTTGCATTGGCAACACCGCGTTGGGGTTTTGATCAGCTTTTGAAGCCGAACCACCCATACATTTATACCGGTCCGATTCCTGACTCGGCTCCGTGGAATAAATTCGCGATATTGTTGGATGACGGTGCCACAAATATGCTTGATATTGTCAACAATGTGAGTGATCTATACACCGTTTTAGCTTATGCCGCGCCGTCATATTCAACTGCTTTGGGAGCGACACCTATAATAACGTTTGGAAGTGTTAATTTAGGAAGCACGATAAATCCAATTTGGCCACCGGATTCATCTGGAAATAATTACACGGAACATTTTTGGCACAGCGCAGAGTTTCGAGGCGATGCTTGGCAGGAATGGAATTATTGGCAGACCCTCTTGCGTTCCTCGACATTAGGCTTCAACATCAGCAATCCATGAAAATCCGACCTTCGATTTTTTTGTTCATCGTCGTCACAGCGGTGCTGATTGCACTGGTGCTGTGGTATGGAAAAATGAAGCCGTTGGAAACAACGGCAACTTTAATTGAAACGAACGCTGCGCTGTCAGCATCCACCGTCACGAGTTCGCCAGCCAGCGCATCTATTGACACGAATGCGTCATCGGCACAGGTAGCGTCAAATACGATAGTTCCACCGCAGAACAAGGGCGAGCAGATGAAAGAAGGGTTGGCCGCAATGAATGACGTGCCGATAGTTTTTTACGGCAGGCTGGCCGACCAATTTGGCAATCCGGTTGTCGGCGCACAAATCGCAGCGAACGTGCGAATTTACAATGGCGTTCAGTCAACGGTGGAACATTTGACAGTGGCCAGCGATGGAAACGGGATGTTCCAAATAAAAGGCGGCAAAGGCGAGAGCTTGGGAATCATGCCCAAGAAGGAGGGTTATGTTTTGGCCACGACCAGCACGGAATTCAAATACTCCTATATGTATGCCAATCACTTCACGCCCGACCTGAATAATCCGACAGTGATAAAAATGTGGAAGCTGCAAGGTTCAGAGCCGCTTGTGAGTTTTAATAAGACATTCAAGCTGCCCTACACAAATGCGCCAATCTACTTTGATTTGATTACTGGAAAGACTGTATCAAGCGGCGGCGATATTAAAATCACCACCAGCCGTCCATCGGGGGAGGTTTCAGAACATAATCCTCAAAAATGGAGCATTGATTTTGAAGTAATAAATGGCGGCTTCATTGAAATTTCTGACGAAGAATGGGGCGTAACTTATTCCGCACCGGATAGTGGTTATCAAACTGATGGAACTTTCGGAAATAACAATGGCCCCGATTTAGTGGACAAAGCATTTTTTATTCAAAGTCGCAACGGCCAAATTTATAGCAAGGTTCATCTTTTATTCGGCATCAACGACACGCCGGATGGATTTATGAATATCACCTTTAGCGGCGTCGCCAACACAAACAGTTCACGCAATTGGGAAGCAACCGCGCCTAAATAGATTTCTCCCAAGATGCTTACCTGACTATGAAACTGTTCGTCATCACTCTATTCCTCGTAGCTGCTGCGCCTCGCGGTTCAATGGCTGGAGAGGTAATGCTATTGGTTGATAGCATGACAAAATCAAATACTGTGTTTTGCGTTACCAATTCAACCAGCAACGAAGTCTTCGTTTTGCCGATTTGTCTGCCCGAACAATTTTATCCCGGCAACTTTTTTGGTTCAAACGGTGTTTCTCGGTGGGGTGCTTCTGGGCCAGTCGCCCTTGGTCAATGGCGGGATTTTATTCCTCTTGATTCTGGACAATCATTCAAATTTACCTTTACCCCATACTATCCCCGGAGATGGCGCATCACTTGCATTGCCTCGACTAAACGCATTCAGGTCAACGATCCTCTCGATGAGACGAACAAACTGAAGTTTCATTCAATCGAATTTCCACCAGGAAGACCTTATTTTACCCTTATTTCGCACGCGAGTGAATCACGTAATGTGAAAGCAACCGCGCCACAATGAAATCGAGATGAAACGCTTTATCCGAATTTTGAGCGTCATCGTGGAGTTGTTCGTGTTTGTTGCAACTGCGCCCGCCGCGCCAATCTTCGACACCGGCAACCCCGTTGATTTTTTCACGAATGTCGCCTCACGTTTGCTGTCGTCGAAAATGAACCTTGAGTTGACGCGGATTGAGATTTATCCGACGAACCAATACACGCCCGCCGTCCACCGGCTGCTTCAAGTCTCGGCGAACATTTACGACGCCACGACGACGAATCTTTATCCGACCGTTTTCCGTCCGCTGTTCAGCAAAGACGCGGCGGGCGATGTTTTCATCACCGGCTACACCAACTTGAACAGCGCTTCCGGCACCAACACCGTTTCCGGGCCAAACGACCTCCAGCTTTCCACGCCGTTTGATGCCGCTGCCATTGCCGCTTTGCCAAGCAACGACGTATCGCCCAACGTCAATATCTATGGCGTGCCGTGGATCATCGGGGCAAAAAAGGGATTTCCTAACTTCAATGAATTTTCGATGGAGAATAATCTGTCCGTCATGCGGCGGCTTCAACTGACGCGCACGACTAATAGTTTTATTCCGGTCATCACCGGCACAAACCAGATGTATGTGATGAGTTTGAACACTTCGCTCGGAGTCGAGCTGTGGAATTCTTACAGTTCCAATTATCCCGGCACGATCCTGATTGGAGTGAACGAAAATGCGTCGCTGATGATGACCAATGACGATCACGGCGCGTATAAATGGGCTTTGGAGCCATTTTCAACCAATGCTTTGTATTCAATCAATCCTCCTGTCAATCCTTGGCAGGGTTCGGCTCCGTGGTTGGCAGGCAATCCAAATCCCGCCTCATTTGTCCCTTTTGTTTTTACCGGCCCCACTCTGACCAACTCAGTTTATTATTCGTCTCATTATGCGGGCGGCACTGATTTGGTTCCCACAAACAATTTTACAGGCCCTGTTCCGTGGGAGTCCACCTCGTCTGATGGGAACGGTTTTTATTTCCCACAATTTGGCGTGCTGTTCACAAACCGGCTACAGGTGTTCATGCTGGATCTGACCAACGGCATTTATCACGTCATTGATTATGTTCATTTCGCCGGGCCGGACAGCGCTTACAATGTAAATCCATATCTGGCGGATTATGACACCGTCAATCATGTAGGAGTGTGGGATACAAATTATCCGACTGGCAGCGCGCCGCCGACCGGAGCGACTTACGGCGCAATTAATCAGATTCAGATTTCAAGAGGCGGTTCCGTGCCGTTGGAAGATGGCTTGTGGCAGGCTGACCCTGAAGCTCTGCCTCATGGTGGAACCGTAGTCCAGCAGCAGGCGTTTTTTTCCGCGTTCTTTATTCCGGGCAATCACTATGGCAACGTAACGAATCTGCAATTAAGCGTTGTAGCTCCTTATTCGCCGACCCGTTATATTTCGCAATATACCACCTGGCAGGTGAACGATCCGCTCGTGCATTATCTGGCCAGCGACATTGCCGTGCCGCCACTAAATAACACATCCACACCGCAACCCGGCGTGCATCAATACAATTTTCCCGTCACGAACGCATTGACGAGCCTTAATCTGGGGCAATTGAATGATCGTTATATGCCGTGGGGTGGCAATCCTCGGTTGTCGGCGGAAGGACAGGCGTTGCAGTTTGACCCAAACGCTTACAACTTGGCGGAGCGCGATCCGCTGGTGTATTCGCCGGATGACTGGAATTTCCCCATCGGTCAACCTTTGAATTCAAGCTGGCTCGGTCAAGTGCATCGCGGCACGCCATGGCAGACGGTCTATCTCAAGTCGTCGCCGATAGACACCGCCACCTGGGCGCAGTGGACCGGCGATACGCTGACAATCTCCAACCAGTATTTTGACGCCTTCAATTCCGCACCCGTGCAGGACTGGCATCTGGCAAGCCTGCTCGCGTCTTTGTTCAATACAAATAATTTCACTTCACTTTTCCGTGTCAACAATCCCAATCCAAACGACTGGCAGGGGCTGCTCGATGGCCTGACAGCTTTGACCAATGATAACTCTGAAGTTGATTCGATTTTAATCTCGTCGAATTCGCCCCAGGCTTCGGCCATTGCCAGCGCCATCCAATCGGAACGCGCTTTGCAGCCCGAACAGATTTTCCGCGATGTCGGCGATATTCTGGCAACGCCACAACTGGCGGAACAATCGCCGTTCATAAACGGAGCGAACACGAACAATCTCACCGATGCAGCTTACGAAATCATTCCCAGCCAGCTATTGTCATTGCTGCGGACGGATTCCACCGGCTCGATTGCATTGATGGACAGCCAGCCGGTGGTGCAGTTCACCGGCTACGACGGTCATCCTTACGCAATCCAGACCTCTTCCGACCTCGTGAATTGGGTGAGCATCAGCACCAATTGTCCGGTGAACGGAGCGTTCAGCTTTACAAATTCAACGCCATTGAATGTCACTTCGCAGTTCTACCGCTCAATCCTGTTGCAATAATCAATCCTTCCGGCTCGCGCATCTTGCGCTAAAATCGGAAAGCGTTAGTGTGCCAAAAACCCTTCCGCCTTTGGCTCATTGTTGCATTTCGGGCAAATGACGTATCTTTTGTAAGTGTTAATGCTGCCCATCTCACCTGTGCTTGAAATAATAAAAGACCAATCGGACTTCCACTTTTTTGCTTCTAGGTGGCTGCACCAAGCCACAGCAACTTTACAAGGACATTGGGCGATGAAGAATGCCCGCAGGTCTGGCAATGCCGAATTTTCGCCTCTGCCGGAAAAAGCGCGCGTCTCGTCGCACCATTCTACGGCGACGCGTGCGACAGTAAAATAGTTCGCCCCGTCCGTCTCTCGACCAAATTGGCGGACACCAAAACGGACACCAAACGGATTAAAAACGATAGGAGCGGATTAAGGTGAATTAGCTTGAATAGCCAATGAAATCAGCTATATTTGAACTGCAAACGCGGGGATAAATGGCCGATTCCGACCCTCGCCTCCAACTCCAAGTTGCACTTTTGCAACGGGTTGCAGATGCCAGAGGAGGCCAGTGCCAGTGAAATCATTACCGGGCTAATACTCAACAACTACTCCGGTAAAACTCGGCAATCACTCGCGACGACGGGCTTCGCTGCCCGTTTGGTGTAGCTGATATAGCATTTCATATTGACATTGGGACATAGTGTGATAGGCTTTCATGCCCGAAAGCCTATCACACTATGTCCCAATGTCAATATGAAATTCTATAAAATAAAAAAGCCGCCGGATTTCTCCGGCGGCTTTCGCGTTTCAGAATTTTGAATCAGTAAGCAGCCTGTGTTCCTTTGATGGAGCGCTTTTTCATCCACGGCATCAGGCCGCGCAGGCGTTCGCCCACTTTTTCAATGGAATGGTTCGCGCCTTTTTTCATCAGCGCGTTGTATTTTTTGTAGCCTCCTTTGTATTCGGCCACCCAGCCTTTGGCGAATTTGCCGGATTGAATGTCCGCAAGCGCGGCCTTCATGCGCTTCTTCACGCTGGCGTCAATGATTTTTGGCCCGACGGAAACGTCGCCCCACTTGGCGGTTTCGGAAATTGAAAAACGCATTCCGCTGATGCCGGCCTCGTTCATCAAATCCACGATGAGCTTCAACTCGTGCAGGCACTCGAAATAGGCCATCTCCGGCGAGTAACCGGCCTCGACGAGCGTTTCAAATCCGGCCTGCACCAGCGCGCTCGCGCCGCCGCACAGCACCGTCTGTTCGCCGAACAAATCGGTTTCCGTCTCTTCCTTGAAGGAAGTCTGGATGACGCCGGCGCGCGTGCCGCCGATGCCTTTGGCCCACGCCAGCGCGATTTTTTTCGCGTCCTTGCCGGGATTTTGATAGACGGCGATCAGGCTGGGCACGCCTTTGCCCTCAACATACTGGCGGCGGACGATATGGCCGGGACCTTTCGGCGCGACCATGATGACGTTCACATTTTTCGGCGGCACGATGGTTTTGAAATGAATCGAAAAGCCGTGCGAGAACAACAGCGTCTTGCCCGCGCTCAAATTCGGCGCGATGTCCTTTTCATAGGCCGCGGGCTGCTTGGTGTCGGGGATCGCGACGAAAACCACGTCCGCACGGCGCACGGCTTCCGCCGTCGAGTAGACCTTGAAACCTTTTTCGCGCGCGACGGGGATGGACTTGCTGCCTTCGTAAAGGCCGATGATGACGTTGCAACCGCTCTCTTTGAGATTGAGCGCGTGGGCGTGGCCTTGCGAGCCGAAGCCGAGCACGGCGAGGGTTTTGTTTTGTAACACGCCGAGATCGGCGTCTTTGTCGGTATAAACTTTTGCAGGCATAATTTTGGACGGGAAATCTAGCAATGCGGGGGAATCCGGTCAATTTTATTAACGGCCTTGAAGCCACGCGCGAACTTCGTCGTGATTCATAATGTCAAATGCGTGAAGATTTTTTCCATCATGAATCAAAATAATCCGCCACTGCAAATGGACGCGGATTTCGTAAGCGCGTGCTTCCAATTTGCGCACGCCAAGACCGCGATGCCGGTGAACGTCGCCGAAGGCCATTGCCACTTCTGCAAGCGCATCTTCAAACTTGCCGTGAACTACCGTCGGAAATTTTTTCAGGCGTTTCTCAAAGCGCGCCGTGGTTAAAACATTTATCACAATTTGCCGGTGAATTTTTTCAGGCGTCCGGCTTTGCGGTCGGCGGCGATTTCCACCAACGCCTTGTCCACCGCCACTGTCGCCTGCTCCGGCGTCGCGCCGTATCCTTCAAGCGCGGGAAAATGGCTGGGACGAAACGGCAGGCCGCGCAATTTGACAAGTTGGGCGAAAAACATTGAAACCGCGCCGCTGGGCGAAACGCCGATTTCCCGGCAAACCTCGTCAGCTTCCCGAAGAAGGCTGCGTTCAATGCGAAGTCGAATTTGTTCTGTCATGCCTCAAATGTGGCATTTTTGAGACACGGCGCAAGGGAAAAACTATTTTGTCTCGTCGTTTCTGCGCATCGCTGCAAAATAAATCACATAGAACCATGAAAAAATTCCGTGCAGCATCGCCCAAAGAATCGAGCGATTGCGCTGCCATGAACAAACAATTGCCAGCACAGTTCCAAAACCGACGCCGTATGTGATTTGAGTGACTTGCGGCGGCATAAATTATTTCCTCGGCAAAGCCGCCTTGCCCGTGCGCGTGATTTCCTGCACGCCGAACGTTTTCATCAGGTCGAGGAATTTTTCCACCTTGCTGTCGTTGCCGGTGATCTCGATGGTCAGCGACTTGGGCTGCACGTCCACGATCTTCGCGCGGAAAATGTCCGTGATTTGCATGACCTCGGCGCGCGACTTGGAATCCACGCCGACTTTCACCAGCAGGAGTTCGCGGTCAACATATTCGCCCTCGCTGAAATTCTGCACCTTGATCACGTTCGGCAATTTGTTGAGCTGCTTGACGATTTGTTCGAGCGTCGCCTCGTCGCCGGTGGTGACGATGGTCATGCGCGACAATTTCGGGTCGTGCGTCGGGCCGACGTTGAGCGTGTCAATGTTGTAGCCGCGGCCGCTGAACAGCCCGGCCACGCGCGTGAGCACGCCGAACTTGTTTTCCACGAGAATTGAAATGGTGTGTCGCATAAAACCGTTTGGAAACGGATTGAAAGATTAACAATGCGGATGAAACGGGTCAATTTGCAAATTCAATCTGAAAATGTCTTCTTGAGGCCAATTGGAAAACCATCTTTTCGCACGGCGTAAAGAAATTGAATGCCATTTTTACTATCATACATAAAAACCAAGCGAGATAATTTGTAACGCCTGTCAAAAAGATTCGGAAGAATTTTATCGAGATTATAAACTCCCTTTTGAAAAAACTCATTTATGTCCACATCGTCTGGATTACTAATGATTGTTTGAATGAGTAATTTTTCGTCTTTGTGAGAGACTGTGAAATTAAAAACAACAAGCTGCTCTTTTGACTTTGTTCTTTGTCGTCCGAGAAGGCCTACTAATTTCTCTTTCAAAAAAGTATAACTATCCGCTCCAATCTGGGCAAAAAAACCTGTCGCAATTGCGCCAAGCACGAAACCACCGCTAAATGTCAGAATGCTTAAAGGATCGAGCGCCTTTTTTACTTCAAACCCTGGTCTCGTTCCAAATTTCTGTGCAATTTCGTTAATATCAGCTTCATCTTCCGCATTGGAATAAGAACGATCATAACCAATCTCAAGCTGATTCGAAGTGTGTTTCCTTTCGACAATAGTTTTTTCGATTACGTCTGGCAAAACGTCATCTGGCTCGAATAGTTCACCAATTGCTTTAACAACAATCACGCCGTCGGAATTTTCCTCCAACCAAGCATTGCCAAATCGTCCGATCGGCACATTTCGTGGATCATGCTCAACACCCCAAGTTAAATAATTCTGATTCAAAATCTGCACCACGTCTTCTAGCGCAGATTTGGCAAGCACGTCACCGTGGCCATCAATTTGATTGGACGCAATTGTAACCTCGCATCTTTTCATTTAGAGAAAATCAAAAAAACGGATTGTGTTCCTTTTCTTCCGCAACCGTCGTCAGCGGCCCGTGGCCGGGACAAATCAAAGTTTCCGCCGGCAGCGATAAAATCTGTTCGCGCACTTTTTGTTTCGCCAGATCCCACGCGCCATTGCCATTGCCCATCGAACCGGCAAAAATCGCGTCGCCGACGATGGCGATGAGCGGCGCGTCTTCCTGCCAGTTGCCAATCATGTAAGTCACGCCGTCTTCCGCATGGCCGGGCGTCTCGCGATACGTCACGCGTAATCCGCCGAGATGGACGATCTCCGCCGTTTTGTTGCGCTGGTCCACAGGCGCACTCTTCGAGCCGGAATGGAGTTTCACTTTTGGAAACGCTTCGCGGATTTTTGGCAGCGCCTCGACATGATCCCAATGCGAGTGCGTGATGAAAATGTGCTTGAGCTGAAGTTGTTCGGCGGTGATGCAATCCAATATCGGTTTTGCGTCGAGTCCCGTGTCGAAAAGCGCGGCGTCGCGCGTGACTTCGTCCCAGACCAAATAGCAATTAACCGAAAGTCCGTCGCCCGACGTCGTGATCACGCGAATTTCGCGCCAGATGGACAAATCTTTCGGCGACGGCAGCCAGCCATTGGCGACGGCTTCGAGCTTCTTGGGGTTGAGTCCGACAAGATTTCCCAGCGCTGCGAAATTTATTTTTCCGGGAATTTTTCCGGTTTCCTCAAGTGTGGAAAGTTCGTTTTCAGAAATTCCAGATGCGGTTGCCGCAGCCGCAATTGAAATATTATTCATCGCGCGGGCTTTGCGGATGATATCGCCCAGATGGTCTTCAAGATTCATGCGGCGTAAAAGTTAGCCGCGCGGCGCGTGTTGCCGCAAGCTTTCGCTGCGCCGATCAAACCATGGTGGTGGCGGATTCTTCGCTGAAGACATTTTTACCGCCGACAATCGTCGCCACGGCCTTGCCTTTGAGCTTCCAGCCGGAGAACGGGCTGTTCCTGGATTTGCTCGCGGAATCTTCCGCGCGGAAAATCCATTCTTCGTCCGGATCAAAAACAGTCACATCCGCGTCCGCGCCGATGCTCAAAGTGCCTTTTTGCAAATTCAACAAACGCGCCGGATTCAGGGTGAATTTCGCAATCATGTCCGCGAGCGAAATTCTTTTTGTGTGAACCAATTGCATCAGTGAAAGTGAAAGTTCAGTTTCCAAACCGGTGATTCCAAACGGCGCGTAATCAAATTCCACTTCTTTTTCGTAGTCGCAATGCGGCGCATGGTCGCTGCACAAAATTTCAATCGTGTCGTCGGCCAGGCCTTCGAGAATCGCCTCGAGGTCTTTGGCGGAACGCAATGGCGGGTTCATTTTGAAGTTGGTGTCGTAGGCCGGCCACGACGGAAGTTCGTCGGTCTGCGAATCCGCCAGAATTTTTCCGGCGTTCGCCCAGAATTTTTCGCTTCCGGCAATCGCCGCGTCGGTCAAAATAAAATGATGAGGGCACGCTTCGCCGGAAATCGGAACACCTCGCTTTTTCGCTTCGCGCAGCTGTGCCACGCTGCCCGCCGCGCTCAAATGCTGGCAGTGGATTTTTGTGCCGGTGAGTTCCGCGAGCAGGATGTTCCGCGCGACGATCATTTCCTCGCCTGCCGACGGCCAGCCGCGCAAACCGAGCGCGGTGTTCCAATAGCCTTCGTGCATCACGCCGTCGGTCACGAGCGAATAATCCTGGCAATGATCGAAAACTGGCAGGTCGAACATCTTCGCATATTCACAGGCACGGCGCATGAGTTCGTTGTTCTGGATGCAATGGCCGTCGTCGGTGATGGCGACGACTCCGGCCTTTTTCAGCGAACCAATCGGCGCAAGTTCCTCGCCTGCGATATTTTTTGTGATCGCGCCGCTGACGAAAACATTCACGGCACCTTCTTCTGCGGCGCGTTCGTGGATGAGCGCGACGGTTCCTGAATTGTCAATCGTCGGTGACGTGTTGGGCATGCAAACGACTGACGTAAATCCGCCGCGCGCGGCTGCCGCAGTTCCGCTGGCAATATTTTCTTTGGCCGTTTGGCCGGGTTCGCGAAAGTGGACGTGCAAATCAATCAGTCCCGGGCAAATTATTTTTCCGATCGCGTCAAAAACTTCAATTCCCTTTGGCGCGGAAAGTTTTCTGCCGATGGCGGAAATTTTTCCGTCAACGATGAGGACGTCCGCGGAAGAATCGAATTTGTTTGCGGGATCAACCACCCGTCCGCCGGTCAGAAGCAGCGAATTCATCGGCGCGAGTCTAGCGCGCGGCGGTTGACAAGGCAAGCGCGGGCGTTATCATTTGCAAATTCGCCGGACTGGTTTCGGGCTTGCCTTGCCGAAGCGCAGCGAAGGCGGGCGTAGTTCAATGGTAGAACGGGAGTTTTCCAAACTCCACACGAGGGTTCGATTCCCTTCGCCCGCTCCATTTATAATCAACAACTTATGAATGAGTGCAGTAAAGTGGCTGCCCTTTTGCGCGCTTTCCACAACACGGTGAAACGGCCCGTTTTGATGCTTCACACGCCCGCGACATCGGTTTTCCCGACCGGCGGACAAGCTTTTAAGGGTAATAATATACTACACTCATAATGTTTTATTTGACATATCAACATATCCTGATATGATGATGTAACGTAATTGTTAATAACAGTTCTCACAACATCTGAATAAACTGCGAGCAACTAAAAATAATGTGAATAATTATTTTTGGCCGTTGCTGGCGGTGAATAGTGAATATGTAATCGAAACATTTTGGAGACAGCGGCAGTTGAAGCTGATAAAAAATTGGCGTGACAAGCAAAAAACAAGTTGACAGCATGGAGTTGACGGCATGATTAACTCAATCGAAATTGACGGATACAGAGGCTTTGATCGTTTCGAGATGAATGATCTTGGATTGGTGAATCTGTTGGTCGGTGGCAATAATAGTGGAAAAACATCAGTGCTTGAGGCCATTTATCTTTTGACTTCAAAGGGCGACCCAATGTCAATTTGGCAACTTCTTTGGCGGCGCGGCGAACATATTCCCGATGAACGTCCGAGAGAAGTTCAGCCGGAATTTGATATTTGCCATTTGTTCAACGGACACGATTTGCAAATCGGTTCAAAAATTTCTTTGTCTGCAAAAAATCAATCGCCAAAAAGAACAATTGAACTTGAAATCGCTGAACCAACTGCAAAAGATAGAGACAAAATTAGGCTGGAAGGGTCGTCGGCTCGGTTTCCACTTGTGCTGCATATCAAGGGAAGCCAAGTTCCAGCCGATACTATAATTCCAATAAGTAGCAAGGGTGGAATACCTACTGAAGCATTTGAAATGCCTCGAAGGTTAAGGAATAGAATTATTGATGATGCGGGTCGCACTCAATTCATAACTACCGATTCGTTGAATGCACGGGCGCTGATAGGGATGTGGGATAAAATCGCACTTACTCCGAGCGAGGAGTTGGTATTGAAAGCGATTAGATTTTTAGACCCCAGCATTGAGCGCATAGCGTCTCATTCTTCAGGAGATTTTTTTAATACATCTCGTGGTGGTTTCAAAATAAAACAAAAAGGACGTGAGCTGCCTATTCCTATTGGTAGTATGGGTGATGGAATGTGGCGTATGTTGGCACTTGCTATTGCTATTTCTCGTTCAAAAGACGGTGTGCTTTTAGTTGATGAAATTGATACTGGATTGCATTATTCCGTCATGGCGGAAATGTGGAAATTGCTTTACAATGCCGCCATACAATTGAATGTTCAAATCTTTGCAACTACACACAGTTCTGATTGTGTTAATAGTTTGGCAAAGATATGTAATGATGGTCAGGATATTCAGCATCGCGTCACGCTTAACAGAATAGAATCTGGCAAAAAGAAATCCATTCCCTATACCGAAGGGGAAATCAAAATGGCAGCCGAACGAAAAATCGAGGTTCGATAACCGTGAGCGAAAATCCCAATAAGCTATTGGTGGAAGGCTATGATGATTTGTTTTCAGTCAAAGGGCTGATGCAACATCATATTAACTGGCCAGATAATATAGACGAAGCTCCTGTTTATATTAAAGTTGGATTAGGTGTTACTAATATACTTCAGAAGGATTACATTTCTGCCTTAATAAAAGAGTCGAATACTAAAACTCTTGGCGTAATGCTTGATGCTGATCTGGACGCCGACAACAGATTTACTAGCTTTAGAGATTTGTGCATTGATCATTTTCCGAATATACCAAAGCAGTTACCGGAAAGCGGCCTTATCATAGAAAGAGAGGACGGGAAGCGTATTGGTTTATGGTTAATGCCGGACAATGTCTCAAAAGGGGCAATAGAAGTCTTCCTACAATATCTTGTGCCGGATGATGCAAAAAAAGGATGGCAATATGCAGTCCATTCAACCACAGAAGCGAAAAAGCTAGGGTGCAATTATAGAGATTGCCACATAGACAAAGCGAATTTGTATTCTTGGCTGGCATGGCAAGATGAGCCGGGGCAATATCCTGGTCACGCATTAACGAGAAAAGTATTGGACGCTAAAGCTCCAAGTGCCGTTCCATTTGTTAAATGGTTTTTGAAACTCTATTCCTTGCAGCCCTCTATAAACTTAAAGGTTTGACTAAAAAAAGATTAGTGAGGCTTGGAGCGCTTGTGTTCTTTTCGGCGTTTTTTATATTCTGCCGCTCGCCGGTCAATCTCCGCTTTCGGGACGGACATCACGCGGCGCGTGAGCGCTTCAAATTTTTGAAATGGTGTCGGCTCTGCCGGTTGTGCTTCCATGAAGCAAACCATTACACAGAATTGACGATTAGTAAATGCAGTTATTTTCGCCGCTGCCCGCGTTTTTGTCTTTCATGCCGGAAGCTCGGCTGCCTGCGCGGTTTTGCCAATCAATTGCGCGTAGGTCAGCCGCTTGCCGATGATGTTTGAAATTACTTTTGTGAATCGCCCTTTATCTGTGTCTGCGCGTTCGTTGAAACGAAATGCCTGCTCGTCGAGATAGCGGAAAAGATGGAACGGCTCGACGCTGACGTATGTTCCCTTGAAACACCGTTTCAGCAAACACCAGAAATTTTCCAGCCCGTTCGTGTGGACGTTGCCGCGCACATATTCTTTCGCATGGTCAATCGCTTCGTGAACAAATTCTTTGTTCAATCCATTGTATGAAGGAAGCGCGTCAGTGAAAATATGCGAACCGGGCGCAACGTGCTGGCGGATTTCACCTTGAACGGTGCTACGCTTCGCGTTCGGAACGTGCTTCAATTTGATTTTGCCTTTGCGCTCCAAAAGACCCATGACAATCGCCTTGCCGACGCCGCCAGTCCCGCGTCCGCGCTTGCGCTTGCGGTCAACGTGCATATTGCGAACCTTGCCGCCGATGTAGGTTTCATCCGCTTCAATTTCGCCGGACAATTTTTCAAGCGTGCCGTTTTGCATGGCGAGCCGGATGCGTTGCAACATAAACCAGCCCGTCTTTTGCGTGACGCCAAGAGCGCGGCCAATCTCATATGAGCTAACGCCGTTCTTTGCATTGGCAATAAGCCAGAAAGCACAAATCCATTTATCAAATGAGATTGCGCTGTCTTCTAATACAGTGCCGACGCGAATTGTGAACTGCTTTTTCGTCACGCACTTTTTGCACGTCCAGATTTTGCGAGTGGAAATGAAGCTGACATCTTCGCAACCGCAGCGAGGGCAGGAAACTTTGCCGCTAGGCCAGCGCACGGACTTCATGTATTCAAATGCGCGCTCGCCGTCAGCGAAGTATTTGATTGCTTCGTGTAGCGATTCTGGAAACTTTAATTCGTCATTCATGCGCTCAATTTACAGGAAGGCCGCTTGTGTGTCAAGTATATTATTACCCTTTTAAGATAATTTTTCATCACGCCTCCTGCAAAATCTGTGCGGCTCTTGGCGGCAGATTGGCCGCAGCCGGACTGCTGGCCGGCATGGATGGCACCCGCCACGCGTCAAGAGCAGGACTGACCATATTATTGCGATCCGGCTCTTTGAAGCGGGTCCCAATATCGCGAGTTAATGAGCGATTGAACACTTCCGTCATGCGGGTTGGCCGGAGGGTTAATCTCCGCGCTCGCGCGCGTTTCAGAGTGACCGTCGTTAAATGACATTATCGCCTTGCCAAAATGGCGGTTTGGCTCGACTCCTTCATAGTCGGGAAACCCGCTTTTCGCCACCACCAGCGGATCCATGCAGGCGTCCTCCCACCAAAGGCTGGAACTCCAGACCGGGGGATTTCCGTAAGGTTCCTTGTCGCCAATCACCAGGTTATCCGAAGGGTTGAGTATGCCGCTGCGTTTAAAGGATTCGTCCACATGAAACACGATGCCTGCGACGGTCAGATCTGCGGGGCCATAGGGATGGTGTCCGAGAAAGTAACCGTTGTAGCCATAGCCAACCAGGTTGCAGTCAAAGTTCCATTGCCAGGTCGTCCCGTTTTCCTGCATGGTTGCGTTGAGCGCGGGATCGTGGAACAGGTTGCTCTGTCCCAGGTCGTTGTTCAAAATCGTGACGCCCCACCAGTTGGTCAGTGATAGATTGGCGTCACTGGTGTCGAACCCCTGGTTCCGGTGGGCGGGAAAAATGTCATTGTTGCCATCGGTGTAAATTTGCATCAGCACGCCGATTTGCCGAAGATTGTTGAAGCATGAAGAACGTTGGGTCTGGATTTTGGCTCGCGACAATGCCGGCAGCAACAACGCCGCCAATATTGCGATGATGGCGATGACCACCAGCAGTTCAATCAGAGTGAACGCACATTTGCGCATAACGTAGAAAGCTGAGCCACCGCCGACTCGCGACATCCGCCAACCCGCGACTTCTCGGCAAACTGAAAGGGCCAACGGCGGTTGGCTCCGGCGACTTCCATGAGAAGGCTGTCATGTCAAAAAATATTAGCACATTGTTTTTGGTTGGAAGGAGCATCGTT
>Ga0208220_1000313_pt1 | contig 20302 bp, 15 predicted proteins | sample NGESurdeep092012_9_FD_184484 | JGI IMG/M metagenome (GOLD analysis project Ga0208220, IMG submission 184484) | Arctic peat soil microbial communities from Barrow, Alaska - NGEE Surface sample F53-1 deep-092012 (SPAdes) | ecosystem: Environmental > Terrestrial > Soil > Wetlands > Peat ...
CGCGCCGAGACCGGAACACGCAGAGGCCTTCGTGCCATGGCCTATTATCGGTCAAAACATTTTAATGTGCAAATGATTTATAAAACCGGTTCAGCCGGTCAGAGACCTAGGCTGTCGCCTCGATCTCTTGCGTAACTTGCTCCCACTGGGTCATGGCTTCGCCAAGCTCCACGCGTTGGGTTTCGAGGAGCGTCGAAAGGCGCGTGACTTCTCCCGCTCCGGCGAAATCCGATAACGCCATCTCGGATTGCTGAATTTCCGCTTCGATCTCCGCAATGCGATCTTCCAGTTGCTTCGCGTGATCCCGCATCTGCTTCAGCTTTATAGGATTGACCCGCTTTGCCGAGCGAGCTTGGGCCGGCATCGGAATCGGGTCCGCCGGTGGAACGCCGATGAGCACGTCGTCAAGCGTGGGCGCTTGCTCGGCTCCGCCTTCCTTGCGCCACAGGTAATCGGCGAAGTTGCCTGGAAACACGCGCACTTCTCCGTCCGCTATCTCGAATATCCGATTGGCAAGATGCTCGATAAAGTAACGATCGTGAGAGACGAATACGATGGTACCGGTGAATTTCTCCAAGGCTTCGAGCAGCACATCCTTGGCCCGGATATCGAGATGATTGGTTGGTTCGTCCAGCAGCAGGAAATTGGAAGGGCGCAGCAGCATGCGCGCCAGCGCGTAGCGGTTTCGCTCGCCTCCCGATAACACGCCGATGCGCTTAAAGACGTCATCTTCGCTAAACAGGAAACATCCCAGCAGATTGCGCAATTCCGTTTGCGTGGTTCGCGGAGCCGCTTCGCCGACGTCGTCCAGCACGCGGGCATTGGTGTCGAGCTCCTTGTATTGATCCTGCGCGAAATAATCCGGCTCGACATTGTGTCCCAGCAGGTATTCGCCTTCCGATAGCGGCTCGGTTCCCGCCAATAGTTTTATCAGCGTCGATTTGCCCGCGCCATTTACGCCGACCAACGCAATCCGCTCTCCGCGCTCGATCGTAAAGCTCACTTGGCTGAAGACGCGCTTCCCGCCATAGCTCTTGGCGACGTTTTTGAACTGAACGACTACGCGGCCGCTGGGTTTCGGCTGAGGAAAGGAGAAGTGAATGGTCTTTTCTTCCGGAGGCAGCTCGATACGTTCGATCCGGTCTAGTTCTTTGATGCGACTCTGCACCTGCTTTGCTTTTGTCGCCTGAAACCGGAAGCGATTGATAAAGACTTCGAGCTGCTGAATCCGGTCCTGTTGATTCTTGTATGCGGATTCAAGCTGAGCGAGCCGCTCGGCTTTTTGCTGTCTGTATTTTTCGTATCCGCCGGTGTAGAAGTGAACCTTTTTGTTCCAGATCTCAATGATTTTTTTGACCGTGACATCGAGAAAATAGCGGTCGTGCGAAATGAGGATATAGGCGAACTCGTAATTGGCAAGATACTCTTCGAGCCAATTTCGCGCCTCCAGATCCAAATGGTTGGTAGGCTCGTCGAGCAGCAGGAGGTTTGGTTTTTCGAGCAGCAGCTTGGCGAGCGCGATGCGCATCTGCCAGCCTCCGGAGAATTCTTCCGTCTGGCGCAGCCAATCCTCCTTAGCAAACCCAAGCCCGGAAAGCACCGCGCCCACGCGGGCCTCGATCGCGTAACCATCCCTGGCCCGAAATTCGGCATCCGCGCGCTCGAAGCGGTCGGATATCCGGCGGTACTCCTCGCCCGCCGGATTGACCTCGCTCATTCTCGCTGTGAGGGTTTCGAGCTCCTGTTCGATCTCTTTCACGCCCGCGAATACGCTGATGCACTCGGCGAACACGCTTCGGCCGCTTACCTGCAAGCCATCTTGCGGCAGATATCCGATCCGGATTCCCTTCATCCCCGAAAGGGAGCCGTAATCGAGGATCTCCAGTCCGGCGGCGATCTTCAGAAGAGTCGATTTACCGGTGCCGTTTCCGCCAACCAGTCCGGCTCGTTCTTTCGGAGTGATGAGCCAATCCAGATCCTCGAACAGCAGTTTGTGTCCGAACCGCTTGCCGGCTCCGGTGAATTGCAGCATCCCCCGACTATTTTCTCTAATTGAGGAAAAAGTTGAGGGCGTTGCCGATGTAGCTCTTCAGATCCGTGCGCTTCACGATTGCATCCAGGAAGCCGTGCTCGAGGAGAAATTCGCTGCGTTGAAAGCCGTCCGGAAGTTTTTGGCGGATGGTTTGCTCGATCACGCGTGGGCCGGCGAAGCCGATTAATGCGCCCGGCTCGGCGATGTTCAGGTCTCCGAGCATGGCGAAGCTGGCTGTGACTCCGCCGGTGGTGGGATCGGTCAAAACGCTGATATAGGGAAGGCGCGCTTCATCAAGCCGCATGAGCGCCGCGGAGAGCTTGGCCAATTGCATCAGGCTGATCGCCCCTTCCTGCATGCGCGCTCCGCCGGAAGCGGAAACAATGACCAGCGGCGTCTTTTCCGCCATGGATCGCTCAATGGAGCGGGTGATCTTTTCACCGACGACCGCGCCCATGCTGCCGCCGATGAACTTGAGCTCGATGGCGCAAATATTGATAGGACGCCCGTTCAAGAGGCCGCTGGCGCAAATTACGGCATCGGGCAGCCCGGTGGCCTTGCGCATGTCAGCCAAGCGCTGCGAATAAGGCTTGGAATCGACGAATTGCAGCGGGTCGGAGGAGAGCAGGTTGGAATCGTGCGTTATGTAAACGCCCTCGTCAAAGAGCTGCTGCAGCCGCTCCGCCGCGCCGATGCGGAAATGATGACCGCACTTCGGGCAGATCTGGAGGTTATCCTCGGCGGCCTTTCGCCAGATAATCTGGCCGCAGTCCTCGCACTTCTGCCACAAGCCCTCCGTGCGCACACTCTTTTCCGCGTCGGCGGGTTGGACGCCTTCGAGGGATGGCTTCTGCCGCGTGAACCAGGCCATGCGAATTCAGCCACTAAAGTAGCACGCTGCTTTAAGCCGCCAGTTTTAGAAGCTTGCGGCGGGCCCCAAATAGAATGAGCAGTCCGCCGCCCAATAAGAAAAAGCTCGCGACCTCGGCGGTCGGGGCATCCGGCTGCAACGAGCTGTCGGCGAAATAGAAATCATCGAGAATCGGCTGCGAGCCGGAACTAGTCGAGAGCGAGAGCCAAGTGATGGGATGCGAAACGGAAAGTCCAATGAATGCGCCGGAAACCACCGAAAAAGACTCGCCATCGGAGAGCGAGAGCGTTAGGGGAGTATTTCCGGTGCTGGCGACGCTCAAAAACATAGCGCTCTCGCCGGATGCCGGAGTGGCAATATCCATGACGCCGACGGCATCTGAAGCTCCCGCCAAGCTGTTTAAGCTATGGTACGAATAACCCGACAATACGTAACCCCCGCCGTCGGGGCCGGTGAAATCGAAGCCTACCGATGGCTGTTGTATCCCGTACAGCGTGATGCCTGAGGAAGTGTTGTAGGGCTGGAGCTGGATCGGACCAAAGCTCAGTTCGGTCGCCGATCCGGTGATGTATCCGGACGTCTCCCAAATGCTAAGGGTGTTCGTAGTGAGGGTTGTTGCCGCAGCTTCGCCGGCGACGAACGAAAACCCGGCTCCGAATAAGGCAGCCGCGAATAGCAATCTTCTGGACATATGCATACCTCCCGATTTTTTGGTTTGCGAAATAGAAGTGCGGCGCGGAGGATTCGCGTCTGGACCAGAAATGCCTTACGCTTTTGACCAAAAAGGAACGCTGGCGCGCGGCGCGCCGATCGCTAGTGTCCGATGCTCGAGAGGATTTGCTCGCGGTATTCTTCCGCTTTACGATCAATCTCCTGCTGATTGAGCGTTAAGGCGTGCCGGGCGCTGACGATCTGGCGGCCGTTAATGAAGACGTCCTCCACATCTCCGGCCTTGGTTGCATAAACGATTTGCGAGTAGAGGTTGTAGAGCGGCACCGAATTGGGATGAGCCAGTGTAATGGTGATGAGATCGGCGCGCTTGCCAGGCTCAAGCGATCCGATTTCCTTTTCCATTCCCAGAACCCGCGCGCCTCCCATGGTGGCCATGTCCAGAACCTGTTCGGCCGGCAAAACGCGCGGATCGCCAACCGTGACCTTTTGCAGCTTCGCGGCGATATTCATTTCCTGGATAAGATCGGCGGTATCGTTGCTGCCGGCGAAGCCATCGGTTCCGAGTCCGACGTGTAAGCCCATTCTTAACATCTCCGCCACGCGCGCGACGCCGCTCGCCAGCTTCATATTGCTCGAAGGGCAATGCGCAATTCCGGTATCGTGCTGCTTCAAAATCCGCAGGTCGTTATCGTCTTCCCAAACGCAATGCGCCGCAATCACCCGACCGTCAAGCACGCCCAGCTTCTCAAGCACCTGGGTAGGCGTCAGGTTGCGCTTGGTCAGCGAATCGTCGCGCTCCTTCTGTGTCTCCGAAAGATGAATGGTGAGCGGCACGCCATACTTGACGGCTAAGTTGTGCGAGGCGACAAGCGCCTCGTCCGGCGTCGAGTAGACCGCGTGCGGAGCAACCGCAGGGACAATCAGATCGTCATTCCGAAAGCGTTGAATGTAGCGCTCGGCAGCTTCAATCGCTTCTTGCCAGGTCTTATGATCCGGAGCGGGGAAACCGATGATGGTTTGTCCGAGCACGCCGCGCACGCCCGCTTCTTTAGTTGTTTCGGCTTCGCTTTCTTCGAAATAGTACATGTCCGTGTAGGTTGTGATTCCGGCAAGCACCATTTCGAGGCAGGCGAGGCGCGTGCCCCAACGTACAAATTCCGGCGAGACGTTTCTGGATTCAGCAGGAAAAATGAAATTGTTCAACCAATTCTGCAGGGTCATGTCATCCGCAATCGCGCGGAACAGAGACATGGGCGCGTGGGTGTGCGTGTCGATTAAACCGGGAGCGATGAGGCCGTCCGGTTTGTCGAGGGTGTGTTTGGCCTGAAACTGCCGATTGATGTCAGACTGAGTCCCGACGCCCACAATGCGCGTGCCGCGGATCGCTACCGCGCCATGGTCGATTACGGCGTGCTGCGCATCCATGGTTACGACGTATTTCGCCCGAATGATCCAGTCGGCAGGCTCGGCGCCTAGGATCTGGGCGCCGAGTAACGCAATTACACACAGCCCGCTATAAAAACGACGCATCGAAAGGCCTCGGAAAGATTTGCTTGATGGACATGGTTTCCCGTTTGCCATCGAGATTCGCCAGTATAAGCTCCGCATCCCCGCAGAATTCCCAAAGTATCTGGCGGCAGGCTCCGCAAGGAGGGGTCAGGGTGTTCGTATCGGCGAACACGGCGATGCGCTTCAGCTTCGCCGCGCCTTCCGATATGGCTTTGAATACCGCGACCCGCTCAGCGCACATGGTGAGTCCATAGCTCGCGTTTTCAATATTGCAGCCGGTGAAGATTCTGCCGGCTTCATCTTCGATGGCTGCGCCGACGCGGAAACCGGAGAAGGGCGCATGCGCTCTTTCACGCGCGTCGCAAGCGGCTTGTATAAGCGCATCCATAAAGTCCGGCGACGCCTTTACCGCGCCCCGCTCTCATATCGGAAAAAGATCGCGGCCAGAGGCGGCAGATCGATGGTGATGGAGTGATTGCGCCCACGGAGGGGAACCGGTACAGCTTCCACTCCTCCGAAATTGCCTTTGCCGCTTCCTCCGTACTGCTTATCGTCGGAGTTCAAAAGCTCCTTCCAGAATCCTTTGGCGGGCACGCCGATGCGGTAATTGGCTCGCTCCACCGGGCTGAAATTACAGACAATGGCCATCATTTCGGTTTGGGTCCGGCCTTTTCTCAAAAAGCTCAGGACGTTTTTTTCCGAGTCGTGAACATCGATCCATTCAAAACTGGATGGACTATTCTCGCCGGCGTGAAGTGAAGGCTCATCGCGATAGAGGCGATTCAAATCACCCACCAGCAGCCGCAGTGCCGCGTGCGGCTCGAATGCAAGCAGCGCCCAATCCAGGCTGGCATCGTGATTCCATTCCGTCCACTGGCCGAATTCGCCGCCCATGAACAGGAGCTTCTTGGCGGGTTGAGCATACATATAGGAGAGCAGAAGGCGGAGATTGGCGAACTTTTGCCAGTTGTCGCCCGGCATCTTGCCGATCAGCGACCGTTTGCCATACACCACTTCGTCATGCGAGAGCGGCAGCACAAAATTCTCGCTGAAGGCATAGACCATCCGAAAGGTCAACTCGTGATGATGATACTTCCGGAAGAAAGGATCCTGCGACATGTATTCGAGAGTGTCGTGCATCCATCCCATGTCCCATTTCATTCCGAAGCCCAGGCCACCGAGGTAAACGGGCTTTGAAACCATCGGCCAGGCGGTCGATTCCTCCGCAATGGTTTGCGTGTCCGGGTGCAGGCGATAAACATCTTCGTTCAGCCGGCGCAAAAATCCGATGGCCTCCAGGTTCTCCCGGCCGCCGAACTGGTTGGGAATCCACTCGCCTTCTTTCCTCGAATAATCGAGGTACAGCATGGAAGCAACCGCGTCTACACGCAATCCGTCGATGTGATATTTCTCGAGCCAAAACAAGGCGCTGCTCAGCAGAAAACTTCGTACTTCATTGCGGCCGAAGTTGAAGATGAAACTGTTCCAATCGGGGTGAACGCCTTGGCGGGGATCGGCGTACTCATACTCGTGCGCTCCATCGAAGAAGCCCAGCCCATGCTCATCTTGAGGGAAGTGGGATGGCACCCAATCCAGAATGACGCCGATTCCGTTTTGATGAAACTGGTCCACCAAGCCCATGAAATCCTGCGGAGTGCCGTTACGGCTGGTGGGCGCAAAAAAGCCCGTCACCTGATATCCCCAAGAGCCGAAGAAGGGATGTTCCATCACTGGAAGAAATTCAACGTGCGTGAACCCCATTTCTTTGACGTAGTGGACGAGCTGGCCGGCGAGCTCCTGGTAAGTGAGCGGCCGGTTGTTTTGATCGGCCATGCGCCGCCAGGATCCAAGATGCACTTCATAGATGGAGAGGGGCGCATCGAGACTATTCGCCGCTCGCCGGTTTGACATCCAAGCGGCATCTTCCCACTCATACGCCAGATCCCAAACGATGGAAGCGGTGGACGGCGACATCTCATGAAAGAAGCCGAACGGATCGCTTTTATCGGCTCGGTATCCGCCAAAGTACGATTCGACGTAATATTTGTACTGGGTTCCCGCGGCGACGCCCTGCGCGAATCCTTCCCAGATGCCGGATTGCGTTCTGGAGAGAGGCGTCGCATGCTTCTGCCAGCCGTTGAAATTGCCGATGACCGAGACGGCTTTCGCATTGGGCGCCCAGACGGCGAATTGCGTTCCATTCCGCTCGCTCGAAATATGCGCGCCCAGAACGTCGGCGAGGCGAGTGTGGGTGCCTTCCTGAAAAAGGTAAACGTCGTTGTCGTTGAGCGGCCTGCTCGAGTCTGTCATGTTCGCGCTATCAATTCACCAGGCTCAGGATGCCGCGTAGCGGGATGGCGACCCAATCCGGCCGATTGTTCAGCTCATATGCCACTTCATACAAAGCTTTCTGAAGCAGAAAGGCGTCAAACAGCAGGCGTGTCTCACTGGGCTTGCGCGGAACAAAGGGAAGCTCGCGCGCCGCGTCGAAATAAGACTTCAGATATGCGGCGCTCACCCAGGCATTCCAGAAGGCCGCCCACGATTCGAGAACGCCCATCATGCTGGGATTTGCGGAGAGCGCGGTGTAAGCGGCGTATTGGAATGACCGGATCATTCCGGCGACATCGCGCATGGCGAGCGTTTTGGCGCGCCGCCGAGATAGCGGGCGAGCCGGTTCGCCTTCGAAATCGATGATCATGAAATCGTCGCCGGTGTAAAGAACCTGCCCCAGGTGGAAATCCCCGTGAAAGCGGATGCGTGCCGCGGTGATTGGGTAATCGCGGACCGGCGCAAAGAGATTCATCAGCCGATGCTCTATCTTGAGCAGCCTTCCCGCATATTCAGCCGCGCCGCCATGGAGTACGGTTTGCTTCCGGCGAAGAAGTTCGAATACGATGTCAGCCTGCCCGAGCATTTCTTCATAGAGTTTGCGCCCATCGTCCGGAGTGAAAGGCTCCGGCGCAAAATCGGGATCGGAAGAGCTCGAAAGCGCGGCATGTATTCCGGCTGTGCGAGCACCCAGCAGACGCGCGGAATCGAGATAGGATCCGAGCATTTCATGAGTCTCCGCCGACAATTCCCGTTCGATCAGATCGAGCGGATGGTAGCTCGCGAGCGCCGGCGCGTTTGCGCTTGATTCAAGAGCCCGATCGAAAAACTGATTTAGAGTCTCGAGGGTATATTTCCAGGCGTCTCCCCGGTTGGGAACAAATTCCTGGAGAATGCCTGCGGCGTATGTTTCACCGGTGCGCTCCGCGTAATATTCGAGTTTACCCAGGACGGCGGGCGTATGCTTAAAGCCGCTTTTCGTGAGAAATGCGCCGATCTCGATATCCGGATTAATGCCGGACTCGATTTTTCTGAACAGTTTCAAGATGAAGCGATCGCCGTATACGATTGATGTGTTGCTCTGCTCGGCTCGTGAGACAAAGCTATCGGGCTTCAACCGGGAATCTCCGCATTCGTAGGGAAGGGCATTGGCGCGCGAGGCGATCAGGCGGCCGGCGCTCCCCTGAAGCGTGGTATTGCAAGCGATCGCATTCAATAGAAAATTGCGGAATTCTTCTTCCGGCAAAGCGTCGGAGACGGCGCTCGCCGTTCCATCGCCGCGAACGCAGAGCACGTACGTGTCATGATCCTTTTCGGCGTAATCGACGCGAATCACAACAATATGGGAGCGGGTTCCGGGCGGCGTGAGCACATCTTCAACACCCACATTTGCAATGGTTCTGGCTTTGGCTCGAAACCATCGCTGCGTCTTCAAAAAATCCGGCAATAGCGCGGCTAACTGACGGATGGCGCTCTCTCCGGAAGCAGTCATGGCATCACAGAAAATATTCAAAATCGGTTTCCACCCGCAGACGGCGGCGGATGCGGAATATATGGCCGGGCACGCTGGCCGGGTTGATCTCCACATAGTTTCTTCGTCCGCTCCATACGTAGCGCGCTCCGGTCAACAGATCGTTTGCCTGATAGGGACGGTCCTCTTCAATTTTCCATTCGTCGAGGGGTAATTCGACAAAGCCGGACTGCGTATGATGCGGATCGAGATTGACGACCATTACGACCAGATTCGTGCCGTCCTGCGAGCGTTTGCTATAGCAGATTAGCTGCTCGTTGTCGACCGGGTGAAAGTTCAACTGCCAATCGCTTTGAAGCGCCGGATTTTCATGACGGATACGATTGACCAAAGCGATCAATTCGCGCAGGCTATCGGGCTTGCCCAGATCCCAATACCGGATCTGGTACTTTTCGGAATCGAGATATTCCTCGCTGCCGGCGCGTAAAGGGCGGCTTTCCAGCAGCTCGAAGGCAGGACCATAAATGCCATAATTGGCGCCGAGCGTCGCGGCGAGCAGGAATCGGATCATAAACGCGGCGCGGCTCCCGATCTGGAGGAACTCGGTCAGAATGTCGGGCGTGTTGGGCCATTGATTCGGACGAAAGAATTCCCGCACCGGTGTTTGCGCGAGCTCAGTCAAGTAGGCGGTCAGTTCGTATTTTGCGTTTCGCCACGGGAAATAAGTGTAGGACTGGCTGAAGCCGAGCTTCGCCAGACGGTACATGATCTTGGGCCGCGTGAAGGCTTCCGAAAGGAATAATGCGTCGGGGCATTCACGTTTGATTTCGGCGATGCACCATTCCCAGAACGCAAACGCTTTTGTATGCGGATTGTCCACCCGAAAAATCCGCACGCCTTGTTCGATCCAGAAATCGAAAATGCTTTTCAGCTCTCGCCACAACTCGAGCCATTTCGGAGTTTCGAAATCGAAAGGATAGATGTCCTGGTACTTCTTGGGCGGATTCTCCGCGTATTGAATGGTTCCGTCGGGGCGTTTGCGAAACCAGTCCTCATGCTCAGCAACGTAGGGATGATCGGGAGAAACCTGGAAAGCGATATCCAGCGCGACGCGCAGGCCCAACTCCGACGCGCGTTGAACGAAGCGGCGGAAATCTTCAAGGGTTCCGAGCCTGGGATGAACAGCCTTATGACCACCCTCGACGCCGCCGATGGCCCAGGGACTTCCCACATCGTCGGGCTCAGGGACAGTCGAATTGTTTTTGCCTTTTCGAAAGTTGATTCCGATGGGATGGACGGGCGGAAGATAGACCACGTCGAAACCCATGTCCGCGATGTAGGGAAGGCGAGCCTCGCAATCGGTGAGCGTTCCGTGCAGGTTCGGCTGGGATGCGGTGGATCTTGGAAAAAGTTCATACCAGGAACTGAATCGCGCCAGCACCGGATCAACCACAATCTCGAGCTCACGATCCAGTTCGGTGGCGAACCGCCGGTCGGGATATTTGCTAATCAGCTCGTTCAAGGCGGGATCGGCCGCCTGCTCGCGGCGCTTGAAAAGATCGCTTCCGGCGCGCAAAAATCCGGCCTGCTCCCGAAGCGGTTCGGCATCGGAGTTGTTGGCGCGGGAGGCGGCCCGATCGACGAGATCCGCGCCGATCCGGTAATCGACATCCGTATCGCCATTGGCCTGAATGCGCTTCAGTAAATCGCGCCGCCAGGTTTCCCAGTGATCTACCCAGCCATGCACGGTGTATCGATAGCGGCCCAATTGAGTGACCGGAAATTCGCCGAACCAGCGGTCGTTCACGAGCGCGTGCATAGGTGCCTCAGTCCATGCCGCGGCGCCCTCTTCGCGGTAGAGCAGCAGCGCCGAGACGCAATCGTGGCCGTCCGTGAAGATGTCGGCTTCGACGCGCACCGAGTCACCCACGGTTCGTTTGGCGGGGAATCTGCCGCCATCGATTTCAGGCGAGAGGCTTTCGATGACGACGCGCCTACGGCCGTCCCGCTCAGGCTTGGTCATAGCTGTTGGTTTGATTCGAGCGCTTGGATTCCTCGATCAATTTTTCGTAAAGCTCAATAGTTTGGGCCGCAATCGCCGTCCAACTGAAGGTCTGTTCCACGCGCTTTCGGCCAGCCTTGCCGAATTGGGTGCATTTTGCAGGGTCGGCGAGCAGATCGGAAACTTTAGCAGCGAGATCCCGGGCAAACCGGTCCGGGTTCACGGGAAATCCGGTGGAAGGCTCCCGATCGAACGGCACCAGAACCCCGGTTTTTCCATCTACAACGACTTCTTTGATGCCGCCCGTTGCGCTGCCGACGACCGGGGCTTCGCAGGCCATCGCCTCCAGATTAATGATGCCGAACGGCTCATAGATGGAGGGGCAGCAGAATACCCGCGCATGGCTGTAAAGCTGAATCATTTCCGGTTTACGGACCATTTTCTCGATCCAGATTACGCGCGGATTACGGCCGCGGGCCGCCTCTACTTTTTGGCGCATTTCGGCGGCAATCTCGGGCGTGTCCGGCGCTCCGGCGCAAAGCACGACCTGGGTATTGGGAGACATGTACTGGATGGCGTCCACAAGATTCGTCACGCCTTTTTGACGCGTGATCCGCCCCACAAACAACACATAGGGCAGCGAACGGTCGATGCCATATCGATCAAGCGCTGCTGTGTCGCTGGTTTTTTGGTATTCCGCCAGATCGATTCCGTTGTAAATGACATGCAGCCGCTCAGGGGGCACCGGATAGACGCGCAGAACGTCTTCTTTCGCGCTGTTGGAGACGGCGATCACGGCGTCGGCGTCGAGAACCGCGGTCCTTTCCATCCACGAGCTGAGCGCATAACCGCTGCCGAGCTGCTCGGACTTCCAGGCGCGCATGGGTTCCAGGCTATGCGTAGTGAGGACAAACGGGATCTTATACAACTTTTTGGCCAGAAAGCCGGCCATCGAGACATACCAGGTGTGCGTATGAACCACGTCCAGGCCGCTGAGCGCTTTGACTTGGGTAAGATTCAGGCTAAACGCCTCAAGCACGCCCTTGAACTTCTCTTTGGTGCCATCCGAGATTTCGCTCCAGGGCCGATTACCGCGGACGTGCAGATTCCCGTTGTCGGAACGCTGTTCGCCCCAGCAGCGGACTTCGACTTCAATGGTCTTGGCGAGCTCGCGGCTCAAGTAATCGACGTGAACCCCGGCTCCTCCGTAGACGTGGGGCGGGTATTCGCGGGTGAAGAGTCCTGCTCGCAATGCATCCTCCGGCTCAAGATGAAACTATCATGGCGGACGAGTGCGAAACGGCCAGCGCTTCAAAATCATCACAGACCGGCGTGGTTTTAGAAGGTCCGAAATGTGAAGCGGCTCACGCCTTAGGATCTGCTCGGTGGCTTTGGGAAAGTCGTCAAGGATTTGCCGGTCATGCCATTAGCGAGCATGGGATACGTGGATATGTAGCAGGCATTCATTCTTGCCCCCGCATATATCCTACGGCTATTCCGGCCGGCAAGTGCAACACAGACGCACATGCACGACTTTCGGTAATGAGTCCCTCAAGTTGCGGCCGCCCCCTGGCAGTGACCGTAATACGGACAGTCTGCGCGATTTACCTTGCTCGTTTTGAATCGACTTGAACACCGCAGACGTGAAAGCATTTAGGCGACAAAAGTTCATGTAGCCTACGCCCTCAAACGCGGATTTACGGCGCGCCCTCCCACGTATTGCAAAGGGTACAATTGTCTTGACATGTGCAACGTGTCGGGTTACGGTGCGGAATGATACGGACAATTCGCCACAAGGGACTGAAACTGCTTTTTGAGCAGGACGACCCGACCGGTGTAAACCCGGAACATGTTGGCAAGCCCCGGAATATTCCGGCAACGCTTCACGCCGCCCCCTACCGTTGCCCATATGGACGTGCCGGGGTTTCGGTTGCATCCGCTTAAAGGCGCGTTGAAAGGCTTCTGGGCCGTTACAGTACGCGCTAACTGGCGGGTGATTTTTCGCTTTGACGGTGACGCGGAGGAAGTTGATTATGTTGATTACCACTGAAAGGAAACAGCCATGACCATGAAAAACCCGCCTCACCCCGGCCTTGTCGTGTTGCAGGAATGTATTGAGCCGTCAGGCTTGACTATCACGCAAGCAGCCGCGGCCCTTGGAGTGACGCGCAACACACTTTCGGAACTCGCAAACGGGAAGCGCGGCATATCTCCCGAAATGGCCGTTAGACTGTCCAAAGTTTTCGGCGGCACCGAAGAAGGCTGGCTTGTGCAACAGGCCCAGTACGACCTTGCACAAGTCCGGCGCGACCGCATAAAACTTAAGCGGTTGCAACTCGCTTAGCCCCGTCGCATAAAGGATCCAATTTGCGAAGCCCCCCTGCCCGTGCTATCTCTGAAAGCTCATGGATGAGCTTCTGACCTCTATCGCCACAAAGAAAGAGCGGCTCGACGCGTTACGCCCCGTTTCGCGGGAGGCGTTGCTTGCCTTGCAGAAATCCTATGACGTCGATCTGACCTATACGTCCAACGCGATCGAGGGCAACACGCTGACCTTGCGTGAAACGGCGGAGCTTATCGAACACGGCATCACTGTTGGCGGAAAGCCTTTGCGCGATCATCTTGAAGCGGTTGACCATTACGCCGCCGTGTTATGGATGCGCGAGCTTGCGGCAAAGGCTACGCTGATAGATGAAAGCACCGTGCGCGAATTGCACCGGCGCATTGTCGCTCGCAGTCAACCAGAAATCGGCGGCATTTATAGCCCGTTTCGCCGTCACATCACTGGTTCACCTGTTGTCTTACCAAACCCGGCGAAAATTCCCCAACTAATGAAGGAGTACGGCGAATGGCTTGGCAACGCCGAGCCTATACCGGCGACTAGCTTTAACGCGCATTTCCGGCTAGTAGAAATTCATCCTTTTGCCGACGGCAACGGACGCGCCGCGCGCCTCTTGATGAACTTGCTTTTGCTTCGTGAAGGATACCCACCCGTTGCCGTGCGCCCGGAAGACCGGCAGGAATATCTGGACGCGCTTCAACACGCTTCCATGCAACACGACCTCAAACCGTTCCAGACCTTCATGCACCGGCGACTGGACGCAACGCTAGGGGAGTACTTGAGCGCCTTGCAAGAAACGCTTCCCCCGGAACCCAAACGCGATGAACCCGCCGCACAGCCCAAGCCGTGACGTTGCGCAAAATGGATCATCTCAACAGCTCACGCCGATGACACCGCCGCTCTCACATCCTTCAACGAGACGCACCACGATCCATATCCACGCTTGCGGCCGCTGGGATCGTCCTCGATTTGAAATAGCACGTCGAGCTTGGTCCCTGAGGCGAAGAGCTGGGAGCGGTCGCCAAAATTCCAGGCCTTGCAGAACAGCATGCGGCCATTTTGACGGAGCGCCACGTTGAAGTGCTTGCCATCTTTCAAGGCTCTCGCGGGACCGGCTACTTCGACGTTCGGACTGTAGAAAATTGGGGATGGATTGCCGAATCCGAATGGTCCGAGCGCGAGCACCTGCTTTATACACGGCTCGGTCAGATCCGTGAAGGATGCTTCGGCGTCGATGACGAAGCGCGGCCGCAGATCCTCGGGCGCTAACTTGGCTCCCGCGAAATCGTTGAAGCGGCGGCGGAACTCTTCCAGGTGTGCGGAATGGAGAGTCAATCCGGCGGCCTGCCGATGCCCGCCGAATCTGGTGAACAAATCCGGCATGCTTTCGAGCGCTTCCAGAAGGTGAAACGCCGGAATACTGCGCCCGGAACCGGAGAGGCAAGGTTGCTCCTCTTCGACGGTTGTCGCGGCATCGCTGAGGACGAAGACGGGGCGGCTGAAGCGCTCGACCAAACGGCTGGCGACGATTCCCAAAACGCCCAAATGCCATTTCGGCCCTGAGAACACCATGGCGGCCGCCTCCGGGGCAAAGGCTTCTTCTTCGCATTGCTTCAGAACCGCGTCGATAATTTCGCTTTCGACTTGCTGACGCTCGCGATTGAGCGTATCCAATTGTTCGGCGAGATTGCGGGCGCGGTCCGGGTCGTCGGTCAGAAACAGCTCGATTACGTCGCGGGCGGTTGCCATGCGGCCGGCGGCATTGATCCGCGGCGCGAGGCGGAAGGCAACTTGATGCGCCGAGGGGCACTCGCCTTCTTCAAAACCCGCGACGGTCAACAACGATCTCAGCCCGTGATTGCGCACTTGGCGGAGACCGGATAGGCCGCGCAGCACAATCACGCGATTCTCTCCGGTGAGAGGAACGATATCGGCGACCGTGGCAATCGCGACCGGTTTCAGGAACGAATCGAGGAGAGCCGCTTGCCGCGGTTGAGGCAATCCAGCGCGGTTGAGCAGCGCCTGCACCAGTTTAAATGTGACGCCCGCGCCGCAGAGATTCTTGTTGGGGTAAGCGCAATCGCGGCGATTCGGGTTCAGGACCGCGAGGGCTGGGGGCAATTCGGCTTCGGGCAAGTGATGGTCGGTCACGATTACATCAATGCCGAGAGAATTCGCATGACGAACGACATCGTTTGCGCGAATGCCGGTATCCACGCTGACGATCAGCCGCACGCCGTCACGGGCGGCGCGATCGATTATGTCGCCGCGCATGCCATAGCCTTCGCTGAGACGGTGCGGAATGTGAAAATCGGCGCGGCCGCCCAGCAACTCGATGACTTTTTCCAGCACGACGATGGATGCCGTGCCGTCCACATCGTAATCGCCATAGAGAAGAATCGGTTCATGCGCCTGGATTGCAGCGCCCAGACGCGTTACGGCGCGATCCATGTCGCACATCAGGAAAGGATCGTGCAGAGAATCGAGCGCCGGAGATAAGAAATTCGCTGCTTCGGACGGTTCGACAAAACCGCGGTTGGCCAAAACGGCCGCGAGCAGAGGGTGGATTCCGAGACTCTGTTGCAGGGCGTTCGCGGCGTCACTTGAATCATTGGGCAACACCCAATGAGCGGACGCCCGCACCCACTTTGGCGCGATACTCCTGGCGGCCATCAGTTCTTCGAGAAATAGCCCCCGAGCGATCCATCGTCCGGGTCCTGATCGTCGTCTTCCGCCGCGGCTTCGAGCTCGGCAAGGATGTCATTCAACGATTGATACCAGTCCGTATGCAACTCATACACGTAGATTCGGCTTTCCAAGGCGAACGAAAGCTCGATCGAACAGGTGAAACCTTCATAGGCCTGCAATTGGCGCAGGCGAGTTTCGAGACTCCGTTTCTCATCCCTGGAGAAGTCGGCGTCTTCTAATTGATCGAGCGCTTCATCGATCTGATCGAGAGAGAATGGCTGCTGATGAAAGACGACCAGGGTTGCACCGGCTTTGCGCGCGGTAGCCAGGAACTCCCGAAAATCGGGATGCCGCTCGGTGTCCCAAAGCACTTGAGCGAGAGAGTCCATCATGCGATGATAACCATGAAAAACAGCCAAGTCGGACTCGTCGAGATAGGCCTGCATCTCCGTTCTTAAACTTTCCAGGTCTAGGGCCATCCGCTTCAAGCTATCAGATTCAGAATTCTTTACGGGGATCGCCGCCCGCCGAGGCTCAAATGAGTAACCTCGATTCGAAATGAGACATCGTTTGGAAGAGCGCTCAGTACTTTAGAAAGCGAACACCATCCACTTGCTTCGGCTAATCGTATACGCCTTCCTATTCCTCTGCGGAGCAGGGGAAGCGCTTTTTGCGCAAAGCGGCTTTGTCAAATCCGGCGATCAGCCGATTCCGGGAGCAACGGTCAGCGTCACTCAAGGCGCTCAGACGTTTGCCACCGTCACCGATGAAGACGGCCATTATGTTTTTCCGTCGCTTGCGGCTGGAACCTGGAGCGTGACTATCGAAATGTTCGGATTCGAAACGCTCAAAAAAGATGTCGATTACGGCGCAGCAAAAGGACCAATGAATTTTGACCTTCAGTTGAAGGAATCGCCACTTGCGCAGCGGCTGCGGCAATACGCGGCGCGGCGTAGTGGAGCGGCCGGCGGAGGAGCGCCCGGGAATGGCGCGGGGCGTCTTGGCGGCGCCGGCGGACAGGCAGGTGGGCTTACGAACCGAGCGGCCAATGGCCAGACGGGAGGTAATGCGGCTGGGAGCCAGCAGCAGATCGATCAGCAACTTGAGAATGAGCTTAATTCCCAGCAGCAGAGTTTCACGGCGGCGCCCCCGGGGAGCCAAAGCAGCAATGAATCCTTCTTAGTTTCGGGAAGCCTCAGCCCGGGAATGGCGCAGGGCAATCAAGCCGATTCCGGACCGGATATGCGATTCATGGGCCAGGGACTGGGCGGCGCGAACGGGAATCCCACGGCGCCGGGATTCGGCAGTAACGGACAGGCGGGAGGCGCACCCGGCGGGGGTGGTTTTGGAGGCGGAGGGTTTGGCGGCGGCAGAGGCGGCGGTGGAGGTTTCGGCCGAGGCGGTTTTGGCGGTCCTGGCGGACCCCGGCGGCCCGGACAGACGGCCGGCGCAACGTTCGGAAACCGGCGGCGAAGGACCCAACAGATTCACGGTCAAGCTTCGTTCACCTTAGAGAACTCGTCATTGAACGCAAAGCCATTCTCCATAAATGGCCTGGACATTCCGCAAGCCGGCTACGCGCAGAGCCGTTTCAGCCTGATCGTGGGAGGGCCGCTGGTGATTCCGAAGATTGTGAAAGATCCGAGCACGCAATTCTTCATCACCTATTTCGGAACCCGCGCCAAGACACCGGAGTTGTTTACCGAAACGGTCCCGATGCTGGGCGAACGACAGGGCGATTTCGCACAAGCCACACAGTCGCTCGGAACATCGGCGACCAGCGTTCCGGTAACGATCTACAATCCGAGCACCCATCAGCCGTTTGTCAACAACGTTATTCCGAGCAGCCTGTTGAGTCCCATTGCGCTGGGGCTGCTCAATTACTATCCGCGTCCCAACGAGCCTGGAAATGCGAATAATTATCAGGCCGAGACGGCTCAGGCTACCAATTCAGATAATGTCGGGGTCCGGATCCAGCGCAACGTCACAAAGAAAGACCGGCTGTCGCTGAATTTCCAGTATCAGGACAGGAGCGGGACTACCGCGCAGCCGTTCGGATACGCGGATACGACCAGTGGTTACGGGATGAATTCCCAACTGCAATGGACGCGCAACATCGGCTCCATTGCGATCAGCAACGCGCAGGTGAGATTCAATCGCAACACCAGTGAAGTCACTCCCTACTTTTCGCTTCTCGGCAATCCCGCGGCGCAGCTAGGCATCCAGGGTACGTCTCCGAATCCGCTCGACTATGGGCCGCCCACGCTGAACTTTACGAACTTCGCTACGCTCAGCGATTCGACGGCCACGCTCACCCGCAATCAAACGCAGGCCGGAACGGAAAGCATCAACATCCTGAAGGGGGTACACAGTATCACGTTGGGCGTGAGCTTCACGCGAGCGGATTTGAGTACTCGCACCAATCCGAACGGGCGGGGGACCTTCAGCTTCACAGGAATCGCTACGAGCGAATTGAGCGCGTCGGGTCAGCCAGTGACGGGCACCGGTTACGATTTGGCCGATTTCCTGCTAGGCGATCCACAATCGAGCTCTATCCGATATGGCTCGACCAGTAACTACTTTTTACAGAATCAATGGGCCGGCTACGCGCAGGATGAATGGAAGGCGCGTCCCAATTTGACGTTGGTTCTGGGCGTCCGCTACGAGTTCTTTTCACAGTGGACTGAAAAAAATGGGCGATTGGCCAACCTCGACATTGCGCCCGATTTCACGAACGTCTCGGTTGTCACGCCAAATCAGCCTGGTTTGTACACAGGCGCTTTTCCGAGCGGGCTGATCAATCCCGATTACGACAATTGGTCTCCGCGGGTTGCGCTTGCCTGGAAGCTGCCCTGGACCAAGCGTTCGACGGTGGTGCGCGCCGGTTACGGGATTTACTATAACGAGCAAGCCTATATCCAGCTTGCCGAGCAACTTGCCCAGCAGCCTCCCTTTGCCATTTCGAATGCGGTTAATACAAGCGTGAACAACCCGCTGATATTGAAGACGGCGTTTCAAGCCACTTCTCCGCAAGACATCACGAATACATTCGCGGTCGACCGTTACTATCGAACCCCCTACGCTGGCACCTGGAACGCAACTATTCAACACGACTTCGCGGGCGGATTTTTTGTAGAAGCCGGTTACATGGGCACCAAAGGCACGCATCTGGATGTAAGAATACTGCCGAACGAGCTGCCTCCGGGAAGCCCGCTTCAGTTGGTCGAGCGGAACCAGTTAGGCGACGCGGTCGGCTTTACTTACGACGAGCCGGTGGGTAATTCCATCTTCAACGCGCTGCAGATTCGGGCGGTTCGCCGATTTAACCACGGCCTATCGTTTAATGCGTTTTATCAATTCGCGAAGTCGATAGACGATTCTTCGACGTTTGGCGGGGCGGGCAATACGGTAGCGCAGAATTGGCTGGATATCGCGGCCGAGCGCGGGCTTTCCAGCTTCGATGTGCGGCACGAGCTGCAGACAAGCTTTGTATGGACTTCGCCAGTAGCCGCTCCGGGTTCGCGAATCGCAGCGGACAGCAAAGTCGGTCGGTTATTAAAGGATTGGCAACTGAGCGGAGCGATCACTCTTCAGACTGGAAATCCTCTGACTGCCAGAGTCCTGGGAAATACGCAACAGCTTGCGCAGACCGGCGGCATTGGCAGCGGGCGAGCGGAGGCGACGGGCGAGCCGATCGAATCCGGTACCGGGTTCTTCAATCTGGATGCCTTCACAACGCCTCCTCCAGGCCAATATGGCGATGCTGGCCGGAATACAATTCCCGGGCCGGGGACGTTCGGTCTGAATCTCGCGTTTGCGCGGTCGTTCACGCTGAGCGAGCGGAGACGGCTGGAATTCCGCGTAGAATCGAACAACGTGCTGAACCATGTGAACTACACGAACCTATATACAGTTGTAAATGCGATCGACTACGGCTTGCCCAGCGCGGCCGGGGCGACGCGCACGTTGGATGCGGTGGTGAGGTTCCGGTTTTGAAGATCACGGTGCTTTTAATGGCGGCTCTGCTGGCGACGCAGCCGATATTGCCCCAGCAGCGGCCCACGTTCTCGACAACGACGAACGTCGTGGTGGTCAATGTAACGGTGCTTGACCGGAATGGCAACCCCATCGACAACCTGACCAAAGAAGACTTCCAGCTTTATGAAGACGGCAAACTGCAGAAGCTGCAGGCGGTCGACTTGCAGCGGTTGAACAACACGGTCCTTCCACCGTTGCAGCAAACCGAAGCTCAGCCGGCCCAGCAGTCGAAGGGATATAATCCGCAAGGCGAAAAGAACGCGCTGAGGGCCAGCATGATCACGAAATATCAGGACCGGCGGCTGATGGTCCTACTGTTCGATTTCTCGTCCATGCAGCCTGCCGAG
>Ga0208220_1000316_pt1 | contig 20287 bp, 15 predicted proteins | sample NGESurdeep092012_9_FD_184484 | JGI IMG/M metagenome (GOLD analysis project Ga0208220, IMG submission 184484) | Arctic peat soil microbial communities from Barrow, Alaska - NGEE Surface sample F53-1 deep-092012 (SPAdes) | ecosystem: Environmental > Terrestrial > Soil > Wetlands > Peat ...
TTTGGCGTCTGCGAGATCACCGATCCGGCCGGCACGGCGATGGAGGTGATGCCGTGGTCGAGACGCAGCGTGAAGTGGTCCTTGGTGGCGGCGGCGTGCGCCTTGGCCAGAGTCAGGTTGACCAGGACCGGAGCGGGATGGGACGGGGTGAAAACCTTGTTCTTGGCCGCCACCAGGCCGCCGGCGGCCAACGCCAGCACCAAGATGACGGCGCCGATGATCCAGTACCGCTTCCTGCGGCCCCGCGGGCGGGGCGCCACGACCGCCCCACCGCCCGTCCCCCCGGCCGCCTGCTTGCGTCGGCGCTTCTTGTCGTCGACCAGCTCGGCATCGAAGACCTCGCCCGGTCCGGCCTTGGTCCCGACCGGAGCGATCGGCACCATCGGCACCGCCACCTGGGTCTGGTCGGCCAGAACGGGCGGGCGGAACCCGTTCATGGGCAGTGGCTCCTCGTGTCGGGGAGGGTGGAGTGGAAGGGGCTGGGGGGTGGGCAGGGCACTGGCCAGCGCGCCCAGTCGGGCGGCCAGGCCGGCGGCGTCCAGGCGGTCCTCCACCTCGGGTGCAGCCGCCCGCGACAGCACCTCGTCCAACGGCCCGAGCGCCGCATTGGGGGGCAACGGAACCCCGACCCGCGCCATCAGGGTGCCCATCGTCGTGTCCGCCACGAAGGGCACGGTGCCGGTGACCGCCTCGTAGAGCACCAGAGCCAATGAGTACACGTCGGCCCGTCCGTCCACCTTCTTCCCCTCGGCCGACTCGGGGGAGGCATAGCGGGCCGTGCCCACCATCGCCCCCGCCGGTTCGGTCCAGGCCGCTTCGGCCAGAGCCCGCGCCACGCCGAAGTCGGCCACGCGCACCCGGCCCTCCTCGTCGAAGAGGAGGTTCGCCGGCTTGATGTCGCGGTGCACCAGGCTCCGAGAGTGGGCATAGGCCAGACCCTGCGCCACCTCGGCCCCCAACTGGGCGGCCTGCGAGTGGCTCAGCCGTACGCCGCGGTCGAGGAGGTCGCGCAACGAGCCCCCGCCGAGATACTCGGTGACGAGATACGGGCCATCGGTGTCCTCACCCCAGTCGAAGACGCGCAGGATGTGGGGGTGGTTGAGCGAAGCGACCGATCGGGCCTCGGCGCCGAATCGTTTCAAGAAGGAGGTGTCCGAGGCCAACCCGGGAAGCAGGACCTTGACGGCGACGTGGCGCTGCAAGGACACGTCCTCAGCGAGGAAGACGTGCGCCGAAGCGCCGGTGCCGAGCGCGGAGAGCAGACGGTACCGCGTCCCAAGGACCCGGCCGATGGAATCAGAAATTTGGGGCATTAGGGCAATCACAGGCTAGTGATCAAATGGGCGGTGCCGGTGGACACTCCGCCGATCAATTGGCGCCTAATTCGGTAGCTCGCCCGATTCGAGCAGCGATTCGAAGCGCTCGGCCGGCACAATGGGGATTGCCAACTCCTCGGCCTTCTTGAGCTTGCTGGCCCCGGGGGCGTCGCCCACGACCAAGGCGAACGTCTTCTTCGACACGCTGCCCGGGGACTTGCCGCCCCGGGCCATGATCGCCTCCTCGGCCCCCTCGCGGGTGTAGCCGGTCACCGCGCCGGTGACCACCACCGCCTTGCCCTGGAGGGTCCCGGGCGATGCCGTGCCGTCTGCCCCGGGGCCTCCGGCCGGCGCCGTCGCACCGCCGGGCTCTTCGGTGGCGACTCCGGCCGCCCGCAAGCGCGCCACCACGGACTGGTTGAGCGGGGCGGCCAGGAACTCGGCCACGCTGGCCGCGATGATCGAGCCGATACCCTCCACCGCCGCCAACTCGGCTTCATCAGCCGCCATAATGGCGTCGAGCGTGCCCAGGGCCCGGGCCATGGCGCGGGCCCCGGTCGGGCCGAGGTGACGGATGCCCAGGGCAACCAGCAGGCGACTGAGGGGCTGGGTGGTCGACGCCGCGATGGCCTGGACCAGGTTGGTGGCGGAGATCACGGCGAACCGCTCGAGGGCCAGCAGTTGCTCCACCGTCAGGCCGTAGAGGTCGGCCGGGTCGGCGATGAGCCCGGCCCCCACCAGTTGGATCACCCGTTCCTCACCCAGCCCCTCGATGTCCATGGCCGATCGCGAGGCGTAGTGGGCGATGCGTTGCACCCGTTGCGCCGGGCAGTCGATGTTGGTGCAGTACGTGTCGCTCTCACCCTCCAGGCGGACCAGGGCCTCACCGCAGGAGGGGCACACGCTCGGGAATTTCCACTTGGGCTTGCGACGCTTCGGCACCCCCGGCCCGGTCAGCACGGGTCCGACGATTTCTGGAATGACGTCCCCCGCCTTGCGCACGACCACCACGTCGCCCGGACGGACGTCCTTGACCCGCACCTGATCCTCGTTGTGCAGGGTGGCCACCGCCACGGTCGAGCCACCGACGAAGACCGGCTCCAGGCGGCCGAACGGCGTGGCCCGCCCGGTCCGGCCGATCGACACGGAAATGCCCAAGAGCTTCGAGGTGCGCTCTTCGGGAGGGAACTTGAAGGCAATGGCCCAGCGGGGCGCGCGTGAGGTGGCGCCCAACTGGGCGTGGAGGGCCAGGTCATCGACCTTGGTCACCACCCCGTCGATCTCGTAGGCCAGGTCGTGACGCTCGCCGGCCAGTTCCCGGCACCGGGCGATGGCGGCGTCGATCCCGGTCAATTTGCGTGCGTCGGGACTGACCGGGAAACCGGCGCGGCGGAGGAGTTCCAGCGTGCCCCACTGCGACGCCGCCGGCCACGGGCTCTTGCTCGGGATGCCCTCGACCAACCCCACCTGGTAGGCCCAGAACGAAAGCGGCCGTTTGGCGGTCATCCCCGGGTCCTTCTGCCGGAGCGAACCGGCGGCCGAGTTCCGGGGGTTGACGAACATCCTCTCGCCGGCGGCCGCCTGGGCGGCGTTCATGGCGGCAAATTCGGCCAACGGCATGTAGATCTCGCCCCGGACCTCGAGCAACTCGGGAAAGGGGCCGGCCTTGGCGTTGAGCCGGTGGGGTACGACCTTGACGGTGGCCACGTTGGCGGTGACGTCCTCCCCGGTCACCCCGTCACCCCGGGTGGCCGCCTGCACGTAACGACCGCGCTCGTAGGTCAACGACATGGCCACGCCGTCGACCTTGGGCTCGCTGGAAAACACGAGTCGGGCCAGGTCGAGGTCGGGCACCGGGCGGCGCAAACGCTCGGCCCAGGCTCGGAGGTCCTCCTCGGCGAAGGCGTTGTCGAGGCTCATCATGGGGACCCGGTGCCGGACTTCTTGGAACAGGCCCAGCGGGGCCCCGCCCACGGTCTGGGTCGGCGAATCGGGAGTGGCCAGAGCGGGATGGCTGGCCTCGAGGTCCCGCAACTCTCGTACCAGGAGGTCGAACTCGGCGTCGGGGATCTCCGGCGCGTCCAGCGTGTGGTAGCGCTCGTTGTGGTAGGCGATGAGCTCGCGCAACTCGGAGGCCCGAGCCGTCGCGGCCGCGTCCGCCGGATCAGCCACGCTCAGCCACGGTCTGCCACGGTCAAGCGGCGATGCCCGCGCCGACTACCGCGTCCTGTTCCACGATGTCGTAGAGGGCCACGGTCTGCCCCGCCGCCACCGGGCGCTGGGGTGCGTCGAACTCCACCATCAGCCCGTCATCGGTCCGAGCGATTGAGCACGGGGCCGGCCGGCCGTGGGCACTGACCTGGGCGACGGCGCGTGCGCCGTCACCGAGCGGCCGGTCGACCCAGGTGAGGGTCGAGCCGGGGAGGGCGATGGCGGACGTCACCGCCTCGGCCGCGCTGCCGACGGTGACGCGACGAGACGGCACGTCGACCGCGACGACGTAGCGTCGAGCGCCATCGGTGCCGTGCCCCATGCCCTTGCGCTGGCCCACGGTGATCAATTCCACCGCGTCGACCGTACCGACCGGATCCCCGGCACCGTTCACGACATCGGCGGCATGGAACTCCAACTGGCGTGAGAGGAACCCGGCTCGTCCTTCCGCACTCCCGATGAAGCACACGTCCTGACTGTCGGGCTTGTCCGCCGTGCGCAGTCCCAATCGAACGGCATGGGCGCGCACGTCGCTCTTGGTCATCTCTCCCACCGGGAAGACCACGCGGGCCAGCTCGCCCTGTCCCAGCATGGAAAGCACATAGGACTGGTCCTTGTCCACATCGGCACCCCGGCGGAGTCTGAGCGACCCGTCGCCCGTGACCCGGGCGTGGTGCCCGGTGGCCAGGCGCTCGAAGCCCATTCGGCCGGCCCGCGCCAGCAGGCGGTCGAACTTGATGGATCGGTTGCACTCGATGCATGGGTTGGGGGTCCGTCCCCGGGCGTGGGCGTCCACGTAGGGCGCCACCACGTGGGTGTCGAACTCGTCGGTCAAGTTGAAGACGTGATGGTCGATGCCCAGTTGTTGCGCCACCCGGCGGGCGTCATCGACGTCGGCCACCGAGCAACAGCCCGAGTCCGACTCCCCTCCCCACAGCTTGAGCGTGGCCCCGACCACATCGTGGCCCGCCTCGACCAGGAGCGCGGCGGCAACCGAGGAGTCGACACCTCCCGACATGGCCACCAGCACTCTCATCGCACCAGTGTGCCACCCACCCCCAGGGTCCGTGGACGCCACCAGCTAGCCGTCGTGTCGCACCGCGGCGACCAACGGCGGCACGACGGCGACCGCTCGCTCGACGTCCACCCGGGTCGTCCCGCGACCCAGCGTGAACCGGATGGCTCCGCGCGACAGGGACTCGGAGACGCCCATGGCGGCGAGGACGTGGCTGGGCTGCAGCGCCCCGCTGGCGCACGATGAACCGCCGGAGGCACAGAGGCCCCGCTCCCCCAACCCGACCAGGAGCTCTTCCCGTTCGACCCCGGGAAGGCACAGGTGGAGGTGACCGGGCAGCGTGGCCACGCCCGGAGGGACCGTGCGATGGGCGTCGGGGATGGCGGCGGTCAAGCCGCGGGCCAGGGCATCCCGCAGCCCGGCGACGCGCCGGGTCGCCGCGTCCCTCTCCGCTGCGGCCAGTCGGAGTGCGGTGGCCAGGCCGACGGCGCCGACGACATTTTGCGTGCCGCTGCGTCGTTCGCGCTCTTGACCGCCCCCGTACTGATGGGGGGCGATGACCGAGGGCAGGCGTTCGGCCAGGACGCCGACGCCGACCGGGCCGCCGAGCTTGTGGGCGCTCACGGCCACCAGGTCGGCCCCCGCAGTGTCGGCGGCCAGGTTCACGAAGGAGGCCGCCTGCACGGCGTCGGTGAAGATCCGGGCGGTGGCGCTCTGCGCCCGGACGGCCTCCACCACGTGCCCGAGCGGCTCGATGACGCCGGTTTCGTTGTTGGCCAGCATCACGGCGACCAGTGTCGTGTGCGGCTCGACCAGATCGGCCAAGCCGGCCACGTCGACCAGCCCGGCGGAATCCACCGGGATCTCCTGCAGCTTGGCCGACCCAGACCCGGCGGCCGCCCGGCACGACTCGAGCACCGCCGGATGCTCGACGGCGGAGCACAGCAACGACGGCGTGGCCTGGTCGTGGCTCGCCGCGGCCAGCGTCCCGAAGACAGCCAGGTTGGCTGACTCCGTACCGCCCGAGGTGAAGATGATCCCGCCCGGATCCCGCCCCAAGAGTGCGGCGATCTCGTCCCTCGATTCCTCGAGCAGTCGCCGCGCTCGTTGCGCCGGTCGATGGCTCCCGGTCGGGTTGCCCAGCGGCTCGGAGAGAGCCTCCGCCATGGCCTCGGCCACCTCGGGGCGCAGCGGTGTGGTGGCGGCGTGATCGAGGTAGGTCGTCTCTGCGGGGTCGCCGCTCAGGTGATCCACACCGTCTTGGCGTTGCAGAATTCCTTCAATCCCAGCTCGGAGAGCTCCCGGCCGAAGCCCGATCGCTTGATCCCGCCGAAGGGGAGTTCCGGGGTGGACGCCACCATGGCGTTGACGAAGACGGCCCCGGCCTCCAGCTCCTCGATGCAGCGCTGGATCTCCGCCTCGTCCGTCCCCCACACGCTCGAGCCGAGTCCGAACGTGGTGGCATTGGCCACCTCGAGGGCGGCGGTCAGATCCGGCACCCGTTCGACCATGGCCACGGGCCCGAAGAGCTCCTCCTGGGCCACCTGCATGTCCGCCGTGATGCCCGAGAGCACGGTCGGCGGGAAGTACCACCCGGGGCCGTCGACCACCTGTCCCCCGCTGTGCACCGTCGCCCCTTGACTCCGGGCTTCCTCGACTTGCGCCACCAATTCGGCTCGTTGCGCCTCGGTGACGATGGGGCCGACGTCGGTGGCGGGGTCGAAGGGGTCGCCAACCACCAGCGCATCCATGGCTTCGGTGAAGCGGCGCAGGAACTCGTCCGCCACCGGCTCCACGACGATGAAGCGCTTGGCGGCGATGCAGGACTGCCCGTTGTTCTGCACCCGGGCCTCCACGGCCGTACGCACGGTCGTCTCCATGTCGGCGGACTCCAGCACGATGAACGCGTCGGACCCACCGAGCTCGAGCACGCTCTTCTTGAGCGCGTGGCCGGCCGTCGAGGCCACCGACATGCCAGCCCGCTCGCTCCCGGTCAGGGTCACCGCGGCGATCCGGGGATCTTCGATGACCTTGGCGATGTCCTTGGACTCCACGAAGAGGTTGGTGAACACGCCGTCGGGCAACCCGGCCCGGCGAAAGAGATCCTCGAGCAGGAGGGCGGTTTGCGGCACGTTCGACGCGTGCTTGAGCAGTCCGACGTTGCCGACCATGAGGGCCGGCGCGGCAAACCGCACCACCTGCCACATGGGGAAGTTCCACGGCATGATAGCCAGCACCGGGCCGATGGGCTGGTAGTGCACATAGGAGCGGGACGCCCCGGTGGCGATGGGTTCGTCGGCCAACAACGCCTCGGCGTGTTCGGCGAACCAGCGAAGCCCCAGGGCACACTTCGACACCTCGCCACGAGCCGATGCGAAGGTCTTGCCCATCTCGGTGGTCAGGATCCGGGCGACGTCGGGCACTTCGCCCTCCAACAGTTCGGCCGCCGTGATCAGGTGGCGGGCGCGCTCGGCAAAGGTCGTGTGCCTGTACTCGCCAAATGCGACCACCGCCCGCTGGAGGAGGGCCTCCACTTCGGCCGGTGTGTGGGTGTCAAATGTCTTCTCGATCTGACCGGTGGCTGGATTCGTGGTGGCAAATGGCATGACTCGATTCTTACCGCCCTTCGGCCTCGCGCCATGCAGTCAGGCCCAGGTGCTGGGGAATGGCCCGGCGCAAGAGCTTGCCGGTCGCGGTGTGCGGCAGATCCGCTGCCCTCACGTAGAGCTTCGGTCGCTTGTACGGCGCCAGGCGGGCCTCGGCCATCGAGCGCAGCGACGCCTCGTCGACCGAAGGGTCGGCCACGTAGGCGACGCAGACCCGCTGACCCCACTGCTCGTCGGGCAGCCCGAACACGGCGAGTTCCCGCAGGCCGGGCACCGCGGCCAGGACGGCCTCCACCTCGGCCGGGTACACGTTGACCCCGCCGCTGATGATGAGGTCGAGGCGCCGGCCGGTGAGGTAGAGGTACCCCGCCTCATCGAGCCGGCCCAGATCACCGACGGTGCAGGCCGATCCCCGCCAGGCCGCTCGCGTCGCCTCGTCGTCGCCCCAGTAGCTGAAGTGGGCGAAGGGCGGCATGTCGCACCACACCGTTCCCGAGCCGTCGTCGGCCTCGGCCTCCCGCTCCACCGGGCTCACGCTGAGGCGCCGCCCGGGTCGGGCGCGACCCACTGTGCCGGGATGTTCGAGCCACTCGTCGGGCCCACACACGGTGAACTGGCCTTCCGTCGATCCGTAGAATTCCCACACCTCCCCCGGCCGCACGCGCGCCATGGTCGCCCGCTTGACCGACGGCGGGCAGGGCGCACCGGCGTGAGCCAGGAAGCGGAGGGAATCGAAGGCCTCGTCGACCCCCAGGTCCGGCGAGGTGAGGATGCGTTGCAGATGGGTCGGCACGAGGAACGCGGTGGTCGGGCGGAGGCGCCGCAGCACCTCGAGCGCCGTGGCGGCATCGAAGCGACCGAGAATGGCCAGGGATCCCCCCGAGAGCAGCGTCCCGGTCGAAAAGCGCACCGAGACCGTGTGGTACATCGGCGAGCACACCATATGGAGGTCATCGCCATCGAATTGCCAGATGGCGGCCTCGTCCTCGAACACGGCCTTCGCCGTTGCCTCGTCCCAGACCCCGGTGGTGACCCCCTTCGGCCGGCCGGTGGTGCCCGAGGTGTAGTGCATCGGTCGGGTCAGCGGATAGGCCGAGAGTTCCGCCTGGGGACCCTCCATCAGTGCGGCCAATTCGGCCGGTTGGAGAACCTGCACCGAGGGTCGGGCGTCGGCCACGAGTCGATCCCGCTCCGCCGCGGTGAGGGTGGCGTTGAGGAGGACCGGGATGACGCCGATGCGGGCGGCCCCGAGAACGGCGCAGATCAAGTTGCCCGAGGAGGGCAGGCTGAACACCACCCGGTCACCTGACGAGCACCCGTGAGCCAGGAGCGCACCCGCAGCGCGGCGTTGCCGTTCCTCGGCCTCGAGCGCACCGAGCAACTCGACCGTGGGTGCCTCCCTGGTCACCCTGGCAGCGTACTGAGCGACGAGGGGGCCCCACAGTGGAACGATAGAGGCCATGGAAAATCAGGGGATCGGCGCGGCACGGACACTGATCGAAAGGTCGCGCCGCATCCTGGCCCTCACCGGAGCGGGCATCTCCACCGATTCGGGTATCGCCGACTTCCGCGGGCCCGAGGGACTATGGACGAAGAACCCCGAGGCCGAGCGGATGGCCACCCTCCAGGTCTATATCGACGACCCTGAGGTGCGCCGCCGCTCGTGGCAGCACCGCCTCACGTCGCCCACGTGGGACGCCCGGCCCAATGCCGGCCACGCCGCCCTGGTGGACCTGGAGCGCTCGGGCCGGCTCGAGACGCTGGTCACCCAGAACATCGATGGGTTGCACCAAAAGGCCGGATCGGATCCCGCCCGCGTCATTGAGATCCACGGCAACGCCTCGGACATCATGTGCCTGCGCTGTCAGCTCCGTCGGCCCGCCGAGCCAACCCATGAGCGCGTTCGAGCGGGCGAAGATGATCCCAACTGTCAAGAGATCCGGCCGGACGGGTCACCGTGCGGGGGGATGTTGAAGTCGGCCACCATCAGCTTCGGACAGAACCTGGTGCCCGAAGACCTCCGAGCGGCCGAAGAGGCCGCAGCGGCGTGCGGTCTCCTCCTGGCCGTGGGCTCGACCCTCGGGGTCTACCCGGCCGCGGGACTGGTGCCCATCGCCGCGAGATACGGCGCCGCCATTGTGATCGTCAACGGCGGGCCCACCGATCTGGACGGACTGGCCGACGTCGTGGTCACGGGATCCATCAGCGAGATCCTGCGGCAGCTGACCCAGGGCCTCACGCCACTGGCGTGACCGGTGGCGCGCTACGACCCGGCCGACTTGTTGCCTTCTGACTTGGCCTTTCGGCGAGGCTTGAGGGCGAACCACCAGATGCTGGCCATCGTTCCCACGATCCCGACAGTGGCAGCGACCGGCTTGAGGACCTTTCGTGATCCGCTCTTTGGCATGGGTGAAGACACTACTGCGATTGCCCCGCGGTCGCCGACGACAATCGCCCCTCGTGAAAGCGCCGGGCGGCCGACACCAGGGCAGCGAAAGGTCGTTGATCGCCGCTCTCCTCGGGATGCCACTGCACCCCCAGCACGAAGAACGCGCCAGGGAGTTCGACCGCCTCGATGACCCCGTCGGGGGCACGCGCCGTGACGACCAGGCCGGTGCCCAGTGCGTCAATCGATTGGTGGTGCGAGCAGAGCACGGTCGTCTCGGCTCCGAAGACCTCCGCCGCCCGCGAGCCCGGCGTGGTGGTCACCTCCATCTCACCGAACACCGACGGGGCGTGTCGATGATCCTCGTGGCCGACCACGTCGGGCAGGTGCTGGTACAGCGTGCCGCCCAGCTCGACGTTGAGAATCTGGCAGCCGCGGCACACGGCCAGCACGGGAAGATCGACCGCCAAGGCCGCCGCCAGGAGAGCGCGCTCACTTTCGTCTCGGACCGGATCGACCCCACCCACGCTCGGCCCGGGGGTCTCGCCGTAGAAGGCGGGATCGACATCCCCGCCGCCGGTGAGCACCAGCCCGTCCAGAACCGATATCACGTCGGCTGCGCCGAAACCGGGCCCGGGTGCTGCGGTGCGCGGCGGCGGCAGGAGCATGGGTCGGGCGCCGGCCGAGGCCACCAGCTCGTAGTACGACTCAGGCAAGACCGCCGCCGGGCGGCTCCAGGCCCCCCAGGCCGACTCCGCCACATAGGTGGAAAGGCCGACGAGCGGGATCACGCCGCGACCGCCCGGTAGGCGCGCCGACCCTCGATCCGGGAGGCCCGGGGGTCGGTGCTGGCGACGGCGAACATCTCTCCAGCGTACAAAGGGAATGGACGGTGGCGGGTGGGGGCGACATCATGCGTCATGCCCGGACTTGAATTCATTGCCGCGGGGATCGCCGACGGCTCCATCGATACGGTCGTGCTCGCCTTTCCCGATATGCACGGACGACCGGTGGGGAAGCGGATCACCCCCACCTTCTTCACCGAGCACGTGGCCGAACACGGCATCGAAGCCTGCGACTACCTGCTGGCGGTTGACGTCGACATGAACCCTCTCCCCGGGTACCGGTTCGCCAACTGGGACTCGGGCTATGGGGATGTCGTGGTCCATCCGGACTACACCACCACTCGGATGCTGCCCTGGCTCCCCGGGACCGTGATGGTCATCGGCGACGTCACCGACGAAGGCGGGACGCCGGTCGACGTGTCACCACGTCAGATTCTGCGGCACCAGATCGCCCGGGCGGCCGAGCGGGGATTCACCGTCCTCAGCGCCACCGAACTCGAGTTTTTCCTGTTCCGTGAGACGTACGAGGAGGCCCAGGACAAGGGGTGGCAGGGGCTCAAGCCGCACTCGGCCACCATTGAGGACTACCAATTGCTGCAGACCTCGCGCGAGGAGTACGTCCTCAAGCGAATCCGCCAGGAGATGTGCGCGGCGGACATCCCGGTCGAATTCTCGAAGGGCGAGGCCGGTCGCGGCCAACACGAGGTCAACGTCACCTATGCCGGCTCATTGGAGACGGCGGACCGTCACCTGGTCTTCAAGAACGGGATCAAGGAGATTGCCGCGCAGGAGGGCCGCGCCGCCACCTTCATGGCCAAGTGGTCGATGGACGACGTGGGGTCCTCGTGCCACGTGCACAACAGCTTGTGGGATGCAAAAACCGATGCCCCACTCATGGCCGACCCGTCCCACCCGAGCGGCCTCTCCACCGTCGGGCGTCGATTCCTGGCCGGCCAGCTCCATGCCGCCCGCCAGTTGGCCTGGTGCGCCGCGCCGACCGTCAATTCCTACCGGCGCTACGTCCCGGGAAGTTGGGCCCCCACCGCCATCGTCTGGGGCGAGGACAACCGCACGTGCGGCTTCCGCATCGTCGGTCACGGGGCCGGGCGGCGCATCGAGACCCGGGTGCCCGGGGCCGATGTCAATCCGTACCTCGTGGTGGCCGCCTGCATCGCCGCCGGCCTCTACGGCATCGACCATGAGCTCGACCTTCCCGAACCCTTCGCCGGCAACGCCTACGAAGCGACCGGCGTGCCCCGGATCCCATCCACCCTGGTCGAAGCGATCGGCGAGCTGGAGGGCTCAGCTGTGGCCGCCGAAGCCTTCGGTGCCGACGTGCACCATCACCTGCTCAACACGGCTCAGCAGGAATGGGAGGCGTCCAACCGTCACGTGTCCGACTGGGAGCTGGCCCGCAACTTCGAGCGCATGTAGGCCGATCAGGCCGGGTGGCCGGCCAGCTTGCGACCGTTCAAGCGCTTGTGGATGCCCTTCGTCTCCTTGTAGAGGTTGATGAACTCTTCGAGGACGGGCGCGTAGCGCGCGCTCGCGTCGGGGTCGGGTGTGTAGGTTGCCTTGACTTCGACGGTGGCGGGGATGTCGGTCAACGAGATGCGGCCCAGTGCCAACAGGGTCAACAGGCCGGCACCCCGGACATTGGCCTGCACCGGGTCGGCCATCTGGCGGATGGTGCGCCCCAACACATCGGCATGCATCTGCGACCACAGGTCCGAATTGGCGCCGCCCCCGATGAAGGCCAGGGATTCGAAGGGGCCTTTGCAGTACTTCTCCACTGCGCCCAGCAGCCAGGCCGAGTTGAAGGCCACGCCTTCGAACACGGCGCGGACCATGTCCGCCCGGGTCGAGGAGAGCGAAATGTTGTGGAAACCACCCCGGATGGTGTGATCGTCCACCGGCGTTCGCTCGCCGTTGAGCCAGGGGGTGAACAGCACGCCCCGGGCACCCTGGGGCACGCCGGCCGCCAGGTCGTTGAGCCGGGCTATGACGTCGGCCGGCGCGGACCCGCCCGGGTCGAGAGCGTCGTCGGGGAAGAGGAGGTTGTCCCGCAACCAGGTCAGGCAGGCCCCAGCCGTCTCGTGCTCGTCGGCCACCAGGTAACGGCCCGGAATGCCGGAGGGGAAGGATGCCACGTTGGTCAGCGCATCGGTCTTCTTGAACGGAACGTGGCAGCTGATCCAACTCGATGTCCCGATGTAGAGGTGGCCGTCGAGGTCATCCACCGCCCCCGACCCGACGGCGGCCGAGTGGAGGTCACCCGTGCCACTGACCACCGGTGTCCCCGCCAAGAGTCCGAGCTCCGCGGCGGCCGTCGCGGTCAGGCCGCCCTGGATCGAACCGGTGGGGACCAGCTCGGGGAGGCGGCTGCGCTCGAGCCCGGCCAGATCGAACAGGCCGTCGTCGTAGGCGACGGCATTGATGTCGCGGTTGTCGGTGACCCAGTGCAGGGTGATGGAGTCGTGTGAGGCTCGGGCCAGTCCGGTCAATCGCAGGCCGAGGTAGTCGACCGGTTCGAGGAAGACGGCCGTGGCGGCATAGACATCCGGGCGCTCCTGGCGCAAGAAGTGGATGTGCCCCACCGGGTCCTTGCCCGAGAGGCTCGGTATGCCTCCGGTGCGCCGCACCCAGCGGGTCAGCTTCGACGCCCCGTAGCCCTGCACATTGAGGGCGCCCCGGACGGTATTCCTCACCGCGCTGGCTCCACGCGAGTCCATCCAGATGATGGAAGGACCGATGGCAACGCCGTCGGCGCCCACCGCGACGGTCCCCGACCACTGCGCCGTGCACCCGACGCCGATCACCTTTTCCGGCGACACCCCGCTCTGGGTCAAGGCCCTTCGGGCCGAGACCACGACCGCATCCCACCAGTCCTGGGGAAGCTGCTCGGCCGAGCCGTCTTCACCCAACTGGATCCCGACCGGCTCGAAGGCGTGGGCGACGATCCGACCGGTGGCGGCGATCACCGCCACCTTGGGGCCACCGGTCCCGAGGTCCACCGCGAGCACATACGACTCCTCGCCGCTCCCATCGGGGAGCGGCCGCAGGGGCGTGGCGGCGGGAACGGACAGGATCGGTGCCTGGGCGGTCCGCATGGGCGCGAAGCCTAAACCCGCTCTCAGCACGCGACCCGGCCCGCCGGGTCGCTGGTGTTACTCGGCCAAGCCCGCTTCGGCTTCCAGCTCGATCTTGATCTTGTTGCCGACCACGATGCTGCCGTCCCGGAGGGAGCCGTTGAAGCTCACGCCGAAATCGCGACGGTCGATGTCAGCCGAGGCGGAGAAGGCCACCACGGTCTTGTCGTCCTGCATGGCCGGGCCTTCGCCCAGGTATTCCAGGTCGAAAACGACCGACTTGGTGACCCCGCGAATGGTGAGGTCGGCGGTGAGCTTCCACTGCGAGTCGGTGATCCTCTTCAGCCCGGTGCTCTTGAGGGTCAGCTTGGGGAAGTTCTCGGAATCGAGAAAATCGCTGGTGCGCAGGTGGTCATCCCGCATCCCCTGGTTGGTGTGGATGCTGGACGCCACCGCTTCGGCTTCCAGCGTGGAGTCTTCGGGATTCTCGGCCACGGTAAAGGTGCCGGAGAACTCGGCGAAGCGGCCGCGTACCTTGGTCCCGATCAGGTGGCGAGCCACGAAACCGATTTCGGAGTGGGCGGGGTCGACGACGTAAATCCCCGGCTTGGGGAGGGTGACTGTCTCAGTTGAGGTATCGGTGCTGCTCATGGCGCATCTCCTTGTTGATCTTGTCGTTGTTGACCCATATTGCTGCTAGTCATGATAGTATCTGATTCAGCAGATACTTGTCAAACAACTATCATATAGTCAAATACTTTTCAGTCAGACAACCGGAGTTGCTGGTAGAGTGAGTCTGATTGGGGGAGCGATATGGAAACGCCGACATTTCCCAACCGAGTCGTCGATGACCTGGACACCGCCGCGGCCGAAGGCACCTGTGGCGTGCTGGGTCAGATCGAGGACGAACGACTGCAGCTGATGGGCCTCATCGTCCGCTCCCATCGACGGCTTTCCTACGTGCTCGGGCAAGAGCTCGAACAGGCCTGCGGTATCCCCCTGGTGTGGTTTGACGTGCTGATCCACGTCGGTGGCGCCCCGGAAGGGCGATTGACGATGAGCAAGCTGAGTGCCGACATCGCCTTGACGACGGGCGGCGTGACCCGATTGGTGGACCGCATGGTCGACGCGCATCTGGTCGCCCGCCAGAGTTGCCCGTCCGACCGGCGCAGTGTCCATGTCGTCCTCACGCCCAAAGGCGAAGCCACGCTGAAAGATGCCATTACTGAGCACATCGAGGGTATCGATCGGCACCTGATGGCACCCCTGGATACGAGCGAACGCGCCTCGTTGGGCGCTGTGCTCGCCAAGCTGGTCGGCGACAGCCAGCCGGCGTCTCGATCCTGAGGGACCGACGCGTCAGTTCGATCCGGCGCCGGCTCGTTATTCTCCGATGATGGCGACACGGTGTTCGTGCTGCGGTGAGGCGGTGGAGGATTCAGTCCACCTGCACTCGCACCGCGACGTCGCGATCTGTTACCGCTGCCTGGACTGGCTGAACACGCGACGGGCACGACAGGTCGCAGCCCATGGCGGCTGGACCGCCGTCGGCTTCGACCCGATCTTCGCGGTGGCGGACGTGGAGCGCTCGGTCAACCACTACCAGCGCCTCGGTTTCGAGACCTCGCACCATGACGAGACCTACGCCTTCGCGCACCGGGGCGACAACCTCACCATCCACCTGGCCCAGGCTGACGGCGACGCCGGACCCAAGGTCGGCTCGCTCTACCTCCACGTGGATGACGCCGACCAGCTGGCGGACGAATGGCGAAAGGCCGGTCTCGGTGTCGTCGGACCCGAGGACACCACTTACGGCAAGCGTGAGGGCTCGCACACCGACCCCGACGGGAACCTGATCAGGTTCGGGTCCCCCGTACCGCGGCCGCATTCACTCTGACCCTCTGCCCGGACCATGCCCACTGCCCGGACCATGCCCGCCTGTTCGAACCCTGCCCGCCACTGCCGGTCCTCACATCAGGCGTCGTCGGCTTTCGTCAGCCAGACCCGCACCCCGGGTCCCACGTCCTCACCCTCGAGCTCGAGGACGGTCCCCTCTCCCGCACCGGGCCCCACGGTGATGTCGACCGCCAATACCTCTCGGGCGATGTAGTCGAAGTAACTGGAGATCGCGTCAAAACCGACCACGTGCAGACGGATGCGGTCGGAGACATCGAGTCCGCTGGTCTTGCGCAGGTCCTGCACGAGACGAACCACCTCGCGGGCCAGTCCCCGGTGCCGCAGATCGACGGTGAGGTTCAGGTCGAGGGCGACAACCTCACCCCCCTCTCGAGACACGGCGAAGCCTTCTTGCCCTCGCACCCGAAGCTGCACGTCTTCGGGAGAGAGATCAACCGTTCCATCGGGGAGCGCCACCGTGACGGCCTGCCCGGCCTCGAGCGTCGCCGCGGCTTCGACGCCGTTGAGAGCGGCGAGCGCCGGTTTCAAGTACTTGACCCGTTCACCCAGTCGCGGGCCGAGGGTGCGGAAGTTGGGGATCAATTCGAATTCGAGTACCTCGCTCAACTCGTCGGCCAGGTCGATCTCGTCGACATTGAGCTCCTCGGCCACGATCTCGTGCAAGATGGCCGGCGCGTCCGACGGCAGGAATACCAGGGCCCGGGCCAGCGGTTGGCGCACCTTGACGCCGGCATCACTTCGGGCCGCCCGGCCCAGGGAGGTGAGACGTCGGGCCAATCCCATCTGGGCGTCGAGGTCCCGATCGGTCCACGCCGTCTCGGCCTTGGGCCAGTCGCACAGGTGGACCGACTGGTCTTCTCCGGCTCCGGTGAGCGCACGCCATATGGCATCGGCCACGAAGGGACAGAACGGGGCCAAGAGGAGGGACAGCGTGGTCAGGACCTGGTGCAACGTGGCCTGCGCGGCCAGGGAATCGCCGGCTGGGGCGTCCGGGTCGGTGCGCCAGAACCGGCGGCGACTGCGTCGCACGTACCAGTTGGAGAGATCATCGACCAGGGTCCCGAGCGGCCCGGCCGCGCCCAGCGGCTCGTAGGTCTCGAGGGCCACGGTCATCTCGTCGACCGTGCTGGACAAGCGGGAGAGGATCCAACGGTCGAGCGGACCCCGCTCCGCCACGGTGGGGACGCCGGCCGCCGCCGGATCGAAGCCGTTGAGCGACGCATAGGTGGTGAAGAAGCTGAAGGTGTTCCACAGCGTGAGGAGCGTGTCGCGCATGGCCGTGTCGATGGCGGCCAGGCTGGCCCGAGTCGGTGTCCACGGCGAGCCCTGGCTGAACATCCACCAGCGCAGGGCGTCGGCTCCTCGGGTGTCGAGGATGGTCCAGGGGTCGATGATGTTGCCCAGGGACTTGGACATCTTGCGCCCGTCGGCGTCGATGATGTGGCCCAGGCAGACCACGTGCTTGTACGGGCTCTTGCCGAAGACCAGGGTGTTGACGGCCAGCAAGGAGTAGAACCAGCCGCGCGTCTGGTCGATGGCCTCGGAGATGAAGTCGGCCGGGAACGTGAAGGCTTCCACCGAGCCCGGCTCGTGGGGGTACCCGACCTGGGCCGCCGGCATCGAGCCCGAGTCGAACCAGGCGTCGATGACCGGCTCGACGCGGCGGGCCACCGCCTCGGGACCTTCCAGTCCCGCGGCCGCGCACTCGGGACAGCCAAATTGGACGTCGTCGATGACGGGACGGTGCGGGTCGAGACCAGTGACGTCGCGCCCGGCGAGCTCAGAGAGCTCCGCCAGCGATCCGATGCAGTGCAGGTGGTTCCGGCCACACCGCCAGATGGGGAGCGGCGTGCCCCAGTAGCGGTCCCGTGAAAGAGCCCAGTCCACGTTGTTCGACAGCCATTCTCCGAACCGGCCGTCCCGGATGTAGGACGGGTGCCAATCCACCGTGGCGTTGGCTGCCAGCAGGTCGTCCTTGCGGGTCGAGGTGGCGATGTACCAGCTCGGCTTGCCCCAGTAGATCAGGGGGGTGCCGCAACGCCAACAGTGTGGGTACGAGTGCACGTAGGTGAAGCGCCGCAGCAGGAGTCCCGCCGCCTCGAGTCGGTTGTTGATGGCGGTGTTGCTGGCCCGCACGTCTTGTCCCGCCAGCCATTCGATCTCGTCGGTGAACCGCCCGTCCGGTCCGACCGGATTCAGGGTCGGCAACCCGTTCTCACGCCCGACCTGGCGGTCGATCTCACCGAAGGCGGGAGCCAGGTGCACGATGCCTGTCCCTTCCTCCGTCGTCACATAGTCCGCCGGCACCACGCGCCATCCGTCGGCTCCCGGTGGGGGTGCCAGGTCGTTGAACGGTCGGGCGTAGTGCAGGCCGACCAGGGCACGCCCCACCGTCCGGTGGGAGATCCGGGCGGAAGCCCCCTCACCCAGGACGTGGTCGACCAGATCCTCGGCCATGACCAGACCGTCGACGGTGGCATAAGTCAGATCGGGGTGCACGGCCACGCCCGTATTCGACAGCAGGGTCCAGGGCGTGGTCGTCCAGACGACCAGCCATTGGGCGTCGCCCACCAGCGCGGCATCCGGATTGACGATCCGTAGACGGACGTAGGCCGACTCGTCCTCCTCGTCGGTGTAGACGCCGGGCTGGCCCAGCTCATGGCTCGAGAGCGGAGTCCCGCAGCGCGGGCAGTACGGGACCACCTTGAGGTCCTCGTAGAGGAGGCCCTGGTCGAAGAGCTGCTTGAGGTGCCACCAGACCGACTCGATGTAGGTCGGACTGAGTGTCCAGTAGGCCGCGTCCATGTCGACCCAGTACCCGATGCGGGTGGTCAGCCGGGCGAACTCGTCCACATAGGAGTAGACGGACTCGCGACAGAGGCGGATGAACTCGGCGATGCCGACCTGCTGCTCGATCTGATCCTTGCCGGTGATGCCCAGCTTCTTCTCCACCTCGACCTCGACGGGGAGTCCGTGGGTGTCCCAGCCGGCCCGCCGGGCCACGTAGGAACCATCCATGGCATGGAACCGGCAGAAGAGGTCCTTGTACACACGGGCCCACACGTGATGGAGCCCGGGCATCCCGTTGGCCGTGGGCGGGCCCTCGTAGAAGATCCACGGTGGCGCCCCTTCCCGCTGTTCCACCGAGCGCTCGAAGACGCGGTGCGCCGCCCAGCGGGCCAGTTCGGCCTGCTCAAGAGCAACAAAGTCGGTATCAGGGGGGACAGGTGTGAACACGGACGCTCTATCGTCGAGGTCAAGAGGTGCGAGGCCTCTTGGCGTGACGCAAAGACTAGAGGCTGGGAGCGTTCCCTCGGTACGCCGGACCAGGCCTCCAAAGGGCGACCCAAGATCGCGGGGCTCGGATGTGCAGTCTCACCGAGCCCAGGTGAGACCGTTTTCCCAACGAGGCGACGTGGCAGAGCGCGGGCTTTACCACCAGGTGAGGGGATAGTGGCGGTCCTCGTTCGAAGAGAAGTTATTGATGATGACGGCAACCACCAGGAGAATGAGCGCCCCCGTCAACACCGGGCTGAGAACGAATTGATAGCCCAGGTGATGGACCTGTGCAGGGCCGAGGACGGCGATGAGTGCCGTGGCGCCGGCGGGAGGATGCACCACATTCGTGAGCTGCATGAAGACAATCGTGGTGGCGACTGCCACCGATGCCGCCAGACCAACGTGACTACCCAGCAGTTTGTACGCGGTCACTCCCGTCAGCGCCGCAATGAGTTGGCCGAGTATCAGGGGGCGCGGTTGAGCGAACGGAGAGTGCGGTGCGCCATAGAGCAGGGCTGCCGATGCGCCAAAGGAACCGATGAGGAACAGCTTCGCTGAGAGCGGCCAGCCGGGGTACAAGCTCGGGATCGAGATGAGATATATCGCGAAGAACCCCGCGCACCATGCCCAGACAACGGCCGACATCCGATGGCGGGTGACCACTCGCGGGGCGGTCCCCCGCATTCGTCCAAAATAGACCGCCTGTGGTGACGATCGCCCTGAATCTTCCATCTACTCAGACGCCACGATGCATACGGGCTACCGGGTCACGAGCGTAGAAGCATCCGGTGCGCGAAACACCAGGATGCTCGAGCGACTCAATGTGGGTCCGATCATGCAGCGCGACGCTAGCGGGCGGTGCCGTCGTCGTAGGCGACCTGTTGAGCGATGCCACGTTCTTCGGAGGCGGAGGCCCAGGGAGGGCGCAACGGCGATCGAGAATGCTCCAAGACGCCATCATCAAATATGACGATGGCAGGCCCCGGACCAAACACCTCACGACCAATTGTGCAATTGAGGTGGACGAAGCGGCTGGTACGGCAGAAGACCTGCAATAATTCACGCCAGTCTTATGACGGACAACCTCGACAACCTGATTCTCGATCTCCTTGAATGGTTGGGTTCGAGCCAGCGCCCCTACCTCGAGGTGCTCGATGCGTGGCGGACGTCGTGTCCGCGCTTTCCGGTGTGGGAAGACGCCAACGACCGAGGCTTTATCGAGCGTCATTATGCGCCCGGGCGCGGCCAGTACGTTTCGGTGTCCGTGGCCGGGACCGAACACCTTCGGAAATACCGCTCCCAGCGGGTGACCGATGTCGAACCGCTCAGCGCCTGACCGACTCCGAGCGCCGGGTTCGGGTGTGCCGATCGGCGGTGAGGTCAAAAGAGGGTCAAACAATGCAACCTCGTCTGATGTTGGAGCTTCGAAATAGGGGTCCCACTCGGCCAGCTGGTCTCGGCGGATAGGCACTGCGCCCCATACGCCTTGAGCATTTCGCATTTCGCATTTTGATGCGATGCCAGCGTTCGCTGAGCGGCACGTCGAGAACATGAAGCTGTACCGATGCGCCAATGGCACGGGCTCCGAGTCGCTTCTCATCTCGATCTGAACGTAGCCAGAAA
>Ga0208220_1000317_pt1 | contig 20234 bp, 18 predicted proteins | sample NGESurdeep092012_9_FD_184484 | JGI IMG/M metagenome (GOLD analysis project Ga0208220, IMG submission 184484) | Arctic peat soil microbial communities from Barrow, Alaska - NGEE Surface sample F53-1 deep-092012 (SPAdes) | ecosystem: Environmental > Terrestrial > Soil > Wetlands > Peat ...
CCCGGCGCTGGTTCCGCTCACGTTGTCCGGCTCGGATCTTTCGCAATTCGCGCGCCTCGCAGGCGTTTCGGCGCCGGTAGTCGCGGCCTGCGGCGAGAAGAGCTTTCGCGAAAAAATGCTGTTCACGCATCGCGGGCTCAGCGGACCGACCGTCCTGCAGATATCGTCTTATTGGAACAAACCCGAGCCTGGCCGTCGAGAATCGATCCTCATCGACTGGTCGCCGGGACAGCAATTGCTCGCGCCTTTGCGCGTGCCCAATGCGCCCCGCGATCTGGCCGCGCTGAAGGCGGCGCTGCGCGAGCATCTGCCGGCAAGCCTGGCCGACCTGCTGCTTGAGATCGCTGCGCCACAGAGCTTTACGAATCACGCGCTCGATGAGCTGGAGCGCCGCCTGCATTCCTTTGCCTTCGCGCCCAGCGGCACAGAAGGCTATGAAAAGGCTGAAGTGACGGCCGGCGGCGTCAGCACCAGCGCGCTTTCCGCGCAAACTATGGAGTGCCGCAGTGTGCGCGGGCTTTACTTTATTGGTGAGGTTGTAGACGTCACGGGCCAATTGGGCGGATTCAACTTCCAGTGGGCCTGGGCATCGGGAGCAGCAGCGGGCCGCGCTGTTTAGCCCGCTTCCAACGCTGCTGGGATAAGTCGTGAGAACAGGCCCTAAGTCGGACTCAAATGAACAGACGCAGTGGGGCAATGAGCGTTGAGTTTTTGCTGCAGCACGGCCAAGTCGATGGCAGGTCCATCGGGAATGAGAACCCGCTGGGTGATTTCCCTTGACGAACTTCCGTTGAACGATTCAAAAACAAACATCAGCCGGCCCGGTTGATCCATCGCAGCAGTGGCCTTCAGCAGGTATCTGCCGGAGAGAGTCCACGGTGTGTAGGCTCCGTTGCAAAAAACGCCTTCGTCGCCGAGCCAAGTTTCCGGCGCCGCCGCAAGCAGCCGCCGATAGCGCCGGTCGAAATTCGTGCTTTTGAACCAAAACGCCACCAGCGCAAGCAGGATGACAAAGCCCGTCAATCCGCCCACGATCATCACGTTTTCTCGCAGGTTTCCGCCCGTAAACAGAGCGCCCAAAGCAAAAAGCGCCGCGCACAGGAAAATAAATCCCAATACTCCCTTCCAACTCCACGGGCCTTCCTGGGCTATCTCCCAGGTGCGTTGACTCTCGGCCCATTGCGCCCACTTCTCCGGCGTGTATTGCCAATGCGCCCACGGGCTGGCGATCACAGCGGACATGCCGCGGTCGCTTCGTCGCGCCATCATGTAGCCGATCGAAAGCATGGGACCGCACAAAACCAGCGCAAATCCGCCCAAGCCCACAGGCAGCCACTTCCAGCTGGACGGGAGCACCAGCGCCGCGACTGCGTTGATGAGCAAAAACATCATGAGCCGCCAAATCCACCGGTAGATCTTGTGCCGGTTCAAGCTGATCAGTCTCGCCGAAGGAGGCAGCGCGGCGACATGCGCATCGGTAATGCGGACGATAAAGATGCTGGCTCCGCAAGCCAGCGCAATCATGGCCACGAAGCTGGCAATTCCCTCCACAGCCGGTGATCTGCCGAGGTAGCCATTCACAATTGCATAGGTCGTACACAAAACAAGTGCGACGATCAGCAGAAATCCGCCGGCCAGTTTTAACGTGGTCTTGACGGAATAAAGCGGGCTCTTCCGCCAGCCGGCAAATGCGCCGGCAATGATGAGAAAGCAGAAAATCAGCAGAGCAATTTGCATACCGTATTCCTCAGCTTGATCTCCAGATCAGGCCGCATCTCTTTTTTAGCGCACAACACCACATGAAGTGCCAACGCGCATCGACCTCCAACGACCCATTCAGGCAAGCTCCCGTTGAGGGTTCGTTGAAGTATAGTGCAGCGAGGCGGGCTTCCAGGCCGTCGAATAGATCTTGCGTCCAATCGATTTCACCACCGTTTCCACCCCTCCCGCTCCGCTCGCACATAATAAAGATAGGTAGAGTTGCGGCGTGGCAAAGGCCGGAAAGGACTCAAGCCCCTGACCTCTCAGAAAACAATTCTCGATCAGTTCAGCCTCAAAGGAAAATCCGCTCTCGTCACCGGCTCATCCCGCGGATTGGGCGCGGCTATTGCCCTCGCTTTCGCCGAGGCTGGCGCTAACGTCGCCATGCACGGCTTCAGCTCCGCTCCCGCGGCCATGCAGCAAAAGCTCCAGGCCCTCGGCGTCAAATCTGCCGCGCTTGTAGGCGACGTCGGCGATGCTGCCGTCTGCGCGCGCCTTGTCGAAGAAACCGTCCAGCACTTCGGCTCCATCGATATTCTGGTCAACAACGCCGGCATCATTCGCCGCTCGGCCGCCGCCGATCACTCCGAAGAAGACTGGAAGGCGGTCATCGATGTTGATCTCACCAGTGTTTTTCGCCTCACGCAGCATGCCGGCCGTCACATGCTCAAGCGCGGCTCGGGCAAAATTATCAATATCGCTTCGCTACTTACCTTTCAGGGTGGAATTCTGGTGCCTTCCTACGCGGCGGCCAAAGGCGGTGTTGGCCAGCTCACCAAAGCCTTCGCCAACGAGTGGGCCTCAAAAGGCGTCAACGTCAACGCCATCGCGCCCGGCTATATGGATACCGACAACACCGAGGCGCTGCGCAATAACCCCGAGCGCGCCCGGCAGATTCTGGAGCGCATTCCCGCCGGCCGCTGGGGCAAGCCTGAAGACCTCGCCGGCGCTGCCGTCTTTCTTGCGTCCCAGGCCAGCGACTACCTCCACGGCCACGTCCTAGTAGTGGACGGAGGCTGGCTCAACCGGTGATCCTATTCTTTGCTGCTGCTTGCGCACGCGGCAGCCGAGCTTGAGCCAGACGACACGGAGACCAGTCGATACGGAGACCAGTCGATACGGAGACCAATCGATACGGAGAGTTGATGAGCGAAAGCGCAGTCATCTACACGGCCACCGACGCCACCCGGACCACCACGCCCGAGCCGGGCATGATCCGCCAGGTCCTCGCGTACAACCCGCATCTCATGCTCGTGCGTCACACCTTTGAGAAAGGTTGGAAGGGCGCTCGCCACAGCCATCCCCATCATCAAATGGTCTACGTCGTCCGCGGACATATTCTCTTTCAAGCTGAAGGCAAAAGTTGGCAGATGCGCGCCGGCGACAGCATCGTAATTGACGGCGGCATCGAGCATGAGGCTTCCGCGATCGAACCATCCGAGGTTCTCGACGTCTTCACCCCTTACCGCCAGGAATACGCTTAGCTTGCCGTTGTTTCATTTTCGTTTTTGCCTTTCGTATCGCCCCCATGGGCTTTGGAGGTTTTTCCCGAATGTCGTCGAAATTCTGCTTGCTCGCATCGCTTGCGATCGTCCTCGCCTGCTCGGCAACTTTGGTCGCGCAGCCGCCCCCGCCCAATCAAGGCATCATCGGCATCGCCCACATCGCCTTTCGCGTCAGCGACCTCGATCGCGAAATCGCGTTTCTCGGCAAGCTCGGCTACCAGGAGTCGTTCGCCATGACCAACGCCGGAAAAACCACCGAGGTCTTCATCAAGGTCAACGATCACGAGTTCATTGAGCTGTATCCCCAAACCAATCGCTCGCAGCCCCTCGGCTGGATGCACATTTGTTACGAGGCCGGCGATCTCAACGCACTTCAGCACTACTACGCTACTGAAGGCCTCAATCCCACACCCGTGCGCAAAGCCGCCGCCGGAAATCTCATCTCCTCCATCAACGATCCCGAGCACGGCGTCACCGAATTCACACAGTACATGCCGGGCTCACGCCACACACTCGACATCGGGCAGCACCTTGGCGCCGGCCGCATCTCCAATGAGCTGATGGGAATTGATTTGCCCGTGATAGAGGGCGCCGCGATGAAAGAGTTCTATACCGACCTGGGCTTTGAAGCGGACGACACCAACGGCAACGTTCGCCTCACCACACCCGGCGCGCCCGATCTGCATATGGAACTGCGTCCGGCTAGCCCTCGCGCGCAGCCGGAGTTCCTCTTTCCCGTTGCGGACGCCAAGAAGGCATACAAAGCGCTGGAGTACGCAGGTGTGAACGCACAACGCGAAAGCGGCCTCGTCTTCGTCAAGGATCCCGACGGCAACCTTTTCGTTTTCCTCGAGACCGGCGACCAAAAACACAGGAACTAGCAGCGGAGCGTGGCGCGGCCACACCACGCGGTCAGTGGATGGTCTTCGATTTCCGCCGCATATAATCCATCATCACGTACTGCCCCAGCGTCGCCGGCGTAGTGAAGTACGCCTTGCCGCGGCACATCTCCGAAACTTTGTGCACAAATTGCACCAGCCCGTAATCCTGCGCCAGCATGAACGTATTGATCATGACGTTTGACCTCTTGCAGCGCGCAACTTCTTCCAGCGTCTCGCTCACCACCAGAGGATCGAGCCCGTAGGCATTCTTGTAGATTCTTCCGTCTGGCAGCGTTAGCGCCGAAGGCTTCCCGTCCGTGATCATCACAATCTGCTTCATGTCCTTGCGCTGCCGCGCCAGCACTCGCTGCGCCACGCGTAGTCCCTCGCGCGTATTCGTGTGCCACGGCCCCACCTTCACGCGCGCTAGTTGCGACACCGGCAACTCCTCGGCTGAATCGTGAAACAGCACCAGCGAAAGCGAGTCGCCCGGATACTGCGTGCGGATCAGGTGTGAGAGCGCCATGGCCACGCGCTTGGCCGGCGTAAAGCGATCCTCTCCGTACAGAATCATGGAATGCGAACAGTCCAGCATCACCACTGTCGCGCATGAGCTTTGGTAGTCGCACTGATGCACCTGCAGGTCGTCGTATTCAAGATTCAGCGGCAGCGCAAGGCCCTCGCGCGCAATCGCCGAGCTCAGTGTAGCTGTCGCGTCCAGATTCAGCGTGTCGCCGAATTCATATCGCCGCGAACCCCCGCTCGTCTCAATCCCTGTGGCCCAGTGCCGCGTGTCGTGGCGCCCGTAGCTCGACTTGCCCAGCGACCCCATCAGATCGCGCAGCGTCTTGAAGCCCAGAAAGTCCAGGCTCTTGTCGGTCACCTCGAATCGCACGTTCTCGTGATTCGGGCCGCCCGCATTGCCCACCTGCCCATTCATTTCGTCCATGCGCGTAGGGCCGTTCTGCGACATCGCGGAGATGTAGTTCTCGCGCTCCATTCGTTCCAGTAATTTGTCAATGAGTTCATCCAGCGAACCGTCGGCCATCATCCGATCAAGCAGCTCGCGCGTCTCGCCGTCGAAGAAATCACCCGTCTCGAGTACGCGCCGCAACGCCTCGCGCAGGTCGTCCATGTTGTGGTCGAGATCCTGAAAGTCATTGAGCGGGTCATAGAACCCTGAGTCGAGCAGATAGTCAGACAAAGCCTGCAGCAGGCTTTCGAGATCGATCTCCGAAGCCAGATCGCCGGTATATTTCGTGTAATGAATCCGCTTCATCCTGCTCCCTGTCGTCGCCGTCCAGTTTTTCTGAGCCCTGACCCCTGAAACCTGATCCCTGCTCTAATTCAGCCCCCCGCCCCTGCGCGATTTCCGCGCGCGCTGCCAGCCTTCGTACTCCATCTCCAAATCTTTGTGCTCCGGTGGCGCATCCTCGCGCTCGCGAAGCCGCGCGCTCTTTTCGGTGGCAAAGCCGTGCTGCTCGTTGCGGCTCAGCTTGCGATGCGCCACCATCCCCTCCAGCAGAAATTCGGCCGCGGCCACCACCTGCGGCGCGGGATCTGACGGCTTCACGCCCAGCGGCGTCAGCTTTTCCAGCAGTCCCTGAATCCCCTTCAGCTCCTTCAGCGCAGCGGCTGCCGGCTGATCTTCGTCCAGCTTTACTTTCCCGCCCAAATTGAACCACTGCTCAATCTGCGCCGTGTCCACGCCCTCAAAGTAACGGCCGTACACCTTGCCCACCGCCGCGCGGATCAATTCGCGCACCACCGTATCCGCGCCGCGCATCTCGCCTTCATACTCCAGCTCCAGCTTGCCGGTGATTCCCGGCATCGCCGCGTAGATGTCGCTCACCCGCGGCAGCACCGGCACATCGCCGGTCAACAATGCGCGCCGCTCCGCGTTTGAAACCACCAGTTCCAGCGTTGAAATCGGCAGCCGCTGGCTCACGCCGCTGCGCTTGTCCACCTTCTTGTCTTCGCGCGCACTGAATGCCACCTGCTCCACCACTTCGCGCAGATACTGCGGAATCTCGATCGCGCCATCTCCGCGCGTCGCCCAAGCCTCCTGCGCTGTAATCGCCACGCCCTCTTCCAGCGTCTCCGGGTAGTGCGTCCGAATCTCCGATCCGATCCTGTCCTTCAGCGGCGTAATGATCTTGCCTCGCGCCGTGTAGTCCTCAGGGTTGGCGCTGAACACCAGAGCCACATCCAGCGCCAGCCGCACCGGGTAGCCCTTAATCTGTACGTCACCCTCCTGCATAATGTTGAACAGCGCCACCTGAATTTTTCCCGCCAAATCAGGCAGCTCGTTAATCGCGAACAGTCCGCGATTGGCGCGCGGCAGCAATCCGTAGTGCATGGTCAGCTCGCTCGAAAGATCTTCGCCGCCGCGCGCCGCCTTGATCGGATCCAGATCGCCGATTAGATCCGCCACCGTCACGTCCGGCGTCGCGAGTTTTTCCACATAACGTTCCTCGCGAGTGATCCACGCAATCGGTGTCGCGTCTCCGCGCTCGGCAATCAGGTCGCGGCAACGACGGCACAGTGGATGATAGGGATTGTCGCGAATCTCGCATCCCGCCACGTAGGCCATCTGCTCATCCAGCAGCGCCGTCAGCGCGCGCAGAATCCGGCTTTTCGCCTGCCCCCGCAGCCCCAGCAGAATAAAGTTCTGCTTCGACAGAACCGCATTCACAATCTGCGGGATCACCGTGTCCTCATAGCCCACGATGCCGGGAAACACATGCTCGCGCGCCTTCAGCCGCGCCATCAGGTTCTGGCGCATCTCGTCTTTCACGCTGCGGGTCTTTATTTTCATTTCTGAAAATTGCTTGCTGGCACGCAGTTCGCCCAGCGATTGAGGAAGTGTGGCTGCAGGCATTTGTGGCCTCCTATAAAAGTCTGCCGAAGAAGTTCGGTGTCTATGAAGAAGTTCCGTCTGTATTCAATAGGACGTTCGATGCGCGGAAACGGCGCGGCCGCATCGGCATTGTTTGGCATGAGTGCAAGAATCCGCCGCTCGATGGGCCGGCTCTGGTGGAGAAAGCTGTAAACGGTCGCCGCTCGGGATCAGCACGAGAAACGAGCGGCGCGAAAAGCGAGAGGCCTACAACAATATTAAGTTAGACGCGCGAACGCAACCTGCAGGCAGTATGCGCCGATTTCCGCGATTCGCAAAGCCTGGCGCGATTCGCAAAGCCCGATCAGTATGCCGGCGTTCCGAGCTTTTCCCATTGATTTTGATTCCGCCTGACATGCCAGCAGGGATCCTGCCCTCCCTGCGGAAAAAGCGCTTCGGCGCAGGGCACGCTCGTGGTTCCCACATAGTCGTACTCCGGAAGCCCGCTTTTCAAGGGAACCTCCAAGAATTGGCTCACGGCCACCGTCGAGTGAGGTGAGCCACGCAGCTTGAACACCGTCCAATCCACAACGAACGCCGCCAGCGAGATGACTGCAATCGCCAGCAGAAACCGCAGTGCCCACAGCCCAAGCCTGCGCATCATCTTTCCACTTTCTACTTCCGTTCAGAATATACGCCAGCCGCGCGACCGTCTGTGCGCAGATCAATCCCTTCGGCGGGACATTCGCACTACGATTGCGTTCAGCGTTGATGCGCGCATCAACTTCCGCGCCAATGCGCACATTCCGGATTGATAGAATCCTCTGTCATCGCTCAGCGCCAAAAGGAGAGTGTGTGTTCCCTCCGGCCTCACTTTTCAAGTCGCATTTCAGTATCACCGCACAATTTGTTCTGGCCTCCGTCGCGCTCGTTCTCTTCGCCCAACCCACCAAAGCAAACGCGCAGAGCGCCGCGGACGCCCAACAACGTGCCACGGTATCAACACAAAGCGCTGCGGCTCCCGCACAAAACGACCCCCTCGTCGTTCCCACCACCGCCGGTCTCATTCGCGGCATTGCCCGCGCCAAAGGCAACGCGCAGTTTCTCGGCATTCCCTACATCGACGATCACCTCGCCGATCTTATGGAGACTTACTGGACCAACTTTGCCAAGACCGGTGACCCGAACAGCTCTGGCGACCCAAACTCTGCCGCTCAGCCGCACTGGCCGGAATTCGATGCCGCGCAACTCTATCTCATATTCACCGAGGACGGTCAGGGCGTCGCAAGCGTCGGCCCCATGCGCGCCCCGCAATGCGATCTTTACCGAGATCCTCGCTGTGAGCATGAAGCATCCGTGATAGCGAAATCATCAGAAGGATTCAGACTGTTCCGGAGCAATAGCCGGCTCGTCTCCGTTGAGCGGCTATTGCTACAAACAAAAAAGGCGCGGCTCGCACCGCGCCCTCTTCGTCATTGGCGTTTTCTAGAAGCTAGAAGCTAGCGGCTAAAAGCTGCCTCTAAAACTTCACGCTCGCTGCCCGCGGCGAAATCCCGCTCAGCTCCGCCGCCCGCGCCTCCGCGTACGCCGCCGCGCCCATTAGCGCCGTGCGGCTTTCCAGAATCACGCGCACCGGCATATTCACCAGCAACTGGCTCAGCCTTCCCTTGTCGGTGAAGGCTTTCATAAACGTTCCGTCCTTTAGCTTCTCCAGAATGCGCGGCGCGATTCCCCCGCCCACATACAATCCGCCCACCGACAAAACCTTCAGCGCCAAATTGCCCGCTTCGGCTCCGTACGCCGAGACAAACATGTCCAGCGCCTTCACGCAAATCTCGCTCTTCGCCTTCAGCGCCGCATCGGTGATGGCCGCGTTCGGATCTTCCTCGGTCATCTGCTCCGCCAGCCATGCCGGCTCTTCCAGGCCGCGCACCTCGCGCAAAAATTCGTAGCAGTTTGTAATTCCTTGTCCGCTTACCACCCGCTCAAAGCTGATCCGCCCGTTGTACTTCTGCTTCAGAAAGCGCAGCAGGTCGATCTCGTCTTCATTGCGCGGCGCATAGTCAGAGTGGCCGCCCTCCGATGGGTAAGGAACATAGTTGCGCCCATCCCAAACCAGAAACGCCTCGCCCAGCCCAGTTCCCGCCGAGATCAGCGCCTGATTGCCCACCTGCCGGGCATCGCCCTCGCTCAGCGTGTAAATCTGGTCCGCGCCCAGCTCCGCAATCCCGTATCCGTTCGCCTGCAAATCGTTAATAAGGAAAACGTAATCAATCTTCAAATCGCGCGCCAGCTCGCGGCTGTCCAGAGTCCACGGCAGGTTAGTCAGCCGCAGCCGCCCATCCCGCACCGGGCCCGGCACGCCGAAGCACGCTGACGTCACTTTGTCTGTCAACACAAACTCTTTCACGATCTCTTCCAGCCCCGAGTATTCCTTGGCCGGGAACTGCTTATCGCGCGTGTGCTTCAAGTTGCCGTCGATAAAATCGAACAGCGCCAAGTGAACTTTGGTGCCGCCTACATCGCCTGCCAGAATCATTTCGTCCTTCTCCACTGCCCGTGATGAAAATTCGAGCCTTGAAAGGGCACGACTTTAGTCGTGCCATAAGAGTTGCAAGTTGAATGAGGCTTTACAGACCGCGGAAAAACTCGATTTCTCAAAAAGCGCGAAAAATTAATCGCGCCAGGATGACCCAGGAACGATCCGCGAGGGTTGATCGATGGTTTTGCATCCCCCAAATTTCGCTCTTTCGCCTTCCATTTGGAGTTTTTCCGCAGCCTGTTTAGCCCCCGCGGTTCCGTTTTTTGCTCCGGCGACCTACAAGTTCCGCTCCAGCACGCCGCGCCCTTCGGAATCCGGCGCGGGCAGAAAACTGGCCGCTGCCTGATCCAGAAGCAAGGTCAGTATACCGTCTACAGGTGTGATAAATTGGCTCGGCAGCCGCTCCGGATCGCGCGGCCCTTGCAATACTTCATTTAGAATCATCGCCTTATCCGCGCCGCTGATCAGGAAGAACACTTGCCTGGCCTGGTTGATCGTCGGCCGCGTCAGCGTCACACGCCACATGTCCACAGCCTCCACGTAGTTGGCCACAACCAGCCGCTTTGTCTCGTGCAGAGCCTCAGTGTGGGGGAAAAGAGAGGCAGTGTGCCCATCCGGGCCCAATCCAAGCTGCACCAGGTCGAAGCGCGGAATCTCTGCCCCCTGCAGCCCGAAGCTCGTCCTCAACTCCGCCTCGTACCGTGCCGCAGCATCGTCGGGCTCCAGCTCGCCCTTCATGCGGTGAATCTGCTCCGGCTTCAGCGGCACGTGGTCGAGCAGCGCCTCGCGCGTCATGCGGTAGTTCGATTCGGCGTTGTCCGGCGGTACGCACCGCTCGTCGACCCACCACAGGTCGAGCTTCTCCCACGGCATCCGCTCACGCCATTCCTCGCCGCGCTCGCCCAACGCCGCAAACGCCGCCTTGGGCGTAGACCCGCCGCTGATCGCGATCCGCGCACGGCCGCGCGCCGCCACTGCTTTCTCGGCCTCTACGACAAAAAACTCCGCCGCGCGCCGCGCCAGAGCGGCAGCATTTGGGGCGACGAAGTAAACGATCTTCAGATTCTGAGGCATCAGCACGCACCTATGGCTTCTACGTTACACCCGGAGTTAGCTGACGATTCTCAATGAAATTCTTGCAATTCCACATTGGGATTCATTGCCCGTGTCATGGCAGCCCGGCGTCTATTCCTACAGCTTTGGCCACGCCTTTCAGCGCGACGTCGCGCGTCCACAACTGCGTACCTGGCGTAATCAGGCACGACGCTATAAGGTGGGCGTCAATTAGGCCTATGCCTTTTCCATAAAGCCGCCGGACCTCAATCATGCGCCGAACCTCGCTCAACTGCGCCGCCTTCACTTCCAACAGACCATCCAGTTCCGCCAGAGTTCTCGCGCGCTGGCGCACCGAGCCTAGCCCCAACTCGGCAACGATCATCGGATGCATGATGATCTGTTCGCTGTCCAGCAACCCCTGCATTCGATGATCACCGGCGCGCAGGTGATCGATCCAGACAGAAGTGTCGGCTAAAATCACAGGCGGTCCACTCGAGTACGCCGAACATACTCAAGGTCGGGCATGGTTCCACCAAGCGCTGCAAGTTGTTGCGACGCCTCCCGGTGGATCAGCGCTTTCAGCGCCTCGCGCAGCAGCGCCGTCCGCTCCGTCACTCCCGAATATTCCTGCGCCTGACGCACTAATTCGTCATCCAGTGTCACTGTTGCTCTCATAATCCGAACCTCATATCACCAATTTTATCACCAAATGGTGACAAATATGGTGATAAATCGCAGTCGACAATGCTAAGACAAACAGAATCAACAGATAAATTTACGTTTGAAGGGCTGCCGAGCCTCGGTTAGCGCCCCAAATAATCCCGGTACTGCGTCTCCAGCACACCCGACGCGCGCGCCAGTCCGAGCTTCGACACGTTGTACGCGTACAGGCTCTCGACCAGGTTGTTCTGGGCGGCGGCGAGCGTGGCCTGCGCCGACACCAGCGGCAAGTTGTCATCTACGCCCGCGTTCACTCGGTCAGTCTCGTCGCTCAACTCGCGCGTGGCCAGGTCAACATTCGACCGCGCGACATCTACAAGCTGATTGTTCGCGCTCACGTCCAAGAGCGCCGCCCTTACCTGCTCATCAATATGAACTCGAAGATCGTCGAGCTGCGCGTTCGTCTCGTCCATCTTTGCCTTCACAATATCGCCGTCGCCGCGCAGCTTGGCCTCGCGAAAAATAGGGAAGGCCAAAGTCCCCATCGCAAGAAAGTCGCCGTGCGTGCCCGCGCCGTTGACAGTACTGGTGCCGTAATAGCCGGAGAAACTCAGCGACGGCAGCCGCTCGCTGCGATACACATTGTGCAGCGCTTTAAATGCCACCGCCTGGTTCTGGTAGTTCTGATAGTCCTGCCGGTTCTGGTAGGCCACGGCCTTAACCTCTTCCGGCGTCTGCTCCGCCAGATCGCCATACGGAGCGGGATCGGTCAGCTCGATCACTTGCTCAGGATCGACGCCGATCTCCCGCTTCAGCAAAATCAAATCCTTCGCCTGCTGATTCTGGGCGGCGATCAGCGCCTGCTCCTGGGTCTGCAATTGCACCTTCGCGCGCAGCTCGTCCAGATTTGCCTCCACGCCCGCCACATGCGCATCGTGAGCATGATCTTCGAACACCTGCGACTGCGAGACCAGCGCCTTCGCGTTCTCCACGTCGCTCTCGTCCGCCAACGCGCGCAAATACGCCACGGCTACTTCCTGCACTACCTCACCGCGCGCCGTCATTTTGGCAAAGTGCGCCGCACGCACCGCCGCGTTCGCAGCCTTGAGCCCGGCAATCACCGGCCCCGAAAACAGAGTCTCGTTGTACTGGATCTTTCCCTCGGCCAGGTAGTCGCGCGTAATCAGCGAGAGCCCCGCCGGCACAGTTCCACCTGGAAACAGCGACGTAAACTTCGAGATCGTCTTCGGCCCGAAGCCCAGCGCCGCCAGGTTGTGCATATGGTAGCCGGTGTCGCCGTCCAGCGTGATCGTAGGCAGAAACAACTGCAGCGCCTCATTCCTTTCGGCGTCGTAGGTCTTCTCCTCGTTCTCAACTTCCTTCAGACCGAGGTTGTTCTTCAGGCCGCGCTGGATGGCATCGTCCAGCGACAGCTTCAGCGGCTCGCCGGTCACCGGCTGCGCAGTCACGCTGCCCCAGAAGGGATTCTGCGCCGACGACGGGTTCTGCGCCCGCGCAACCACACCCACGTTCCCCGTCAGGGCCAGAAAACCAACCAGAAATGCGAAAAGCTCTCCGCGCGGGGCGAGATGTTCCTGTCGTTTCACTTCCATTATTTTCTCAGATGTGGTGCAGGCTCGAAGAGATTCACGCAATAGGCCAATATGTCGACGGCTCATGCAATATGTACGGCAGCTTCCATGGCGCTCATTGGCAGCCTGTCGGCTAAACCTGATACTCCAACACGTCGAGCGCTTCCTGATTGAGGCGGTCTGAGGCAGCATCGAGCAATTTAAAGTCTCGGGCTTCCGATTCTCGCCGCGCATTCGCCCGCAGGTACGCGAGAAGAATTCCCTCGACAAAGGACGATCGTGAGCCACCCTTGCCGGCTCGGCGATCGATCTCAGCTAGCAGGAAAGCGGAAAGTGTAATCGATATTTTCGTCTTCATTTCGTTGCCATGTCAACGGGGAGATCGGCTGTGGGTCAGTTCGAAGGGTAAGAGCTTTAGCCGCCTTTTCCCTGATCCCTGCCCCCTGATCCCTGACCCCTGCTTTTTTCACCCGCCCATGAACATTCCGCCGTTCACGTCAATCACGTGCCCGGTAATATACGACGCCGCATCCGATGCCAGGAACTTCACCGCCTGCGCAACGTCCTTCGGGGTTCCTCGCCGTCCCAGCGGAACCGTCGCCAGCATCGCCTTGGTCTGCTCGTCGCTCAGCACCGCCGTCATCGGCGTTTCAATAAATCCCGGAGCTACGGCATTCACTGTAATGCCGCGCGACGCAACCTCGCGCGCCAGCGACCGGGTCAACCCGATCAGGCCGGCCTTCGACGCCGCGTAGTTCACTTGTCCCGCCTGCCCCACGCGTCCTACCACGCTGGCGATGCTCACGATCCGTCCCCAGCGGTTCTTCAGCATCGGGCTAAGCAGCGCCTGCGTCAGCAGGAAAGCGCCAGTCAGATTGATGTTCAGCACCAGGTCCCAGTCCGCGCGCTTCATGCGCAGCATCAAATTGTCGCGCGTGATGCCGGCGTTGTTGACGAGAATCTCCACTTTGCCGAACTTCTCCAGAATCGCCTTGGCGCCGGCAGCAATCGACTCTTCGCTCGACACGTTCACGGTGAACGCAGTGGCATCGATTCCCTGCGCCTTCAGTTCCGCCACCGTTTCGGCCAGCTTGGCCTCGTTCACGTCCGCCAGCGCCAGCACTGCTCCGGCCGCGGCAAGCTCTTCGACAATTGCTCGCCCAATTCCCTGCGCTCCGCCCGTCACCAGCGCGATTCTTCCTTGCAAATCTCCCATGTTTTCTCGTCACCTCTGCGCGCTCTCTGTCGCGAGCCGCGCCTTTCACTTATCGATTCTTTCCAGCGCCAATTATAGATGGGCCGCCGCACGCAATTGGTTTGGTTGTCTTTCGGATTTTTCCGCAACTTTGGCCTGAGCAGACAGCCGCAATACTACCGACATTCACGCAGCGCAAAAAAACTGAAAGTTGATCGCAACCGGCTGTGAACTAAGAACTAAGAACTGCGAACTGCTTCTACGTCGGCGTAGCCGCCACCGTCACCGGCCGCGCGGCCAGCGCCGAACGCACCAGCTCCGCCGGCCACACATACACTGCCAGCCGCCGCGAGTAGTGCAGTACCGGCTGCAGTTCCGGCAATTCCAGCCCCACCGACGCCGCCAGGTCGTTGCGCTCGATCTCCGCCTCAGCTTCCTCCAGCGGCCACGACACCTGGTGCAGATTCGCGCGGATCGGCTCTCCCGCGCGGTTGGTCGAGAAAATGCACGGCCGCTCCGTAAAGAAATACTCGAACGAACCCACCCGAATCTCCGCCGTCTTCTGTGTCGGTCCCAATCCCCGGTAGCGCGCGTTGAAAATCACCGGCTGCCGCGAAAACCGCCGTCGGCTGTAGAACGAGAACTCCCGCTCCGAGCGCGGCTCCAGATGCATTTCCGCAAGGCAATACGGCAGGTGGTAAATCAGGTGCGCCACGGCAACCGTAAGCAGGTTGCTCGAGTCCACTGAGAAGCAGTAGAAACCCGGCGTGCCCGTAATCCGGTCGCGCACATACGTTCTCAAATTCAGGTCAGGAAAATTACGCAGGCCCGGAATCGCCGGAACCCCGCGGATTTTAATGCGGTCCAGCCAGAACGGCACCGCTCCCAGCCACGCAGACCCCTGAATCGTGTCCGCTTCAAGCCAATCCGGCAGCAGCGCCTGAATCTTTGCCGCGGCAATCGGCCAGTGCGCAAACAGCAGATCGTTCCAGCGCTGCGTCATCGCCCAGCGTTCCGCCGGCAAGGGCCGCGGCTTGTGCGAAGTTCGCACCAAATACTCCCGCATGGCTACTCCCGCGCTCCCGGTCGTCCGCGCTCGCTCCCGCCCAAACTCGCTCCTGTCGGTGCTTCCAGTTGGCCGCCTGCGCGCGGGTACTCCCTTATGACGTATTCTGTCCGCGAGACCATCCACATGTCCAGTGAATCTTCGACCACTCCCCCTGCGCGCAACCTGACCGAAGTCATCGCCATTCATGGCGCCGACCCCGAGATTCTCGCCTATGCCATGGCCAAGTACTCGCGCTCAGCGCTTTCCATGCGCGATTCCCTGGCCGAAATCAGCGCCCAGCGAGCCGAGCAGTTCCTCAACACCTTTTATTTTGAATACGGCCACCGGTCCATCGCCGATCTCGCTCACATCGCCTTCGCCGTCGAGCGCCTCTCCCTGCTCGCCGCCATCGTTCTGGTCGACGAGACCCGCTGGGACGGTCAGGAGCGCTCCACGCGCTATCAGAATTTTCTGGAATCCGGCTTCTACGTCCCCGATTTCGCCGGGGATACCGACTCAAAAGATCTCTACGACCGCACCATTGAATCGCTCATGGCCGCCTACAAGCGCGTCAGCCTTTCCGTCCTCGATCTGCTGCGCAAGCGCGTCTCGCGACCCGAAGGCATGAAGCCCGAAGCCTACGAGCGCACCCTCCGCGCCCGCGCCTTCGATGTTGCCCGCTACCTGCTTCCTTTGGCCACCAACACCTCGCTCGGCCAGATCGTGAGCGCCCGCACTCTCGAAACTCAGGTCTCGCGACTGCTCTCGCACCCCGCCGCTGAAATCCGCCTGCTCGGCAAAAAACTGCGTGAAGCCGCCACCGGCCCCGCCTGGAACGTCAACGCCAAGGCCGCACAGTCTTTTGTTGAAACGCTCTCCGCGATGCAGGATTCCGCCGCGCCTGCGCTTGCCGCTCAGGCCGCCGCACTCTTCACCCGCGAGGTCCACACCGCGCCCACGCTCGTTAAATACGCTCAGCCCAGCGAGTATCTCGTCCGCACTGAAACCGATCTGTCCAAGTGCGCCGCCGAACTCCTCAAAGGCTTGCCTCCCGCCGCCGCTCCGCTCGTCGATCTCGTTGAGCGCAGCGAGCCGCTTGAAATCGAGCTTGCAGCCACGCTTCTTTACTCGGCGTGCCACCACCCCTACCGTCAGCTGCGGGATTTTCTCTCTGGCCTGCCCGCCGCTCGCAGCGCCGAAATCATTGACCTCGGCCTGAAGCACCGCGGCAAGCACGACGAAACCCTGCGCGCCTTTCGGGCCGGCGCCTCGCTCCGATTCGACATTCTCATGGACATCGGCGGCTTCCGCGACTTCCATCGCCATCGCCGCTGCACACAAATCATCCAGGGATTCACCGGTCTGCACGGCTATGAAACTCCAGGAGGCGGCGATCTGCGGGATGTGACCGACATTCTCGCCGAGGCCAAAGTTCTCTCTGAATATCGCTCCGCCATCGGGGCCGCCCATGTGGCTGCCAGCACCATCGCCTCCAGCCACGTGCCGGAGGCGCCGCAGTCCGCGCTCTATCTGCTGCCCCTCGCCACGCGCATTCGAGCGCTCTTCAAAATGGACTTCGCCGAGGCCCAGTACATCACCGAGCTGCGCACCGGCCCGGCCGGCCACTTCAGCTACCGCCGCGTCGCATGGGAAATGTACCAGAAAATCAAGGGCCAGTACCCCACCCTAGCCCAGCACTTCCGCGTCACCGACTACACCCGCCCCATCGACCTGTTCCAGCGCTGAGCACCCACCGGTGTCATCCTGAGCGAGGTCGCCGTGGCGACCGAATCGATTGCGCGCCCCAAACTGGCAGCCATCCAGAAAACTGGCAGTCATCCTGAGCGACCTTCGTCCGCGAAGGTCGACGATGGGAGTCGAAAGCCTGCCCTGAGCGAAGATCGCAAAGTGATCGCAGTCGAACGGGGACCTGCATTTGCTTTTCGCTCAACCCAACACCCCGAACCGAGGTTGCCCGATCCTTCGCCTTCTTTCTAGCGAAGGGTGGGACAGCACCTGGCGAAGGGTGGGAACGCACGAACAATGGGTGCCCCATGTCCCGACCCTGGGACATGGGATACCACCAGCCCAAAATCAGCCGGCCTTGAAGGGTACGAGCTTCTAGCCCGTACAACCATCAACCATTCATTTTTGAGAGAAACTAAGTACGCGGCGAAGCCGCGATCGAAGCTCGGGTCAGTAGATGCTCCGCCGATACTGGATGCCTTTCGCATCTTCGCGCGGTAAAGGCGAAGGAACTAATTGGGGCTCCTTACTCACGAACCTGCAGTAATATGGGATCAATACTCTGATGCAGCTGACCTGCGATCTAGATATTGCGATTGCGTACACCAGCGCCGCCCAGCGCGCCAGAGTCATTTCCGAGTCTTGGTTCGCGGCCAATGTCTATTGCCTCGCTTGCGACGAAGAGGCTCTGATCCGCTCGAAACCAAATACACAGGCGACTGACTTCTCGTGCGGCTCTTGCGGCCACCGTTATGAGCTCAAAACCTTTCGGCGACGACCGGGAAATCGCTCGTAGACGGTGCATACGCGTCCTTGATGGCGCGCATTAATTCCCATCGCGCGCCTACGCTCTGTTTGTTGGAGAGGGACGATTCCTGGCGAATTCAATCATTAACGGCAATACATTACAGCTTCCTAGTCCCGTGGGTGGTTGAGAAACGTCCCCCGCTAGGCGAAGGAGCTAGGCGAGCCGGGTGGATCGGGTGCAATCTGCGCTTGGACCGTATCCCGCCTGACGGTGAAGTTTCGCTAATCGAAAGCGGAAGCATCGTGCCCAAGGCCGACGTGCGGCGGAAATTCCAGCGATATGTTCCTCTTGGCGATCTCTCGGCAGGAGAAAGAGGTTGGGCGGCATTGACCCTTAAGGTTGCCCGCGACCTATCCAAACAGGCGTTCAATCTATCGGAGCTTTATAAAAAGGAAAACGAATTCGCTTCTGTCTATCCCCGTAACCGGCATATCCGTGAAAAGATCAGGCAGCAGCTTCAAGTCCTCCGCGATCTCGGGGTTTTACGATTCAAGGGCAACGGTAGATACGAATTGTCCGATTGACGAAATCCGTCACAGGTCCAGAGATTTATAGGGCTCGATCTCTCTTCCGCAAGTCGGGCACTTATCGTTGCAAGCGCACGACCAGCTGTCGGCCCAATGCGCGTTATCGACCGGGCAGCGAAAGTAGTTCACAAACCTGTCAGGCTCACGCGCCTCTTCACCGGATTCTGCCGGAACTCCAGCAGTCAGTCCAAGCCGGTTTGCCGTGGATTCATCTCGCATTACTTCTCCCCGTCGCAACGAGAGTACACCAACTAGTCGGGCGCCAAGGCCTCAACTCTGCAACTGGGGAGCCAAGCCAGAGTTGATAAATCCTATATTGGACCAAAGTTTTCAAAGCCTGAGCAGCGCGAATTCGAAGGGTGCAGCAAACCCACCCCCCCCGACCAAGCTGCCCCGCACCTCGCAATGTCAACCCCCTGTACTACTCACGACCACCCCGCAAACCCGCTAACCCCTTAATCCTTCGCACTCTCCCCGCCTCACAATTTATCGCCCAACTTTGCCGATAATTTCCTCCTCTGAGCGCATACTTGTTCCATAAGCATTCAACCAGGTCTCCTCAGTCTGCCGCACGCCACCGGCTAACCACTGACCACTGTTTTCTTGCATTCAATCAGGACCTGTTTCCAAGAGCGCAAAACGGCGCTTCCGTAAACGCGTTTCCGGGTCTTCTCCGGCGCAAACCACGACAAGGAAGAAATTAAATAAAGAATTTTTTTTGATGCCCTCCGAGCAAGTTTTCTCGCGTAAGTCGTTTGGAATTGATCGGGCGTGCACCAGATTCGGGGCAAAATGGCCGAAAATGACTGCTAATTATGTGGTAAATTTTCGCCACTCGGCTGCGGCTTTCCGCCCCTGCAGCCTACCCCTGCCCAACGCCGCTAGCTCCGTTAGCACCGCCAACCCCGCTGCCAAGGTATGAAAGGTATTCATACGGTATGGACGAGGTATGGAAGAGGTATGAGCCCCTCCGTAAGTCCTTTGCCGTCAAATATGGAGGTATGGCATACCGGGGGGGAGGGGGGTGGGCACCAAAAAAAGGTGAATAGTCGCCCGCCGCCTCTTTCAGCACCGCTAACTCCGCCAACCCCGCTGGCCTTCCTGAGCGCCGAACGCGCTGTGCGAAAATCGATCTTTGCACGCGCAATCCAACTTCCGCCTGCTCATCGTCCGCCTGGGCGCAATGGGCGATATTCTTCACGCGCTGCCTGCGGTGACGGCGTTGCGTCTCGCTCATCCCGACTGGCAAATCGGCTGGGTCGTCGAACCGCGCTGGCAAGCGCTGCTAAGTGCAGGGATCAGGGGTCAGGGATCAGGGGTCAGGCCCGTCCGCGACACCGCAATGCCCATAGTCGACCGCCTCCACTTCGCCCCGAGCCGTGAATGGAAGCGCCATCCGCTGAGCGCAAGTACGCGCCACGCAATCGGCGATCTGCGCTGCGAGTTGCGCGCATCTGACTACAACGCCGTGCTCGACCTTCAAGGCGCAATCCGTTCGGCTGTCATCGCCCGCATGAGCGGATGCGCACGCCGTATTGGCGAAGCGCACCCGCGCGAGTGGCCCGCTCAATGGCTCTTTACCGAGCGCGTGGTCACGCACGGAGCGCACGTGATCGAGCAAGATATGGAACTCGCCTCGGCCGTTGCTGGCGACACGCTCTCGGTTGTCGCCCCGCTGATTCCTGCCCCTTTGCTTCCAGTTGACACCGACGCGGAAGCTTGGTGCGCCAAATGGCTCGCCACAACATTTCCGAGCGCCGCCCGGCCCATTGCACTCATCACTCCCGGCGCCGGTTGGGGCGCGAAGCGTTGGCCGCCGGAGCGTTACGCCTCTGTCGCCTCTGGACTCGCCAAGCGCGGCCTGCACGTTGTGGTCAACGCCGGACCGGGCGAAGAGCCGATCGCAGCGGCGATCGTCTCAGGTCAGGCCGTTCCAGTTGACGCAACCGTCGCCTCCGGACGAGCGGTTGCAGTCACGGCAACTCTGCCGCAGTTGATCGCGCTTACGCGCCGCGTCGCCCTCTGCATCGGCGGCGATACGGGCCCGCTGCACTTGGCCAGCGCCCTTGGCCGG
>Ga0208220_1000318_pt1 | contig 20225 bp, 13 predicted proteins | sample NGESurdeep092012_9_FD_184484 | JGI IMG/M metagenome (GOLD analysis project Ga0208220, IMG submission 184484) | Arctic peat soil microbial communities from Barrow, Alaska - NGEE Surface sample F53-1 deep-092012 (SPAdes) | ecosystem: Environmental > Terrestrial > Soil > Wetlands > Peat ...
TACGTCCTGGCCGGCATCAACCAGGTGCAAGTCAGCGAACAAGTCGGCCTCACGTTCGCCGGCGCCCTGCGCGCGATTCTCCGCCAGGCGCCCAACGTCGTCATGCTCGGGGAAATCCGCGACTTCGAGACCGCCTCCATCGCCATCAATGCCTCGCTCACCGGGCACCTTGTTTTTTCCACCCTGCACACCAACGACGCCCCCGGCGCCGTCGCGCGCCTCGTGGACATGGGAGTGAAGCCATTTTTAGTGGCCTCCTCCACACGCTGCCTCATGGCGCAACGGCTCGTGCGCAAAGTGTGCAAAAAATGCGGGCAACCCTACACGCCCACGGAAAACGAAATGCGCGCCCTGCAACTGACGCCGGACATGATGAAGACCGCCACGCCGATGAAAGGGAGCGGCTGCGGCAACTGCGGCAACACCGGCAACCGCGGACGCTTCGGCATATTCGAGATATTTCTGATAGACGACGAGGCGCGGAAATTGATATACGACCGCGCGCCGACGAGCGTGCTGCGATCGCGCGCCCGCGAAATGGGGATGAGGACCCTGCGCGAAGACGGCATCCGCAAAGTCCTTGCCGGCCTGACAACGCCCGAGGAAGTCATCCGCGCCACCATCGGCGATGAAGCGTGATGACAAAAATGACCAAACCATAATGACGAATGACCAAAGAATTTCCAAATGTCCGAATGACAAACAAATTAGTCATTAGGATTTAGTAATTAGTCATTTTATTTTTTATGTCCTATCAAATGTCAGACCTGTTGCAGTTGGTGGTGGCCGAGGGCGCGTCCGACCTGCACATCCGCGTGGGCATCCCGCCGACGATCCGCGTGCATGGCATCTTGCACCGGATCGAAGGACCGCCGCTCAAGCCGGAGGACGCCGAGGAAATCATGCGCAGCATCACGTCCGAAGAGCACATCCAAAGCACGCGCGAACGCGGCGGGGCGGACTTCGGTTTCGCGTTCGGCGACGCCGCGCGCTTCCGCGTGAGCGTGTTCAAGGAAAGGGGAAACTTCGCGATGGTTCTCCGGCAGATTCCCAGCAAGCTGCTGACGATGGAGCAAATCGGGATTCCGCCCAGCGCGAAGGAACTGCTTTACAAGCCGCGCGGACTTGTCCTTGTCACAGGCCCGACGGGTTCGGGAAAAACGACCACGCTCGCCTCGATGATCAACATCATCAACGAAGAGCGCGAAGAGGCGCACATCATCACCGTCGAAGACCCGATTGAATATTATCACAAGCATAAAAAAGCCGTCGTCACGCAGCGCGAAATCGGCGTGGACGTGCCGAATTTCGCCGAGGCGCTTCGCCGCGCGTTGCGGCAGGACCCGGACATCATCCTCGTCGGTGAAATGCGCGATTTGGAAACGATTGAAGCGGCCATCACGGCGGCGGAGACCGGCCACTTGGTTTTCGGCACGCTGCACACGACCGGCGCGGCCAAAACCATTGACCGTATCACGAACGCATTTCCGACGAACCAGCAGGAAATGGTGCGCATCCAGCTTTCGACCGTCATGCAGGCGGTCATTTCGCAACTGTTGATTCCGCGCGTGGACAAGCCGGGCCGCGTGGCCGTTTTTGAGATCATGGTCAACACGCCGTCCATCGCCGCCCTCATCCGCGACAACAAGACGTTCCGGATCCAGTCCGACATCCAGACGGGATCGAAATGGGGCATGGTGACGCTCGACTCTTTTCTGATGGACAAATACCAGCAGGGCATGATCGCGCGCGAGGAAGTGATCACGAAGGCGCAGGATCCGACCACGATCCAGGCGAAGTTGCAGGAACTCGAGCTGGCGCAGTCCATCAGCGGCGGCGGCAAAAATCCGCCGCAAAATCCGGGCAAATGATTTTTTATTGATAACATGGCGGAAGAAATTTCAGATCCGTTGCTGTCGCTCATCAGGGAGCAAGGCTTGATTGACGACCTGCAATACGAGGATGTTGTCGCCGAACACCAGCGCAACGCCACGCCCATCATCCAGGTTTTGCAGGACACGGGCGTGATGAAGCTCCACGACATTTTGCAGGTGATGGCCGGGGCGCTCGGCACGGAAATCGTCTCGCTGCGCGACCGGGAATTTTCGCCCGAACTCCTGAACATGGTCCCGGCGAACGTCGCGCAGATGTATCGCTGCGTCCCCGTCTCGTGGAGCGGCGACATTTTGAAGGTCGCGCTGGCCAATCCGCTCGACCCGGCGCGCGCGGACGAAATCCATTTTGCCGTCAAGCGCGACTTGCAGGTGGTCGTCGCCGATCCGGCGGAGATTGACAGGACGATTGAGCGGCTTTACGGCCAGGGCGAGTCGGAAAATTTTTCCGCAATCCTCAAGGAACTCGGGGCGGACACCGACATCGGACGCGAAGCCGCCGAAGCCGGCGACGACGCTGCGGCGGCCGAGGCGCTCGCCGACGCGGCGCCAATCGTGAAGTTCGTCAATCTGGTTTTGCAGCAGGCCGTGCAGGACCGTGCGAGCGACATCCACTTCGAGCCGTTTGAGACGGAATTCCGCATCCGCTACCGCGTGGACGGCGCGCTGTATGAAATGGCTCCGCCGCCCAAACACCTCGCGCTGCCGGTGATTTCGCGCCTGAAAATCATGGCGAACCTGAACATCTCCGAAACGCGCCTGCCGCAGGACGGACGCATCAATTATCCGATGCCCGGCGGACGACAAATTGATTTGCGTATGTCCACGCTGCCGACGCAGTTCGGCGAATCCGTCGTGTTGCGCGTGCTGGATCGTTCGTCGGTGAACCTGGAACTGGAGTCGCTCGGATTTCCCAAGAGCGTTTTTGATTTTGTGTCTGAGGTGATCCAGCGGCCCAACGGAATTTTTGTCGTCACCGGCCCGACGGGTTGCGGAAAGACGACGACGCTTTATTCCTGCCTGCGCCGGGTCAACGTGATTGATTCCAAACTGCTCACGGCGGAAGACCCGGTGGAGTTCGACATCGAGGGCATCATGCAGGTGGCCATCAATGATGCGGCGGGCATGACCTTCGGCAAGGCGTTGCGGTCGTTTTTGCGCCAGGACCCGGATATAATAATGGTGGGTGAAATGCGCGATCTGGAGACGGCGCAGATTTCCGTGCAGGCGTCGCTCACGGGACATCTCGTGCTCTCGACACTGCACACGAATGATTCGCCGGGAGCGGTCACGCGCCTGGTGGACATGGGCGTGGAACCGTTTTTGATTTCGAGCACGTTGATGGCGGTGCTGGGACAGCGGCTGGTGCGCACGGTTTGCAAAAATTGCCGGACGCCTTTTGAGCCGACGGAGAGCCAGTTGGAGCTGTTGAATCTCTCGCCGCATGATCTGGGGGACAAAACGTTTCATTACGGGCGGGGCTGTTCGACGTGCAATGACACGGGTTACAAAGGGCGCAAAGGCATTTTTGAGCTGCTCATCGTGAGCGAGGCGATTCGCACGCTCATCAACGAGCGCGCGCCGACGGTGGTGGTGCGTCAGAAGGCGGTGGAGCTGGGGATGGTGACGTTGCGTGAAGACGGCTTGCGTGCGATTTTTGAGGGTGATACGACGATTGAGGAAGTGGTCAAGTATACCTGAAAAGTAGTTGATTGTTGACAGGGGATGGTTGAGAGTAAATCATCAATCAATTTTCAACTTTCAACCATTTATTGACTTATGCCTAGATACGATTATGTGGCGCTGGACGGGCGGGGCAAAGAGACGAAGGGTTCGATTGATGTCGCCAGCCAGAATGAGGCGATCAGCCGGGTGAAGGACATGGGCTTGTTCCCGACGAAGATTGCGGAGGGCGCGAAGGTGCAGGATAAGTCGGCGGGTAAGAAGAAGGCGAAGTCCAAGCCGGGGGCCAAGGGCGGCAAAAAGGGCGGCGGGATGAGCATGGAGATCAAAATCCCGGGCTTGAGCGGCAGGGTCAAGCCGAAGGTGCTGACGACTTTTACGCGGCAACTGGCGACGTTGGTGGATGCGGGTCTGCCGTTGCTGCGGGGGTTGCGGGTGCTGGAGAAGCAGGAGCGCAATGTGACGCTCAAGAGGATTTTAAGTGAACTGGCTCTGGCGATTGAGGGTGGCAGCACTTTCTCGGAGGCGCTGGCGCAGCATCCGAAGGTGTTCAACCGACTGTTCATCAACATGGTCAAGGCGGGCGAGCTGGGCGGCGTGCTGGAAGTCGTGCTTAAACGCCTCGCGGAATTTTCCGAAAAGGCGCAGAAGATCAAGGGCAAGGTCAAGGCGGCTCTCTTCTACCCGATCGCGGTGTTGATCGTCGCCGTCGGCATCATGATCCTGCTGATGGTGTTTGTTGTGCCGAGGTTCCAGCAGGTTTTTGACGGCATGGGTTTCACGCTGCCGGGTTTCACGATCTTTGTGCTTTCAGTCAGCAATATCATAAAAAATCACATTGTGGCCACATCTGGATGTGTGGCGGTGGCGTTGGTGATATTTCTCATCATCATCAACAAGACGAAATCCGGGCGATACCTTTGGGACAAGTTCAAACTCAAGATGCCCGCGCTCGGCCCGGTCATCAGCAAGGTCGCCATCTCGCGCTTCACGCGCACGCTCGGCACGCTCGTAAGCAGTGGCGTCCCGATTTTACAGGCGCTGACGATCGTGAAGGAAACCGCCGGCAATGTCATCATTAGCAACGCCGTCAGCAAAGTCCATGAAAGCGTGAAGGAGGGCGAAACCATCACCGCGCCGCTAGAAGCCTCCGCCGTTTTCCCGCCAATGGTCGTCAGCATGGTGGATGTCGGCGAACAGACCGGCGCCCTGCCCGAAATGCTTTTGAAGATCGCCGACAACTACGACGAAGAGGTGGACAACGCCGTCGCTGCCATGACTTCGCTGCTCGAACCTATCATGATCGTTTTTCTGGCTGTCCTCGTCGGCAGCATCGTGATCGCCATGTTCCTGCCTTTGATCAAGATGATCACCGTCATGAGCGGCGACAATGGCGGCAGCGGCGGCGGTGGCGGTGGAGAAGATTGATCACCAAGTTTTTTGGAAAACCCTGCAAAAACTGTTGACAAACACCATGCTCAAGTGTAAATACATTGTAATTACATTGCATGGGCGTATTAAATACAATTAGCTCACCATGGAGTTTGATTGGAATAATCCACCCTTTGAAATGGATGGTTCTTTGACCCAGCGGGAAATTGAAGAATCCTTTGAAGACCCTTTTGCCATCCGGCTGTTGCCCGACTCGCCAAGGTTCGGCGTGCAGGCGCGGTTTTTCAATCTTGGGATGTCAGCCGGCGGCATAGGGGTTTTCAGCGTGTATCGGACAAACGGCCGCTCCGTTCGCGTTTTACACGCGCGCACGTTTGCGCCGGAAGAAAGATTTTTTTACCAGAGGAAAATGGATCAGACGCTTTCGTGAAAAATCATCTTCATCGTCATTCTCGTCCTCGTCCTCAAATTTTGGTTTAAGAACGGGCAAGACAAGGAAAACGGGGATGAACCGGAAAACAGATGCGAACTTTTGCCAACTGGGAAGACGTGCCGATTTTCGACAGCGAAAACGCCGAGTCGGATTTCTGGTCGGAGAACCGGCCCGACCTGCGGCTGATGGAGGCGGCCACGGCGGGCAGCGCCGAGGCGTCCGAGTCCGTGACCATCACGCTGCGGATTGACCCGCGGATGCTCGCGCGCATCAAACGGCTCGCGCGCGCGAGGTATCTGAACTACCAAAGCATGATCAAGCAATGGTTGAGCGAGCGGATGGAAGACGAATTGCGCGACAAATAAATCAACATGAAAAATCATCAAACAACCGGGAAAGGTGAATCCGCAGTTTGTGGTTTGCGGCCCGCCGCGATGGTGGGCGGGCGCGGCGGGTTGCCGCCGCGACTTTTTTCAATCGCAAATCGCAAATCGCAAATCGCAAATGCTTTCACCCTCATCGAATTGCTCGTCGTCATTGCCATCATCGGCGTGCTGGCGGCGTTCACCCTCACGGTTTTGAAATCGGTGAAAAGACACCAATACATATCCCACACGCAGGCGGAAATGGGGCTTCTTGAGACCGCCATCCAGCGCTACCACGACGCCTACGGATTTTATCCGCCGGGCAATGGCAGCGGCGATCCACGGGTCAACCAGCTTTACTACGAACTGGAGGGGACGACTTTTAATCCGGCAAATAATTCATACACAACTTTGGATGGCAGTTTGCAAATCAGCACCAACGACGTGAACAAGGCGTTTGGCGTCGGCGGCTTCATCAATTGCACCAGGCCCGGCTCCGCTGAAGACGCACATTCCGCCCAAAATTTTCTGCCCGGATTGAAACCAAAGCAATACAATGGAGTAACAAACCCGCTGCCAAACGGCCCGCTCGTCACCATTCTCACCGGTTCGGTCGGCGGGCCGGATCAAAATTACCGGCCGTTTGGCACGTCTGACCTGAATCCCTGGCGCTATGTTTGTCCCGGAACGAACAGCCCCAACTCGTATGATTTGTGGATTCAACTGGTGATCAGCGGACAAACCAACCTCATCTGCAACTGGAGCGGACAGGTGCAGATCAACAGCCCGCTGCCGTGAAAAATTTTATGCGCGACGATAAAAAAATGGAAAACCGACGCGGGCAAACCGCTGCCGTGCGGCGGTTTTCCGTGGCCGTGGACTGGCACGACTGCGCGTGGACGCCGCAAATCGTCGTTCAGACTCCGGTGCGAACGCAAAACCGGTTCACGACAAAACGATTGCCCGCGCCGCCGCAAATTCTCCATACTCCGCGCCGCAACCGGGCCAATTTCAAAACCATGAAAACCATCCTGCCATCATCACGCCGCCATCGCGCCGGCTTCACCCTCATCGAACTGCTTGTCGTCATCGCCATCATCGCCATTCTGGCGGCGATGCTGCTGCCGGCCCTCTCGTATGCCGTGCGCGTCGCAAAGGTGAAAAAGGCGCTGATCGAAGCGCAGGGGATTGCCACGGCCATCGAAGGTTACGATTCGGAATATGGCCGCTTCCCCGTTTCGACCAACGCGCAAAATCAGGCCGACAACAACTCCAAACTTCCCTCTAATAGTCCTGATTTTACTTACGGCGGAATAATTGGCGGGACACAGGTGGGGACGCGTATTTCCGGCGTAGTCTTAACGAATAACGAGGTGATCGCCATTTTGATGGATGAGCAAACTTATCCCGGCAGCGGAACTCCAACCATAAACAACAATCACGTTAAAAATCCGAAGCAGACAAAATTCCTGAACGCCACGATGGTGAGCGACCCGACGTTGCCCGGCGTCGGTCCGGATCTGGTTTATCGCGACCCGTGGGGCAATCCCTATGTCATCAGCATGGATCTGAATTACGACGACCAGTGTGAGGATGCGTTTTATTGTTTGAAGAGCGTTTCTCAAATCAACGGCCAGTCTGGTTACAACGGTCTGGTCAATCCATACCTGTCCAAGGGCGTATCGGATCGTTTTCAATATCATGGCAAGGTCATGGTCTGGTCCGCCGGGCCGGACAAGAAAGTTGAGCCAATAAACTCCAAGGCCAACGCAGGCGTCAACAAGGACAATGTTTTGAGCTGGCAGTAAAATGAATGTGAAGTTACAAGTGGCAGTTTGCAGATTGCAGGTTTTCCGCCGGAATCAAACGATGCGCAAAACCTTCAACTTCCCGGCCGCTTTCACGCTGATTGAACTGCTGGCTGTGATCACGATCCTGGGCATCATCGCGGGGCTGGCCGTGCCGGCGCTGAAGGAACTCGGCAAATCAAACGGAAACATCGGCGCGTCGCAGCAGTTGATCGCCGACGTCGGCCATGCGCGGCAACTGGCCATGGCCAACCACACGACGGTCTATATGATTTTCGTCAAAACAAATTTCTGGATGGCTCCCGGTTTCAAAACTCCCAATTCCTGGTGGTTCCAACTGACAGGCGCCCATAACACCGTCGCCATGACCGTCGCCACCAATTTGTGCGACAAGCAATTGACGGGTTACACCTTTGTCAGCCTGCGTTCGGCGGGCGACCAGCCGGGGCGCGTCACGGCGCGTTATCTGGCGCCGTGGCAAAATCTGCCGGCGGGCACCTTCATCGCGGCGCAAAAATTTCAGTCAAGCAACACGACATTCAACATTTCAGGTTATGATCCCAACATCCTAATTCACGGATTCAGCGCCGTCGCAAATAAGATTCCGTTTCCGACCGAGGACAGCCCGCTGTCGCCGTTTTTATCAATTCCCTATGTCGCCTTTAATTATCTCGGCCAGCTAACGGTTGACGGGCAGAACCTTGCCGCCAGCGATGAATACATTCCTCTCGCACAAGGAAGCGTGTCGCCGGCGATAAACCCGGCAACCAAGTCATTAATTATGGAGTCTACGTCCATTGGCGGTTCAGCGTCCATTTCAGAAATTCCGCCCGGCAACAGCGGCATTGGCAACAACAACCTTTCCTACAACATCGTCCATATTGACCGGCTGACCGGGCGTGCCACTTTGGAATCCTACAAAATGAAATAAATTCAGGATCACTATGAAAAAAATATCACAACTGATCATGGGATTGATTTTGTGCGGTGTTTTGACCGCCTCCGCCACGGCGCAATCCATCTACTCCACACCTTATACTTTCACCACCATTGCTGGAACCGCCGGAAACAACGGTGCCATTGACGGGACAAATGGCACCGCGCAACTCTACTGGCCGGAGGGCATCGCCGTGGACACCAACGGCAATCTCTATGTGGCGGATAATTATGAGAACACCATCCGCAAGGTCGCGCCGGCCGGCACAAACTGGGTGGTGACCACCATCGCTGGAACCGCTGGAAGCAGCGGCGGCACAGACGGGACAAATGGCGCCGCGCGCTTCAACGAACCGGTCGGCATCACGATTGACGGAACAGGCAACTTGTATGTGGCGGATTATGGCAACGACTCCATTCGTGAAATCACGCCATCGGGAACGAACTGGGTGGTAAGCACCATTGCCGGAACCGCCGGGATTGAAGGCCCTGCCGACGGGACAAATGGCGGCGCACAGTTTTATTCACCATCCGGCATAACCGTGGATACCAATGGCATTCTGTATGTGGCCGATTATCAAAACAGCACCATCCGGAAAATCGTGCCGGTCGGGACAAATTGGGTTGTAACCACCATTGCGGGAGTGGCTGGGAACTATACCTACGCCGATGGCACGGGAACCAATGCGTTGTTCTTCGGACCATACAGCATCACGGTTGGCGGGTCGGGCAATCTGTATGTGGCGGACACCTACAACGACGCCATTCGCAAACTGATGCCGTCGGGGACGAACTGGGTTGTAACCACGATTGCGGGTCAGGCCGGAAACAGCGGCATCGCCGACGGGGCGAATCTTGCCGCACAATTCGATAATCCATTCGGAATCACATCGGATCGCGCTGGCAACCTCTATGTGGCGGACACACTCAACGACACCATTCGCAAACTGATGCCAGCGGGGACAAACTGGGTGGTAAGCACGCTGGCGGGGGTGGCTGGCTTCACTGGCAGCACCGACGGCACGGGAACCAATGCGCTGTTTTTAAATCCGTATGCCGTGGCGACGGACAGCGCAGGACATCTGTATGTGGGAGACACCTTCAACGACACCATACGGATGGGATGGATCGCGGCGGTTCCGAATCTGAAGATTGTCCTGACCGCAACAAACAGCGTGGTTGTCTCCTGGCCCAATCTGGGCGGCTACACGCTGCAAAGCAATCCGGATTTGACGACGACCAACTGGACCGGTTACGGCGGCGCTGTCACGACCATCAACGGCACAAACAGCGTCACCATCTCGCCGCCGTCCGGGAAACTGTTTTTCCGCTTGAAGAATTGAAGCGCAATGAAACTGCCATTTACGATTTACGATTTACGATTTACGATTTGTAAAAAATCGTTGCGGCCTGCCGCTGCCGTTAGTCGCAACTGCGACGCCAAAAATCGTCAATCGTCAATCGTCAATCGTCAATTTTGCCGGGCCTTCACGATGATCGAGATCGCCATCAGCCTGGCGATCATCGGCATCGCGCTCGTCGGCATCATCGGCGTGCTGCCGCTGGGATTGAACACGCAGCGCGTCAATCGCGAGCAGACCGTCATCAACCAGGACGCGACCGTTTTCATGGAGGACATCCGCAACGGCGCTCGCGGCGCGGATGATTTGACAAATTATGTTTATGCCATCGTGATGCCGAATGCCACCAGTCAAAACGTCTATATCAACCCGGTGCTTGCCGCCGCGATGGGTTTTTCCACAGCTAATTTTGGCCCGACGCCGCCGGTTCAATTGTATCCAATCCTGACCAACGGGGCGAACATTGTCGGCCTGTTGAGCACGCCGGAATTTTTGAACATGGACGGCGGGATTGCGGACAGCATTTATACGGCGGCGACAAGCAATCACGTTGTGGCCTATGTCCGCTCCATCAACGGGCCGGCGTTTGAAAAGCCGCCGCAGGACAATCCCATTTTGCAGCAGGATTCGTTCAGCTACCGCATTTTTTTCGTCAACGCGCCGGTGGCGGTTGAAACCAATGCGGTCGCCAATCCCGGTTACACGCGCCAGTTCGCCGCCAACTTGCGCGAACTGCGCCTGACGTTTCTCTGGCCGGTGCTGCCAAACGGAAACCTGCCGGCGCAGCCCTTCCATGCGACGTATCGCACGCTCGTCTCCGGGCAGGTTGCGCAGGACGCCGCCAATACCAATTTATTTTTTTACCAGCCGCAATCGTTCACCACCGCGCCGTGAAAAATAAATTTTCAATTTTGGGTTCGCGATTGCCGCCTGTTCCGGCAGGTGCGCTGCGGCGTTCTTTTCCAATCGCAAATCGCAAATCGCAAATCGCAAATGCTTTCACGCTCATCGAGGTGATGGTGGCGGTGGCGCTGCTCTCGCTCATCGTCATCGCGCTGATGGCGGTGTTCGACAGCACCCAGGCGGCGTTCCGCGCGGGCGTCACCCAGGCGGGCATTCTGGAGGGCGGTCGCGCGACGATGGATTTGATCACGCAGGATTTGAAGGAGATGGCGCCGTCAGATGGTGTCAGCAATGGCGCGGTGAATTTTTACGCCGCCGTCATCAGTTCACCCGGCCCGCTTTTGCAGACGCTGACCGCCAGCAGCCGTTCCCGGACAAACATCCTGGAAAAAATTTTCATCTTGAGCCGCGACAACCAGACCTGGACCGGCACGGGCTATGTCGTGGATCCCGCGTCATCGGCGTCCATCAATCCGCTCTACCGTTTTTCCACAAACATGAATGTCGCGGCGGGCAATCCGTGGATTCTTTTCTACGTTTTCACAAATGCCGCAGCCAACAACAACTTCACCGGCATGAGCCATTTGATTGACGGCGTGGTGGATTTTCGCGTGCGCGCCTTTGACACCAACGGCGTGTGGATGAACAATCCGGTTGTTTTTTCCAACGGTCAACCCACCACCAACGAAAATGTTCTTTATCTGCCGTCCGTGCCGTCCGGTTCCGGCTCCGGCTTTGGCGAAACGGGCTTTGCAATGTTCAGCAACACGCTGCCTTCGTCCGTGGAGATTGACATGGCCACGCTCGAAGACCGCACCCTGCAGCGCGCCGAATCGCTGCCGAACAACCTGCGCACGTCCTATTTGCAGGGTCAGGCAGGCAACGTCCACGTTTTCCGCCAGACCGTTTCCATTCCCAATGTTGACCCGTCGGCCTATCAATGAAAATAAAAAGTGACAAGTGGCAAGTGACAAGTGACAAGAGCCGTCGTCCGGTGCGAGGCGGAGCTTTTACCGCCCGTCACTCGTCACCCGTCACCCGTCACTCCGAAAAAGGCATCGCGCTAATCATCACGCTCATCCTGCTGGCCGTGACGCTCGTCATGGCGCTCGCGTTCCTGGCCATCAGCCGCCGCGAAAGCAGTTCCGTGACGACCGCCGGCGAGACCGCCACCGCGCGCCTGGCCGCCGACGCCGCGCTCGCCAACGCCGAGGCGCAGGCCATGGCCAGCATCCTTTCCACGACCAATCCCTACGACTTCGGCCTGCTTGTCTCGACGAATTACATCAATCCGCTTGGCTTTCAAAATGGCATCGTGAATCCGACAAATGTCAACTATTACGATTCAGCCGGAAATTATCTTCCCGCCCTCGCGAATAATTCGGAGTTCTTGCAGGCTCTGGCAAATCTTTATTACAGCCCGCGCCCGCCGGTGTTCATCCAGACCAACGCAAATCCGAAAGACCAGCTCGATTTCCGCTTCTATCTCGACCTGAACCGCAACGGACGTTTTGACTCCAACGGCATCGTGGCGGACGTGGACAACACAGGAACGACGAACGGAAATTTCTCCTTTGAAACCGGCGACCCGGAATGGATCGGCGTGCTGGAGCATCCCGACCAGCCCTACGGGCCGAACAATCCGTTCATCGCGCGCTACGCCTTCTTCGCCCTGCCCGTCGGCAACGCGCTCGATTTGAATTACATTCACAATCAAGCGCTGATTCCAACGTTGCGTTATTCTGGAAATCCAATAAGCACCGAAGCTGACGCCTATCTCCGCAATCAAGGCGTCGGCTCGTGGGAAATCAACCTTGCCGCGTTTCTGGCGGACTTGAACACGAACGAGTGGGACAACAACACCGGGCCTTATCTTTACAATCCGCCGCCGTCCGGCACCGGCAGCAGCGGCTTGGCCGTTGAAGACGCCCGCGCGCTGCTCGCGTATCGCTACAACAACAATTACAACACGCTTGCCCGGGTCCAGACCCTTTTCGGCAACACCGGCGCGACGGCGTTTCGGAACGATGGCATTGACGGCTATTCCGACGGGCCGCTGCAGACGACTTTTGACACCAATGAGGATTTTATTTTCAATCCCGATCGTGACAACCCCGTGCTGCCGTGGGCTGGCGCGGACAACACCAACCATTTCTTCACGCCGTCGGATTTGTTTGACCCGGCGAAAAGTTCCGGTGGAACGACCGGCGGTTTCACCAACCGCCTGCTCAATGCCGGCGCGCAAAGGGACACCTACGACCGCTACACATATTACCGTCTGCTCCAGCAGCTTGGCACGGACTCCTCGCCGGAATCGGGCAGGATGAATCTCAATTATTCCAACGCGGAAGTGGACTACAATACCTTTGGTGTGCCGACAAACATCACGATAGTTTCCGGCGCGCAGACTAACTTTGTTCCATGGACACCGATCAATTTCTTTACCGCCGCCGCCGACCGGATGCTGCGCGAATATACTGCGAACTGGATCAATCAAAACCGCGGCAGCTTCACCAACACGTTTGGCGTCTCGACGACCGGCGCCTTTGGCGTGACGAACATACCGGTTTATGTCAACGGCCAGTTTGTCTATTCGCCCGCCGTTCACCGCATCCTCCAACTGGCGGCGAACATTTACGACGCGACGGAGAGCAACAGGAAAAACGGCTCGCCCGATTATCCCGATGTTTTCCGGCCGACGTTTTGGGCAACCAACCAAAATGGGTTCAACAATCTTTACATCAACGGCTATACTTATGTTTTTACCGTTAGCGGGCCGAATGATTCGATTTTTTTGCAGCCATCTGATGCGACGAATGTTGCTTTCGCGAACAATGGTTTGGTGCAGACAAATGTCAACGTCTATGGCGTGCCGTGGATCATCGGCGCGAAAAAAGGCTTCCCGAACTTCAACGAAATTTCGGCGGAGAACAGTCTGGCCGTCACGCGCAGACTGCAATTGACGCGCACGACAAATAGTTCAACGCCGGTCATCACCGGCACAAACCAGATGTATACGATGAGTTTGAGCAGTTCAATCGGAGTCGAGTTGTGGAATTCTTACGCATCCAATTATCCCGGCACAATCCAGATTGCCGTGAATGAAAATGCTTCGACGATGATCACCAATGACGATCAGGGTTTGCATGAATGGATTTTACAGCCATTTTCAACCAATATTTTGTTCGCTTTCAATCCTCCTGTCAATCCTTGGCAGGGTTCGGCCCCGTGGTCTGGTGGCAATCCAAACTCCGCCTCATTTTTCCCCATTACTTTTACCGGCCCCACGCTGACCAACTCGGTTTACCGTTCGTCTCATTATGCAGGCGGGGCTGCTTTGGTTCCTACAAATAGCTTGGCGAGTCCCGTTCTTTGGGAATCTACTTCGACGGACGGGAACGGTTTTCATTTCCCGCAGTTTGGCGTGCTGCTGACGAACCGGTTGCAAGTGTTCATGCTGGCTCAAGACAGCAGCGGCTATCACGTCATTGATTATGTCCATTTTGAAGGGCCGGACAGCACCTTTAATGTGAATGGAACTCTGGCTGACAATGACGCCCTGAATAATTATGTGGGCGTGTGGGATACAAATTATCCGACTGGCAGCGCGCCGCCAACCGGAGCGACTTATGGAATTCTGAATCAAATTACTATCTCAAAAACGGGTGCCAATCCGCCAACGGAAGACGGCCAGTGGCAATCAGATCCCGAAGCTGTTCCTCTTGGCGGAACCATAGCCGCTCAAGCGGCCTATTTTCAGGCGTTTTTCCTGCCGGGCAATAGGACTACTACACCAGTGGCCGCAACCAATTTGCAATTAGTCGTGCAAGCGCCTTACTCGCCGACCCGCTATATTTCGCAATATACCACCTGGCAGGTGAACGATCCGCTCGTGCATTATCTGGCCAGCGACATTGCCGCGCCGCCACTAAATAACACATCCACACCGCAACCCGGTTTGCACGCCTACAATTTCCCCATCACGAACGGATTGACGAGCCTTAACTTGGGGCAACTGAATGATCGTTATATGCCGTGGGGCGGCAACTCGAAGCTGGCGGCGGAAGGACAGACGATACAATCTGACCCCAATGCCTACAATTCGGCGGAGCGCGATCCGCTGGCGTATTCATCGGACAACTGGGATTTCCCGACGAACAAACTGCCGACGACAGGCTGGCTGGGCCGGGTGCATCGCGGCACGCCGTGGCAGACGGTCTATCTCAAGTCGTTGCCGATAGACACCGCCACCTGGGCGACGTGGACGGGCGATACGCAGACAAGTTTCAACCAATACTTTGACGCGGCCAATTCCGCGCCGGTGCAGGATCGCCTGCTGTTCGACCTTTTCACAACGGCGTTCAACGACAACGCCACGCGCGGCCAGCTTTCCGTCAACGTCGCCGCCAACGATCGAGATCCGGCGGCGGGGCTTGCGGCATGGTCGGCGTTGTTCAGCGGCGTTGTTGTGCCGCCGTCCGGCCCGACCAACGCTTACTCGGTCATCCAGCCCGCCGGGATTTATGATGAGACATTGCCGCTGACCAACCAGCCGCCGCTCTTGCAGATTGTCACCGGAATAAACCAGACGCGCACGAACACCGTCTTGTTTCCACGGCAGACCTTTGCGCACGTCGGCGACATTCTGGCCGTGCCGCAACTGACGGAGCAGTCGCCGTTCCTGAACCTCGTCAACACGAATTACAACGGCGACGAGAGGTATGAATGGCTGCCGCAGCAGGTGATGTCGCTGCTGCGCGTGGGCACGCCGCGCTATGTGATTTACAGCTACGGCCAGACGCTCAAGCCCGCGCCCAACGGGACTTATCTGGGCGGCGGAAGCTATTTCGGCATGGTGACGAATTACCAGATCGTGGCGGAAACCGCCACGCGCGCGGTGGTGCGCATTGACAGCACGGTGACAAACATCCTCGGCACGCTCTCCGTGACGAACAACCGCGCGGTGATCGAGCGGTATAACATTTTGCCGCCGGATTAAAAATGAACCGCCAAGGTGACATCGAAATAACCACGAAGACGCCAAGGCACGAAGATGAAGACAAAAACATTTTTGAAAAATGGCAATAAGGGCGTAGTTTGGAGAACCCTTGGTGTTTGAATGAATTAAATATGCGTTCGCGTCCGACATTCTGGATTGTGTTGAGCCTGCTGCTGGCGGCGGGCGCGTGGTTTTTCTGGCCGCACGCGAAGCGCGTGGCGGTGGGGAAATTCGAGCCGCCCATCGCCGGCACGTTTCATTCCGCCTCGACCGCGCCGCAAATTTTCCCGTTGAAGGCCGTTTCAAAAAATTCCGGCAAAATCGTCGCGGCGGATGCTGCGGAGACAAACCGGTTTGCCTGGCGTTTGAGCAACACGGCGAAATCCATCGGCGAGTTGGTGAACGACCGTCATGCGATCCTGCTGGAGAACGCGTTGATTGACACGCGCGCGAAGCTGGATTTTTCCATCCCCAAAAACTTGCAGGCGCAGGGCGATCCGGGCGCGTATGTCGTGCAGGCGGACGGGCCGATTGGCCCGGCGTTCCGCGCAATGCTGGCGGCGGCGGGCGCGCAGATCGTTTCCTACATCCCGAACAACGCGTATCTCGTCCGCATTTCGGCGGGCGGTGCGGACGCGCTGGCCGCGAATCCGCTGGCGCAGTCGGTGATTCCCTACGAGCCGTATTACAAGGTGCAATCGCCGCTGATCGCGTATGACCAGACAGCTTTGCCGGCGGGCGCGATATTGAACCTTGGATTGTTCGCGGACAATGCGGCGGCGACCATCAAGCAGATTGAAAAGCTTGGCGGAACCGTTTTGTCGCAGGAAAGCGAGCCGTTCGGAGTGGAAGTGCGCGTGCAGCCGCCATCGGACTGGACGGCGCTGGCGCAACTGCCGGGTGTGCAGATCGTCGAGCAGAACCGCACGCGCGAACTGGCAAACGATCTGTCGCGCGTGACGACGGGCGTGGCCGTGAACACGACCACCAATGTGAATTATCTCGGACTGACCGGCAAGAACGTGGTCGTGGCGGAGGACGATTCGGGCGTTGACGCGACGCATCCTGATTTTGCGGCGGGACGCGTGATTGGCGACGCGCCGCAAAGTTTGGTTGACATGAACGGCCACGGCACGTTCGTCGCGGGTGAAATCGCGGGCAATGGCGCGGAATCAACGACGGTGACAAACGCAAGTGGATCAGTGACGAACGCGGATTTTCGCGGCATGGCGCCGATGGCGACGTTGTATTCGGTCGGCGGCATTGATGGCGGCGCGGACACGAATGTGATTTCCGACCGTTACCTTCAGGAATCGGCGGCGCTGACAAACGCGTTGATTGCCAATGAAAGCTGGGGCTACGGCGGCGACAATTTATACGATCTTGCGGCGGCGAGCTACGACGCGGCGACGCGCGACGCCTTGATGGGCGTCACCGGCCCGCAACCGGTGCTGTTTGTTTTCGCGGCGGGCAACGACGGACACATCGGCACAGAAGGCGGCAACGGCGACAACGACGGCGGCGGCGGCACGCCGGATACGATTTCGTCGCCCGGCACGGCGAAAGACGTGCTCACGATCGGCGCGCTGGAGCAGGATCGCGGCATCACCAACACTTATTTCCCGCGCGGCACCACCAATCCGGTTGAAGCGTGGCTGCCGGCGACGGATTCGAGTTCGGAGGTTGCGGATTATTCGAGCCGTGGCAACGTCGGCATCGGCACGGAAGGGACGTTCGGGCGGTTCAAGCCGGACGTGGTCGCGCCGGGATCGTTCGTGATCTCGACGCGCTCGCAGCAATGGGACCAGCAGGCGTATTACAATCCGAGCAATACTTATGTCAATGACGCGACCTTCCAGTTGGTGGACACCAACTCGCTGAACTATTACAACTTCCCGTTTGTCGTCCAGAACAACGCCGTCAGCGTCAGCCTCCGGATCCAGCCGAACAGTTTGTCGCCAACTCCGTTTCCGACGAATATGCCGATTTATGTTTCGCTGAACAATTATCCCGACCCGGCGAATCCGGGGACGTTTGATTTCGAAACCATGAATGACGGCGTGACGATTCCGCCGGACGGAGGCGGCAACATCACCGGCATCCAGAGCATCATCGCCAATCTGGGCGGCTTCAATTTCGCGGTCGGCGACGGCACGAACATTCCGGTCAACTACGACCTGGTGGCGGAGATGGTCACGACCAACGACATGGGAACTTATTACACCTCGTTGAGCAATTTGAACGAAACGCTGAAGCCGTGGTATCGCTACGAGAGCGGCACGAGCATGGCGGCGGCGAACGTGTCGGGCGTTCTGGCCTTGATGCAGGATTATTTCATCAACCACAGCACGCACACCAATCCCAGCCCGGCGCTGCTCAAGGCGATGCTCATCAACGGCGCGCGTCCGACGGGCTACTACAATTTGCAGGTGGACAACAGCATCAACCCCGAAGGCTGGGGGCTGGTCAACCTGCCCAATTCCCTTCCGGCGGGAATCACCAACACGGCGGCCACCGCCACCAACACGCTTTTCTTTGTTGACCAAAGCCCGACCAACGAGCTGGCCACGGGCGACAGCCGGACTTACAGCATTTCCCTCTCGGCGGGCGCGATGGCGGCGCCGCTGCGACTCACGCTTGCATGGACCGATCCGCCCGGCAACCCCGCCGCCGCCATCAAGCTCGTCAACAACCTTGACCTGATCGTCACCAACTTGGACAACACCAATGTCTATTACGGCAACGACATCGGGCCAAACCAGGTTTTCAACACGCCGGAAAGCGCCACCAACCAGGCGCCCAACGTGGACGACATCAACAACGTCGAAAATGTTTTCCTGCCGGCGGACGCCGGGACGAACTTCACGGTCGTCATCCGGGCAACCGCCGTGAACGTCAACGCCGTTTCCGAGCAGACGAACAATGCGGCGGGAGTTTTTGCGCCGAACATCGTGCAGGATTTCGCGTTCGTCATTTCCAGCGGCAACGGGTCGAACACCAACGGCTTCGCCGTCACGGGCAGTTCGCTGGTGTCGAATCCAACCGGCGGCCAGCGCATCACGGTTGACACCGCCACAAACGCCTCGCCCTTGATGAACCAGTTTGTTGGCGCGAGTTCGCCGCTGCTCGGCACAAACACCGTGAGCTTCGGGGCGAACACAAATGAACTCGTCACCGTGGGCCAGACCAACCAGTGGCATTTTTATGTTGTCACCAATTATGGCACGTCCAGCGATTTCACGAACGCAGCATTCGTCACTTTCCTGCCACCGACGGCGGCGATTCCGCGCGGAGGAGTTTTCGCAAATTCCGACGCCAATTCCACGCGGCCTGAAGCAGACATAGACCTGTTTGTAACAACCGATCCTGGTTTGACGAATCTGAATCCGAATGTGATTTCCAACTGCATCATCAATCCGCAAGTCGGGAAGTCGTCGCCAGTTGGAGTGAATGGGACATTTTACGGCGCGGCTCTGGATCGCGGCGGTTCGGAATTTGTCGTGGATACCAATTCCACGCCGGGACAGGTTTATTACGTCGGGGTTCAATCCGAAGATCAGATGGCTTCTGAATACGCCTTTCTGTCGGAGTTCAGCAACATTCCCTTCAGCAGTCTGGACAACAATGGCAACGAATCCGCGACGTTTTATCCGGTGGACATTCCCGACGGCGATGCGACGCATCCGGGATATACGAACAGCCTCGCGCTGACCATCTTCCCGGTGGAAATAGAGCGCGTCGTGGTGACCAACACGCTCACGCAGCAAAATGCCGGAGACCTGGTGATCTCGGTGAACCATTCCACCGTGGCGAACGGCAGCGGCTCGGCGGTCCTGTTGAACCACGATTCGCCAAATGCAGCCGGCACCTACACGACCATTTATGACGACAGTGGCGAGAACGACATCACGGGTTCGCAGCCTTCGGACGGCCCCGGCACCTTGGGCACGTTCACCGGGCAGGAAGGAATGGGGGTCTGGCTGCTGCACGTTTCGGACAACGCGCCCGGTTTCGTCGGCAGCGCCCAGGGCAATCTGTTTATCCAGCCGCACATTCCTCTTGGAAACGGCACGACCAACACGGTTGCGCCGGGCGGATGGTATTACAGCTTCATAGACGTGCCTCCGGGCGCGACAAATCTCACGATCAACGTTACGAACATCACGTCGGTTCCCGATCTGTTCAATCCACTGCAACTCTTCATTAAATTTGGCGCGCAACCGACAACGAATAATTTCGACAAGATGGCCGCCATCAATAACGGTGCGCCGCCCAGCGGCTCGTTGACCGTCGGCCTTACGGATGTGCCGCCGTTGCAGCCGGGGCGCTACTATGTCGGCGTATTCAATCCATCGGCGGGTGCCCAGACATTCACCCTTTTCACGACCATCCTGCCGGTCAATCCAATCGGGACGCCGGTGGATTTTGCCTCCGCCGGCCCGGTGCCGCTGCT
>Ga0208220_1000319_pt1 | contig 20224 bp, 16 predicted proteins | sample NGESurdeep092012_9_FD_184484 | JGI IMG/M metagenome (GOLD analysis project Ga0208220, IMG submission 184484) | Arctic peat soil microbial communities from Barrow, Alaska - NGEE Surface sample F53-1 deep-092012 (SPAdes) | ecosystem: Environmental > Terrestrial > Soil > Wetlands > Peat ...
CCAACCGGTTCCAGAAGATCAATCAAAAACTGTTCCAGGCGCTTTCGACATCGAGCCAACTGGGCATCGGTCATGCCCCAAACGTAACCTTTAATTTATGTTCTTGTCAATACTTAACGAAGTAATACTAGGAAGATGACCGAAGACTGGAGACGTTCATGCACCGCTTGGCTCTTTTATTTGTTACGCCGCTTCTTGCCGGATTGCTCTCGATGCCCGTCCGCGCCACCAGTACGGAGCGGACCGCAATCACACAACACAAACCTACCCCTACCGATTCACAAATTGAGGCAACCATTCGCGTGAGGCTCGAGAAATCCAAGATTGGCAAAGACGGATTTCGGTTCCACGTGCAGCGTGGCGTTGTCACCTGGGAGGGAACCACGAGTGTCGTGCAGCATAAAGGCTCCGCCACCCGCATGGCGAGGGCAGCCGGGGCCGTGGAGGTGATCAATAAGATCCAAATCAGCGCCGATGGAAAGGCCAAAACTACCGCCAGTTTGAAGAAAGCCTATGTCCAGCAATAGGAGCGTAATGGTAATGAAGACTGGCTGGTTCCCGTGATAGAGTTGGAGGTATCGAAACGACATTTTGAATGAAAAGTAGTGTACTTTTTCTCTCCTTAGCTCTGTGCGCCGCGCCAGCGTGGTCGCAAGGAAACTCCTCTCAAAAAAGCTCACCATCAACGAGTCCGGCCGCCTCCAGCCAACTCAAGCCGAGGGGGCCTGAAGCCGTTGCGGAACAGGAGCCGAACCGGGTGGTAGCGACCATCGACGGCAAGCAGATTACAGCGCAGCAAGCGCTCGACCTGCTGAAAAATCTGCCAGCACAGGAGCGAAAGCGATTCGAATCGAATCTTCCGCTGCTCGTGCAGCAGATTTACATGCAGGACCGGGTTGCCGAGCAAGCGGTCAAATTGAATCTGGATCAGCAATCGCCCTGGAAAGAGCAACTGCGGATGGCCCGCACGAATATCCTGACTCAGGCCTATCTCGATCAGGTTTCGAAGACCTCGGGAGCCGCTCTGTTGCAAGATCCGAAGCAGTATTACGACGCCCATCCCGATGATTTCGACCAGGTAAAGCTAAGCGGCATCCTGATTGGATTCAACGCGCCAGGTACGCCCGCGTCTAACACAAGCATTTCCCGAAATGAAGAAGAAGCTCGCCAGAAGGCCGACGATCTCGAAAAGAAGATTAAAGCCGGGGCGGATGTCGCGACGCTGGCGAGAGCCGAATCCGATAATAAGCAATCCGCGGCGAATGGCGGCGATCTTGGAACTTACAGTACCGGCGATGCCCGCGTTCCAGCCGATGTGAAGGCGGCGATGACCAAGCTGCAGGCCGGCCAGGTTTCAGAGCCTCTCCGCATTCCAAACGGTTTCCTGATCCTAAAAGTCGATAGCCGGACCAAACAAACATTTGAGCAGGCGCGGACAGGTCTCGCTCAAAAGCTGGAGAACGACAAGAATCAGGCAGCTCTGAAACAGGAGATGGATAAATACAAGATTCAGGTACAGGATCCGGATTTCTTCAATGCCTCGAGCGGTTCCTCTCCAAACATCCCGTCGCTCCAAAGGCCCGCGCCCGCTCAGCCAGCCCAGCCTCAAACTAAACCTCCAGCTCAGTAGGAAGGCTCGCCCGCTGGTTGCCGGGATATTCGTGCGGCTGCCGGAACTAACCGGCAGTCCTATTTCGATCTATGCGCAGCCACGATTAACGGCGCACCGCGGCGAGCTATTATCGCGGAGCGGGGAGCGCGGCACTCCAGTGCATGCGGGAAGCTTCATTCGCAAGCGCGAAATCGTTCTTGAAAGAGAACTTCTCTTTAAGCCCCGGACGCTGCGGCTGATTCTTGTTCACGAGATCTTCCATTTCGTTTGGAGCCGCCTTAGAAACGGCGGCCGGCGCGAATTTGAGGGCCTTCTCGCCTCCGAGCGCAAACACCGGGCAAGGGGCGAATTAGGCGAATCGTCCGCCGTAAAGAAAAGCCGCCTGCCGTGGAAAGGCAGCGCTTTCGACAGTCCGCGCCAGTGGCGGGATTATGTATGCGAAAGCTTTTGCGATACGGCCGCCTGGCTCTATGCGGGCGTGAAGGACGATCGCGTCTTCACGCTGGCGAAGCGATGGCGAGCGGCGCGAAAGAGTTGGTTCGATGCGGCGTTCGCGGGATGCTCAAAATGCTAGCCTGAAGTTGGAGATGCAAGTGAGCAACGCAAGAATCTGGGGCGTGGCGAGTCTGGCGGCGATAGCCGTATTGAGCTCATGCTCGGGTAGCGCCACCGTGAATGCCGCCGCGAGCAGCCCGCCACAGCAGAGTAACCGGCCGGAGCGAAAACTCGCGCCTGACTTCACGCTCACCGATGCCAATGGCACTCCAGTGAAGCTCTCGGATTACCGGGGCAAAGTAGTGATCTTGAATTTTTGGGCAACCTGGTGCGGCCCGTGCAGGATAGAGATTCCGTGGTTTGAGGAGTTCGAGCAGGAGTACAAGTCGAAAGGCCTGGAGATCATAGGCGTGGCCATGGACGACGATGGATGGTCGGCGGTCAAGCCTTATATTGCGGAACATAAGATGAATTACCGCGTGCTCCTCGGCAACGATTCCGTAAGCCAACTCTATGGCGGCGTGGATGCCATGCCCACAACCTTTATGATCGGGCGCGACGGAAGATTTGCTTTTGAGCCCCACATAGGTCTTGCCGGTAAAGATGAGTACCTTAGCGAAATTCAAAGCCTTCTTGGTATTAAACAAACTAACGCTTCTCGGCGCGTCATGCCTGATTTGCCTGCCGTTCTGTTCCCTCGCGCAGCAGAGTAAACTGACGGTCGGGCCGCCCGAACAAGTAACGGTGAAACGCGGCGGCGCTGTTACGGCGACCCTGAAGGTTACTGTATTGCCGGGCTTCCACGTTAACAACGATAAGCCTAGAGACGAGTTCCTCATCCCGTTGAAACTTACCTGGACGGGCGGTCCGCTCGCGGCTCAATCGGTCACCTATCCTAAGGCTGAAGAGATCAAGGTAGGTACGCAGACGCTCACGGTTTTCACCGGCTCTTTCGATCTTCAGGCCGGCTTCAAGGCTTCTGAACAAGCGCCGGTTGGACCAGCGGCGATGACGGGGAAGCTGCGTTATCAAGCCTGCAATAACCAGATGTGCTTCCGGCCCGAAACAGTCGCTATTCATTTGCCTGTCGTCGTTGAATAGCATAATGGCCCGGGCATGCGCCGCCTTCTCATTCGTCCGGGGGCGATTGGAGATTGCATTCTCTCGCTGCCCGCGCTCGAGCATCTCGCCACCGAATACACGGAGGTCTGGACGCCAAGGGCGATTGTTCCGCTGATCCGATTCGCGGATGCAGTACGGGCAATTCCGGATACCGGGTTGAATCTGGTTGGGATCGGGGATCTGGAAATGCCGCCGCTCCTCAAAGCATCGCTGCAAGGCTTCGATTCCATCGTGAGCTGGTATGGCGCGAACCGTCCCGAGTTTCGAAAAGCGCTGGTCAGCGCCGATATCACGTGTTGCGAATTTCATCCTGCATTGCCTCCAGATGGCACTGTGAGCCATGCGATCGATTTCTACGCACGACAAGTTGACGCTCCAGCGGGCTTGGTTCCCCGCATTGACACTGCGGTAGCGGCAGCGCGAGAGAGCATCGTAATACACCCGTTTTCCGGCGGCCGGCGGAAGAATTGGCCATTGCATTCGTATCGGGATCTCGCTTCGCGCTTGTCCTCGGAAGTCGAATGGACAGCCGGTCCGGAAGAAGAGCTTCCCGAAGCGACCCGATTCGCGAACCTCACCGATCTCGCCGCCTGGATCGCGGGAGCCCGCCTTTACATAGGCAACGATTCCGGCATTACGCACTTGGCGGCTTCCACCGGTGTACGAACGCTCGCGCTGTTCGGACCGTCATCACCCAGCGCGTGGGAGCCTCGCGGCGAAAATGTAACAGTGCTGCGCGCTAACTCGATTGAAGCACTAAGTGTAGAGACGGTGTTAGCCGCGGTTAATGGGGTGGCTTCCAGCGAACGATAGGCTTGCGGGCGGCGGTAACTTCATCCACTCGCCGCGTGCGCGTCAAATGCGGCGCTTTACGCACCAGATCCGGGTTGTCTTGCACTTCTTTCGCGATCGAGATCATCGCGTCCGCAAACAGGTCTAGCTCACGCTTGCTCTCGGTCTCGGTCGGCTCAATCATGAGCGCGCCGCGCACAATTAGCGGAAAGCTGACGGTGTAGGGATGGAAGCCGTAATCGATCAGCCGCTTCGCTATATCGCCCGTACGCACGCCTTCTTTGGCCTGGCGGTCGTCGCTGAAGACGCACTCGTGCATGCTCGGCGCTTTATAGGCGATTTCATAATAGGGCTCGAGCAAAGTCCGGATGTAATTCGCATTCAGTAAGGCGTCCAAAGTTGCCTGGCGCAAGCCATTCCCGCCATGCGCCATGATGTAAGCCAAAGCGCGGACCAACACTCCGAAATTTCCGTAGTAGGCGCGCACCCTGCCGATGGAATCCGGCAAATCGTAATTCCATTTCCATGCATCGTTCTGGCGGCTCAGCCGCGGCAAAGGCAGGAAGGGAGTGAGCTCCTTCGCAACCGCAACCGCACCTGAGCCAGGGCCGCCGCCGCCATGCGGAGTCGAAAACGTTTTATGCAGATTGAGGTGCATGACGTCGATTCCGAATTCGCCCGGACGCGCAATGCCCACAAGCGCATTCATGTTCGCGCCGTCCATGTAAACCAGAGCACCCTTGCCGTGCAGGATGCCGCAGATTTTGCGGATGTTCTCTTCGAAGACGCCCACGGTATTTGGATTCGTGATCATCAAGCCGGCGACGTCTTCGGTGGTGACGCGATTCAAGACTTCGAGGTCCACCATGCCGCGGTCATTCGACCGGATGTTCTCAATCGCATAGCCGACCGTCATGGCGGTGGCGGGATTGGTGCCGTGCGCCGAATCGGGCACGAGAATCTTCTTCCGGGGATTACCGCGCTTCTCTAAGAGGGCCCGGATCATGAGAATGCCGGTGAACTCGCCATGAGCGCCCGCGGCCGGCTGGAGGGTAACGGCGTCCATTCCGGTAATCTCGGCGAGCGCTTGCTCGAGGGCGGCGATTACTTCCATGCAGCCTTGCGACAACGCTTCCGGCTGATAAGGATGAGCCCAGGCAAGCCCTTCCGTTCGCGCGACCAGCTCGTTTACGCGCGGATTGTATTTCATCGTGCAGGAGCCCAAGGGGTACAGGCCCAAATCAATGGCGTAATTCCAGGTGGAAAGCCGGGTGAAGTGGCGGAGCGTTTCGAATTCGCTGACTTCGGGAAACCCGTCGATTTCAGCGCGCACATTTTCCGGACCAAGAGCTTTCGCGGCATCGACTGCCGGCACATCGAGATCCGGAAGTTGGTAGCCGAGCTTACCGGGCGAGCTTTGCTCGAACAGGAGCGGCTCCTCTTGAACGATATGTCTGGAAACTTTCTTGATCATTGTTCCGTTGCAAATGCAGCCGATACGGCATCCATGTCGTTCCGCTTGCTCATCTCGGTGGCGCACAGCAGCATGCAATTGGCAAGCTCCGGATAGAAGCGACCGAGTGGCAGACCCCCGATAATCTTTTTTTCTAATAAGGCGGCGTTTATCTGTTCCGGTGATTTGCCGTTCGTGTGGACTACAAATTCATTAAAAAATGGCGCGTCGAATTCAAGCGGCAGCTTACTCGCCAGATAATGCGCTTTGGCGAGGTTTTGCTCGGCCAATTCGCGCAGCCCCCGCTTGCCGTAGACGGTCATGAACACCGTCGCCATCAGAGCGAGCAGCGCCTGATTGGTGCAGATGTTCGAGGTCGCTTTCTCGCGGCGGATATGCTGCTCCCGAGTGGCAAGGGTCAAGCAAAATGCTCGGTTGCCAGCGGCATCGGTGGTTTCGCCGACGAGCCGCCCGGGAATTTGCCGGATGTACTTCTCGCGCGTGGCGATGATTCCGGCATAGGGTCCGCCGTAGCTCGGGGAAATCGCGAAGCTTTGCAACTCGCCGACGACAATGTCCGCCTCTTTGGGCGGCTCGATCAGGCCGAGAGCGACGGCTTCGGTAAAAACGACCACCAGCAGCGTACCCTTGCTGGAAACGATGGATGAGATTTCTTCGATCTGCTCCAAGACTCCAAAGAAGTTCGGGGACTGCAGAATGACGGCGGCTATATCGTCATTCAGCTTCTTTTTCAAATCGTCCAGATCCAACCGGCCGTTCTTTGCATAGGCCAGCTCCTCAACAGGAATGCCTTGGTGCTTTGTATAAGTCTGTAAGACTTCGCGATACTCCGGATGAACCGTGCGCGCAATCAGAACTTTATCGCGGCGCGTCACGCGAACGGCCATCATCGCCGCTTCGGGAACCGCCGACGAGCCGTCATACATGGAAGCATTTGCCACTTCCATGCCCGTCAACTGGCAGACCATGGTCTGAAACTCAAAGATACTGGTGAGCGTGCCCTGCGAAATTTCCGCCTGGTAGGGCGTATAGGACGTCAGAAACTCGCCGCGGGAAACGACCGCATCGACTAAAACCGGACGGTAATGGTTGTAAACGCCAGCGCCTAGAAAGCTGGGGTAACCATTCGCATTCTCCGCGGCGCGCTGCTTGAAGTAATCGACAATTTCGTACTCGCTCTTACCGTTCTCGATAGCTAAACGCTTGTCGAAGCGGACATCGGCGGGCAAATATGCGATCAGATCCTCTTCAGAGGCCAACCCGATCGTGGCGAGCATTTCGCGGCGCTCGGAATCCGACTTCGGTAGGTATCGCAAATAGGTTTTCCTGGGTTCGAGAGAGAAATTCGCGAGCGGTTATTCCTCGCCTACATATTTTTGATAGTCGGCTGCCGGCATTAGTTCCTTTAATTCCTCCGGCGCGGACAACTTCACTTTGATCAGCCACGCTTCGCGATGCGGATCCTGATTCAGCTTTTCCGGACTGCTCGAAAGCAATTCATTCACGGTCAAGACTTCGCCCGATACCGGAGAATAGACATCCGATACCGCCTTCACGGATTCCACCGAGCCGAAGGTTTGTCCCTTGGCGACTTTCGCGCCGGGCTTCGGCAAGTCGACGAAGACGATGTCTCCCAGCTCGTGCTGGGCATGATCGGTGATGCCGATGGTGCCTTGATCGCCCTCGACATGCACCCATTCGTGCTCTTTCGTGTATTTGTAGCTTTCCGGATAACTCATCCTTTTGGCCTCTTATAGAACGGGGTCGGCACGGTGAGTGCTTCGACCGGCGAATCGCGAATTAGAATCTCGAAGCTCACACCGGGAACGGCTTGCGAAGCGGGCAAATAGCAAAGGCCGATATTCTTACCCAGCGTTGGCGACGGTCCGCCGCTGGTAACCCATCCAGCCGGTTTCCCGTTCAACCAAATCTCATAACCATCACGGCCGATGCCGCGGCCCTTCATTTCAAAACCAACCAGTTTCCGCGCGAGGCCCTGTTGCAAGGCTTTTTCGAGCGCGGGACGCCCAACGAAGTCGCCTTTATCCATCTTAACGATCCATCCCAGATCGGCCTCAAAGGGATTGATGGAAGCATCCATTTCGTGTCCATAAAGGGCCATTTTGGCTTCCAGGCGCAAGGTATTTCGAGCGCCCAGGCCGCAGGGCTTGATGCCGAACTCGTCGCCCGCGGTCAAAATTTCGTTCCAGATTCGCGAGGCGGCTTCCGGTGGGATATAAATTTCGAAACCGTCCTCGCCCGTATACCCGGTGCGTGCAATTCGCGCCGGAAAACCGGTCACTTCGCCGTCTGTGAACCAATAGTATTTGATCGCGCCCAAATTCGTTCCGGTCAACTTCTGGAGTGTCGAGAGCGCTTTCGGCCCCTGAATCGCCAACTGGGCATAGCGATCGCTCGCGAAATCCACTTGCGCATCGAAACGATTGTGAGAACGAATATGCTCGAAATCTTTTTCCTGATTCGAGGCGTTGACGCACAAGAAAAAATCAGTATCGGAGATCTTATGCACCAGGATGTCGTCGACGAAGCCACCGTGGTCATAGAGCAGCGCGGAGTAATGAGCCTGACCCACTTTCAGTTTCGCAACGCTGTTTGTCGAGACGAAGTCGACCAGTTTGGCCGCTTCCGGGCCTCGAATCTCAATTTCGCCCATGTGGCTGACGTCGAACAGGCCAACAGCGTTCCGGACGGCATTGTGTTCCTCCAAAATGCTTGAATATTGGACGGGCATGTTCCAGCCGCCAAAATCAACCAATTTGGCCTTCAAAGACGAATGCACATCGAAGAGCGCAGTTCTTTTCAGGGCGGCGGGAGGAGTCATTCGCGGGAAGAACCCTCAGCGTAACATGGCTTGCGGCGCGGCCTGCTGCCGTTCCGCTTGCTGGCGCGCGCGGCTCTGTTACGTTGCCCGGCGCGGCGGCATTGTTTGAATCTTCGGCTCGCTGAGAAACGCGGCCTCATCCTGCCGCTTGCTGACGCGCGCGGTTCTGTGCTGGGCGCGTTCGCGCTTGCTGACGTGCGCGGTTGCGGGCTGTCAGGCAGCTTTTTCGGCCAGGGAAGCAAGTGCGATCGGATGTTCCAGGTTCATATTAAGAAGAAGTTGATGGTCCGCCTTGGCTTCGGCGAGCAAAACGTTCATTTTATGCAGATCCTGCTTGCGCTTTTCGGCGGCTTGTTTGCGAACCTCCTCAGCCTGTTTGCGGCTTTCCTCGTTCCGTTTGCGCTCCTGCGATTCGAACCCAATTCCCACTCTTCTCTTTTCGGCTCTGAGCTTTAGCAGATCGTTCAGGCATTTGTGGAACGCGCGGCTATGAGTGGTCTGGTAGCGCAGGTAGAGGGCGAGCTGCTGCGGATCGGATAAAGCTCCATTTTGCAGGGTGAGCGCGCGTTGGCTGAGCCAATGGTGCTGCGCCATCTTCTCGACCAGAATGCTTTCGGTGACGCTTGCGGGTTGATGGTCGGCGCGGAGACCGAGGAGCAGCCCATCGTAAGCTTCCTGGTCCTCGCAATCCAGGACGACGAATGCGCCGCAAAATCCGTGACGGAAATTATTGAGGCAGGAAGAGGCTTTACCTTGGTCGGTGGCGGGGCCGGTAGAGTGTTGAGCGTTCGATTGATTGGCGGCAACTTGCGCTGGGGTGGACATGGGAAACTCCTCGAAAAAATGGTAGAGGAGCAAAATTGCGAATGAGTGGGCGCGGAGGGTTGACGGCGGGCGGTGAGTTTCCGTAAGTGAATGCAAAAAGAGCGGGTTTTGCTCGGCGGCGGGGTCGCGGATTAAATTTGAAAGGGGTGTGATTGGAGTGTGGGACCGGAACGCTACTTCCTAAACATATGAGGCTCTGATGTTTTATACTCATCTGTGTTGAAATTGAAGGGAACGCCTATGAAGGCACCTTCTTTCGCCGGTTTCAAACCGGCCTCGGAGTCCGCATCGCTTGCAAAGCGAATGAATCGCTGCGCCGATACGAAGCACGAGTTGCTTCTGCGCAGCGAGTTGTGGCGTCGTGGGTTGCGCTTTCGGAAGAACCGGGCTGACCTCCCCGGCAAGCCCGACATCGTCTTCGCGTCTGCGCGTGTGGCTGTCTTCTGCGATGGTGATTTCTGGCACGGTCGAAACTGGCGGCGGCTTTCCTCGCAACTTCGGAAGGGGGCCCATCCCGATTATTGGTGCCAGAAAATTCAATCCAACCGAGAGCGCGACAAGCGGACGACCGCTTCGTTGGCGAGACTTGGCTGGTGTGTGATTCGCCTATGGGAAAATGACATCCATTCCAACCCGCAAAACGCCGCAGTTGTGGTAGAGCGTGCCGTCAGGAAGCGGCGGCCCCAGGACAAGCGATGCGCTTCATAGATTTGTTTGCGGGTCTCGGCGGATTCCATCTTGCTCTCAAGCAATTGGGCCATACCTGCGTGTTCGCGAGCGAGATTGACCCGGTGCTTCAGGACGTATACGAAAAGAACTATGGGATGCGTCCGAGGGGCGATATTCTGAAAGTGCCAATCAAGTCCATTCCGCAGCACGATATTTTATGCGCGGGCTCGCCGTGCCAGCCCTTCTCGAAGGCGGGTGAGCAAGAAGGCTTGGAGTGTCCGAAGTGGGGCAACTTGCTCGGCCATGTGCTGAAGATAGCCCGCGCTCACCAACCGCGCTTCCTCCTGCTGGAGAATGTGCCGAACCTGAAGCGACACAACAGCGGCGAGACCTGGCTCGACTTGGCGCGGCAATTCAAGAAAGCGGGCTACACGATCTCGTCGGCCTACCTATCACCTCACGAGTTCGGAATCCCGCAAATTCGCGAGCGTCTTTTCATCGTCGGCAGTCGCGATGGGCTGGCGAATTTCGAATGGCCTGCTCCGGTGAAAGATGTTGAGCCGGATCTCCACTCAATCCTTGACAAGAACCCGAAGGATGCGCGGCCACTCAGTCCCGTCGTCTTGGATTGCATGGCCGTGTGGCAGAAGTTCATCGACAAATATCCGAAGGGCATCGAACTGCCGTCGTACCCAATTTGGTCGATGGAGTTCAAGGCAACGTATCCTTACAAGGACGCAAGCCCGTGGGCTACGCCACGCGTGGACTTGCTCAGGCGTCGCGGTTGTCATGGCGAGAGCCTGAAGGGCTACAACCGGACCACAGTGTTGAAAGCGCTGCCGTCCCATGGGCAGACTCAGCAAAAAGAATTTCCGCAGTGGAAGAAAACCTTCATTCGGCAGAACCGCGAGCTATACGCCGCGAACAAGAAATGGATCGATGTGTGGATGCCGGAGATCCTCAAATTTCCGCCAAGCCTCCAGAAGTTTGAATGGAACTGCAAGGGTGAGGAGCGCGACATCTGGAAGTACGTGATTCAGTTCCGCGCATCGGGCGTGCGCGTGAAGCGACCAACGACGGCACCATCACTGATCGCCATGACTACAACGCAAGTGCCGATTATCGCGTGGGAGAAGCGGTATATGACCGTCCGCGAGTGCGCGCGCTTGCAATCAATGGAATCGCTCGAAAACTTCCCAACGGTGCCAACTCGGGCTTTCAAGGCGCTCGGCAATGGGATCAACTCGAAGGTGATGGAGTTGATTGCCAAGGCCCTAATTGATTCCGCGTCGAATAGCGCAGGTGGATTGCGTAGTTTGCAGGCCGCAGTCTAAAGATTTCAGGTCTTGTGAATCGGCAACGTTTGTACGCGCGGAGCCATCCAATTTACGATTTCCCGCTTTACCGGTGTGGAGATCCAGTTTGGCTTGCGGCGCCCAGCTGATAGCAATCTGACTCGGTCGATAAGCATGCCGTCGATGTTCCGACACGTCCACCAGAAGTCTTTGTCCCTTAGAGCGAATGGTATAGCTAGCGCCTTTTTGGGCAGCGCGGCGAAGTCGATGAAGGTTTTCCATTCGTTGATGTTGGGCTGATGCCGCTTCGATTCCCATTTCACGCCGCTAGCGCATTGAATTAAATATGTTGGGAATCCGATTCGGCTGTCGTTGAAAGATCGGAAGAGCACCACGTCCAGCCCTGCATCTTTTGCGGTCTTAAACTTTGGAAATTTCGTGAGGTCTCCCGCGCATTCGCCGAGTATACTCTGCACTTCGTTGACAATTTGCTTGAGTCGAGCGGCATTCGCCGTAGACCAGCCTGTCGGGTGGACATTCCATCCGTCAAGCTCGGTCTTTAATGCCTCAGCCGTGACCTGCTCAAAGAGAAGCCCTTGCTGAGTAAAGTCCCTTCCGAAAGAGCCAGCCCATGTCTTGTACCGGGCCGCGAACGAAAGGAGCAGACAAAACGCATAGGGGGCCGCTTGCCGCCATGTTGCCGATTGGGTAATGTGGTCTTGGCCGATCTCGATTGGATAGGTCGATCCCAGGGCGTTCTTTCGCCGCGTGAATTCTCTCCAGACGAAGGCGAGGAATTCAGTCGCCTTGTCCTGCTTAGCGTAAAGATATTCCTCATTCATGATGTCCTTGATGGCCGACAGCGAGATGCGCTCCTTTGGGGTGAAAAGAAGACTGCCCTCCAGCCAGTCGCAAAAGACGCTCAAGTCGGTCTGATGCTCACCATTTTGATATGGCTTAAAGCCACTTTCTGGCAGCTTCAACATCTCTATGCGAGTTCCCGCTCCACTTCGTCTTTCACCTTCGGGAAAATCTTCAGGAGTTGGTAAACGTCGATTCCAAGTCGTTTCACGGCCGTGAGGATGGGGCTTGAACTCTTGTAGTGATGTACGAGACTCAACGCCTGCTCTGCGTTGTCCGCTGCTTTCTGAAGGTATTCGATTGTCTCCAGTTCATCGCCGCCCGCGATTCGATAGGCGAATTCGAGATTGGGTCGCTCGGTTCTCTCCAGATAGCTCACGGCTTTCTTGTCCAGGAGAACCTTTCCGAAACGGTCAACGTATCGGGACTCCTTCACTATCGGATCGCGCTTCTCGTCTCCAAACATCCAGACAGCGAAATTGGTGAGCGCTTCAAGGCGTGCCTTGGGTACGGGCCTTTTGGCGTGGCTCGGCTCAGCTTGAATGTCGATCTGGAGATACTTCTGAACCCCTAATGAGCGCAGTGAGAGGTAGAGGACGCTGAACTTGTCCTCGACGCGATCCAGATCAATGTCATCTTCCCCTTCCATCTGCAAGAGGAGCCGGTAGGAAATATAGTTGCGTCGGACTGTATCGGTCTTGCTGCCGATCTTTTTTCTGACTTCGTCGTAGCTCATCTTGTGCTCTTCGATGAGATCGGCAATGTATTCCGCTTTTTCTGCCGGATTCCATTCCTTGATGCCGGTCACATGCCGAAAGCCGAGAAAGGCAACAACGTCCTTTCGGCTGTTGATCAAAATGTATGGAATTTCCAAAAATAGCTTTTCCGGTTCTTTGCGACGGGACACTAGCTCGCCCCACGATTTCGAGTCGGGATGGCCATCGAAAGCCAGCTTCAACATTCTTAGTGCGGCCAGTCGGCGATTGCCCTCGACGACCACCTTGCGCGTCTGCCCTCCCAAAAGCTCCTCCACGACTAGAAGGGCTTCTTGAGGCCAAAAGCCACTCTCCAAAAATGAGGACGCCAACTCTTCCAAGCTCCAATCGTTCATGATTTCGAGCACGGCGTCCTGGGTCATGTGTCGGCTAGTGTTGTGGCGACCTAGGCGGGGGTTGGTGGGGTCAAGCCAAAGATCCTTCAGCTTTGCGTAGTCGATTTTGTTTTGGACGGCCATAGAACAATTTTCCTCGTTCCGAGATGTTCTGCGACGGCTGTTCTGGAATAGACCAATGTACCTCGCCTCATAGTCGGAATGCCGACCGAGCGTCACATCGAGTCCATCATCGACCTCTGCGAATAGACTGTAGGAACGCAATTAGACCTTACTCGTCGGCTCAAAGCCACTGGCTGTGCCCGCTTCAAGCAAGACCCTGTTGGCGGCCCGGTTTCCGTTACTGCGTTTACTGAATTAAGGGATCCTCCGCTCTCGTGTTTTTTCAGACTTGCATGAACAGGATTCATCGCCATGAACGTCTAAGGTCCTCTTTTACAAACGAAGCTTGATTTTCCAAACTGTGGCAGTCGCCAAACCCGCCGAAACATCGGCCCCCCGGTACTCCAGATCCGCTAAGAGGCGGCGTCGGCTTCTCGCGACGTGGAGTCAACAACGGCCTGACGCCCCTCTCTTCTGTTGTGTCAAAACTATGTCCGAAACCTAATCCGTTGGAGCCCCTTGGGCGCACGTACCTCGCACGTGTCAACGGCGACCGGGTGACAGGTGGCACGCCATCATTTGATACTCAGCCAGGATTAGTCCCGTGAAACGCTAGAACCTTATCGGAGGTGAGCTGGCGACGTTCAGCTGAGATGCAGGACAGAAGTTACCGCCAGCTCACTTTCGATAAGGCCGTTTGATGGAAGTCGCTGACCTTTGCGAGGGGCGCGGCCAACTATGGCAACGTACCGCTATGGGATTTCAATCGATTTTCGCCGTTTGGTCGGCTAGGGAGCCGGAAGGAGATGCTCTTGAGAGACGTGAAGCTCGGCACGGCGACCCTCATTATTGCTCAGATACCCAGCCGTTGACAAGACCCGGATAGCTGATCTGTGCCCACGCGTAGCGTCCGTCGCGTCAGCGACTTCGTTCTAACGCGCATTTCAGATGCCATGCCGACTTGTCGCGATTGATCTTTGCTTTAGCTACGCTTAGTTGGAGTCCACGCGATGAGTGAGTACCCTCTGGATGTGAGCGTTGGAGGGATTGGCGGCGATTTGCGCGGTGGTAGACATCGGGAAAACTCCTCAAGGTGGGCCGCGGAGGATCGGGCCGATCGGATGCGCTTCTGTAATATTGCTGCAAAAAGAGCGGGTTCTGCTCGCGGGCGGGTTCGCAAATGAAATTTGGAAGTGGCGTGATTGGAGTTTTGGAGTGGAGGGCGAGGGAAGAGGGGACACTCGGAATCGGACGAGCGGAGTCCCGGATGCAAAGGCGTTTCTCGGTTCTTACCTGCCCTCACACAACTGCTCCTTACATCGGTCGCTCGCATTAAGATGCAAGCTGCCTTACGCTAAGCGTAAGCAGTACCCTCCGAGCTAGTCATTTGGCCCGGTGTGTGCAACGATATCCCATCCAGGACATACTTATGCGAAAGCTACTGGTCATTCTTGTTGCGGTGGCGTTGTCGAGTACTGCGGCCGTTCCGAAGATCGAGGACATTGACAGAGCGATCCGTGCGAACAATCTGGCCAAGTTACGCGAGCTTGTGCGGTCACCCGAGGCAGCTAACATTGCTAGCGGCTTGAAAGCAACCCCGCTACATTACGCCTCGATCTACGGCTCCGTAGAGGCGCTCCAGTTGCTTTTGGACGAAGGGGCGGATCCGAACCCCGCGAACCAGGCCGGCGCTACGCCGCTGATTCTGGCCGCCTGGAGTTTCGAACGCGTACGACTTCTGGTCGAACACGGGGCAAGGGTGAACGTCGCCACAAATAACGGAATCACGCCTCTTATCGTCGCGGCGGCCGAACCTGGCAACGTCGCCACCGTGCGTTATTTGCTAGATAGGGGAGCCGATTTGCGCGCCCACGATGCCGATGGCGAAGACGCTCTGATGCGCAGCGCCAGTTCCGGCGACGCGGAGACTTTGAAATTGCTGCTTGAGCGCGGGGGCGACCCCAAGCGCGCCGATACATCCGGTTATACGGCGCTCATGGGCGCGACGGCTTTCTGGGACTCTGAACGAATCCGCCTGCTGCTTGCAGCCGGCAGCGATCCGAACGCGTTGAACATCTCGGGCGGCTTGGTCAAGAACGGGCCGCTCGCTCTCAGGCACCTGTCCGCGCTCATGCTGGCGGCTCCCTTTAGCGATCAGGAGACTATAACCGCTTTGCTCAAGGCCGGAGCGCACGTTAACGAAAAAGATATCCGCGGCATGACGCCGCTCATGCTTTCGATAGCGACCGATCACGCGCAGCCGGCTACCGTTCGCCGGTTGATGGCCGCAGGAGCTGACGTCCAGGCGAAGGACAACAACGGCGATTCGGTTCTCGATTGGGGGCGCAAGTTTGGTAATCCGGAGATCGTCTCGATGCTGGTCGGGGCCGGAGCAAAAGGACACGAGCCGCCATCTGCGCCTGCTTATTCGACAATCAATAGTCCCAGTACCCATCGCATTACTAACCCCAGCGACAGTATCAGCCGGGCTCTCGTACTATTCGGCAAGTCCGACTTCTTCCGCGCCGGCGGCGGCTGTTCCGGGTGCCATCATCAACCGGCACATGCTCGCGCATTTGCAGCCGCCCGAGACGCAAATCTTTCGCCGGATCCGGGGCTGCGCAAGGCTCTGATCGATGCTGAAATCGCGAACCGCCCGCGACTTGCCGCCGCGCTGCCCTACCTGGGCACGTTCGGTGGAGACTTCGACACAACTAACGCCATGATGATGGGGAACGTCGATCTGAATGAGCCGCCGAGCGAGTTTACAGACTTGATGGTTCACTTTCTTGCGGCCCGTCAGGACAAATCCGGCGCATGGAGCCTCTTAGGCCTTGCGCGTCCCCCGATTGAAGAGAGCAATATAAGTCGCACTGCTTGTGCGATCAAGATTCTCAAACGATACTCCTGGCCCGCACGCCAGGCTGAGTTCAATAGCCGCATCAAGAAAGCGGAAGTCTGGATACGGCAGGCAAAGCCCGAGACTAGTTACGAACACGCCGACCGCATTTTGGGTCTATACGATGCCGGGGTATCGACGTCCGACTTACAGCCCGATGCAGCCCGGCTGCTGAGGCTGCAGCGAGATGATGGCGGTTGGGCCCAAACACAGTATCTACAACCGGATGCTTACGCGACCGGCATGATACTCGACACGCTGTTCCGCACGGGCCTTCTGAACGCAAGTGAACCAGCCTATCAGCGCGGTGTCGCATTCCTGCTGCGGACGCAATTCCCCGATGGTTCGTGGTTCGTGCGCAGCCGCGTACCGAAGTTCCAGCCGTACTTCCAGAGCGGCTTTCCGTTCGATCAGGATCAATGGATATCGAGCGCCGGGACAGCGTGGGCCGTCATGGCATTAAGTCATGCGATTTTACGGACCGATGGTACGGGTACGACTATCACTACCAAATCACAAAATTCTTTGCTAACGCGCTATTAAATCACAAAATTCTCTGCTAACGTTTGACATTGATCTAAGCAGGCGATCCAGAGCCTTCGTGTTGCGGCAAGCGGCATAGTTGCTTTGGCGAATCGAGTGACGCCAGTAAGACGGCACTGTGAGCAGTGGGCCGACTTACGGTTTGCAACAACACTTCTTTAGGGCGGCACTGTTGACGTTGCCACTTTTGCCGAAGATTTGCCAGGAGTCAAGCTTATGAATCGCTTATTGCGGACCTATCTCGCCCTTGCGGCCGTCGCCATACCTGCTGCAGCATTGCTCGAAGGGCAGACCTTCAGCAGTAATTCGCAGGCGATCGCGATCGCCAATGGCGACGTCCAGGGCTTGATCGGAGCTATCAATACCTTGAACACCGCAGGCGGGGGATTCATCATTCTGGCTGCAAATGGCAGCTATCCGGTAACAGCGCCGTCGGATTGGTGGTACGGGCCGAACGCATTTCCGGCGATTCAGTCGAGCATATTAATCGAAGGCAACGGCGCGACCATCTTGAGGGCGAACGGGTCGCCTTCGTTCCGGTTTTTCTATGTGGCGGGCGGGTTCAGCACGCTGCCGGCGGGTGCGCTCACCTTGCGAAATCTGACTTTGCGGGGCGGTTTGGCACAAGGCGGGGCCGGCGGGAACGGCGGAGCCACGGGCGGCGGCGGCGCGGGTATGGGCGGCGTGGTGTTTAACCAGGGACAGTTCAATCTTGTGGATGTGCAATTAACGGAGAATGAAGCGCAGGGCGGGGACGGCGGAGCGGCGGCATGCGGGGGCTCGGGCGGGGGCGGGGGTATCGGCGGAGCGGGCGGGAATCAATGCGCGAACACGTCGCTGCCAGCGGCGGGGGGCGGCTTCCGTTATGGCGGCGCGCCGCCCAGCTATCTCACGAATTTCAACGATGCGGGCGGCGGCTTTCAGGGAAGTGAAGGAGCGGTAGGTACATCCGGAGGAAGCAGCGCGTTCGGGGGCAATGGCGCCGGTGGGAGCAGTACCAATGAACAGGCAGGCGGCGGCGGCGGATTCCGGCCGGGGCAGAACGGCAGTGGTCCGAACGGGGCGATCGGCGGCGGCAATGGCAGCGACCCCTGCACGCTGTGTGGCGGTCCTGTGGGCGGAGGCGGAGGCGCATTCGGCGGTGGCGGGGCAGCGTACTTTTCCGGCGGTGGCGGCGGGGGAGTGGGTGGCGGCGGAGGCGGAGCCGGCACGAATGGTGGCGCTGGCGGCCAAGGAGGCTTTGGCGGCGGTAGTGGGGGCGGTAGCGGGTCGGCGAGCGGGGGTTTTGGCGGCGGCAACGGCGGCCTATCGGGAATCGGGTCCAATGGAGGCAGCGGATTGGGCGGCGTGCTGTTCAATCACACTGGAATGGCCGCGCTGGTGCGTATAACGGCAACCGAGAATACGGCGGCCGGGGGCGCGGGCGGAACGGCGGGGACGAACGGAAATGCCGGGCAGGGACTCGGCGGTGTGGTCTTCAACTTAAATGGCGGCGTCACGATTCAGGATTCGTCCCTGGCCGGCAGCAGCGGAAACAGCGCCGGCTCGGGTAACAGCGCGTATGTGGAATCGAGCAATCAAGGGATTACGCTGGCGGGTCAAACGCCAGCGGCTGCGCTGCAGCAGAGCGTGAGCAGTTTAGCGAGCGCCGATTTGGTGGTTAATCCGGTGAACGGCAGCGCGACGGCGACAAGCGCTTCCCTGCCCGAAGTGGTAGTGCAGCCGGAGATGTACACGTTCAGTTCGACGGCGCTGAATACGCCGTCTACGCCGCTGACGGTTACGATCAGCAACAACGGCGCGGCTCCGCTGGTGGTCAACTCCGTGCAGACCATCGGTAACTTCAGTGTCCAGAACAACACATGCAGTCAGATCGCGGCATCCGGCAATTGCACACTGAATGTGGTGTTCACTCCGAGCGCGACCAGCCTGGTCTACGGCGCGGTGATCCTCTATGACAACGCGCCCGAGGGAGCACAGGTCATCCTGGTTAGCGGTAGCGGAGGACAGGCGCAGACGATTTCGTTCGGCCCGTTGCCCAGTCAGCCAGCGAACGCCGCGCCGTTCACCGTGAGCGCGACCGCTTCGTCCGGACTTCCGGTCACGTTTTCCGCCTCGCCGGCATCGGTTTGTACGGTTTCCGGCAGCACGGTGAGCTTGGTTGGGGCCGGAACGTGTGCGATTCAGGCCATCCAGGCCGGCAACGCGGTGTACGCGACGGCCTCGACAACTCAGGCGTTTCAGGTAACGTTTGCCAGCCAGACGATCTCGTTCGGCGCCATCGCCAATCAACTGTTGACGGTGGGCAGCATTTCGGTGAGCGCAAGCGCGTCATCGGGTCTGCCCGTCGGCTTCACTTCCCTGACGCCGGCGACGTGCAGCGTTTCGGGAAGCACTGTGGCGCTGCTCACAGCGGGGCTCTGCACGGTACAAGCGATGCAGACGGGGAACGCGGCGTACCTGCCGGCCCTGCCGGTGAGTCAGAGCTTCCAACTGAGCCAGGCGACTCAGACGATCACGTTCGGCCCGGTGGGAGATCGCGTGTTGGGCGCGCAGCCGCTGCCGTTGTCGCCGAGCGCATCGTCGGGTCTAGCGGTGACGCTTACCTCGACCACCACCAGTGTGTGCTCGGTTTCGGGTGTTTACGTCAGTGTGCTCAGCGCCGGAATGTGCTCATTGACGGCGAGCCAATCGGGAAGCACGATCTATCAAGCTGCGCCGCCAGTGGTCGAAAGCTTTAATGTCGATGCCAATCCGCCGGTGATTACGGTTGCGAACGGCGACGTGGCGGGACTCATCAGCGCGATCAACGCGGTGAACGTGGCGGGCGTGGGATTCATTCAACTGGCGTCAGGCGGGAGTTATTCCGTTTCGGCGCCGTCGGATTGGTGGTATGGTCCGGACGCGTTCCCGGCGATTCAATCGAATTTATTCCTGGAAGGAAATGGTGCCACTATCGCGCGCGCGACGGGTGCGCCCGCTTTCCGTTTCTTCTATGTATCGGGCGGTTTCAGTCTGCTGCCCGCAGGTGTTCTTACGCTGCGCGATCTCACGTTCGAGGGCGGCATGGCGCAGGGTGGAAATGGCGGCGGAGGCGCCGCGCCGGGCGGAGGCGGAGCCGGCATGGGTGGCGTGGTATTCAATCAGGGACAAACCAATCTAGTCGACCTTCAACTTGTCCAGAACGCCGCGCAGGGCGGTGCCGGAGGTGTTGTCGGAACGTGCGCCGGCACTTCCGGTGGAGGCGGCGGTACGGGCGGAAATGGCGGTAATGGATGCGGCTTTCCGAACAGTTATTACCACGACGATTGGGGAGTCGGCGGGGGCGGCGGATTCCGGTATGGCGGCGGCGCCGGGGCCTACGTGTCAACGGGCGGCGGTTATTCGGGCAATGAGGGCGGCGGCAACATCTACGGTGGAACAAGTGTCTTCGGCGGCAACGGTGGGAGCAGCAACCAGTACGGAAATGGTGGTGGTGGCGGCGGCTACTCGGTGGGCGAGAACGGCGGGTTGGGCAGTGCCGGCATCGGCGGTGGCAATGGCGGCGGTGGGATCCCCGACGGTTATGGGCAATTTGGCGGC
>Ga0208220_1000320_pt1 | contig 20221 bp, 20 predicted proteins | sample NGESurdeep092012_9_FD_184484 | JGI IMG/M metagenome (GOLD analysis project Ga0208220, IMG submission 184484) | Arctic peat soil microbial communities from Barrow, Alaska - NGEE Surface sample F53-1 deep-092012 (SPAdes) | ecosystem: Environmental > Terrestrial > Soil > Wetlands > Peat ...
CAGCGGCCGGCCCGCCGCCCGCCGAACCGCCGCCCGCCCAGGGACCACCGTCCCCGGGACCGGCCGCACGGTGCGGCGCGGTCGGCCTGTGATCCGGGCCGAGGCCTTCCCACATGTTGGTCATGCTGCCAAGTATCCGCGCCCCGGCTGGGATACCCGGAAGCGCTTCTTGTGAGAACGCTTGGAATCAGCGATAGGGAGGCGGCGGCGGTCCGGCCGCGCCGGGCCCCCGTCGCCGGTCGAAATCGCCGGGGATCCACAGGTGAACGGTCGTGCCCGCCCCGGGGGCGGACCGGAGCTTGACGTACCCGCCGTGCGCGGACGCGATCGCCTGGACGATGGACAGGCCGAGTCCGCTTCCGGTCGCTCCGCCGCCCCCGGGGGCCGCCTGACGCTGCTCCTGGGGGCCGCCGTCGCCCCGGGTACCGCGGTGGAAGCGGTCGAACGCTCGGCCCGCGTCCTGCTCGGACATGCCCGGGCCGTGGTCGGAGACCTCGAGAACGGCGCCGTGGCCGGCCGGGTAGACCCGGACGATGACGGGGCTTCCGGGCGGGGTGTGCGCGCGGACGTTGCCGAGCAGGTTCGCCAGCACCTGGCGGACGCGCGGCTCGTCGGCGGTGACCACCAGCGTCGCCGGCACGTCGGCTCTGATCGGGCGGTCCGGCTCGACCGCGCGCGCGTCGGCCACCGCGTCGACCGCGAGGGCGGCGAGGTCGGTCTCGGTCAGGTCGAGCGAGGACTCCCGGTCCAGCCGGGCGAGCTCGAGCAGCTCGGCCACCAGCCTGCTCATCCGGTCGGCCTCCTGCTCGATGCGGCGCATCGCGTTGGGCAGCTCGCCGGGCCCGAGCGCGCCCTGCCGGTACAGCTCCGCGTACCCGCGGATGGTCGTCAGCGGCGTCCGGAGCTCGTGGCTGGCGTCGGCGGCGAACTGCCGTACCTTCTGCTCGGACCGCAGGCGGGCGCCGAAGGCCTGCTGGATCCGGTCGAGCATCGTGTTGATCGCCCCGGCCAGCCGGCCGATCTCCTGGCGGTCGTCGGGATCGGACATCCGGGCGGTCAGGTCCCCGTTGCTGGTGATCAGGTCGGCGGTGCTCGCCATTCGGTTCAGCGGGGCCAGACCGCGCCCGATCAGCCAGCTGCCGCACGCCGCCAGCAGCGCCAGCAGCGCCCCGCCGGTGATCAGCTCGGCGATGACCAGGCCGCTGACCTGACTCGAGATATCGCTCACGGGGCGGCCGAGGAGGATGAAGTTCCGGCCGAGGGAGGCGGAGGTGCCGCTGAGGACGAGGTCGGCCGGGGTGACCTCGACGGTGCGCCAGACCACCCGCAACGTCGGCCCGCCGCTCACCGTCAGGTCGAACGGCTGGTCCTGGGCTGCATGGGAGCGCAGGGACTCGTCCACCTGCGCGGCCGACTTCCCGGAGAGGGCGCCGAGGTAGTCGCGCATCTCGGTGCCGGCCGCCGAGCTCGGCGTCAGCTCGCCGGACGCGCCGGTGCGGGGCGACAGGTAGGCGGCGGCGAAGCCGTCGGTCGACTGGATGATCTGCGCGACCGACTGTCGGCCGGCCAGCTTGAGGTCGGTGTTGAACTGGTTCTGCTCCAGATGGCCGAGGACCAGGCTGCTGACCACGCCCATCACCACCAGGAAGATGGCGGTCAGCCCGATCAGCCCGATCAGCAGGCGGCCGCGCAGCGACAGCGACCGGCGGCGCTGGGCTATCGTGCTGCTGCTGCTGGTGGCGGCGTCTGGCGGGGTCACGAGAGGCGAAGGCTGTAGCCGACCCCGCGCTGGGTGTGGATCAGCGGCGGCCCCAGCGGGTCGAGCTTGCGCCGCAGGTAGCTCACGTAGGTCTCCAGGACCTGGGACTGCCCGCCGTGCTCCCAGCCCCACACGTTCTCGAGCAGCTGCTTGCGGGTGAGCATCAGGCCCTGGTTGCGCATCAGGTACGCCAGCAGCCGGAACTCGGTCGGCGAGAGCTCGATCGGGGTGCCCGCCCGCTGCACCGTCCAGTGGTCCTCGTCGAGTTCGAGGTCGCCGACCCGCAGGGCGGAGCCAACCGGATCGCCGCTCCTGGCGCCGGGGCCGGCCTGGCGCCGGGCCCGCCGCAGGACCGCCCGGACCCGCGCCACCAGCGCCTCGACCGAGAACGGCTTGGTGATGTAGTCGTCACCGCCGAGGGCGAGCCCGGTCACCGTGTCCGACGTGGTGTCCCGGGCGGTGAGGAAGATGACCGGCACCTCGTTGTCGCGCGCGCGCAGCCGGCGGACCACCTCGAAGCCGTCGATGTCGGGCAGCATGACGTCGAGCACGATCAGGTCCGGCCGCTCGGAGTCGGCCAGCCGGAGCGCGTCGTTCCCGGTCGCCGCAGTCGCCACCGCGCAGCCGTGGAACTTGAGGGCAACCTGGACAAGCTCGCGGATGCTGGGCTCGTCGTCCACGACGAGCACCCTCGGAATCTGCTCATCCCGCTCAGTCATCGGCTCACTGGCCCTATTGTGCCCTGTCGTCGTGCCGAGCCCGGTCATTATGCGCCTCGTTCGCTCCGTCGTCCCCGCCGTCATCCCCCGTCGTGGCGTGCGGGTCCGTCTGGTGATTATGCCTACCGCGGCTGGGATCGGCGGGAGCGTCAGCTGGGAAAACCCTGAGAGGATGCTGAGCGGCAGAAGACGACCGCGTCCCCGGTTGCCAGCGGAATCTGACCGTCGCCGACGCTCGGCCGGCCGTTCAGCGTCACCGTGACCGGCCCGCCGAGGGCCACGCCGGCCGCCGTCGCCGCCGCCCGCATGTGCGCCGCCCGGACGGTGACCGGTCCGGCGGGCATCGCGCCCAGGATCTGGACCGTCACCGCGGGGGCCGGCCGCGCCCGGGCGGCCTGGTAGTCGGCCGGCTCGTTGACGTTGAGCACCGAGTCGAGCTCCGGGTCAAGCGCCGCCAGGAACGGGTCCTGTCGCAGCCGCGCCTCGTCCAGCCGGGTCACCGCGCACTGGTCGAACAGGTAGGCCGGGCGGAGGCGATCGGCCGCGACCAGCCGCTCGGCGGTATTAGCGAGCGAGACCCGGTAGCCGGCCGCCAGCGGCTGCCGGTAGCCCCGCGCGACCGGCAGGGCGACGTCCGCCCCGTCCTCGCGGAGCAGGGCCAGCACCCGGCCGATGAAGGCCGGGTGCAGGAACGGCAGGTCGGTGGAGCTGACGAACGCGAACTCCGGGCGCTCGCAACCGGAGCCGTGAGCGGCCAGGTCGGCCAGGGCGCCGAGCCCGGCCGCGATACCCTGCACGGGCCCCTTGCCCGGCCGAGGGTCGTCGACCACGATCGTGCCCGGCGGCAGCTCCGGCAGCTCCTGGCCGCGCGCCCGCACGACGACGACGGGCCCGCCGGTCGCGCGGGCGACGATGCCGACCGTCCGGCCGAGCAGGGTGGACCCGTGCCACTCGAGGGCCGACTTGGGCGCGCCCATCCGCGATGAGCGCCCGCCGGCCAGCACCACGCCACCGGAACCTGCCATCCCCGCATGATACGCGCGGCGATCGCCGATCCCGATGATAACAGCAAGAAAGATAACAGCAAGAAGCGGGCCGCTCGGGCGGTGCCGGCCGCCGCCCGGACTCACCGCCGCGGCCGCCCCTGGTTCGTTCAAAGTTCACCGCGTTTTCGGGCTATGATCTGAATGGTCTAGACCAGACAAGGAGATAATCCGCAGGTACCCCCGGGCCGGCTCCCCGCCCGCCACTCCCGATAATCTCCCCGGGGAGCGTGATGGCGACAGGGGTCACGCTCGGGAGGCGTGACGGATATCCCAGACGGCAGACCCTAGCGGCGAGCGGCGATTGGAACGGAGACTGGTGCTATGACCATTCGAGTTGGTATCAACGGGTTCGGGCGGATTGGCCGCAACTTCTTTCGCGCCCTTGACGAGAGCGGCGACCGCGGCATCGAGATCGTTGCCGCCAACGACCTCGGCGACCTCAAGACGATGGCTCACCTGCTGAAGTACGACACGGTGGCCGGGCCGCTCAAGGAAGAGGTCGCCGTCGAGGGCGACACGATCCACGTCGGCGACAAGTCGATCAAGATCCTCGCCGAGCGCGACCCCGCCAACCTGCCCTGGGGCGACCTCGGGGTGGACATCGTCATCGAGTCGACCGGCCGGTTCACCACCGGCCCGGCCGCCAAGGCGCACATCGCGGGCGGTGCGAAGAAGGTGATCATCTCCGCGCCGGCCAAGGAAGAAGACATCACGATCGTGATGGGGGTCAACGACGACAAGTACGACCCGGCCGCGCACACGATCATCTCCAACGCCTCCTGCACCACCAACTGCGTGGCGCCGATGGCCAAGGTCCTGCTGGAGAACTTCGGCATCAACAAGGGCCTGATGACCACCATTCACGCCTACACCCAGGACCAGAACCTGCAGGACGGCCCGCACAAGGACCTGCGCCGCGCCCGCGCCGCCGCGCAGAACATCGTGCCGACCTCGACCGGCGCGGCCAAGGCGACCAGCCTGGTCATCCCCGAGCTCAAGGGCAAGCTCGACGGCTACTCGCTCCGGGTCCCGATCATCACCGGGTCGATCACGGACCTGGTGGTCGAGCTCGGCGCGGACGTCACCAAGGACGAGGTCAACGCCGCCTACAAGAACGCGGCCGAGGGCGCGCTCAAGGGCATCCTGGTCTACACCGAGGACCCGATCGTCTCCTCCGACATCGTCGGGTCGACCGCCTCCTGCACGTTCGACGCGTCGATCACGATGGCATACGGGAACCAGGTGAAGGTCTTCGGCTGGTACGATAACGAGTTCGGGTACTCCAACCGCCTCGTCGACCTGACCGCCCTCGTCGCCTCCCGGCTCGGCTGAGCGCGGGGCAGAGGCAGAGAGCAGCGACATGCACAACATCGACGATCTCGACGTGGCCGGCCGCCGGGTGCTGGTCAGGTCTGACCTGAACGTCCCGTTCGACAAGTCGGGCAGCGGCGTGATCACCGACGACGGCCGCATCCGGGCCTCGCTGCCGGTGATCCGCAAGCTGGCCGAGCGCGGCGCCCGGGTCGTGGTCATGGCCCACCTCGGCCGCCCCAGGGGCGAGGACTTCGCCGAGCGGGCCGAGGGCGGCCCGTCGCTGCGCCCGGTCGCGGACCGGCTGGCCGAGCTGCTCGGCTCGCCGGTCGCGTTCGCGACCGACCTGGTCGGACAGTCCGCCACCGCGACGGTGGCCGGGCTGGCCGACGGCGAGGTCGCGCTGCTCGAGAACGTGCGGTTCGAGCCTGCGGAAACTTCAAAAGATGATGTCGAACGGACCGTGCTCGCCTCGGCCATAGCCCGGCTGGGCGACCTCTACGTGGGCGACGGGTTCGGCGTTGTGCACCGGAAGCAGGCCTCGGTCTACGACCTGCCCGCGCTGCTGCCGAGCGCGGCCGGCGACCTGATCACGGCCGAGGTGTCGGTGCTGCGGCGGCTGACGCAGGACCCGGCCCGGCCGTACGTGGTCGTGCTGGGCGGGTCCAAGGTGTCCGACAAGCTCGGCGTCATCGGCAACCTGCTCGGCCTGGCCGACCGGGTCCTGATCGGCGGCGGGATGACCTACACGTTCCTGGCCGCGCTGGGGCACGAGGTGGGCACCTCGCTGCTCGAGGCCGACCAGATCGACTCGTGCAAGGCGGTGCTGGCGGAGGCGGCCGAGCGGGGCGTCGAGCTGGTGCTGCCGACCGACATCGTGGTGGCGCCGAGGTTCGCCGCCGACGCCCCCGCCACCGTGGTCGCCGCCGACGCCATCCCGGCCGACCACATGGGTCTGGACATCGGGCCGGACTCGCGCGAGCTGTTCGCGTCGAAGCTGGCCGACGCGCGGACGGTGTTCTGGAACGGGCCGATGGGCGTGTTCGAGTTCCCGGCCTTCGCGGCGGGCACCCGGGCCGTGGCAGAGGCGCTGACCAAGGTCGACGGGCTCACCGTGGTCGGCGGCGGCGACTCGGCGGCGGCGGTCCGCTCGTTCGGGCTGGCCGACTCGGCGTTCGGTCACATCTCGACCGGCGGCGGCGCGTCACTGGAGTATCTCGAAGGCAAGACGCTCCCCGGATTGACGGCCCTCGGGGCGTAAGCTCCCTTCCGTTATGACTGAGACGAAGAATCTGCCGCTGATCGTCGGCAACTGGAAGATGAACTGCAACCACTTCGAGGCGATCGCGCTGCTGCAAAAGATCGCGTGGACGCTGCAGGACAAGGACTACAAGAACGTCGAGGTGGCGGTGGTGCCGCCGTTCACCGATCTGCGCTCGGTGCAGACCCTGGTGGACGGCGACAAAATGAAGATCGTCTACGGCGCGCAGGATCTCTCCCCGCACGCCAACGGCGCCTACACCGGCGACATCTCCGGTTCGATGCTGGCCAAGCTCGGGTGCTCGTACGTGCTGTGCGGGCACTCCGAGCGGCGGCAGTACCACCACGAGGACGACGCGGTCGTCAACGCGAAGGTCAAGGCCGCCCTCGGCGTCTCCATCACGCCCATCCTGTGCGTGGGGGAGCCCATGGGGGTGCGGAAGGCCGGCACCGAGGTCGAGCACGTGGTCGACCAGCTGAAGGGGTCGCTGGCCAAGGTGCCCGCCGAGGCGATCGCGTCGATGGTGATCGCCTACGAGCCGATCTGGGCGATCGGCACCGGCGAGGTCGCCTCGGCCGCCGACGCGCAGCAGATGGCGGCCGACATAAGGGCGTACATTTCGGGCGCGGCGGGCGCTGAGGCCGGGGGATGCGTTCGCATTCTGTACGGCGGTTCCGTCAAAGCCGACAACATTACGCCTATCATGGCGGGACAGGACGTTGACGGCGTGCTCGTCGGCGGCGCAAGCCTTGACGCCGGTCAGTTCGCCTCGATCTGCCGGTACTATCAGGTGGCCGCTGGTCGCTGAGGCGCCGGATGGTTGACCGCGGCGGACTCGACGCCGTGTAAATTAAGAAGACCGCAGCGTTGTAGGAACGTACGCGTTTCAAGGGGAGAGAAGACACCGGTGGAGATCGCGCTCTCGGTCATCCTGATCATCGTTTCGCTGGTGATGGTCCTGCTCGTTCTCCTGCACAAGGGGAAGGGCGGCGGCCTCTCCGACATGTTCGGCGGCGGCGTCTCCTCGACGCTCGGCTCCTCGTCGGTGGTCGAGCGGAACCTGGACCGGATCACGATCTTCTTCGGCGTCCTCTGGTTCATCCTCGTGGTCGCCCTCGGCTGGATCATCAACCACCCGTAGGGCGGCCCAAAACTGGGTCTGCGTGTTTTCCGTCCGCGTCGGCGGATGTGATGGTGAAATGGAATAGCCAGCGGGTGGTGGCCCTTAGGGCTGGTGCGCCCGTGGTCGATGGCTTGGTACGGCGACAATGAGGTGATCTGTGAGCAGTGGCAACGCGATCCGCGGAAGCAGGGTAGGCGCTGGCCCGATGGGCGAGGCGGAGCGCGGCGAGGCCGCGCCCCGGACCTGGGTTTCGTTCTGGTGCTCGAACGGGCACCAGACCAAGCCCAGCTTCGCGTCCGACGCCGCCATCCCCGACCAGTGGGAGTGCCCCCGGTGCGGCTTCCCGGCCGGGCAGAACCAGGCCGCACCGCCGGCCCCGCCCCGCGTCGAGCCGTACAAGACCCACCTGGCCTACGTGAAGGAGCGCCGTACCGACACCGACGGCGAGGCGATCCTGGCCGAGGCCCTGCAGCGGCTGCGCGGCGCCTGATCGCTTAAGCACGTAAAAGAAAGCGCCCGGACAGGCGAGAACTGTCCGGGCGCTTTCTTTGGTTCTTCCGGCCTCAGCGAGACACCCGGTCGAGCAGCGCCGAATGCAGTCGGCGCAGGTCGTTGCGCGCGAGGCTGTCAATGGTCAGGTCGGGAGCGTCGAGCCAGTGCAGCACCAGCGTGGGCTTCCACCGGTGGGCGGTGATCTCCGCCCCGGTGAGCTCGTCCAGGCGGCGCTGCCAGGGCGCGCGCGCCTCCTTCTGATGGCGCAGGCCCATCGCGAAGCACAGTCGCTCATCGGTGAGCACCACGTAGCCGTCGACGCCAGTGATCTGGCCGAGCCATAGTCCGACCGGCCGCTCGGCCGGCTCCAGCTCGACGCCGAGCTGCTGCAGGGTCTCGGTCATCGTCAGGTGCGGCGCCGAGCGGCGGAACAGGTGCTCGAACAGGCCCTCCTGCGCTGTCTGCGAGGTCTGCGGCCGGTCGAACCGATACCCGCAGTAGCGGCACTTCCGCGCCGCCTCGAGGACCAGCTCGGCGCAGTCCGGGCACGCCTTCATCGCGCGCTCGTCGCCGGGCGCGGCGGGCTCCGGGTGCTGCCCGCCGGACTGGTCTTGTTCGGGTGACACGTCTGCGATGTCCTATCGGAGGGCCGGGCCTGATCGGCAATCACAGCCAGCATAGGAGGTCGGGGCGGTGGAGAGTCGGCCCGGTCCGTTCGAGATGATCGATTTGAGCCTTTTTCCTGGAAGCAGAATGTCCGGGATCTTCGCTAGCCTGGCGCGATGACTGACACCCCCTGGGAACCACCGCTCGCAGGCACCGAGGCCGAGCAGCTGCTGGCGGCGCTCGAACGGCTGCGGGCGACGTTCCGCTACAAGACGGACGGGCTCGACGCGGCCGGGCTGAGCCGTCGGCTCGGCGCGTCGACGCTGACGCTGGGCGGGCTGCTCAAGCACCTGGCGCTCGTCGAGGACCATCAGTTCGGCCTCAAGCTGACCGGGGTGCCGCTCGGCCCCCCGTGGTCGGACGTCGACTGGGACGCCGCCCCGGACTGGGACTTCAGGATCACCGCCGAAGACACGCCGCGGGCGCTGTACGCGCTCTGGGACGCCGCCGCCGCCCGGTCGCGCGAGCGGGTGGCCGAGGCGCTGGCCGGCGGCGGCCTCGACCAGCCCGTGCACGCCGAGGTCGACGGGGAGCACGCCAACCTGCGACGGCTGGTCTGCGACATGATCGAGGAGTACGGCCGGCACACCGGGCACGCCGACCTGATCAGGGAGTCGGTCGACGGCCGGACCGGCGAGGACCCGGCACCGGGCTGGAAGCCGACCTCGTGACCTAGAGGTCGGTCACGATTAGCAATCGATTGGTCTATCACAGTAATGTCACTCAGCGCACGGCGGCGTGCGCGTTCTGCCATTATGCATGCGTAAATCGGCGCACCGGGGCGCCGATGCGGCCGCGGACCCTCACGCGGGTGTTACCAGCGATGGCGGCCGCTGCATTGTCACACGGGGGTGGCATCTGTGGTTACCGTCCACAATTTCTCTTACGGCCTGCTGAATCCAGCGCTCGGCTACGTCATGTCATGCGTGGGCTCCTTCCTCGGCCTGCGCTGCGTGACGCTGGCCCGGGCCTACGACGGCTACGCCCGGGCGCGCTGGCTCAGCCTGGCGGCAGTGTCCATCGGCGCCACCGGGATCTGGGCGATGCACTTCATCGCGATGCTGGGCTTCACGATCCCGGGGCAGCAGATCGGCTTCAACGTGCCCATGACGGTCGCCTCCATGCTGGTCGCGGTCGCGGTGGTGGGGGCCGGGCTCTTCATCGTCGGCTTCGGCCACGGCAGCGTGTCGCGGCTGGTCACTGGCGGCGTGATCGTCGGCGTGGGGGTCGCCGCCATGCACTACATGGGCATGGCGGCGATGACGATGTCCGACTCGATGTCCTACAGCCCGCCGTTGATGGTGCTCTCGGTGGTGATCGCGATCGTGGCCGGGACGGCCGCGCTGTGGGCGGGCACCCGGGTCACCGGCACGCGCGCCACCGTCGGGGCGGCGCTGATCATGGGCGTCGCGGTCAGCGGCATGCATTACACCGGGATGGCGGCGCTGCAGATCCACCGGGCCCCGGTGCGGTCGGTGGCGGACGTGGCCGGCTCCGGCGCGGTCGCGGCCGTGTCCGGTGCCACCGCCGCCGTCTTCCTGATCCCGCTGCTGCTGGTGATCAGCATCGCCACGTTCGCGGTGACGCTGACGATCACCATGGCGCCCGGCGAGGAGGAGATCTGGGCCGACGCCGAGATGAAGCGCCGGATGGAGTACCTACAGCAGCGGCGCGACTGGACCCAGGTGCCGACCGGGCCGGCCGAGAACTGGTACGAATCCCTCCCCGACGACCGCTTCTGACCACCCCGCGGCCGGCGCCCTCACCGGCCGAACCCGTCCCGCCACGACGGGCGGGACGGGTTCCAACCCGCGCGATTTTCTCACGCCGGCCGCCCCGCTAGTCTGGCCGGGTGGAACAGGCGGAGACACCCCAGCCGGATCGGATGCCGACGGCGCTGCTGCGGGAGGCACGGCGCGAGGACGTGCCGGAGATCGTCGCGCTGCTGGCCGATGACGCGATCGGGGCGGGCCGGGAAGGGCCGGCCGACGCCTACTACGCGGCGTTCGAGCTGATCGCGGCCGACCCGGGTAATCGGCTGCTGGTCGCCGAGGCGGCCGGGCGCATCGTCGGGACCCTCCAGCTGACCATGATCCCCGGGCTGAGCAGGCACGGCATGCTGCGGGCGCAGATCGAGGGCGTCCGCGTCGGCGCCGACCAGCGCGGCCAGGGGCTCGGCCGCCGGATGATCGAGCGGGCGATCGACCTGGCCCGCGAGCAGGGCTGCGGGCTGGTCCAGCTGACGTCAGACAAGCGGCGGCCGGACGCTATCCGCTTCTACGAGTCGCTGGGGTTCACCGCCTCCCACGAGGGGCTGAAGATCTCGCTGCCGTGACCGCCGCCGCCTCGTTACCGCGCGAGCAGGGCCGGCAGGACCTGCCGCACGTTCTCGTCGAGCTGGGCGGCCGCGGTCGGGTCGCCGGCCAGCTGGCGCAGCAGCGCGTGCTGGAAGACGCCGTCGAGCAGGGCGTAGGCCAGGGCCGGGGTGACCGCGAGCGGCGTGCCGCTGAGCTCGCCGAACTTGGCCACGATGCGCCAGATCATCCGCTCAAGGGACTGGTCGATGTCGGTGACGTCGGCCCGGAACTTCTCGTCGAACAGCGACTGGTTGCGCAGGTCGTACCAGAGCCGGTGCAGGGACGCGTCCTCGACCAGCGTCGCCGCCATCGCGGCGCCGAACCCGCGGCGGACCCGGTCGGCCGCGACGGCGGTGGCCACGATCGAGTCGTACCTGAGCACGCACTCGGCCTTGTACTGCCGGACGCAGTACATGATCAGCTCGAACTTGTCGGCGAAGTAGTAGTGCAGCACGCCGTGCGAGAACTCGGAGTTCTGCGCGATGTCGCGCAGGCTGGTGTTCGCGTAGCCCCGCTCGGCCAGCGTCTGCAGCGCGGCAGCGGCGAGCTGGTCGCGGCGCTCGGCGAACTTGTCCACCTGTCGGCGCGCGATCGTGTCCCGGTTCTGAACTGCCATGACTCCACGGTACTGGACGATCGGCCAAATTCTGTAAGGCGATCGTCAAGCAATCTCTTGACAACTGTCAAGACTGAGATCAGCCTTGGAGGCACGCCGGCGGCACACAAGCGACATTTCCGGTCGCGGCGGTCACTTAAGGGCGGGGCTCGGCAGCACAGAGAGGTGTCCGATGAGCGTGTACGACCTGACGGGGCGCAGGGCCCTGGTAACCGGCGGGGCCCGGGGCCTGGGCGAGGGAATGGCGCGGGCGCTGGCCCGGGCCGGCGCGTCGGTGGTGATCGGCGACATCAGGGACGACCTCGGCAAGGCGTGCGCCGAGTCGCTGCGCTCGGACGGACTCAGCGTCGAGTTCGTGCCGCTCGACATTACCGCCGAAGACAGCTGGGTCCAGGCGATCCCGCAGGTCATCGGGCACCTGGGCGGGCTCGACATCCTGGTCAACAACGCCGGGGTGGAGATCACCAGCCTGCTGGTGGACATCGACCCTGACGACGTTCGCAGGCAGCTCGAGGTGAACGTGCTCGGCACCGCGCTCGGCCTCAAGCACGGCTTCCGCGCGATGCGGCCAGGCGGCCTGGCCGGCGCGGGCGGCTCGATCGTCAACGTCGCGTCGGTCGCGGCGACGATCGCCTTCCCCGGCATCGCGATCTACTCGGCGACCAAGTCCGCAGTCGACCGGCTGACCAAGGTCGCCGCGATGGAGTCGGGCAGGCTCGGCTACGGGGTCCGGGTGAACTGCGTGTACCCCGGTCTGGTGCCGACCGAGATGGGTAATCAGCTGGCGAACGACTGCGCGACCATCGGCCTGTTCCCGACCGCCGCCGACGCGGCGATGGCGGTGGCGGGCCTGACCCCGCTCGGCCGCCTCGGCGAGGTGGCGGAGATCGCCGACGCGGTGGCGTTCCTCGCCTCGGACGGGGCACGGTTCATCACCGGGGCCGGGCTCCCGGTCGACGGCGGCATGGGAATGTGAGGGGGGACCAACCATGAGCGACAAGAAGAAGGTCGTGGTCTACGGCGCCTCCGGCTACACCGGGCGGCTGGTCTGCGAGTACCTGCGCGAGTTCAACGTCCCGTTCATCGCGGCGGGCCGGGACAAGGCACGGATCGCGGAGGCGCTGGAGACGGTGCCCGGCATCGGGACCGTCGAGCACGAGATCGTCGAGGTCGAGCACGCGGTCGGGCCGCTGTCGGAGCTGTTCGACGGCGCCAGCGTGGTCTGCAACATGGTCGGGCCGTTCGCCACCTACGGGGCCGAGGTCGTCGAGGCATGCCTGGCGACCGGCTGCCATTACCTCGACACCACCGGCGAGCAGGACTGGCTGATCGCGGCCGAGGCCGCCTACGGCGCCCGGATGGCGGCGGCGGGCCTGCTGCTCGCGCCCGGCGTCGCCCAGATGTACACCACCGGGGAGATCGCCGCCCAGCTCTGCCTGGAGCAGCCGGGCCTCGACACGCTCGACATCCTGGTGTTCTGGAAGGGCGCGCCGACGGTCGCCTCGACCCGGACGATCCTCGTCAACGCCGCCCTCGCCAAGGCCTACTACCTGGAGCAGAACGCGTACCAGGAGTGGCCGGCCGACGGCGGCCTCTACTCGGTGACCGTGCCGGGCCAGCACGAGACCGGGCTGGCGCTGCCGTGGGGCGGCACCTCGCACCCGGTCTGGTTCAACCGCGACCCGAGGGTCGCCAACGTCAAGGTGCTCGGCGGCGTCTTCAACCGGCCGCTGATGCTCGGCGTCCCGCAGATCGTCGCGGCCGCCCTCGCGCAGATCGCGGACCTGCCCGAGGCGGACAAGCACCGGGTGCTGGCCGAGCAGGCGGCGGCGGTGATGAACCAGATGCCGCCCCGCGAGTACACGCGGATCAACACCTCGCTCGACTCGGTGCACGCCTCAGGGCCGCTCGGCCGGGCGCACTGCATCATCCACGGGAACTGCAACTACAAGCAGACCGGCCTGCTGCAGGCGTACGCCGCCTACTCGCTGCTTCAGCAGCCGCCGCGGCGGGCCGGGTTCGCGTCCGGCTGCCAGGCGTTCGGCGCCCGCGAACTGCTCGGCGTGCTGCGTAGTTTCGGCCTGGTGATGGAACCCGCGCTCACCAGGTCGAGTTGAGGGAGAGCGGAGCCATGCGGCTCGTCGACTTCCTCGACAAGGGGGCGTCGGTCCACCCCATCGACGCCCCCTGTCTCACGATGGCCGGCCAGGCCAGGAGCTACGCCGAGGTGCAGCGCCTGTCCTGGTCGGTCGGGCGGGCGCTGGCCCGGTCCGGCATCAGGCCGGGCGACAAGGTGGCGGTGCTGTCGGGCAACGACCCGGTGGCGTTCGCCTCGGTCTTCGGCATCAGCCGGGCCGGCGCGGTCTGGTGCCCGGTCAACCCGCGCAACGAGGCGGCCGAGAACCGCGAGCTGCTGGCGCTGCTCGACTGCCGCTGCCTGATCTTCGCCGCTGCGTTCGCGCCGCTGGTGGCCAAGATCGCCCCGGACCTGCCCGAGCTGACCACGCTCGTCTGCCTCGACGCCGACCCCGGCGCTCGCGACGCCGGCGGCGCCGTCGGCGCTCCGGGCGTGGCCGGCGCGGTCGGCTTCGCCGATTGGCTGGCCGGGCTCGACGACGGCCCCTGGCAGGCCGACCCGGTCGACGATGTGGTGATGATCGCCGGGACCGGCGGCACCACCGGCAGGCCCAAGGGGGTGATGCTGACCGGCCGCAACGTCGAGACGATGGCGGCCCTGACGCTGATGAGCTACCCGTTCGAGGGCAGCCCGGTCTACCTCGCGTTCGCCCCGCTCACGCACGCGGCGGGGGTGCTCTGCTTCCCGATCATGGCGCTCGGCGGCGAGATCGTCATCATGCCGCACCCGGACCTGGGGGAGTTCCTCGCGCTCATCGCCGCGCACCGGGTCACCCACGCGTTCCTGCCGCCGACCGTGATCTACTCGCTGCTCGACCACCCGGCGCTCGCGTCGGCCGACCTGGGCTCGCTGCAGTGCCTCTGGTACGGGGCCGCCCCGATGTCGGCCGCCCGGCTGGAGCAGGCGATCGGCGCCCTCGGGCCGGTCCTGGGTCAGCTGTTCGGCCAGACCGAGGCGCCGATGTTCATCTCCGTCCTCCCGCCCAGGGAGCACCTGCACGCGGACGGGACGCTGGCGACCGAGCGGTTCACCTCGGCCGGCCGCCCCACCCCGCTGACCACGGTGGCGATCATGGACGAGGCGGGGCGGACGCTGCCGCCGGGGGAGCGCGGCGAGATCGTGGCCCGCGGCCCGCTGGTGATGGCCGGCTACTACCGGAACCCGGCCGCTACCGCCGAGGCGTCCAGGCACGGCTGGCACCACACCGGCGACGTCGGGTACCTGGACGCCGACGGCTACCTGTACATCGTCGACCGGCTCAAGGACATGATCATCAGCGGCGGCTTCAACGTCTACTCGGCCGAGGTCGAGCAGGCGGTGCTGGCCCACCCGGCCGTGCTCGACTGCGCGGTCGTCGGCCTGCCGGACGACAAGTGGGGCGAGCGCGTCACCGCGATCATCCAGCCGCTGGACGGTCGCGACGTCACCGCCGAGGAGATCCGGGCCTTCGTCAAGGACCGCCTCGGCAGCGTGAAGGCTCCCAAGCAGGTCGAGATCTGGCCCGAGCTGCCCCGCTCCCGGGTCGGCAAGATCCTCAAGGCCGACGTCAAGGCGCGCCTGCTCGACGGCTGAGGCTCGCGAATTCAAACCCGTCATCTCGAACGGGCCCGGCTGACTCCGGCCGCTTAACCTGAGCCGCTTCAGCGGGCGGGCGCAGAGCCGGCCGGGTCCGTTCGAGATCAGCGATTGCGATCTTTTTCCGCCGTGCGTGGGCCTATTGCTGTTGGCTGGTATGGGATCGGCGCCATCGCTCGTATTCGCGGTGCCTGACGCCGCGGTCGTGCTCGTGGATCACGGCGATGAGCGCTGGCAGGCCATTCTCCCCGGCATAGCACTCGGCGTGGATCAGCCGGGTCGGGGTGCCGCGAAGGTCTTCGACGAACGGCACCCAGAAGCCGCTCGATGGTGCGGCGGAGTCGTCTTTGGCCGGATGGGAGGACACGCCCGGGCCGCTGGGGTCGATCTCAGAGCCGCACGACGGACAGACTGGTCCGTGGTCGCGCATAGCGGCCATCATCTCTTAAGGCGGTAGATGACGGCAAGGCCGCTCATGATCTCAAGCGTCTACTCGGAGATTGCGGCAGATCGTGATGATAACAGCAAGAAGCGCGGGGTAACAGAATTATTGTGCGACGTTTCAATACGTTTTCCGAATGTTTTGTCGCGCAATAACCTAAGGCACGACCAGACGTGGTGGATAACAGCAAGAAGCGCGGGGCGCCGAGGGCTAGAGCCAGTCGTTACGGCGGAAGACGGCGTACAGGCCTACCCCGGAGATGAGCATGATCGCGACCGCGACGATCAGCCCGACGTGGTTGCTGAACCCGGGGTAGGGCACGTTCATGCCGTAGAAGCCGGTGATGAAGGTTGGCACCGCGATGATCGCCGCCCACGACGTGACCTTCTTGGTGATGACGTTCATCCGGTTGCCCTGGATGGTCAGATTGGTCTCCAGGATCGTGGTCACCAGGTCGCGCAGCGACTCGGTCCACTCGGTGGCGCGCAGCACGTGGTCGTACACGTCCTGGTAATACGGCATCAGCTCGCTGTCGACGGTGTGCACATCGCGCCGCATCAGGGTGTTCAGCACCTCGCGCATCGGGAGAACCACCCGGCGAAGGAGCACCAGGGACTTGCGCAGCTCGAACGAGCGCCGATGCACCGACATGTTGGCGGCCGCCTTGTCGTCGAAGAGGTTGTCCTCCAACTCCTCGACCGCGTCGTCGAGTGACTGCACCGCCTCGAAGTGGCCGTCCACGATGAAGTCGAGCAAACCGTGCAGCAGGAAGCCGACGCCGTGCCGGGCCAGGTCGGGGCTGGAGTCCCACCGGCCGACGACCTTGCCGATGTCCAGGCCGTCGTCCTTGCGGATGGTTATTAGCGCCTGCGGCAGGATGAAAACCGAGATCTCGCTGGTCGCAAGCTCACCGGTTGTGGTGTCGAGCCGCGCCGCGTAAGCGGTCATGAACAGATGCGTCTCGTACCGGTCGATCTTCGGGCGCTCCCGATCGAAGAGCGCGTCCTCGATCGCCACCGGGTGCAGGCCGAACTCGTTCTGCAGCACCAGCAGGTCCTCGCGGTCCGGATCGCGCAGGTCGAGCCAGATCGTGGCGTTCCCCTCGACCAGATGGTCGCTGATCAGGTCGACCGGGAACCCCTGCTCGGCCAGTCGGCCGTCCCGGTACACGCGGGTCCGTACCTGGCACCCGGTTGTCGAGTCCTTGCAGATCGCGGCCTCGGCCACGGTGTGCGGGTCGCCGCCGTGAAACGTGCTCTCCCGCACCGCCCCGGATCCCAGCTGACCGCCGAGCGCCCCGCCAGACGTGCCGGACTGCGCTGACTCCATGCGATCCCTCCCGTTCGCCGTCATACCGGACCCAGGATCTCACCTTCGCCACCGCCTGTAGCCGTTGCCGGTTCGGCGGCACGACCGTTACATGAAAGTTAAACGATATTCAGTCCCATTCGAGAGGTTTTGTCCCACATCTGCCACTATGTATTCCGTAACACCATGGGGGGCGTGGCGGACGGGTGAGGCGCCCGGAACCGAGCGGCCCCCTGTGCTGCTGGTTTCGGAGGGGGAGCCCGCACATGACGGTCGCTGTTCATAACTTTTCCTACGGCCTGGTCAATCCGGTACTCGGTTACGCCATGTCCTGTCTTGGCGCCTTCCTTGGGTTGCGCTGCGTAACCAGGGCCAGGGCCTACTCCGGGGCCGCCCGGGCCCGCTGGCTGATCTTGGCCTCCGTCGCGATTGGCGCCGGGAGCATCTGGGCGATGCACTTCATCGCGATGCTGGGCTTCACGATCCCCGGTCAGACGATCCTCTACAACGTGCCCGTCACGATCGTGTCGATGCTGATCGCGATCGTCGTGGTGGGCATCGGGCTGTTCATCGTCAGCTACGGAAACGGCGGCTGGCGTCCGCTGCTGAGCGGCGGCGTCATCGTCGGCATCGGCGTCGCCTCCATGCACTACCTGGGCATGGAGGCGATGAGCATGCCCGACAGCATGCGTTACAACGCGCCGCTGTTCGTGCTGTCGGTGGTGATCGCGATTGTCGCCGGGACCGCGGCGCTGTGGGCGGGCACCCGGGTCCGCAGCATCGGCTCGACGGCGGTCGCGTCGCTGATCTTCGGCGTCGCCGTCAGCGGCATGCACTACACCGGGATGGCGGCGATGCAGGTGCACCCGGATTCCTCGACGTCCGGGGGCTCGATGGCCTCCATGGGCGGCGCCAGCGCCATCTCCTTCATCGTCCCGCTGCTGGCCGGCATCAGCCTGCTCATGTTCGGCCTGACGCTCGCGATCACCCTGTCGCCGAACGAGGCCGAGATCCACGAGGACGCCGTGCTCAGGCACCGGATGGACACCGAGTTCGCGGACGGCCTGCAGGTGAATTCCCATGGCGCCGACTTCCCGGTCTCGCCCGTGCAGGGCCCCGGCCGGGCGGCGCCCCGGGCCGGCACCTCAAACGCCTTCACCCCCGGCGGCTACACCAACGGCAACGGCAACGGCTACGGCAACGGCAACGGCTACGGCAACGGCTATGCCAACGGCAACGGCAACGGTTCCGACCGCGCCAACGGCTCCGGCGGAGGCAACCTGTTCGGCGGCGACCAGCCCGGTCCGTCCGCGCGACCGCTGCCGACCCGCCGCCCGCCCCGGGACGGCGGCCCGCCCGGCAACGCCTGAGCCCCGGCCGGGAGCGCTAGCGCCCTAGAGGTCCAGCGCCTCCTGCACGATCGGGTCGGCGTCGGCGCCGAGGACACGCCAGTCCTCGCCGTCGCCGAGGACCTTCTCCGCGCCGCGGATCGCGCGGAAGTCGCCCGCCCCGGCGAGGGCGGGCAGCTCCGCCGCCGCGTCGTCGGCCAGCGCCTTGGCCGCCCGCAGGAGCTGACGGTGCATCCGGATCAGGGCGACGTCGGTCGAGCCGAGGTGCTCCCTCGTCCGGTCGAAGATCGGCCCGGCGGTCTCGGTCGCCATCGCGTCCTGGGACCGGAAGTCCGCGATCCCGCTGTAGGAGAGCCCCTTCTGCGCGAACCGGTCGATCCGGTAGTCGTTCTCGCGGGTGTAGGTGCGGGGTACGACGCCGTTCGGCGGCAGCATCTCGAACGGGTACTTCTCGTAGCTGAAGAAGACCGGCCCGCCCAGCCCGCGCGGGTTGGCCGGCGGCTGGGTGGTGAAGTTGTACCGGTAGGTGGTGTAGTCATCGGACGGCACCACGAAGATCTGCCGGGTCGAGAACGGGATCTGCGCGATGATCGTCGACGCGGGGAAGATGTAGGCGCTGATCCGCGCGTGCCGGTAGCCGTTGGGCGTTACCCGCAGGCCCGCGTATCGGAACCCGTGCCAGGTCTCGTCTACCTCGATGAGCGCCTGCGGGTCGTGCCGCCACAACTTCATCGACAGGTACCCCGACGGGTAGCCGGGCTTGTCGGTCCCGTCGTCGGGGATGTCGTCAATCGCGTCGAATTGGTGCAGGTTGGAGATGTGGGCGGTGTCGAGGTCGCCGTCCATCGACTGGACCCAGTTGCAGTAGATCGACTCCTTGTTGACCGCGACCAGCGACGGCGACAGCGCGTCGGTGCCGAAGTCGCGGAACGGCGTGATGGAGGACTCGGGCCCCAGGTACGCCCAGACGATCCCGCCCGACTCGCGCACCGGGTAGGACTTCGTCTTGATTCGGTCCGCGAACGAGCGGATCTCGGACCGCTGGTCGGTGCACTGCCCGCTGACGTCGAACTTCCAGCCGTGGTACGTGCAGCGCAGCCCGCATTCCTCGTTCCGCCCGTAGAACAGCGACGCCCCCCGGTGCGGGCACCGCTCCTCAAGGAGCCCTACTGCTCCAGACGAGTCGCGGAAGGCGACCAAATCCTCGCCAAGCAGCCTGACCCGGGCGGGCGGCCCGTCGGGCTGGCCGATTTCCGACGACAGGCAGGCCGGGATCCAGTACCGCCGCAGCAGGTTCCCCATCGGCGTGCCGAGGCCGACGCGGGTGAGGATGTCGTTGTCTTCGGCCGACAGCACGGCGCGCACCTCCATCTCCATGTGACGCAGGCGATTTTCCCTGGAGCCAGGGTGTCTCCGGAATCGGTGAGCGTCAATAACCGCCGGCCAGCGAATCGCACAGGCCGCCGTCGTGGCCGGCCACAAAATGCTGCGGCTTCTGCGCCCGGCGAGGTGCTGGAGACAGTCGTTGCCTGAGGCGGGACCCACGCGACCATTCATAATAAGTGCTCTTAATTTGTTCTATAAGAAAGAATTATGTGCTTGTGCATTCCGTTGCCGGGCCGCCCGTCCGACAATGACGGCAACGCGATCTTGCAGCAATGGAGCGAGCCGATGAGAAGTGCACAGCAAAGCGGACGCCACGCGGTCGGCGTGGCGCTACTCGCGGTGACGGCGCTGGCGGCCGCGGCGTGCAGCAGCAGCACGTCAAGCTTGTCGAGCACGAGCACCCCGGCCACAAGCACCCCGACCGTCGGCACCAGCACGTCAGCGAGCGCGAGTGCCGCCGCGAGCGTCACCAACGTTTCCCTCGGGTACGTCCCCTACTCCGACGACGCGTCGCTGTTCTACGCGCAGGACAGCGGGATCTTCCGCCAGCACGGGCTCAACGTCAGCTTCGTCGCGCAGGCCAGCCCGGTGGCCGTGGAAGCGAGCATGGCGAGCGGCACCGAGCAGTTCGGGTTCATCACCACGCCGGTGCTGATCAACCTCAATTCCAAGGG
>Ga0208220_1000321_pt1 | contig 20199 bp, 17 predicted proteins | sample NGESurdeep092012_9_FD_184484 | JGI IMG/M metagenome (GOLD analysis project Ga0208220, IMG submission 184484) | Arctic peat soil microbial communities from Barrow, Alaska - NGEE Surface sample F53-1 deep-092012 (SPAdes) | ecosystem: Environmental > Terrestrial > Soil > Wetlands > Peat ...
GCCATGGCGAAGCCGGCTTCGACGATGTCCACTCCCAAATCCTCAAGGGCGTGAGCCATGGTGAGCTTTTCCTGCGTGGTCATGCTGCAACCGGGCGACTGCTCGCCGTCGCGCAGTGTGGTGTCAAAAAATACTACGTGGTCATTGCTCATGGTTGTTCCTGCTGTTTACTGCCGACCGTATGCCATTCAATCTCATGCACTTCAAGCGAATGCCTTTCGAGCTGACGCCCCTTCGAAAGAAACTCGCCCCGTCCACTTCCTCAATTCTCGCCTATTGCTGCATTATAAGGCAAAGTTATAATTCTTCTGGGATCGATTAGAATTACTTATACTGGAAACGGCCAGCCTTTGGCATTCGCCGCCAACTGAGGGCTGCGGATAAGGAGCGCCGATGGAACTCAACCAACTCGAGACCTTTCTCGCCGTCGCCGAGGAGCACAGCTTCTCCCGCGCAGCCGTGCGACTGCACCGCACTCAGCCCGCGGTCAGCCAGGTCATTCGCAAACTGGAGAGCTCGGTTGGCGAGACGCTCTTCGATCGCGCCGCGCGCGATGGCTCGCTCACCGCAGCCGGCGTCCTGCTGCGCGACTACGCGCTGCGCCTGCTGGCGCTGCGCCGCGAGGCTGCAAGCGCCCTCGGCGAACTGAAGAGCGCGGAGCGCGGCCACCTGCAACTGGCCGCGAACGAGTACACCTGCATGTACCTGCTGCCGGCCGTCGACGCATTTCGCCGTGAGTTCCCTCACGTCGGCGTTACCGTGCAGCGCATGCTGGCGTCACGCATTCCCGAGGAGCTCAATCTGCGCAGTTTCGAACTCGGCCTCATCTCTTTCCGGCCCGATCCCGCTCAGGTCCGCACCATCGCTGTTTACGGCGACAGCCTGGCCTTGATCGTCGGCCCGCGCCACCCGCTGGCCGGCGCTGAGCGCGTCTCCATCCGTGACCTGGGCAAGGAGCTTTTTGTCGCCCACAACGTGGCCTCGCCGCTGCGTCGCAAAGTCATTGAGGCCTTCCAGCGCTACCGCACTCCGCTCAACATGGAAATCGAGCTGCCCACCATTGAGGCCATCAAGCGTTTTGTGGCCATGGGTAACGGTGTGGCGCTGGTTCCTCACCTCACGGTGGCGCGCGAACTCGAAACCGGCGATCTCGTCCACGTAAAAATAGACGAGCTGGACGTGCGCCGCGTGCTGCGTCTTGCTCATCGCCGCCGGGCAACGCTTTCCTATGCTGCCAAGGCCTTTCTACACACGCTCAGAACCATGGCAAAGGAGCAAGGGCCGCCGTTCTTCTACCACGTGGAGCGGGCGGGGTGAAAAGGCAGGTCCCTTGGTCCCTTGGTCCCCGCTTTTTGCCACTTCCATCTTTCCCTCTCGCGCGTCTATAGCCTCAGAGGTTTCCACCACTGGCGTACGGACTTGGAGGCCAGGCCCCAACCGGCTCCGGCCATTTACAATTCTGAGAGCGGGGCCCGGGACCATCCGGCGCGCCGGGCCAGTGCGTGGGAATCGAAAAGAGCTTTGCCACCCGCACGGTTGTGCAATCGCGAGGATCAGGATCGAATGAAGAGGATTGCTTTTTTTGTCTGCCTGCTGGCCGTTTGCATGGCCACAGCCCGCGCCCAGGAAAGCCGCCAGGACGTCAGCCTGAGCGGAACAGCTCTGATCGAGCCATACAAGGCTTCTGAAACCGACGTACAAGTTCACTCCACTACGGCCTACGGTGGATTGGCGAGCTACCGTTTCATGCTCACTCCAACCAGCGCGCTTGAAGCCAACTACGGCATCACGTACGAGAACAAAATCTCGTATCTTTTGCCGACGACCCCGCAAGGCGCCATCAACATCCTGACTCGCACCCAGGAGATCTCGGCCGCCTACGTGCGCTCCTTCGTCTTCAAAAACTTCAATCCCTTTGTCGAGGCAGGCCCGGCGGCAATCATCTTCCTCCCTATCCAAAACTCCGGCACCAAGATCCAGGATGCGCACCGACAGACAGAAATCAGTGCCATGTACGGCGCAGGCTTTGCCTATGAGGTCAGTCCCAGCTTCGATATCCGCGTCGAGTATCGCGCACTGGTGACCAAGGTGCCTACGTTCGGCGAAACGAATTCCAACAGCGGCTATGATTTCACGACACGAAGGTGGTACAACATCTCCGTGCCCACGGTTGGCGTGGCCTACCACTTCTAAGGCCGCATCTCGTGTCTAAGAGCGCAGTTCGCGCCCACAATTTTCCAAGCAAAAGGGATCGGCCTCGCCCGTTCCGTTTTTGCAGTTCACACTTCGCAATGTCAACCAGGTCGCGGGCTTCTCAGTGCGCCTCGCTATAGCGTCCCAGTTCCTTCACCATGCCGCAGTGCGCGCTCAGCGCCTCCAGGGCGCGGGTTCTGTCAGCGCCCCGGGTTCCGTCGTTTTTCGACACAATCTTGCAATCCACATAAAAAATGTATTCCCACGGCTTGCCCTTCACCGGCCGCGATTCAATCTTGGTCAGGTTGGTTCCCGTCGCGCTCAGCGCGCTCAAGGCCGCGACAAGCGAACCCGGCTTGTGCTCCAGCGTAAAAGCCACGCTCATTTTGTTCGCTGCCGGATCGACCTCAGCTTCATCGCTGCGGCGCACAAGAAAGAACCTTGTGTAATTTTCCTCATCGTCTTCAATGCCGCGCGCAAGAATCTCCGCGCCGTAATACACGGCTGCCTGCTCGCTGGCGATGGCCGCCGCCTGCATGTCGCGCGTGCTCACCAATTGCTTCACGCTTCCCGCGGTGTCGTAGAAGGCGATGGGCTTCATATTTGGATGCTCTGCCAGAAACCGCCTGCACTGTGCCAGAGCCACCGCATGCGAATACACGCGGTCGATTTCGCCGATCTTCGCGCCCTTGACAGCGATCAGATTGTGCCGGATGCGCAGCAGCGTTTCCCGCACTGCCCGCACATCATGATGGAGCAGCAGATCGAAATGTTCGAGTACCGATCCGGCCAGGCTGTTCTCAATCGGAATCGCCGCGGCATCGGCCGCGCCTGAGTCGAGCGCCGCAAACACCTCCGCCGAGAGGGCGCAGGGAACAATCTCCGCGTCCGGTACGAGCTTCAGCGCGGCCTCGTGGCTGAACGAGCCGGGCTCTCCCTGAATTGCAATCTTCATGCTGTCGCTTCTTGCTCCCGGCCGCGAGCGATGAGGAACCAAGCCTCATCCGCGCTTCCATCTCGCACCATACCATATGCGGTCGGCTGTAATTCCGGCGTGCCTTATTGTGCCGTGGCGGCGGAGGCTTCTTTCTCCGTCTGCCCAACCTAGGGCAGCGATTCGACGGGGCGCGGCCCGGAAACGTCCGCGTACTCCTTCTCGGCCTGCCCGACCATAGCCGGGATCAGGTCGCTGTCGGCCTCCGGAACTCGCGCGGACAAATGCGTAAGGTTCGTATCCGCACCGCTTATGACAACAACTCCGTCGATCGGACTCGAGTTCATCTGCAGGCGGGAATCCGTTCCCAATCCCTGCGCGTTCGCAGGAGTCTCGAACTCCACAATATCCTTGCCACGATAAGTCAGCTTGTCGCTGGGGTAAGGTCCAACGGGAAAGTCGCTGGCCGGTTGAAGTCCCTCCGCAATCACTTTCTCCGCGAAGGCCTTGTAAGCCGGAAACACGCGCGCGATGATCTCTGCGACTTCAAACCGTCCCGATGTGCCGCCACTGTCGAACGAGAGTTCGATCACCTGCCCGGGGAATCCTTTCCAATCTTCAGAAAAGACGGCTTCCGAGTCGATGGGGTCGGGGCTCACGAAAATGCTTGCGCCGTTCGAGCCATACGTTGAAAAGCAGTGCCAACCTCGTGGCGCAAGTACTCCGGGACTGTGTTCGGCTTTGTAGTAGGCGAGTCTTTGCGCGCTCGCGCCAGGAATCCCAACCGCCACGCTCTTGCCGACGGGCGCCTTCAGCGGCCCAGTCTGGCCGTCAGACGCGTAGCCAACAAAGGGAACCGTCACAGCGGCGGTCTGAGCGGGCGCACTCGGGGAATTCGCCTGAGCCACTGCCGCCTGGGCTTCTGCAAACCCCGTGGACAAAACAAGACTTGCAATCAATATCCTACGCGATTTCATGCGTGCAATCATAGCAATCGCCAGCCGCGAATCCGCAATTTTCGCGAATTGGCTGGCAATTGCAAAGCTTCGGCATTCCCTGTTCCCTGTTCCCTGTAGCGCCGGCGTCCCCGGGGTCCCACGGACAGGTCCACGTCCGTGGGGTGGCTCGCCGTCTGTCGTGCGGGCATCCTCGCCCGCACTCCCCTGCTCCCATATCTCTGACCTCTATCTCCGCATCCACAAATCCGCCGTCACAAACCCCAGAAACACCATCGCAATCACGCCGTTTGTGATCTCTTCAGCGGCAGGCATGCTGCCCCGCGCGGCCCGAGCGCCTTATCGAACGTCACCAACACGCCATCCGCGGCTTCAGCGAAGGCCAGCAGCCAGGCGTCGGCCCAAACTTTAGGAGAGACAGCTCGCCCGGCCGCTTTTTCACGAAAGCTCTTCTCTGCTTCCGGCGGCTCCGAAAAGAACATTACGCGGTCGTCTGCATAAAAACGGTCGTAGACACGCCAGGCCTCGGCGATCGTCAGGGGTTTACCATCCATGGCAGCCGCGGTCGTCATGAGACGGAGGAAGCCAAGCTGCGTGAGACGGCAGAATGCGATTGTTCCGTCCTCCTGCTGCCACCAACTCCTCGCAAAATAGGAATGAACATGTTCCGGCGTAGCCAGAGCCAGCCAGACGTTCATATCAGGGAAGCTCAATGAGCTCATATGCCTCTTCGTTGGTAAGGTTGACGCGCCGCCCGGCCGGACGAATCAACGGCGGATCAAGGGTGAGACGTCGGCTGGGTCGCGACGGTCCTTCGATTTCCACTGCGCGCTCGATGCCTGCCAGGATAAGCTTGCGGGCCGAACATCCCTTACGAGCAGCAGCCTCATGCAGGCGGCGGTGGAGGTCGCGTGGAACATCAATTGAAGTGCGAATTGCGCCTGGCTTCATAATGACAATTATGAATAGACGACTTAAATAAGTCAAGACAGTGTTACGTCGGCTCTTCTCCCGAACTTACCGCCCTGAGCCTCACCGCCGCATCCACAAATCCGCCGTCACAAATCCCAGAAACACCATCGCAATCACGCCGTTCATGGTGAAAAATGCGGCATTCAGCCCGCGCAGGTCGCGCGGCGAAACAATGGAGTGCTCATATGCCAGCAACAAACCAACGGCAACCACTCCCAGCCAACCCGTCAGGCCGAAGCTGAACAGCTTCCCAAACCAAACCAGCAGCGCGAGCATCGCGATGTGCATAATCCGCGCCGTCCAAAACGCGGCAACAGGCCCGCTCGCCTGCGGCAAACTATGCAAACCCGCGCCGCGATCGTGTTCATAGTCCTGGCAGGCATAGAGCACATCAAATCCGCCCGCCCACAACGTCACTGCGGCGCTCAGCACCAGGATGCGCGGATCAAGGCTGCCGCGCACCGCAACCCACGCAGCCGCGGGCGCCAGCCCCAGCGCCAGCCCCAACCCCAGGTGCGACCACCGCGTTACTCGTTTCAAATAGCTGTAGCCCAGCAGCACCACGAGCGCCACCGGCGCCAGCTCAAGCGCGAGCCGATTCAGCTCCGCCGCAGCCGTCAGAAACACAGCCACGGCCACGCAAGTAAACCCCAGAACAAACTGCCTCGATAGCATCCCCGCCGGGATTGCCCGTTTCTGAGTACGCGGATTCTCGGCGTCGAGGTCCGCGTCGGCCCAGCGATTAAAGGCCATAGCGGCCGACCGCGCAGAGATCATGGCCACCACGATCCACGCCACCGTCCGCCAGCCCGGCAACCCGCCCGCTGCCAGCAGCATCGCAGTCAATGCAAAGGGAAGCGCGAAGATCGAGTGTTCCCACTTGATCATTTCAAGCGTGGTGCCGATTTTGTTCACAATGCCGGCCATCGCGTGAATTCCTGTTCCCAGTCTAGAGCCTGCTGTTCGCTTTCGGGCCACGGCACTGCTGCCGGCACAGGCGCAGCCGCTCGCCGGTAACATCTTCCGGCCCGGCAATGCGTTAGTCTATTAACTTAGCGACCGTGATAGAGGTCACCTAATTCGGGCCCAAATTAGTGAAATGATGACTTTGATATCGCCCACGGAGGTCGATCATGAAGGCCTCTTCTCGCCAGGGCCGCAGGAACGTGCAGATTGATCCTGCTGCATTTGTTGCGGATCCAAAGTTGATTCGCGTTCTCAGCGAACGCTCCGTTCACATCCCGTGCGAGATCGACCGCGTGCTTTTCCGCCAGGATGAGCCAGCCGTCGGAATTTTTATCGTCCACAAAGGCGGCGTCACGCTCAGCCTTATGTCGCAGGATGGTCACTCCCTCTTCGCCGCGCAAGCCAGACCGGATTCAATTCTCGGCCTACCCGGCGTCATTAGCGATGAACCGTACGCGCTGAGTGCGACTGCCGGAGATGGAGCTGAGGTGAGCTTCGTCAGCAGCGCCAATCTAAAATCGCAGATGGAAGCGGACTCGGCCTTTTCACTCAAAATGCTCGCGCTCCTCGCCGCCGAGGTTCGCAGCGCCCGCAAAGCTCTGTTTTAGTCTGGAAGCGTGCATCTTGCGGTCGCGCCTCGACCGCGAACCCGCACCTGCTAAACTCGGTCGTTGTGATTCTTCCTTTTTGCGCCATCGCGGCGGTAGCGTATCTACTGGGGTCCATCCCCTTTGGTTACCTGCTTATGCGCGTCTTCCGCAAACAGGACATTCGCTCCATCGGCAGCGGCAACATCGGCGCTACCAACGTCATACGGAGCGGCGCGCGCGGCCTCGGCATCGCCACCTTCATCCTCGACGTGCTCAAGGGCGGCGCGGCCGTCTGGCTCGGCGGCTATCTCGCTTCGCTTTGGATGCCAACCGCACCGCTGCGCACCGCCGAGGCTCTCGCGGCTCTTTTCGCCGTCCTCGGCCACATGTTCCCCATCTGGCTCAGGTTTCACGGCGGAAAAGGAGTGGCAACCGGCTTCGGCGTCTTTCTCGTCATCTGCCCCTGGGCCGCGCTCACATCCATTGCAACTTTTTTTGCCGTCTTCGGCATCACCCGTTATGTCGCGATCGCTTCCATCGTTGGAGCCGCTGCCTTTCCCATTTTTGCCTGGTTCCTTTTAACCGGGGCACGTCCACTGTTCTTCTTCGCCGCAGCCGTCGCAGTTTCGTCGCTCATTATCGTCAAGCACCACACCAATATCCGGCGCTTGCTTGCAGGCACGGAATACCGATTCGGAGCTCCTAAATCCGCATGAGCCGCATCGCCATCTTAGGTTCCGGCGCCTGGGGAACCGCTCTCGCGCTCTCGCTCGACCGCCGCGGCGGCCACCAGATCACGCTCTGGGCGCATGACCCGGAGCTAGCCAGCCAGATCGTCGACGCCGGAGAAAACACGCAATTCCTTCCCGGCTTCACCATCCCGCCCGCTGTCACGGTTACATCGGACTGCGCGGCCATCAACGCCGCCGACATTGTTGTCTCCGTCATTCCCTCTGAGTTCCTGCGAGCAACTATCCTCCGCATCCGTTCGCATTTTCGCAACGGCCAGTTCATCGTGAGCGCCACCAAGGGCATCGAGGATCGCACTCTGTATCGCATGACGAAGGTTCTTTCTGAAACCCTCGAGCCCGGCGGCCTTCTGCTCTCGATCGGCGCACTCTCCGGCCCAAGCTTCGCTCAGGAGGTGGCGCACGGCCAACCGACTGCCCTCACCGTCGCCTTCAGCGACCCGGAAGTCGCCGCGCTCATCCAGAAAGAGTTCTCATCGGAGACTCTTCGCCTCTACACATCTTCCGACGTCACTGGCGTCGAACTCGGCGGCGCGCTCAAGAATGTCATCGCTATCGCTGCGGGCATCGCCGTGGGCGTGGGCTTGGGCCACAACTCCACCGCCGCGCTCATCACCCGCGGCATTGCGGAGATCACGCGCCTCGCGGTTGCCTCGGACGCGCGCCGCGAAACTCTCGCCGGCCTCTCCGGCATCGGCGACCTGGTGCTCACCTGCACCGGCTCGCTCAGCCGCAACCGCACTGTCGGAGAACAGCTCGGCCAGGGCCGCAAGCTACCCGAGATTCTTCGCTCGCTCGGCGGCAAAGTAGCTGAAGGCGTACTCACGACACACGCCGCTCTCGGCCTGGCGCGCAAGCACGGCGTCGAAATGCCCATCACCGAGCAGATGGAGCTCATCCTCAACGAGGGCAAGGACCCGCGCGAAGCCATCCGCGACCTCATGCTCCGCCCCGGCAAAGAAGAACGCTAAGTCACGATCAAAGAAGAGCGCCAAGTCACCATCAAGAGAGAGCGCTGGGTCGCGATCAAAGTGGGCGGCTTAGTCGCGATCAAAGAAGGGCGCTGAGTCACAATGAAACTCGCTGCTCTTTGCTTTTTCGCGCTCCCTCCGTGCTGCTAAACTATTCTCGGTAGAACAGCAGGCGCGTAGCTCAGTTGGTTAGAGCGCTTCCTTGACACGGAAGAGGTCGCTGGTTCGAATCCAGTCGTGCCTACCATTTATTTATCAATTGCTTGGCGGCGTTTTGTCCGCTTGCTCCGCATCACCCGACCCAATCTCCCGCCCAAACTTCATATGTCTGATCCCAGGTTCCGGATCCTGTCTTCGCGCCCGCGAATCCCTGCCCGAAACCCTGACCGACCTCGCCGGCGCTCGAGACCGCCGCCTCGCTGGCCTCTCAGTTTTTCCAGCACGCTCCAATGCTACTTTCATGCACGCGGCGCGCAGCGCATCGGCTGATGCGCGATTCTCCATCGCGCGTGCGATCACCATGCCGCCAATACACAATGCAGCAGTCGCCGGCGCCCGCACACGAGCCTCTTGCCCGCGGCGGTTCATGCTCCGCTCCAGAATGCTCACCCTTACTGCGAACATCTTGTCGGGGGGCGGCAAATACATGTATAGCATCCACTTATTTCAGCATCTTGTTGAAAACGTACCCTTTAGTAAATTTTACACAGGGTCTGGTTTGACATAAGCACTGATAAGAAAGCAAAATAGGCGAACAAAAGGCGAAATTTGAGCCTTGCGCCTATGCCCTCAGCCAACGCCCTCCGCCTCCAAATCGAGCGCACCCTTGAGAGCCGTTTTCCGGCGGCGCTATCGACTATGCCGCAGACGGTGCGGGAGACTGCGGCTGCCGGCATTGCCGAAATCGACAGCTTGTTATCTGGCGGCTTTCCCGTGGGGGCCATCAGCGAAATTACCGGCCCGGCCACGTCCGGCAGGACTTGTCTTGCGCTGGCATTTATCGCAGAGAGAACCAGCGAAGGAAAGGTATGCGCATGGGTAGATGTGAACGACGCTCTGGACCCTGAATCGGCCGCGGCAAATGGCGTGCAGTTGCGGCGGCTGCTTTGGGTGAGGTGCAAAAGCAAAGCCGAGCGGGCAAACGGAAAACCGTGGTCACGGCTGGAGCAGGCTTTGCGCGCCGTCGATTTGCTGCTGCAAGCCGGCGGGTTTGCCGCAATCGTGCTCGACATGGGAGACATCGCCGCCGAGCACGGTAGCCGAATTCCGCTGGCGACGTGGTATCGCTTTCGCCAGGCGGCGGAACAATCACGCTGTTGCCTCGTGGTGCTGGGTGGCGCGGCCTATGCGCAATCGAGCGCGGAGATTGTTTTGGAATGTGCACCGCGTGAAGCACGAGGCCAGACGGTGCTCCAGGGTTACGCCTTCGATGTGCAACTCAAGCGGCAGCGATCCGGATCTGCAAACGCTTCTGTAAACAGGTCTACAAACGGGCCTGCAATGGCCGCGATGCGCAAGCCGCCCGCTTCAACGTGGACGGCGCCGAATGCATGGGGAACGGGAACGAAGCTATGAGCCATGAACTGTATGCCTGTCTATACGCGCGCGAGTTTCCGCTCCAAGCGATATTGCGCCTGCGGCCGGAGTTGCGGGGCAACCCGGTTGCGGTGCTGGATGGGCGTCCGCCACTGGAGCTGATTTGCTCAATGAATCGAGCGGCACGGCTGCGCGGCGTTGCCCTGGGCATGACGCGGGTTGAGGCCGAAGCAATCCAGGGATTGCGATTGCTCTGCCGCTCGATTGAATTGGAGATTACCGCGCGCGAAGTGCTGCTGGAATGCGCCGCGAATTTTTCACCGCGAATCGAAGTGACAGGCGGAGAAACGTGGTGCGCCTGCTTGCTGGACATTGCAGGAACGGAACGGCTGTTTGGGCCGCCGGCTGAAGTCGCTCATAGAATGCGCGAGGCTCTTGCTGGTGCGGGTTTTCGCGCATCCGTAGCCGTGAGCGCAAACTTTCATGCGGCGCTGCTCAAGGCCGGTGCATCAGGCGGAGTGACCGTCATCGCTCGAGGACAAGAGGCGGCGGCGCTCGAGAATCTGCCGCTCGATGCTCTCAACCTGCCGGAGGTGCAGGCGGAGACACTTGCGATATGGGGCATCCGCTCACTCGGAGAGCTGGCCGCCCTGCCGGCGGTTGAGCTGATCGCGCGATTGGGGCAGGATGGAAAACGCTGGCGAGACATTGCATCGGGCACACTGCCGCACCAGTTTCAGCCCGTAGAGCCGCAGTCTTCTCTTCGCGAGTTTTCCGAGTTTGAATCCGCAGTCGAGCAGGTTGATTCCCTGCTGTTCGTCGCTGCGCGCATGATCGACAGCCTTGCCACACGAGCCGCCGGACATGCGCTATCACTCGCTCTGTTGAGCATCAATCTGCGGCTGGAGGGTGGGAAAAGCCATCAACTTACGCTGAGGCCAGCCCTGCCGAGCACTGACCGGAAATTTCTGCTCAAGCTGCTGCAAATCGAACTGGCGGCACATCCACCGCAATCAGCCATCGTTGCCCTCACCATCGTGGCCGAAGCTGGGTACTCAAGCAAAGTGCAGCTTGGGCTATTCCTGCCGCAACTACCGGAGCCTTCCCGCCTCGACGTAACGCTGGCGCGATTGAAGGCGCTGGTAGGAGAGGACAGGGTTGGATCGCCCGTGCTTGAAGATGCGCGCAGTGCAGACGCCTTCCACATGGAGGCATTTGCGTTAGGCGCACCGGGCCGCGCAATAACAGACCGCAGGCCGCGGATTGCATTGCGGCGCTTGCGCCCGCCACATCCGGTGCGCGTGCTCTGCTCAGACCATAAGCCGGTCGCGTTCTCTGACGGCCATCAGAATTATTCAATTGCCGTCGCCTACGGACCGTGGCGAACGAGCGGCTGCTGGTGGGCCGCCGGCGATTGGGACAGAGACGAATGGGACGTGCTCATCGCGCAGGAGCAGCGCGCGCATTTGCTGGTGAATGACCGCAGACAAAACCGCTGGCAACTGGAGGCGGTTTATGACTGAGCCCTCCTACGTGGAACTGCACGCCGCCAGCGCGTTCAGCTTTCTTGCAGGCGCATCGCAGCCGGAGGCGCTTATCAAGCGCGCCGCGCAAATTGGGATGCCGGCGATTGCATTGGCTGACCGTAATGGACTTTACGGCGCGGCCCGCTTCCACACCGCAGCCAAACGGCTTCAGGTTAAAGCGCACATCGGCGCGGAGATTGCCGTACAGGGCATAGGAAATCGCCTCACGCCGCCGGCGTGGGTTCCGCATCAATGCCCGCCAGAGCCGCCGCGCCTGGTGCTGCTCTGTGCATCGCAGACCGGCTATCAGAATCTCTGCCAGCTCATCTCCCGCATGAAGATGCGCGAGACATCGAAGGCGGAAGGCGCGGCAACTTTGGACGATCTGGAAGAATTCGCGCCGGGCCTCATCTGCCTTACCGGCGGCGATGAAGGTCCGTTGTGCGCTGCGCTTGAGCAGAACGGCAATGCAGATATGATTCTTGACCGGCTCGGTTCGATCTACAGTCGCGGAAATATGGGCCGCGGAAATGTCTATGTCGAGATTCAGCGCCACCAGCAACGCGAAGAAGAGAGCCGGAATCAGTCGTTGCTGAATCTTGCCGCGCGGTTCCGTCTGCCGATCGTTGCCACGAACGGCGTGCGTCATGCCGAGCCGAAGGATCGCGAGCTGCTCGACGTGCTCACCACGATCCGGCATCACACATCGCTCGATAAGGCCGGCCGTCTGCTCACCGCAAATGGCGGACGATTTCTGCGCACACCGAAGGAAATGGAAACTCTCTTCCGCGATGTGCCCGACGCTATCGCCAATGCACGCATTGTGAGCGAGCGGCTGGAATTTACCCTGGACGATCTTGGCTACCAGTTTCCGCACTATCCCGTGCCCGCGGGCGAATCAATGGACAGCTTTCTTGAAAAGCGCGTGGCGGAAGGCGTGAGGAAACGCTACGCGACGCCCGCGAAACAGCATCTGCTCGAAAAGGCGCGCTTGCAGGTTGAGCGAGAACTAAGACTGATTGCCAAGCTTGGCTTTGCCGGATACTTCCTCATCGTTTGGGACATCATCCGTTACTGCCAGCAAAACGGCATTCTGGTGCAGGGCCGGGGTTCGGCGGCAAACTCCGCCGTTTGCTATGCACTGGAAATTACCGCTGTCGATCCGGTGGGGATGGAATTGCTCTTTGAGCGTTTCCTCAGCGAGAGCCGGGGTGAGTGGCCGGACATTGATTTGGATCTTCCCTCCGGCGACCAGCGAGAACAGGTAATCCAGCGCATCTATGAAAAGTACGGCGCGCTGGGCGCTGCGATGACGGCGAACGTCATTACCTATCGGGGCCGCTCAACCGCGCGTGAGGTGGGCAAGGCGCTGGGCTTTGACGAGCCTACGGTTGCGCGTCTGTCCGGCCTAATCGGGCATTGGGAGTGGCGCGGGCCGAATGACACGATGGCAAAACACTTTGAGCAGGCGGGATTCGATATACGTCATCCACGCATCGCGGCTTATCTCGATCTGTGCCTGCGGATGCGCGACCTGCCGCGACATCTTGGGCAGCACTCCGGCGGCATGGTGATCTGCGCGGGAATGTTGAATCGCGTAGTGCCGATCGAGCGCGCATCCATGCCGGGCCGCACCGTTGTGCAGTGGGATAAGGAAGACTGCGCGGATATGGGCATTATCAAAGTTGACTTACTGGGCCTGGGAATGATGGCTGTGCTCAAAGACTCGATAGAACTGATTTCAAGCCACCAGCAGGAGCAGGTTGACCTTGCCACATTGCCAGAGGATGCGACCGTCTATGAGACGCTTCGCAAGGCCGACACCGTGGGAATGTTTCAGGTGGAGAGCCGCGCGCAGATGGCTTCATTGCCGCACAATGCTCCAGTCAGGTTTTACGATCTGGTGGTGCAGGTGGCGATTATCCGGCCCGGCCCGATTGTCGGCAAGATGATGCACCCTTACATGCGGCGTCGCCAGGGCAAGGAAGAGGTGAGTTACCCTCACCCGTTGCTTGAACCCGTACTGAAACGCACGCTGGGTGTGCCGCTCTTTCAGGAGCAGCTTTTACGCATGGCTATGGCCGTGGCAAGTTTCAGCGGGGCCGAAGCTGAGGAGTTGCGCCGTGCTGTCGGGATGCGCCGCTCCATGCAGCGCATGAAAGATTTGGAAGGCCGCTTGCGTTCCGGCATGACCGCCAACGGTATCCTCCCGGAGACGCAGGACAACATCGTGCAGAGCATCGCGTCATTCGCAATGTACGGGTTCCCTGAGTCGCACGCGGCCAGCTTTGCGCTCATTGCATATGCATCGGCTTATCTCAAGGTGCATTACCTTGCTGCCTTCACATGCGCCATGCTCAACAATCAGCCGATGGGATTCTACTCGCCTGCCGTGCTCGTCAAAGACGCGCAGCGCCACGGTTTGCGCGTGCGCCCGATCAACGTGCTTCGGTCGGACTGGCTCTGCGCGCTTGAAGTCGAGCCGGATGGTTCGCTCTCGCTCCGCGTTGGTTTGAACTATGCAAGGGGACTCCGGCAATCGTCTGCGGAGGCATTGCTGATGGCCCGCACCCGCGACGGCGCTTTTCTGTCTGTCGACGATCTGGCCTCGCGCGTTCCGCAGTTGAACCGCAAGGAACTCGTCACGCTGGCGCGCATCGGTGCGTTCAATTCATTTGGAGACGTGGAACACCGCCGTGACGCGCTTTGGCAAGTAGAACAGGCTGCACGTCCTGTGGGGCCGCTGCTGCGCTCTTCCCTCGCAGGCAACGCGGCGGATCTGAGAAAGTCTCCACTGCACGCCATGACAACAGACGAGCGCATCGTTGCCGATTATTCCGGCACGGGACTAACGACGGGCCCGCACCCGATGGCCTATTGCCGCGCTGAACTGCGTGACGCAGGCATTCTTGCCGCAGCCGATCTAGCCGGCGCGCGTAATCACCACTCAGTGACCGTGGCTGGCGCCGTCATTGCTCGCCAACGTCCCGGTACGGCCAAGGGATTTGTTTTTCTCTCGCTCGAAGACGAGACGGGAATCTCCAATATCATCATTACCCCTGACATGTTCGAGCGGGAGCGAATCGGCGTGACCCGCAGCCGGTTTCTTCAAATCACCGGACCAGTCCAGAATCAGGATGGGGTTATTCACGTCAAAGCCCAGCAAATCGCGCCACTGGAAATCACGCAAGCTGCCATCGGCTCCCGCGATTTCCATTAAGACTCGCCAGTCAAATCCTGCCACGTACTGGATGACAATCCAGCCACACACCTCTCCTTCTTAGCACCGTTCCGCGGGTTACTTTGCACTAATCGTTCCAGACCAAAACGTGAAAAACGCCGCAGCCATTCCCAAGTTGGTTTTCTCTAAGCCTTTCACCCAGTCCTCGATTCAAAACACACATCCATGTTTCAAATTCTGTGCGAAGCTTGAGGAGTTTTGCACGAACTTGAAAAATCTCGGTTACCGACTTGGCTGCGCCACAAAATCTCGGCCGCCTGCGAAATGCCAACCAACCGATAAGGTTTGGAAATTTTGTCCGTGACCATTGCAGCTCCTGCTCCACCACCGATGCCAGCCGTCAGCGAAATGTGCTCCGTTAAGTTTGAGCGGGACCTTCGCCGCCCGGTTCGCATGGACAACGAAGGAAAGGCGTGTCTCGACGAAGTCGTGCTCAGCCTGCAGCACAGCTCCGATGCAACGCTGGTCCTCGTTGGGAATTCTTCAAGCGCCGAGAAGGGCAGCAGCAAGCTCGCATCCGAGCGGGCGATCAACACAAAGGCATACCTGGTTAAAGAGAAAGGCATCGACTCATCGCGGATCACGGTGTACACCGGCTCGCAGGATGGAAAAGTCGTCTCCACCGTCCTTGTTCCGGCCGGCGCAACATTCGACAGCACCGGCGATACGCCTGTGCGGTAGATGTCGTTTCTCCTAAAAAATCGCGGGAGGTTGGCTTTTCATCCTCCCGCGATTGCGCCAAGGATCAACAACGGCTCTCGACCCGCCGAAACCGCATCGGGCAGCGGTTTATCCGGCGATTCCAGTGACCAGTCTTCCTCGCACACAAAGAAGCGCAGAAACGCGCGGCGCTGGCCGGTTTCATATTCGCGAATCGTTCCGCGCAGCACGGGATAGCGCGACTCAAGCGCATCAAGAACCGCCCGCAGCGTGACCGGCGCATTTACTTCGAGCAGCACATCGCCGTCGACATGCGCCAGGTTGCGCAGATGATAAGGCAGCGCCACCCGCACCGTAGCCGCGCTCGTCTTCGCCGCCTCGGTCAACTTGGCCGCCTCGCTCAACGCGCAGACTCTCTCATCGCTGCCCTCTCGCTTCCTCGTTGCCTCGTTGCCTCGGTCCCTTGTTCCCTTGGTCCCTAGTTCCCTGCTTCAATCCAGCGTCTGCACTTCAACCGAAAGCACCGCCGGCAGATCGCGCACAATCGGCGCCCAGATGTCGCCCGCGTCAGCCGATGCGTAAACCTGCCCGCCCGTGGTTCCAAAGTAAATCCCGCAATTGTCGAGAGTGTCCACGGCCATCGCATCGCGCAGCACGTTCACATAGCAATCTTTTTCAGGCAGCCCCTTGGCCAGCGGCTCCCACTCATTGCCGCCGGTGCGGCTGCGATAAACACGCAGCTTGCCGCCGAGCGGAAAATGCTCCGAGTCGCTCTTGATCGGCACCACGTAGACCGTCTCCGGCTCATGAGCGTGCACGTCGATTGCGAATCCGAAGTCAGTGGGCAGGTTGCCGCTCACCTCGCGCCAATTCTCGCCGGCGTCGTCGGTGCGCATCACGTCCCAGTGCTTCTGCATAAACAGCACATCTGGCCGCGAGCGGTGCATGGCCACGTGATGCACGCAGTGTCCGACTTCGGCATTGGGATCGGGAATGAACTCGCTGCGCAGCCCCTTGTTGATCGGCTTCCACGTTGCGCCGCCATCGTTGGTGCGAAACGCTCCCGCAGCCGAGATGGCAATGTATATCCGCTTCGGATCTGTGGGATCGAGAATGATCGTGTGCAGTCCCATGCCGCCTGCGCCCGGCTGCCACTGAGGGCCCGTGCCATGCCCGCGAAGGCCGGAGAGTTCCTGCCAGTTCTCGCCGCCGTCAGTCGAGCGAAACAGCGCCGCGTCTTCCACGCCGGCGTAAACCGTATCCGCATCGCTGAGCGAAGGCTCGACGTGCCACACGCGTTTGAACTCCCACGGATGCTGCGTTCCGTCGTACCACTGGTGCGTGGTCAGCGGCTTTCCCGTCTCCGGCGACACGTCGTATACAAACCTGTTGGGCAACGCCTTCGGCGGCCCGGGAGCAGGAATCGCTTCGTTGGGCAATCCCGGCTGGCGCCACGTCTTGCCGCCGTCGTCAGATCGCTGGATCAGTTGCCCGAACCACCCGCTGGTCTGCGACACGTAAATCCGGTTGGGATTAACCGCCGAGCCCTTCATGTGATAGATCTCCCAGCCCGCGAAGAACGGCCCGCTGACCGTCCAATCCTTGCGCTTGCCGTCGGAGTTCAGAATGAACGCGCCCTTGCGCGTCCCCACAAGCACTCGCACGTTGCTCATTTCTACCTCCTGCTTACCGCCGCATTTCAACGCCCTTTCCCGCTGCAATTCGGGCACTGAAATTATGGTTTTGGGTCACTGCTTTGTCATTCTTCGCAATTCCCCTGGCAAATTGCAAGCAAATTGCGCCCACATCGGTCTAAGCTCCTGAATAACACAGATTTGTTATTGAAATCTCGAGTTCAAACCACCAGAATTACCATGGCTCACTATCGATAACCTGCGCAAAGGAACGAAATACCCAATGCGCATCCGAGTTCCACGGTCTTTCCTCCAATCCCGAGTCGGGCAGGCGCCAGACGATGATTCCCCGCAAGTCGTTGCAATTATTGGTTTTCGTTCCGCTCGTTGGCTGCTTGGTTGCAGGGGGCGCGGCGCGCGCTCAGGTCGCCGATCGCATCCAGCGCTCGATTGATCCTGATCAGACGCAGCCACTGGCCAATCATCATCCGATGTGGGCAGTCGCCGCCAACGACACGGGAGATGTCCCAGCCAATCTGCAGATCCAGAGCATCACGCTGGTTCTCGCGCGATCCTCTCGACAGGAACTGGCATTCGAGCAATTGCTGCGCGATCAGCAAGACCCCGCGTCGCCGGAGTATCACCGCTGGCTTACGCCGAACGAAATTGGCGAGCGCTTCGGATTGTCTGACAACGACATTGCCACGCTCACCGGCTGGCTGCAATCCCAGGACTTGCAGATCAGTTGGGTCGCGCCGAGCCGCGCTTTCATCGGCTTCACGGGAACGGCGGCCAACGTGGGCCGTGCCTTTCAAAGCGAACTCCACTATTACATGGTGAACGGCAAGCAGCGCATGTCGGTTTCATCCGATCCCATGATTCCCGCGGCACTGGCGCCAGCCATCAGCTCTGTCCGCGGGCTTTTCTCCATCGAAGACCGGCCATCCCATTTCGTCACGACTGCGCAATCGAGCTCACCTGACCTGACCGTCTCCAGCGGCGGGGTGTTGTATCACTTCCTTGCGCCGGGCGATTTTGCAACCATCTACGATTTGCCGGCGAGCCTGACTGGCTCCGGAACGACGATCGGAATCGTGGCCGAGGCGCGCACCGACGCAGCCGACTTTACCAACTTCAAGAGCATTACCGGTTCAACATTTGGCAACCCGATCGAAGTGATTCCCACGGCCTATGGCGGCGTCGATCCAGGTCCGGCCTATCTCACCTCGCAAAGCTGCAGCGGTTCCTGCACGTTGCTGGATTACCAGGCCGAGGCCACGCTCGATGTGATGCGCGCGGGCAGCGTGGCTCCTGGAGCAAAGCTGCTGTTGGTCGCCGCCTCGGCCGCCAGCGGCGGCATTGAAGACGACGCACAGTACATTGTCCAATCCAACCCGGTTCCGGCTCAGGTAATGACCATCAGCTTCGGTCTCTGCGAACTCGAAGCCGGAGCACAGAATGTAAATTTCTGGAACGCCTTGTTTCAGCAAGCTGCCGGCGAAGGCATTTCGGTATTTGTCTCCTCAGGTGATTCCGCCGCATCGGGGTGCGATACCGCCTTCACGACTCCACCGGCGAGCCCCAACCCAATCAGTCCGAATTACATCTGCTCCTCAAGCTACGCCACGTGCGTAGGCGGGACGGAGTTTAACGACGCCAGCAATCCCACCGTTTACTGGAACTCGAGCAACGGCATCGGCGAAAAATCGGTGATCAGCTACATTCCCGAGGGCGCCTGGAATGAGCCGCTCAATTCCAGTTCCAGTCCTCAGGTTGCCGGTACGGGCGGCGGCGTGAGCAGCTACATCTTAACTCCGAGTTGGCAAACGGGAACCGGCGTGCCCGCTGCGCGATCCGGGCGCTATACGCCCGACGTTGCGTTTTCATCCGCGGACCACGACGGTTATTTCGCTTGTTTCGCCGCCGGCGGGGGAACCTGCGTGAATAGCGGCGGTAGCACTCCCTTCTCAGTTTTCTCGGGCACATCGGCGGCTGCTCCCGCGATGGCGGGAGTTGCCGCGCTGCTTGACCAGAGCCTCAGCACACCGCAGGGCAACCTGAATCCAACGATCTATGCCATGGCGGCAAGCGCTCCCGCCGCATTCCATAAGGTGTCAGTTACCTCAAGCGGAGTTTCAAACTGCACCGTAAGCACGCCGAGCATGTGCAACAACAGCGTTGCGGGGCCAACGGGGCTCGCCGGCGGCCAGGCGGGCTTTCTATTAGGTGCAACCGGCGGGTACAGCGAGGCCACAGGACTCGGCTCTCTCGACGTGACTCAGTTCATCAATAACTATTCTTCAAGTTCCAAATTCGTGCCTACAGTCACGTTGTTGGGCCCGCCCTCGGTCAATGTCTCGCAGTCGGCGTCGGTGTTGATTACCGTAACCGGAAATTCCACGCCTCCCACAGGCTCGGTGACACTCTCGAGCGGCACTTACGAATCTTCATCGTCTACCCTCGACATACCCGGCGCCAACAGCAATGGCGTATACATCGTCATTCCCAGCGGAGTACTTGCTCTCGGAACCGATGCCATCACCGCGAACTACACATCCAATTCCTCTTCTTATAGCGGAGCTTCAGGATCGACGACGATCAACGTCACCGCTACGACCAAGACACCGACGGTGACTGTGACCCCGTCACCCTCCACCGTCTCAACCACGCAATCGCTAGTGGTGACTGTCGCCGTCGGCGGCGGAGCCGGCAATCCCACCCCAACGGGAAGCGTTGTGTTCACCGGTGGAGGCTACACATCGGCGGCCGTCGCGCTGTCCGGTGGCAGTGCTTCGATCATCGTCCCGGCTGGAGCGCTCGCTGTTGGAATCGATCCCATTACGGCGACTTACACCCCCGACGCCAATAGCTCGTCCGTCTATGTTGGTGTTGCCGGTTCGAGCACAGTCAATGTAACTGCGGCGACAAAGACAAATCCCAATCTCGTCTGGAACACCCCTGCGCCCATTGCCTACGGCACACCCCTGGGAGCCGCGCAGCTTGACGCCACCGCAGGCGTGGCCGGAGCCTTTGCTTATTCTCCGGCGGCCGGAGCGGTACTAACAACGGGTTCGAAAATACTGACCGTTACCTTCACTCCCACCGATTCCACCGATTACGCAACGGCTACAAGCATTGTGACGCTGACGGTGAATAAGGGCACGCCAACCATCACCTGGGCTACACCCGCTGCAATCATCTACGGAACAGTACTGAGCGTTACGCAACTTGACGCGACAACCAGTGCGTCGGGCACATTCGCATACTCGCC
>Ga0208220_1000322_pt1 | contig 20087 bp, 20 predicted proteins | sample NGESurdeep092012_9_FD_184484 | JGI IMG/M metagenome (GOLD analysis project Ga0208220, IMG submission 184484) | Arctic peat soil microbial communities from Barrow, Alaska - NGEE Surface sample F53-1 deep-092012 (SPAdes) | ecosystem: Environmental > Terrestrial > Soil > Wetlands > Peat ...
CGGTGATTTTGTCGCCGTCAATTTTCAAAATCCGGTCCACCATCAAAAAGGGCGGGCGGTGCGGGAGGTATTTCATCACCTCTTCCAGACTCATCGCGCCGTTTTCGGAGACAACCGGCTCGGGCGCGGCCTTTTTTGGCGGCGGCGCGAACGTCTGCGCCGCGCGCAGCGGCCTGTTCATCTGCGCCGCGATCTGCCGGACGAACTCGCAGTTCACCGCGTGGCTCGGCTTGACCGCGATCAAATGCCCGCGCACCGGTTTTCCGAGCAGTGAGAAATCGCCCACGATGTCCAGCATCTTGTGCCGCACAAATTCCTCGGGGTAACGCATCGGCTCCGTCGTCAGCACCGCGTCGTCGCGGATGACAATCGCGTTCTCCAGGCTGCCGCCCTTGATGAGATTGTTTTTGATGAGATGCTCGATCTCCTCGTAAAAGCAAAACGTCCGCGCGTGCGCCAGTTCCTTCTCCCACGTTTTCGGCGTGATTTCCGTGCTGTAAAACTGCGTGAACCGGCCCTTCTTGTCTGCGCTCGTGCAGGTGATCTTGAAACCGTCGCCGGGAAACAGCGTCATCAAGGTCTCGCCCGACTGCAGCTCAATCGGCTCGGACGGCGTGAACGTCTCGCGCTTTTCCGCCAGCGGCACAATTCCGGCGGCCTGGATGATTTTGCAAAATTCGCGCGAACTGCCGTCGGCAATCGGCGGCTCGTTCGCGTCCAGTTCCACGATGGCGTTGTCAATTCCTAGGCCGGCAAGCGCGGCGAGGACGTGCTCGACCGTGTGGACTTTCACATTGCCCCTGGCCAGCGTCATCGAGCGGTTTGTTTCCGAGACATTTTCCACGCGCGCCTCAATTTCCGGTTTGCCTTCGAGGTCAACGCGGCGGAACCGCACGCCGCTGTTGGCGGGCGCGGGCAGGATGGTCATGCCGACCCGGTTGCCGCTATGGAGGCCGATGCCGGAAAAACTGGCGGCGCGATTGAGCGTCTGCTGATTGAGCACGGACGGATTAGACAAAACGCAGACACAATTGGCAAGCGAACATCAATTGTCTGGCGAACCGGGCAACGCGCGCGTTTGAAGATTCCATTTTTTTGACTTCGCAGATTTCACGGATGAGCGCAGATGTTCTCAATTTTAATCTGCAAAATCTGCGGATGCTTTCCGTATTCAACCCGCCGTGCTCGCGCCCGTCGCGGCAGGTCCGTGGCTGAAAAACTTTTCTTGATATTCCGAAATGGCAGGAGCAGTCTAATTTTCGTGAAACAAGATAGACCACAAAAACTGCGGCCTAATAACTGTCAGGCTACATTCACGCTATGAGCTACGAAGACGAAGCAAAGGAAGCCAGACAAAAGGAACTCGATAACCTTCTTGAAAGCGCCAAGGCGCGAGGGCAGGTTTCCAGTGAGCTTTTGCAGACGGCCAAGGCACGACAAAAGGTATCAGGAGAGATTCTTGAGACAGCGAAAGCACGACAGCAAGTTTCAGGTGAGATTCTTGATACTGCCAAGGCACGACAGAAAGCCTCCGGCGAAATATTGAAAAAAGGAAAACAGATCCAAGAGACGGCGCGACAGCAACAGGAAACGACACGTCTGAACCAGGAACGTTATGCTAAAATTTTAGATAAATGGGAAGATCAGCAAAAACGGATGGATGCCATTCTCACGAAATGGGAACAAGTGCCATGACCCTGTGGCCTAACAGCTTGATAGACTGCAAAGAAATCACTCGTTAAACTCCAATCTGCTTCTGAATCGCGCCGCAGATTTTTTTTGACCAGTTTTCCAAAACTTTCGCGTCGCGGCCTTCGAGCAGCAGGCGCGCCTTCGGCTCGGTGCCGGAATAGCGCAGCAGCACGCGTCCGCCGGCAGATTTCAATTCCTTTTCCGCAGCGGCAACAAATTTCGTCACGTCGTCAATTTTCTCGAACGGAATTTTCTCGCACACTTTCACGTTGGTCACGAGTTGTGGAAAACGCGTCCAGCACTTCGCGAGTTTTGACAGCGGCAAATTTTTGGACTTCATAATCCGCAAAATCTGCAACGCGGCGACAAGTCCGTCGCCCGTCGTGCTAAAATCGCGGAAGATCAGATGCCCGCTCTGCTCGCCGCCGAAGTTGAAGCCGTGCTTGAGCATCTCGTCAATCACGTTCTTGTCGCCGACAGCGGTGCGGATCATTTTTCCACCGGCGGATTTTATCGCGGTCTCGAGTCCGGCATTGCTCATCACGGTCGCCACCAAAGTTTTTTCGGCCAAGGTTTTTTGTGCGATCATGTCGAGCGCGGCGATGGCCATGATGTCGTCGCCGTCAATCAATTTTCCATTTTCGTCGCAGAGCAGAACGCGGTCGGCGTCGCCGTCGTGCGCGATGCCGATGTGCGCCTGATGTTCGGCGACGTTGTGGCACATCTGCGCCGGGTGCATGGAGCCGCAATTCTTGTTGATGTTTGTGCCGTCGGGCCGATGGCCATAGACGATGACTTCCGCGCCGAGTTCGTGCAGCACGGACGGCGTGGATTTGTAGGCCGCGCCGTGCCCGCAATCCACGACGACGCGCAATCCTTCGAGCGTCATGCCGCGCGGGAAACTGGATTTCGCAAATTCAATGTAACGCCCAAGCGCGTCGTCGATGCGGACGGCCTTGCCGATTTCACCGGCGGTCGGGCGGACTTTTTCGATGTCGCCGCTAAAAACGAGACCTTCAATTTCGTTTTCAATCTTGTCGTCGAGCTTGTAGCCGTCCGCGCCGAAAAATTTAATGCCGTTGTCCTCGTAAGAATTGTGCGAAGCCGTGATGACAATGCCTGCGTCCGCGCGCAAGCTTCGAGTGACGTAGGCGACGCCCGGCGTCGGCAGCGGGCCGATGAAAAGAACATCCACGCCCATCGAAAGGATGCCGGACGAAATGGCGTTTTCCAGCATATAGCCTGAGAGTCGCGTGTCCTTGCCGACGACAATCTTGTGCTTGCCGCGCCCGCGCGACTGCGATTCGAGATTTTTGAAAACGTGCGCGGCGGCGCGTCCGAGTTTCAGCGCGGTTTCGGCGGTGACAGGTTCGACATTGGCCGTGCCGCGAACGCCGTCAGTTCCGAAGATTTTTTTCTGTTTGTTCATGGAGTTTTAGTTTTCGGCGTCGGCAAAATCACGCTGACGCGCGACGGATTGACGCTCACAAGCGTCACGTTCGGCGGCATTGAAATTTCCACTTTTTGCCGCAACTCTTTTCCGGTCGTCAAATCAACCGTCGCGCGGATTTCATTCGCCTGCAAAGTGGACATCGCCTCGGGCGGCCCGCTGACGGTCACAGAAACCGTCGCTGGCACGACGCGAAAATCATGCACGTCCGCCGACTCGGAAACGACCAGCACCGGCAAATCGCCGTAAGTATTTTCCCGCGCGCGCGCGTTCGCCGCGCCCGGCTCCTCGTAAATTTTGTGGACGGTCAACCAGATGACCAGCGCCAGAATCACCGAGAAAATTTTCCAGCCAATGTCTTTTGTGAGCCAGTCGCGCATCTTTAATTTAATTTGGATTGATGAAACGCTTCACGCCCGGACGCAGTTCGCTTTTTGTTATGACCGCCGCGCTCGGCTTGTGGCGCTCGTCGAAATATTTGCGAAGCCACTCGACGACCCCGCGCGATTGCGCCGACTGCACGAGCACCGACGTCAAGAACGAGCGCAATTCTTCCAGCGTCACGCCGCGCACGAGCTGGCCTTTGTAGGCGTGCGAAATCAAACCTGTTTCTTCGGAGACGACGACGACAACCGCGTCCGTTTCCTCGGTCAAGCCGATCGCCGCGCGATGGCGCGTGCCGAGCGATTTGTTCAAATCCGTCCGCGTCGTCAGCGGAAAAATACACGCGGCATAGGCGATGCGGTCGCCTTTCAAAATCACGCCGCCGTCGTGGATCGCGTTGTTCGGAAAAAAAATCGTTTCCAGCATTTCCGGCGTCGCGTCGCAGTCCACCGGCACGCCGGACTCGACGGCCTCGTGCAACTGGATGGACTGCTCGATGGCGATGAGCGCGCCAATTTTTACTTCCGCAAGACGTTCGACGGTTTGAATGACAACTTCAATGCTTTCGCGCTGCTCGCTCGCGCTGGCAAACAGCGGCAGGTTGCCAAGTTCGGCGAGAAGGCGGCGCAGTTCCGGTTGAAAAATAATCAAGACCGCGAAAACAAAAAACGTCGAGAACGCGCCGAGCAGCAACCGCAAAACTTTCAAATCCAGAATCGTCGTCGCCAGCGCCAGCACCAGCAGCACGACGACGAAACCGATGACGACCGGCCAACCGCGCGTCCCGCGTAAAAAGCGCGACGTATAATAAATGACGACCGCGAGGATTAGAATTTCCAGCGCGGCACGCCAACCGTAATCACCTTGAAGGTAAGCCCACATTATTATTTTCGAGACAGCATCGCTTCCGTCATGCGAATCACCTGAATCGTTTCCGCCACGTCGTGCGCGCGGATGATCTGCACGCCGTCGGCCACCGCCAGACTCGCGCACGCGAGCGAGGCTGGCAAGCGTTCATTCACGTCCGCGCCGCACAGTTTTCCAATGAACGATTTGCGCGATACGCCAAGCAGCAATGGACGTTTCAACTTTGTAAAACTTCGCAAGCCCGCGAGCAACTGCAAATTTTGCCCCAAGGTTTTTCCAAAGCCGATTCCCGGGTCAAAAACAACCTGCTCCGGCGAAATTCCGGCGGCTTTTAATTTTTCCAAGCGCTCCTGAAAAAATCTTTCGACTTCAAAGACAATTTTTTTTTGCCTTTGTAATTTGTGAAGTCCACGCGATGCATGCATGCAAATATAACCCGCGCGGAATTCCGAGACAATTCGCCACATTTCACTGTCGTCGCGATTTGCCGCAACGTCGTTGACGATGCTCGCGCCTGCTTCAAGCGCGGCACGAGCCACGGTGGGCTTCATCGTGTCAATTGAGAGCGGGATTTTGATTTTGGCCGCAAGTTTTTCAATGACCGAAATCACGCGGCGCAATTCTTCTTTTTCAGAAACCGGTTTTGCGTTTGGCCGCGTGGATTCGCCGCCGATGTCTAGGATGTCCGCGCCTTGGGCGACAAGTTTCAGTGCGTGGGCGACGGCGGCGCTGGCGTCCAGAAATTTTCCGCCGTCGGAAAAGGAATCGGGCGTGACATTGACTACGCCCATGACGAGGGCCGGTCGCGGGAAAACAAATTCAAATTGTCGGGCGCGGAAGAACATTTATGATTTACGATTGATGATCGATGATTTCTTAATTCGCGCTCGAATCGGCAAATCGTAAATCATAAATCATCAATCATAAATGAATTAAACCTTCGTTTTGAAATAAGCAATCGTGTCTTTCAATCCGTCGGCCAATTTCACTTTCGGCTCCCACTTCAAAATTCTTTTGGCCTTTGAAATGTCCGGCTTGCGCTGTTTCGGGTCGTCCTGCGGCAGCGGCTTGAAAACGATTTTTCTTTTGGATTTTGTTGCGCGGATGATTTCGTCGGCGAATTGCAGCATCGTCATTTCGGTCGGGTTGCCGATGTTCACGGGCAGATCGTAACCGCTCATCATCAGCCGGTAAATGCCTTCGATCAAATCGGAGACGTAGCAAAAGCTCCGCGTCTGCGTGCCTTTGCCGAAAACGGTGATGGGTTTGTTCTTCAACGCCTGGCTAATGAACGCGGGGACGACGCGACCGTCGTTCAACCGCATTCGCGGGCCGTATGTGTTGAAAATCCTAACGATGCGCGTCTCGACTTTGTGTTCGCGGTGATAGGCCATCGTCAGCGCCTCGGCAAATCTTTTGGCCTCGTCGTAGCAGCCGCGCGGGCCGATGGTGCTGACGTTGCCCCAATATTCCTCGGCCTGCGGATGGATGAGCGGGTCGCCGTAAATTTCGGAAGTCGAGGCGACGAGGAAGCGCGCGTTTTTTTCCATGGCGAGGCCGAGCGCCTTGTGCGTGCCGAGCGAGCCGACTTTCAAGGTTTGGATTGGTAGTTCGAGATAATCAATCGGACTTGCGGGCGACGCGAAGTGCCAGACGTAATCCACGGGCGCATCGAGAAAAATAAATTCGGTGACGTCTTGCTGGATGAATTTGAAATCCGGGTTGCCGCCCAGGTGCGAAATGTTGTCCACGGAGCCGGTGACAAAATTGTCGAGGCCGATGACCTTGTGGCCGCGCGCGAGCAGCAAATCGGTCAGGTGCGAGCCGAGGAATCCGGCGGCGCCGGTGACGACAGAAGTGGGTTGTTTGTTTTTCAATGTGATTCAACGATTCAACGATTCAACGATCTGCGTTTTGAAATTTCATTTCGCCCCTGTGCCGCGCAGGACGACGGGGATGGTGAGAAATAAAATTTTCAGGTCTAGTGCCAGCGACCAGTTGTCAATATAATCGAGGTCGAGCCGGACCCAGTCCTTGAAATCGGTGATTTTATTGCGCCCGCTGATCTGCCAGAGGCAGGTGAGGCCGGGCTTGACGCTCAAGCGGCGGCGGTGGGCGAGGTCGTTGAAGCGCTTGACTTCGTCCACGGGCAGCGGGCGCGGGCCGACCAGGCTCATCTCGCCCCGCAGGACGTTGAAAAGCTGCGGCAGTTCGTCGAGGCTGTATTTGCGGAGGAATTTTCCGAGCGGCGTGACGCGCGGGTCGTTGGTGACCTTGAAGACGGGGCCGCTCATTTCATTCATCGCCGCGAGTTCGTGCTTCAACTGCTCGGCGTTGGTGACCATGGTGCGGAATTTGTAAAGCGTAAAGGGAGCGCCGTTCTGCCCGGAGCGCTGCTGGCGGAAAAAAACGGGACCGGACGAAGTCATTTTGATGGCCAGCGCAATCAGGGGAATCACCGGGATCATGATCAGCAGCAACAGCAGCAGAAATGCGCCCGAGAAATCCAGGACTTGTTTGGCGAGGCTCTGCCACGAGAGTTCGGGGGCGGTGCGGAAAATGAGCAGCGGATGGCCGAGGATTTCATCCAGCGTCGTGCGGGAAATCTGCGTGCTGAAAAAATCGGCGACGAGCCAGACCTCGATGCCTTCGAGCTCGCAGGCCTTGATGACGTTTTCGACCTGCTCGAAATAGGTGTGGCGCGCGTTCAGGATCACGCCGAAGGCCGAATGGTCGTGGAGCAACTGGATGAGTTCGGCCAGCGGATTTGCGGTGAGATCGAACTGGGCAACAATGGCGACGCCTTCGTCCTTGCGCGCGTTCAATTCCGGGTGCATCCGGGCGATTTCTTTTTTCGAGCCGACGAGGATGAACCGGCGCTCCAGTTGGGATTGCGCCAGCCTGCTCCGCAATGCCAGCCGCAGCAGTTCCTCCTTCAGCCAGACCAGCAGGAAGCTGATGCAGCAGAAAAGCGCTATCATCACACGCGGCACAATCGCGGTGATGTGAAAAACGAACGTCGCAAGCACCATGCCGCCGGTCGTGAGCAGGCAGCCTTTGAAAAGCCGCCAGAGGAAGTCGCGGCGCGGACAAAGAGGAGCGCGGTTGTAAAAATTCTGCGATTCAAGCACGAGCGGCGCGCCGATGGTCACCGCAATGTAAAGCCATGCCAGGTTTTCAAATGTGGCCTCCGAGGGAATCGGACCCAGATCGAGCCATGAGGTGATCTGCGGACTGGCGCGCAACATGAAAGCCGCCCAGAAACTCAAGGCGAAAATCAGCGCATCCGCCAACTGGTGGAATTGCGCCCGAATCTGGCGGTCACGCCGTAACATGATTTTTCAGAAACAAAACAACGGCGCGCAGTCTAAATCATTGGCGGCCAAGTTCAATTCTTTTTCAATCCTTTTACTTTTGACCGTTCACTGCCGGTGCGGCGGCAGTTGAAATTCCGGCACGGAGGCTGAAATCAATTTTTCCATGCGCGCAAACGTCGCGTCCTCCTGCCCCGGCGCGCAAACCGAAAAATAGGAAACGTAGGCCCAGCGCTGCAACACGCCCGTGCGCAACAAATGCAGCGCCGCCTGTTTCATGAAGTCCAGATGCCCCGGCGTTTCCGCGCCGTCCGCCACAAACCAGAAAACATAGACGCCGTGGACTTCGGCGCGCTGTCCGCCCGGTTCCGTAAAAACGCCGCTGACGTTCCATTTGGAGACTGGCAGCAAGTAGGGCTGCCGGTCGTTGATGGGAATCCTAGCGACGGATTTTTCCTTGCCGGTGAAGCCCTGTCCGCTCAAACAATAATCCGCGTTGTGGATGCTCGTGCGGTCGGCGCCCATCAGGACAATCGTGCCCTGAACCCAGAAACCGTCGGGCGCGGCATATATGCGTTCGGCATAGCTAGTGTCCGCCGGCAGAGTGCCCAAAACAATTTCCGGCTCCGGCACGTTCGTGGAGGTGAAGCCGGCGGCGTCCGCCGGCAGCGCGATTTTCATTTCGACCTTGCCGGCCATGGGCGTTGCAAGGATTCCAGGCTTGCCGAGCTTTTGATTGGCGCGCAGCCAGACCAGCGCGGCCGCCGTTCCCGCAATCAAGACCAGCGCGACTGGAAGGGCGATCCATTTTTGATTTTTCACGCGCGTTCCTTTCCGGCGGATTTGTCTTTGGCCTCTCGATTTTCCAGCCAGCGCCCAGCCCAGAGCAGGCCGATGATTCCCGGAATGTAAGGCAGCAGGCTGATGATTCCAAACGGTCCGCCTTCGTGAATGTAATTGCCCCATTCCTGTCCGCCCATTTCCGCCGCGACGATGATGGCCAGCAAACGCAGCATATTTCCCAGCACCGCGAACGGCAGCGCCAAGGCCATCAGAAAAATCCGTCTGCCCGGCGAGCGGAGCAGGCCGAAAGCGATCACCGTCGCCAGCAGAAAAACGGCGATCAAGCTCCTCATGCCGCCGCACGCCGCCGCCACTTCGTATTGAAACGTGCCCGACGGGTCAATCAACTGCGTGCCCTGCCGGATGATTTCTATCCCGAAAAGGTGCGACACCAATTCCACCAGCCAGCAGACGAGCAGCCGCAGCGGAAACAAAATGAAATTCATATGCGTCTCCATCGGGATTGAAAACACAAAAAGGAAAAACGGATACGAACTGTGCCGCAGCCATTCGCGCCCCCAGGCCAGCCCCATCAACGCATAAATCCCCGCCAGCAGCGCGACCACCGAGACCAGCGGCTGTTGCACGACATAGCCCAGAACGTGCAGCACCAGCGCCGCCGCCAGCAGCGCCAGCCCCGGCCACCAGAGTTCCAGCCGCAACGCGAGCATCTCCTTCCGCTTCCACCAGAAAATCCCGGCGACCAGAAAAGGAATGATGTTGCAGTAGCTGCTGTCGTTTTCATCGCCGATCAGGTTGTAGAGATTGAAAAGCCATTTGAACAGCGACGGCGTATGGATGTAGCCCAAGACCGAATTTCCCAAAAATTGGAACAGCAACGCCCACGCCGCAAGCAGCGTGAAAAAAATGGACTTGTTCGGCAGCAGCCGCCAGCACTCCGCTGTGTCCGCCCGCCAGTCCGCCGGTGTAGGTTTGCTTTGATTTCCATTCATGCGTGCGTTGTTCCAGCTTTCAGATAGCAAAAAGGCGAAACCTGCTCAAACAAATTCGTGGTGACGAATTGGTTACAGCGTCAATCGAGCGGATATTTTTTCAGGCCGGAAAGCTGCCCGGCGATTTTCCACGCGAAGAGCGGGTTGTTTTTCAAGTAGCGTTTTCCAAGACGCCGCGGCTCGCAGGCCATGCGGAACAGCCATTCCAATCCATTGCGCTGCATCCAGCGCGGCGCCTGACGCACACGCCCGGCGTGAAAATCAAACGCCGCGCCCACGCCGATCATCAGCGTCACGTCCAGCTTCGGCAAAAATTCCGCCATGAATTTTTCCTGCTTCGGCGTGCTCAACCCGACCCATAAAATGTCCGGATTCGCGGCGCGGATCATTTCCTGCAATTCCTTTTCCTCATCCGCGTTGAGCGGACGGAACGGCGGCGTGTAGCAGCCGGTGACTTGCAGTTTCGGAAAACGCGCCGTCAATTTGCCGCGCAATTCCTCCGCCACGCCCGGCACGCCGCCGAAGAAAAAATGGCGGCACGGATTTTTTTCGCTCCACGCGCAGACCTCCAGCATCAGGTCCGGCCCATAGACGCGGCTCATTTCGCGGTGGCCGCGCAGCCGGCCCATCCAGACCATCGGCATTCCGTCTGGCGTGCAGAGAAACGCCCCGTTCAGGATGCGCCGGAACGCCTCGTCCTTCTGCGCGAACATCACGCCGTGGGCGTCGCGCACACAAATGTAGCCTTTGCGCTTCTCGCGGACGGCGGCGGCGATTTCATCCAGCGCGGTTTTCAAATTCAAAACGCTGATGCCGACGCCCAGGACATTGACTCGTTCGACTGTCATACAATCAAAATGACAGCAAGACGCGGCTTTGCCACGCTCAAAAATCTTTCCTTCGCCATCTGTTTCGCCCAAACTCCGGTTTGCAACCGAAATTAAAACCGTGAGTCCGCCGTGTGAAACCAAAACTGCTGATCGTTGAATTATGGGGCGTGGGCGACCTCGCCATCGCCACGCCGTTCCTGCGCGCGGCGGCGGAGCGGTTTGAAGTCACGCTGCTGGCCAAACCCCATGCCCTTGAGTTGCAACCGAGATTTTGGCCGAAAGTGCGCATGATTCCATTCGTCGCGCCGTGGACGGCGTTCCGGCACAAATACAATTTCTGGCACTGGCCGTGGAAGGAAATGTCCGATTTGCGCCGAAAACTGGTCAACGAAAATTTTGAATTAGGGTTATCCGGTCGCCCGGATCCGCGGGATCATGTTCTGCTAAAAATATCTGGCGCAAAAAAACGGCTGGGTTTCCCGCAGCGAGGCAGCGGCATTTTCTTGACTGATTCGCTGGCCAGCCCGGCATTGATGGAACACCGCTATGAATACTGGCGCGTTGCCGGGAAAGCTCTGGGGCTGGAACTTCCGGCACGCCAGCAAATCACATTCCCAGTTCGTAACGCCCGTAAATTAGTGCTGGTCCATAGCGGAGCAGGACAATCTGTCCGTGTTTGGCCGTTAGAGAACTATCACAAATTAATTCAGCGATTGCGCGGGAACAATCATTTCGTGCAAGTTGTTTGCGACGTGGAACAACGCGATTGGTGGCTGCAACGTAACGAGCCTCATGTGGCAACGCCCAAAACCATGACGGGATTAATCGCGTTGCTGGATCAAACCGGTGTTTTCATTGGCAATGATTCCGGGCCGGGGCATCTCGCCGCCATCAACAACGTGCCGACTTTCACTATTTTTGGGCCGCAATTGCCTGAATGTTTTGCGCCCATTCACCCCCAAGCGGAATGGATTGAAGGTCATGCCTGTCCTTATAAACCCTGCAAAGATTACTGCCATTTTTCGACACCTCGCTGTCTTTGGCGCATCACCGAGGAAAGTGCGTGGCCACGCGTCCGGACTTTCGTCCAATCACATTTGGGCGGCAACGCTTGAACTCGTTGCCAAAATGTCCGTGCCACCCATTTGATATCGCAAAAACGGCCAGCCCATAACCAAATCCTTCATATCCCAAGTTTGATGTTTGGGAGCTTTTGATTTAATGGGCGACGGGCGACCAGATAAGATGACCAGCCAATCCAGTGGATATGGGTGACAGCCCTCTGTTTGGGTGGCATAAAGACGGAAAACAAATGCGCAGCTGCAAAAAGCCAGTTCCGCGACACGCCAGCAGACACCACTTCCAAACCATGCTTTCGCGCTCTTTGCGCTAACGCGCCAGTGGAGACGATTTGCGTATGCGTAGGATCGTCATAAAAATTCATGGTGACTATGCCAGCAGCGGAGCCGGAAAGACTAGGAAGCGCAAGGGATTTAGGATGAGGCGTTTCAAAATAGATACAACCACCCGGTTTAAGCAAACGCGCCGCCTCTTCCATCAAGAGATCCAAACTTTTCAAATGTTCAACGAGGTGCATACATGTGATGGCGTTCATAGAACAATCCGGCCATGGTAATTTTTCAGTTTCCAAATTGGCACGTTGAAACTGGCAGCCGGTTGGATAATTTTGCGGTTGGCCGGCGATGTCGGCGGCAAAAAGGTGCAAGTCCGGGCGCAATTCCGCAAAATGACACAGGGTGCTACCATCTGAAGAGCCAAGATCTAATAAAGTGCCTCCCTCCGGAGCAGAGGCGACAAATTTTGCACGTGTGTCAAGCCAAGAAGCAGACCGTAAAAATATCCAATTCATGTTTATCTTGTCAGCGCATTTTTTATCCGGCTATCCCGACCAAAAACACGAGAAGCCATAAAAAATCTTGCTGCTTTATTGCCATAAACCGCCAAGTCACTCATCAAATGCGTAAGTCGTCTTGGTTACTTTGGCCTATCAGCCAGCGTTTTGTCGAGCAAATTCATTGCGAAATAATTCGCACGAACTATTCTGATTTGGTTGAAAATCGGCCTGCTCCAACTCAATTCGACCATCGGCGACTTTGCGGCCAACCGGCAGAAACTTTTGGCCGGCTATGAAAAGGCTGTTGCGCTCGGCGCGGAATTCGTCCTCGCTCCCGAATTGTTTCTTTGCGGCTATCCGCCGCGCGATTTGCTTTTGCGCGACGATTTCATTGATGCCAATCTCGCCGCGTTGGATGAAACCGCGAAGAGTGTCGGTGCGATTCCGTTGTGCGTCGGGTTCGTTGACCGCAATTTCGAGAAGCCCGGACGCGCGCTGCGAAATTCCGCCGCCGTTTTGCAAAACGGGAAAATCATCTGGCGAACGCACAAGAGCCTGCTGCCGACTTACGACGTTTTCGACGAGGACCGTTATTTCGAGCCGGCGAAAAAAACCGGGCCGTTCGTTTTCAATGGCAGGAAAATCGGCATCACCATTTGCGAAGACATTTGGAACGACGCGGATTTCTGGCCGGAGCGTTTGTATCGCCGTGACCCGGTCAAGGAATTGATTTCGCAAGGCGCGGAAATGATTTTAAATATTTCCGCGTCGCCGTGGCACGACGGCAAAGAGCGCACGCGGCTCGAAATGCTCCGGCGCGTGGCGCGTGACGAAAAAATTCCGCTGGCGCAGGTCAATCTGGTCGGCGCGAACGACGAACTGATTTTCGACGGCCACAGCGTCGCGCTAGATTCGCGCGGAGAAGTCATCGCGCTCGGAAAAGGATTTGCGGAAGAAGTTTTTGTGGCGGAATTGGATTGCCCAAAAATGCCCCTCGCCCCGTCCCTCGCCCCATCCGATGGGGAGAGGGTGTCCGAAGGACGGGTGAGGGGTTTTGAATTTCCAGCGCGCGAGGCGCAGATTTTTTCCGCGCTGTCGCTGGGCATCCGCGATTACGTCCGCAAATGCGGCTTCAAATCGGTCATCATTGGATTGTCCGGCGGCATTGATTCGGCGCTTGTGGCGGTGCTGGCCGCCGACGCGCTTGGCGCGGAAAACATCCTGGGCGTGGCGATGCCCGCACGCTATTCGAGCGAAGGCAGTTTGACGGACGCGGAATCGCTCGCGAAAAATCTCGGCATTCGTTACGAAGTGTTGCCGATTGAACCGGTTTTCAATTCGGTCGAAAAGCAGTTGGAAAAAGTTTTTGCCGGAACCAAGCCGAACGAGGCCGAGGAAAACATCCAATCGCGGCTGCGCGGTGTGACGCTGATGGCGCTCTCGAACAAATTTGGCGCGCTGGTGCTGACGACCGGAAACAAATCGGAAATGGCCGTCGGCTATTGCACGCTTTACGGCGACATGAACGGCGCGCTGGCGCCCGTCGCGGATGTTTTGAAGACGGACATTTACAAAATCGCGCGCTGGGTGAACCGCGAGAAAATCATCATTCCCGACAATTCTATTTCAAAGCCGCCGAGCGCGGAATTGCGGCCCGGTCAGAAGGATCAGGATTCATTGCCTCCTTACGAGACGCTCGACGCGATTCTCGATTTGTATGTCGTTAAAAATTTCAGCAAACCGGAGATTGTCGCGCGCGGTTTTGACGCGGGGGTCGTGAACGACGTGGTGAACAAAATCAATTTCAGCGAATACAAACGGCGGCAGGCCGCGCCGGCGCTGAAGATTTCGCCGTGCGCGTTTGGCATTGGGCGGCGGATTCCGATTGCGCAGAAATTCCGCGCGACGGTGTGAATTTAACGATTGTCCCGGACTAAATTCTTTTTTAATTTTAACCGCGTGTTAAATCAAGGACCTGTATTTGTTGTGGGCGTTTTCCGTTCGGGCACTTCATTGCTGTGTTCGTTGCTGAACCAGAACCCCCGGGTGGCTTTGATGTATGAATGCGACATCTGGAATTTTCCACACCCGCTGCTGGCGAAGCGTTTCCGGGGCAACTGGGTGGCGCGGATTGAATTTTACAACCAGGCGCTTTCCCGTCACCGGCTGATCGCGCCGATGGATCTCCGGGGCCTCGAAAAAATCCGCACGCCGATGGATTTATACTACGCCTTTGGCGCGCTGAAAGGCGCGACTGTCTGCGGCGAAAAATCGCCGACTTACTGCCCCCGGCTTGAACAGCTTTACCGGCAGTATCCGAAGGCGTCTTTCATTCTCGTCTGGCGCAATCCGGTGGAAGTTTATCGCAGCGTGGTAAAAGCCGGCCAGACCTCGCGCTTTTTTGACAGGCCCGGCATATTGAGCCGGATGATTTACAGCCAGGAGCAGCTTGTTCAGCAGGCGGAACGGATTGAGCAGCGGGGTGCCCGGATTTTCCGGGTGGATTACGCGAAACTGGTGGAACAGACCGAGTCAATCTGCCGGGCGGCCAGCGATTTCCTCGGCGTGCCGTATGTTCCGCAGATGCTGGAGCTGAACAAGGCGGATATGTCCACCATTTACACGGGCGCCCATCATGCCTATCTCCGGCGCGGCATCATCGAGCGCCAGAAATACACCGAGGAGCTGGTGTCGCCCGCGGTCACCAAAAAACTCGAGCGCTTCCGCCATCGCTGGGAGCGGCAGCAGGCCGGCTGGTTGCAGCTTCCGGCCACGACTGAACCGAAGCCAGAACCGGGACCGGTTGAACTGGCGTATCACAATGGGCTGGGCAAAGTTTTGGTCGTTTACGATTCGCTGGTGCGGACCGGTTTTGAATTCCTGCCGGTGGCATGGCTGAGCGTTTATCGGCTGCTCAAAAGCTGGGCGCTCAATCCGCCGTCCGGCATGCTGGATGAAAAAACCTCCCTGCTTAAGGATTTCAAGCAGCATTGGATCACGATTCTGTTCGCGACGGCGCTGCTGGGCATCGTCATTTTTTTGCATTTCCACGCCAATCCGCATTTGATGTTCCTTCTGTTTTACGCAATCCCCTGTGCATTGCTGGCGCTGGTGGTCAACACCCGCTGTGCCACATTGTTTGTTTTGGCCTGCTCAATCATCTCGCCGGTCATCCAATACGATGGCGATATTGATTACCGTTCCTGGAAAGTCGTTCTGTGGAATTTGTTCAGCCGCTTCATCCTGCTGGAAATAATAGTCCTGACTTTGGGCCGGATCCGGCTGGATATTTCCAAGAACGGCGACCCTCCTGTGGACGTGATGGATACCTTATGACAGTCGGATCCGGATGGAATTTTCCAAGACTGGCGACCGGGTGAATTAGCAGTTTGAACAGAATCCGCCCGGCGGCTCAAATGGCGAAGTCGTTCAGGTGGGTTTTCGTCGCTTCGAGGATGGCCTGATAACAGTCGTCCACGTTTTGCACCGACGTGTCAATGTAATTGCGGATTTCCTGCGGCCGCGGCGTCTCGAAGGGATAATCAATCAGCAGCTTGACCTGGCCGTCCTTGGCCCGCCGGTAGATGCCCTTCGGATCGCGCTCGATGCAGACCGCCAGCGGCGCATGGATGTAAAACCACACCAGGTTCGCTCCCAAAATTCCGCTCACCAAATCGCGGTGCAGGTGCTCGGGCGCCATGGTGGAAACCACCACGTTCATTCCCTGCTGGGTCAGCAGCCGGGCGGTCTCGGCGATGCGCCGGTGATTTTCCAGCCGCGCCTCCGACTTGAAGCCAAGATCGGAACAAAGCGCCGAGCGCATTTCGTCGCCGTCCAGATAAATGACGGGGATATTCCGGTCCGCCAGGCCGGCGCGGAGGCGCAACCCCAGCGTGGTCTTGCCCGCGCCGGAACGGCCGAAAAACCAGAAGACTTTGGTGATGCTTTTCATGTAGATTTTTGCGAATTTTTTTCCAGCCTAAAGATTGTCCCGCTCATGGCAAGAATTTTTCCGGTTGCCAGCGCAAAAAATCAGACAAGGTTTGACATCCCGGAACGGTTTGACCAGTCTCACGAACCAATTTTAATGGCCGAACTGGAAAAATCAAAACCTGTCCCTGTGACGAATACATCTCCATTGGGCGAAATGAAACCGGAGAATTTTCCGAAGGATTCCTTGGCACAAGGTGGACGCCGACTGAATTTTTCCATCATTACGCCGAGCTTCCGCAATTCAAGCTGGCTCAAGCTGTGCATCGCCTCCGTGGCCGACCAGCAGGGCGTCGAACACGAACACATCATTCAGGATTCGTGTTTCGACGATGGCACGCAGGACTGGCTGCCGGGCCACCCGCGCGTGAAGGCGTTCATCGAAAAGCGCAATGGAATGACGGGTGAAAGGATTGATGACAGACATCCCGGCGTAACCAGCCATGAATGACCGCCACGCGCAGGAAAAAATGAATCGCAAACGCATCGTCGTTGTCACCGTCGCTGACCTGCCGGAAGGCGGCGGGCGCACGGGACGCCTCCGAACCCTCGTGGCGGCGCTGGGTGCGCTGGGACACCAGGTCGAAATTTGGAACGAGCATGGTTTGAGCTCCGCGTCGTCTGAAAACGAGAGCGTTTCCGGAGAATTGGCCGGAGTGCCGTTCCATTATGTCCTCGGACGGACTGAGCGCGGGCACGGTTTTGGCGCGACCCGAACGAAGCTCCAGGCTGTTCGAGCCATCGCGGCGGGGTTGCGAAGGCAGAAGACCAGTGTTCCAGTGGACATGGTTATCTTCAACAATTTGAGTTTCTACGACACGTTCCCGCTCACGCGATTGGCGCGCCGCCTCGGTGCGCGGACCATCCAGTGTTATGAGGATGAGCGCCTCGAACTGCTGCCGGATCCGGATGGCGATATTAGCTTCGCCCGGCGGCTCTTTGGCCTGAACTCATGGCTGGCCGACCGCTATTGCAGCCGGATGGCTGATGCGATTTTCGTCATTTCCACCTACCTCCAGCAAAAATATGCGCGATTAAACCGTCAGCCAAAGAAGGTTCATCTTATTCCCACGATTGTGGACTGTGAAGCGTGGCGGCTGCCACCCGAGGATGAACCAAATCCGGCGCGGCTTTTCTATGCGGGCAACCTTGCCCCGCAAGACGACCTCTTTGTTCTGGCACAAGCGCTGTCCGTTGTTAAACGCCAGGGTCTTGAATTTCAACTGGCTTTGGCAGGGGGCGATCGTGGTGAAAAACGGATGGACCAGTTCCTTGCCGGGTGCCGCAGCCTGGGTATCGAAGAAAACGTCGAGATCCTCGGTTTCCTGAAGCACGAGAAGCTCAAAGGACAAATCGCCCGTTCTCACCTGCTGGTGAATCTTCGCAAACGCTCGGCTTGGAGCGTCAGCGGGCAATCCACCAAGCTCTCGGAATACCTCGCGTCCGGGCGCGCTGTGTTGACCACCGATCTGGGAGACAATGCGCGCTACGTGGAAAATGAGCGCAGCGCGTTCGTCGTTTCGCCGGAGGTTTCGCCCGATCAGTTGGCTTGCCTGCTCAAACGCGTGTTGACCGACTCCGAACTCAGAATCCGGGTCGGCAACGGCGGGCGGCGGGCGGCGGAGACATATTTTGACGTGCCGGTAATCCGGGAACGCCTTCGGAGCATTCTGGCGGCCATGTTCGAGGAACTGGCATAAATGCAACCAACCAGCAAAAATAACAACCGGCTTGCAAGCCGGTGAAAATTGAATTGCCTTTGTCCCGCTCACAGGGCAGCTTCCACACTCTCGTGCCGGAGAAAATTTCTGCCGCAGTGTGCGGAGAATTTTGGCAAAAATTCATGAAGCCGGAAACCATGCCGCCCGCCAACGCCGCGCCGTTGAAATTGTTCAGCGTCGTGATACCCGCGCGGGATGAGGAGGGTTCGCTGCCAGCAACCCTCGAGCATCTGCACCTGGAATTTTCGCTGAACAGCGTGCCGCACGAAATCGTGGTGGTGGACGACGGCAGCAAGGACCGGACGTGGGAAGTCTTGCAACAGTTGAAAACGAAAATCCCTGCGCTGCGCCCGGTTCAAAACACCGGCGACCACGGCTTTGGCCGCGCCGTGACCTTCGGCCTGCGGAACTGCGCCGGCGACGCCGTGGTGATCATGATGGCCGACGAATCCGACGACGCGTGCGACGCCGTGCGCTACTGGAAACTGCTCAACGAAGGCTGGGACTGCGTCTTTGGCAGCCGCTTCATCAAGGGCGGCGGCGTGAAAGATTATCCGAAAATAAAATTGTTCGTGAACCGGCTGGCGAATTTTTTTGTCCGCATCGTCTTCAACATTCCGCTGAATGACACCACCAACGCATTCAAGGCCTACCGCCGCACGGTCATCCAGGGTTGCGAACCGCTCATCGCGCCGCATTTCAACATTACGGTGGAGATTCCACTCAAGGCCGTCGTGCGCGGCTATTCGTGGACGGTGATTCCGATCACATGGCGCAACCGGCGTTTCGGCGCGGCAAAACTGAAGATCAAGGAAATGGGCAGCCGTTATTTTTTCATCTGCGCGTATGTGTGGCTGGAAAAATATTTCAGCCGGGGTGATTACACAAAAAACAACAAGCCATGACCGCCAATCAACCGGAAGAGTTGAGGCGCATTTACAACGCGCGTTTCAATAAAAACCTGGCATACCGTCAGCGGGTCTGGAGCGTTCTGGTCCGGGATTATTTCCAGCAACAAGTTCCGCTTTCAGCCACGGTGCTGGACCTGGGCTGCGGCTACGGCAAATTTATCAACAACATCCGATGCGGCAGCAAGCTGGCCATGGACTTGAACCCGGACGCGCTTCGGTTTCTGGCAAAGGATGTCCGTTTTCTACAACAGGACTGTTCGACACAATGGCAATGTGCCGACCAGTCTTTGGATGTCATTTTTACCAGCAATTTTTTTGAACATCTCCCCGGCAAAGGAGCATTGAAGCTGACGCTGGACGAGGCGTTTCGCTGTCTGAAGCCGGGTGGAAAACTGCTGGCCATGGGACCGAATATCCGTTTTCTTGCCAGTGAATACTGGGATTTCTGGGATCATCACCTCGCACTTTCCGACCGTTCGCTTGCGGAAGGGCTGGAAAACTGCGGCTTCACCATCGTGGAAAACCACGACCGCTTTCTGCCTTACACGATGGTGAGCCGGCGTGAGCAGCCGCTGTTCATGTTGTCGTTGTATCTCAAGCTCCGTCTGGCCTGGAAATTTTTTGGGCGGCAGTTCCTCATCGTCGCAACCAAAAAGTGAGCATGGAAAATGTCCAATGTTAAGATGGATTCCTTGAATGTTGACTGGCTCACCAGCGCCAGCTTTTATGGCGCATGAATTTTAGTCGCATGAAATTAACTTCTTGACCAACGACAGCATCTGGATTGATGAAGGGATACGGCGATATATGCGATGCAGCCGGATTTTCATTCGTGATGGGAACGTCTCCGGCAAGATATGCAGGCCGATTGCCAGATGCCGCATTCGATGTTTTTCGCCATGCTTTCGGGCCGCGTGATTGGCACGGCGGAATGGCAGTTGCGCGCCATCAATTTGCTTTGGGGCGCGCTGGCTTTGATTGGAATGAATCGGGTGGGACGCCGGATCCAAATGCCATGGATGCAGCGGCGCGAATTATGCAGGCAGTTGCGGCCTGAAAATCGTGAAGGCCGGCACGCCGCAGAACGCGGCGGTGTTTGCGTCCGCGTTTATCGCTGAAAACTCGCTTGCAGGCGCGGTCGAGAAAATGCGGGCGCGGGGGCGGCTGTCTCGACCGGCTCCGTCGCGGGACGACATACGCCGCCGTTCAAACTGACGCTCAATCCGATGATTCCTGCAAAGAACAGCATATCAGTGTCAAGCGCGCCATATATGATA
>Ga0208220_1000323_pt1 | contig 20027 bp, 16 predicted proteins | sample NGESurdeep092012_9_FD_184484 | JGI IMG/M metagenome (GOLD analysis project Ga0208220, IMG submission 184484) | Arctic peat soil microbial communities from Barrow, Alaska - NGEE Surface sample F53-1 deep-092012 (SPAdes) | ecosystem: Environmental > Terrestrial > Soil > Wetlands > Peat ...
CCCAGGGACGGTCTTCATCCAGACTGTCCCTGCGTTGGCTGGGGTACACCTGCTCGTCGGCTCGTCGCCAGTGACAACAGGAGCTGGCGGTGCAGCCAAGGTTACGGTTGCGGATTTCAACAGCGTGGCATCGAAAGTGTCCCTCGCGAGTACCGTGCTCGACGCCCGCGACACCGTGGCGCTGGCTAGCGTGAACGTCGCCCCGCACACCGCGAAGTACCAGAGCCACTTGACGATCGGGCTCGACGTGACGTCGAAGGTCACTCTTCAAATCAGCGGCGGTAACACCGGCGTTTCGCCGGGCGACGTGCAGGCGATTCGGCTGCACTCGGTGACGGGTAAGACGATGCAGATTGACCCGCACGCCACGCCTGTGGTCAGCCTGCTATCCCGCCAGACGAGATTGATCGCCGGCACCGTCACTGCTCAGGTAGTGACCTGGTCGGTCGACAGTCTGCTCGCCAACCCCGGTGTGTCCGTGACCACGTCGAGCACTCCCTTCGACCCTTTGACGGATGGGACCTGGCCGCTGGTGCTACGTCCGGTGGCGGGCACCGTCATGGTCGATACCGTCCCGGCGACGCCCGGAGTCAGCTTCGGGCTCGAAGGCGCCACTGGCGTCACGGACGCGCACGGGCACGCCACGATGCCCGTGACAGATCTCAACGGAGTCGGCGCCGGGTTGAAGCTCAGCACATCCCAGGCGGTCGGTTCAACCGTGTCTGTCCTGCGGGTCGCCGGATTGCCACCAGGTACAACCTTCCAGCGGCATCTGGTCGCAGCCTTGGCCGTGAGCCGACCCGTCTCCTTGGGTTTCACGGATTCTGACGGCCATTCGATCTCCCCGAGTCGGATCAGCGACGTCAAGATCACCGGCGGAGGCGGCACCATGGACATTTCCGGTGCCCAACTTCTCAGCCCAGTTTCTGTATTGTCCGAGCAGGGTAAGCTCGTCAACGGCACTTGGCAGCCGCAGCAAGTTACGTACACGGTGACGCGGGTGACCGTCGATGGATCCGACGCGGTGTTCGCCGGTCAGCAGCGATTCAATCCCAATACGTCGAGCAACTGGTCAATCTCGCTGTCGGCCTTCGATCTCACAGTCACCGTTCGCGACGTTCTCTTTGGCAGGCGCATCACCTCCGCCGCCGAGGTGACACGGCCCGACGGTAAGCAATACGGGGTTCTACTCGGTGCCGGGCAACCCACCGTGCTCCGGTCGCTAGTTCGGGGTCAGTACACGCTAGTGACGCGATCGGCTGTCGTCGGCGCGGACTCGAAGATATTGGTGAGCAAGAACTCTGACGCCGAAATACGCGTCGTCACGTTGTCCGACGTTCTCGTGTTTGCGATGGTCGTGCTCGGCGCGTCAGTTTCCGTGGTGGTGCTTGGCGTGGGCATGTCGCGGCGCTCCAAGCAGCGTCGCATTGGAGCAAGCGATGAGTAGAATTCGGATCCTCCGTTCTACTCGAGTTCCTCGGATTCTTGCTACGGCGTCGATTGTCGCGGCGCTTGCCGTCAGTGCCCTTGTCCTCGCCGGACGAGCTTTGATCCCAACCACGGTCGTTCGCGCGTCGGCGTCCACGCTCGCGCCTGTCGCGGCCCCGCTCTCGACGCCCTCGGTTTCTGCGCCGTCGAGTTCGGAGTCAGGGGCGGTTGCAGCGTCAGCAAGCACGCCAATTCCGGTGTATGCGTACTTCTACCAGTGGTTCAGCGCGGCGTCGTGGAATCGCGCGAAGGTCGACTATCCGCTCGCCGGGCGGTACAGCAGCGACGACCCCAACGTGCTGGCGACCCAGATCAACCAGGCGAAGGGAGCAGGTATCGATGGCTTCCTCACGTCGTGGAAGAACACGGCAACGCTCGACCGTCGGCTTGACCTGCTCATTAACACCGCAAAGGGACAGAACTTCGATCTCGGGGTGGTCTATGAGGCGCTCGACTTCTCACGGAATCCGGTCCCTGTGGCCACGGTGCAGCAGGACATGGTCTACCTCGTCGACCGGTGGGGCAGCGCGCTCACGTCGCGGTACTATGGCCGACCCGTGATCATTTGGACCGGCACGGATCAGTACTCGGTCGCTGACGTCAGTGCAGTAAAGGCGGCGCTCGGTAACCGAGCGTACCTGCTTGCCGCCTCGCGTAGCGTCGCAGGTTACGAACGCGTGGCTGGCATCGTCGACGGCGAGGCGTATTACTGGTCGTCAGCTGACCCGAAGTCAGCCTCGGCGACGGTGAAGTTGGCCGCACTTAGCGCTGCCGTGCATGCCCATCACGGTCTATGGTTTGCGCCCGCAGCAAGCGGCTACGACGGGCGTGACCTCGGTGGTAGCCGGGTGGTCGGGCGATCTGACGGCCAGACCCTCACGCAGAGCCTCGACAACGCGTACGGCTCCTCGCCCGACGCGATCGCCGTGATCAGCTGGAATGAGTGGTCGGAGAACACCTACATCGAGCCAGGGGAGCAGTACGGCGACCGCGAACTGGCTGTGCTCAAGGACGATCTGCTCTCGCGGGGCCACGGGATCCCCGCAGGCATCGGAGTCGACTCGAGTGGTGGGAGCAGTTCTTCGACGTGGACGGGCGCTCGGGCTGTCGTGGCCCTCGGCAGTCTGACGATCGCAGCGGTCATCGGGTTTGCCGTCGTTGCCCGCCGCCGCGCACGCCGACGCCGCGGACGTGGGCACCGGCCGAGGGGACGCGCCACGCGTCTGCCACGTGACCCGGATACAGGCGGTGGCTCGGGAGGAGTTGCCGATGCGGAGTCGCGCGCGCACTCCGAACTTCTGAGCAAGGGCGGTCGGTGATGGTCGGAGTGAGGGTCGCGCGGTGGTCCGTCGCGGCTGCCCTCGCCCTGGTGGTGTCCGGGTGTACCGGCTCCCACCCGCGCAGCTCAAGCGCGTCGGCCGAGGTGAGCCAGGTTCCGGCAACCGCTACGTCGCTCGCTGCATCCGCGTCAGCGACCCTCGCATCATCTGCGGTCGCGTCGCCGTCCGGCGCGTCGTCCGCTCCACCGACGCCGTTAGGTAGGCCAACGACAGGGACGGGGGCTGCTACCGCGTCGCCGAGTAAGACGTCGTCCAGATCCGCGTCGTCCACACCATCCTCGTCGCCGACGAACACGACCGCTGCAGGTGTTCCTCGTTTCGCGCACATCGTCGTCGTCGTGCTTGAAAACCACCCCTACGGCGAGCTGATCGGCACTTCGAGCACGCCATTCCTCACCTCGCTTGCATCCGCGGGTGCAGTGCTGACGCAGTCGTACGCGATCACGCATCCGAGCGAACCTAACTACCTGGCGCTGTTTTCAGGATCAACTCAGGGCCTGAGCACTGATTCATGCCCGCACGCATTCACTGGTCCCAACCTCGGTTCCTCGCTTCTCGCGGCCGGCGACACCTTCACCGGCTATTCCGAATCCTTGCCCTCGCCTGGCTACACGGGTTGCAGTGCGGGTGCCTACGCACGCAAACACAACCCTTGGGCAAATTTCGCCGCCCTGCCAGCTGGCGTGAACCAGCCGATGGCGGCGTTTCCCGCTAACTTCGCGCAACTGCCGAATCTGGCGTTCGTGATCCCGAACCTCAACGACGACATGCACGACGGCACGATCGCCGAGGGCGACCAGTGGATCGAAGCCCACCTCAGCGGCTACGCCACCTGGACGACGACACACAACAGCTTGCTCATCGTCACGACCGACGAAGATGACAACTCTCACGCAAACCACATCACCACCATCGTGGTCGGCGCCCACGTAAAGCGTGGTCCGGACAGCACCCGCACTACTCACTACGGCGTCTTGCGCACACTGCTCGATAGCTTCAACCTCAGCCCCTTCGCGGGCGCCGCCACGGCAGTCCCGATTACCGGCCTCTGGACGTCGTAGCCAAGGCCTACCTGGCGTTCAACGATCCCGAGGCGTGGGTGCGTGTCGTGGCCGATGAGGTTGCAGAAACGTCAGTCGACGGCGTCGACATCGCGCGGGCGCGCCGTCGGTATCGGGCCCTCCGTTCGACGCAATAGTTGCGCGTTCACGGCGTCGGCGGGTGACGCAGGTGCTCGCTGTGGTCGCCGTCGTGTTCGGTGTGACGGCTGCTGTCGTCGTCCCGTCTGTCGTCGGTCGTCGGTCGTCATCGAACCGCTGTAGTCGCAGTCGGTCCGGCTGGCGCAACAACCGAGGCGGCCCGAAGGCGATCACTCAGCAGGAGAGCAGTTAGTGGCGGGGGTTCGGTTGCCCGCTGGCGCAGTCGCGCACGACGGCCCCGGCCTGAACAACGCCCTGGCATCTTCGCCTGCACCAGCGCGCTGTCGGCCGTGTCCGCGGTCTCATCCGCCTCGGCAGTTGCGCCGGCGATGGATTCGAACGGGCTCTCGTCGCCGACCCATTAGACTCCTAGGGTCGTCCTGAGGTCCGGCTAGGTTCGGTCGCGGGTTCGGCTCGCCGCCTTAGCTCAGTTGGCAGAGCAACGCACTCGTAATGCGTAGGTCGTCAGTTCGACTCTGACAGGCGGCTCCGACTCTGACCGCCGAAGAGTGCGCGAAGCCTAGCCCACCAGATCTAGCCCATTATGGCTGTGGGGAGCGCTGCTCGTTTGACAGAGCGCGTTCTGCGGTGGCCGCCACCGCTCGGCGAGCGCCCATCCGGCGACCGCAGATATGACCAACAACCCACGCACGAAAGGCAGGAGCGCTGGCGGCCGTGCGGCGGCCCGCTTCCCACGCAACTTTGCCCCGATCTGGGTTCGATGCTGACGGCACCGACGGTATTCGGATTGCATGACGGGTGCGTGAGCCTTCCGCTGCACGCCGTGGAGACCGCGCACTCAAGGCCGTACCTACGCGTCTCGGCGGGTGATGAGGACTGTGGCGGCGACGGTGGCGGCGGCGCCGTACAAGGTGAGGACGCCGAGCCCAGCCCACGGCGAGAGTGACCCCGCGGTGTGGACCACTGTGATGATTTGACTGCCGGCGTTAGCGGGAAGGTAGGGGATGACGTCGTTGCGCAGGTTGGTGGGGAGTAGGTCGTCAACGACGGTGAGCGCGAACAGCGTCCCGAAGAACGCCGAGAGTGCGCCGGCGGTGTTTCGGACGAGGGCGCCCATCCCGAAGCCGAGCAGTCCGACCGCCGTAAGGTAAAGGCCGCCGCCGATGGTTGCGCGCAGCGCAGCAGGATCACTCAGTGAGATGCCAGCGTGCGCAGAACCCAGCAGTTGTTGGCCGATTCCGAATGCGGCGAAGCTCATGACCTCACCCGCGACGAATGTGGCAACCGCGAAGACGAGAAGTTTTGCGGCGAGCATCGCGCGGCGCTGTGGAACCGTGGCGAGGGTAGCGCGGATCATGCCGGTTCCGTATTCGGAGCTGATAGTGAGCACGCCCAGCGCCCCGATAGCGACTTGCGCAATGTAGAGGCCGTCGAGGCTTGCCAGCGTTGCGTCGAAACCGTCGAGGCTTTGGCGGCCATGTTTGATGTTGTAAGCGGTGCGAGCGCAGATGAGTGCGCCGAGAGCGATGCTCGCGAGCGCAGCGATGCCTGCAGTCCAGTAGGTAGATCGGACGGTCCGGAGTTTGGTCCATTCCGAGTGCAGTACGTTGCCGAAACCGATGGTCTGCGGTTGCGGCTGTTGGGCTTGGTTTCCTGCGGTGGCGGTGGTCATGGTCACGTCAGATTCCTGACTCGGTTGCCGGTGCCGTACTCGCGTCGGTTCCGGCATGAAAGTCGACGTAGCGATGGGTGAGTTCCATGTAGGCGTCCTCCAGCGACGCGCTATGGGGTGTGAGTTCGAGGACGGGAATGCCGTGGCGGGCGGCGAGGTCACCGATCGTGTCGTGGTCCATGCCGGTGACGTGCAGTCGCAGTTCTTCGACTACCGCGCTGCTGTCGTCGCCCGGGTGCGAGTTGACTGTCGCACCCGCGGCCGTTAGGAGGGTCCTGAGTCGGTGGGGGTCGCGGGAACGGACCAACACGTATTTGCGTGACCCACTCGCGATGATCTCGGATGTGCTCGCGTCGGCGAGGACCTTGCCTTGACCGATGACGATGAGGTGGTCCGCGGTGAGGGCCATCTCACTCATCAGATGGCTCGAGACGAACACGGCGCGTCCTTCGGATGCGAGGCTGCGCAGCAGCGTCCTGATCCATAGGATCCCGTCGGGATCCAAGCCGTTGACAGGTTCGTCGCAGATCAAGATTGCGGGGTCGCCGAGGAGTGCTGCGGCGAGGCCCAGGCGCTGGCTCATGCCCAGCGAGAACTTGCCTGCCCGCTTTCGTCCGACGTTTTCCAGCCCGACGAGATCGAGTACCTCGTTGACCCGCCGGGAGGGGATTCCGCTTGCTTGGGCAAGACAAAGGAGGTGATGGTAGGCGGTGCGCCCGCCATGCATCGCGCGGACCTCGAGTACCGCACCGATCTGGTGGAGTGGGCGCCGAAGTTGGTCGTAGGGCTTTCCGTTGACGGTGACCGATCCTCGAGTCGGGCGGTCGAGGCCCAGAATCATCCGCATGGTGGTGGACTTCCCGGCGCCGTTCGGCCCCAGGAACCCGGTCACGTACCCAGGGCGGACGGTGAAGTTCAATCCGTCTACTGCCAGGGTCGAACCGAATCGCTTCGTCAGATCCGTTGCTTCGATCATGCCCTGACGTTATGCGCGCACGGGCGGCGTCGCGTCGCCCGCAAGTATCCGGATCTCAGCGGCCGCTGCTACCTCAGAGTGACTCAAGGTCGACCTATTGAGCTGTCGTTCGCCTTGGCCCCTGGGGTGATGGTGCCGGATTCGTAGGCCAGTACGACTGCCTGCACGCGGTCACGAAGACCGAGTTTGAACAGCACCGCGCTGACGTGGGTCTTCACTGTCTGCTCCGCGAGGTGCAACTGCGTGGCGATCTCGGCGTTGGCGAGTCCGCTGGCAAGTAGGTCGAAGACCTGCCGCTCTCGCGGCGTCAGGTCGCTCAACCGTGGCGGAGTCTGCAACTGGGTGCGTGCCGCGAACTCGGTGATCAGGCGGCGAGTGACCGCCGGCGCGAGCAACGCATCACCGGCGCCGATGACGCGCACTGCATCGAGAATCCGTTCGGGTGTCGCGTCTTTGAGGAGAAATCCGCTTGCTCCGGCACGGAGTGCGTCATACACGTATTCATCGAGGTCGAACGTTGTCAGTATCAGCACCTGTGGGGGATTTTCCAAACCCTGCAGGACACGAGTGGCCTCAATGCCGCCCATACCCGGCATCCGCACATCCATCAAGACGACATCGGGTCTGACGATGCGCGCGACCCGTACCGCCTCGCGCCCGTCTGCGGCAACTGCGACGACGCTGAGGTCGGGCTGGGAGTCCAGCAGGGCTTGGAATCCGAGTCGCACGACCGCCTGGTCGTCCACGATCATCAACCGCAGTGCGCGCGCGTTAACCATGAGGATGTCCCGCTGGTGCGATCGGCAGCCGGGCCCGTACCCGAAAACCTGTCCCTTGTCTGCTGGCAGTCAAGTCGCCCCCGACGGCGGTGACCCGTTCGCACATGCCGATCAACCCGAACCCGTTGAGGCCTGCGGATTCGGTGGTGCCGGGACGTGTGTCCACTGCGTTTGTGATCATCACATCGAGATCGGATCCGTAGGTGAGTTGTACGTGAACCGCGGCACCTGGGGCGTGGCGAGCAGCGTTTGTCAGGCCCTCTTGCACGAGCCGGTAGCAACACAGCTGCACCGACTCAGAAGTCGAGACAGGCGATCCGTCGATCTGAAGATCGATGCTCATACCACTGGCTCTCGATCGGGCGACCAAAGCCGCTAGATCCGCCAATCCCGGTTGCGGCGCGTGTAAGACAGCACCATCCGTGCTCCGCAGAACACCGAGCACCGTTCGCATCTCCTCTAATGCTTCACGCGCCTGCGCAGCAATTTCGGAGAACGCGTCACGCGCCGCTGGGGAGAGCTCCTCAACTTGGTAGGGCGCCATCGCCGCGCGTACCGCTATCAGCGAGACTTGATGCGCAACCACGTCGTGCAGCTCACGCGCGAACGCCGCGCGTCCCCGCGTCAACGCTTCGCGCTCCTGCATGTCCCGCACTTCTGCAGCTACACCAGCTCGAACGAGATCTGCCTCACGCCGGGCACGGAAGGTATCGGCTGCGCCCCACGCCAGCACGGCGGCCAACGCTTCCGTAACCGGCGCGTCCCATGGCCTTCCGTTCAATGAGGCAGGCATAGACGCCCCGACCACCACCGCTATCTCAGATATCCCGAGCAGTACGAGCGATCGTGGTCGCGACAACATCAGAGGGCAGGCCGCGAGAGCGACGAGCCAAGCGATCACACTGACTGGCGGCCACGGCAACCTGGACCACACCACGAACGCGCCATTGGCCGCCACGGCGAGCCCAAGGGTTGCGAACGGCGCCCAGCGCACAAACAAAAGCGGCGCGATCGACAACCCCGCGAGTGCCAGCGCCGTCTGTGGCGATGCGTCGCGATGCACCCGAGCGAAAACCAAAGCGTCGACCGTTGAAAAGACAACTAACGCCGCAGCAACACTTCGCCACAGCCGCGCAGTGGCGAATCTGGACAGCAGCCAGTCGACAGCCGCATCGCGCTTCCATCGCTTGCGGTCCGCCAAGCCCGTGGGTGCGAGATCGATGACCCCTCCTTGCACTGACCCAGCCAGCATGCCCTCATCGGTCCGTGTCTGCATCACCCGCAAGAGGCGGCCGACCCCCTACGTGAGTACCCGTACGTCTAGGTCGCCGTTCTCTGGCTCCTTCACGGAGTCTTCATGTGAGGCAAGCAAGATCCATCGTGGCGCCCATTTGCGCGCTCCAGGTACCCGGCAACTCAAGCGATGGTTACCCGCCGAGCTGAGCCGCCATCATCGCCGCAATCACGACCTCTAGCCATTGCGGCCGCCCGGCGAAACGGGCACGTTACACACCCACCGTCGCGCTCCCCGTTGGCGCACCAGAGAGCGCTAGGAGTGGACGGGCACCGCGCCGGAACACCAGCAACTGGATCGCGGCAGCCGCGGCACCGACGACGAGCGCAACGATGTGTTCCCTGCCGGCCAGGTCGGGATGCAGCGCGAAACCGGCCAACACAGCAACCGCGAGCAGGCCTCCAAGCCGAGGGCAGCCGACGATGGTAGCCACGTACACCCCCAGACCGCACGTCGCCGCCGAAGGGCCCGTGTCCAACGCGTACCGCCAGGAGGCGGGAAGTCCACCAAGAACCGCGGGGGCGTACCAGACGAAGTAGCGGCCCGCGAGCGTACCGATCGTGTGCGCAAGTCCTGCCACCGTCAGTGTCCGACGATTGCCGACAGCGGCCTCGGCGAGCCCGAATGCAAGCAGCACCTGCACCACGGACCCCCACACCGGCAGCAGCGCCGCCGGCGCGAGCAATGAGCCGGGCAACCGCAGCAACGAGACCCCGAACGGTGCGCCCACACGTTCACTGCAACACATCGCTACGACCGACCTGCCCGCCGCGTGGTCCGCCCACCACATGAGGACAATCGCTGACGCGACCACAGCAGTGAGCAGGTAGCCGCGGATACCGCGCTCTGCCCAACGGCGGCAGAGGGTGTCGCGAATCCGACTCACTTCGGATCCGAGCCCGTATCCAAGAGAACGCACAATCACCCCGCTAACCTCAGCATGGCTGTCGCAACATTCTGACGGACGTCCCGACCCGCGACCTCGTGGATGACCCCGAGATTTCCCCTGAGCATGGCGCTAGTGGACCCTGGGTATCCGACGGGTACCAGGCGGGCACAAACCCGGCGTGTGTGGCCGGCGGCTCCATGACCTCGACGTGCCTGGAGGATCCCGGGTGAAGCTCAACCTTCTGCCTTGGCGGAGGGCACCCCTGTTGCTCCTGACGGAGCGGCCGCAGGTCGGGCTCGTCATGGCTGGCGCAGCGCTCATGATCGGGCTTGCGTCGGCTAGTGCACCGCTCTTCTTGTCGTCCGCCGAGAATGCGAGCCTCGCACAGCAACTCAACAACGGCTGCGAAACCGGAAGCCTGACCGTTACGTCAACGGACAACTACGCAGGCTTCGCTTCCGGGCCGGATCAGTTCGCGGACGACATGTTCGGCATCAATGGAGCCACTCGAGCCGCGAGCGTGCCACCCCTTCCGCACCTGTCTACGCCAACGCGGATGCTCTTTGCTCCGCATGTGATGGTGAGTGCCGCTGGGTCCAGAGCAGGAACCTGGATCACTCTTGCCTCGAAACATGGTGACGTCGCGCATGTCGATGTTCTGTCCCGCGCGCAAGGAGTCGACGGCATTTGGCTGGCCGATACAACAGCAAACGCCTTACATGTCGCAGCTGGCGGCACGATCGCCCTGCAGGCAGACAGTGGTTCCGCACCGATGAGAATCCGAGTTGCGGGCACGTTTCGCGACTTGCAAACGGAGCCTGCTCAGCCGTTCTGGTGTGATGCGGAGTCGTACATCGTGCCGCCTCCGTCCGCGAATCCTCCCCCGGTTTTTTCGTTCGGATTCCTGAGCCAGGATGAGATGCGCAGTGCAGCGCAACTGTTGCCGCTCAACTTGGCGGACAGCGATGTGTGGACGCTTCGTCCTGGTGGGCTGACATTGCCCCAAGCTCGCACCCTGGCAAAGGCGCTCGACAAGGTGGTACTTGCTCTGCCGGGTGAGTTGAGCGCGCAGCGCACCACTGTGGAAAATAAGTACGTCAGCGCGCATCCCACATTCCAGCTAAACGATCGCCTCGACATCCAAGCGGCTGAGCGCGCAGAGACCGAGGTGGACCTTCCGGTTGACCGGGTGTCCGCCGTGGGACGCGCCTTGCCGAGCACGATTACGCCGATCGCCATCGCTGGGGTGCTCGTGTCACTCGGACTTGTATTCGTCGCTGGCGGCTTTTGGGTCGACCGGCGCCGACGCGAGGTCGATGTCCTGATTGCTCGTGGGACCGCGCCGTTCGCGATTGGCATCAAGGCAGCCCTTGAGGCGTGCATACCGTTCTTGGTCGGCGGTCTTGCTGGGGTCGCTCTTGCCTACGCTCTCGTGCGCGCTGTCGGTCCGAGTTCGCTTCTGGCCGGCCGTTCACTCGCTGACGTTGGACTCGTGGCGTTGGTCAGCGTGATAGTCGGCCTCATCTTCTTGGTAGCCGCAGCGACTCGCGGGTGCCAACGTCGGGAATCCCCACCCGCGCTTCGTGCCGGAAGCAAGAAACGAGTCTGGGCACTCGTCGCGTCCGCGGTGGTTGTCGCGATGGCCGCCATCATTGTTGCGGCTCGGTTAAGTCACCGAACTCACCTGTCCGGCAGTGGCCCGCAGGTTGCTCACGTTGACCCAGTCGTGATCGTGTTGCCGATGTTGGCGTTCATCCTCGGCGCTGCAGCGGCTCAGCAGATTCTTGTTCGGTTGATACGCAGGTCTGCTGGACGAGGCGCACGGCTGAGCGTCCCGAACTGGCTTGCGTGGCGGCGGATTGGGGGAAATGCGAAGGCATCCGCCACCCTCATCGCCGTACTCGTGCCTGCCCTCGCCATCAGTGTCTTTAGCGCGTTCGTCAACTCGTCTGTGCAAAGGACCCTGCATGACTCCTCTCGAATGATTGCGGGAGCGGACGACGTGGTGAACCTGCAGGGTCCGGTTGCCGTGCCAGCGTCGCTAAGCAAGCGGGCGACGTTGGTGCTTCGCATCGATCACCCCACATTCGGAAACGAATTGGTCAGCGTCGTCGGCGTCGACCCGACCACGTTCCAAACGGGTGCATTCTGGGATGGCGGTATCGTCGGCCAGAGTTTCCCCGCACTCATCCATCGGCTGCACGATCAGGGCCCGGGGAAGCCGTTACTCGGCGTGTTGTCAGGCGGTGGCGTCGCCTCGGGCAGTCGGCTGACGGCGGTGGCGGCCGGGAACCCAGTGACGACCAACGTGACGATCGTCGGCGGTGCCCCACATTTTCCCGGCGAGCAGGGCGGCTATGAAATTCTCTACGTCGATCTCGCCGCACTCGAGCGGGTTGACCCGGTTGGCACATACCAGTTCTGGATCAGCGGGAGCCCAGGTACGGCGGCTGATGCATTGGCCAGCGCACACATCACCACTACGTGGAACTTCACCGCGGATAGTGTGATTGACGCTTCATATCTGCAACCCGTGAGCTACACGTTCTCGTATCTCAATGCTGTCATCGTGGTTATTGGCGCGGTAGCGCTGGGCGGCGTTCTCCTCTATCTGGATGCCAGATCACGCCCTCGGCGCCTGTCGTATGTGCTGGCCAGGCGCATGGGTCTGACCCGCAGGACGCATTTCCTATCGATACTCATCGAACTCTCGGCGTTGGTAGCGGCTGGTGCGGTCGTCGCCCTGGGATTTTGCGCGATCGCCGTGGCGTTGCTGCGCTCACGGTTCACGGTTCAGGCGAGCCTCCCGCCGTCCGCCGTATTGAGTTGGCCGTTTGCACTCATCGTCGCAGACCTGGCCGCGCTCGCGGTGTTGGTGGCTGTGTCAGCGATAGCAGTCCAGCTAGGAAGCGATCGCGTACGTGCGGTAGAGGTGCTTCGTGAAGCCAACTGAACTGAGGTGCCGACGGTGAGCGCGTCGCCCGCAGGAGGCGTGTGGGTCGAAAGCATATCTCGCGCATATGTCGTCGGCGACGAGCGCGTTCCTGCAGTCGCTGACGTCACTGTGCACTTCGCGAGCGGTGCTCTGACGGTGATCAGCGGGCCGTCGGGGTCAGGCAAGTCCACCTTGCTTCGCATGCTCGGCATCTTGGACCGACCTGATAGCGGCGGCATGTGGCTGCACGGCCAATCCATCGCCGCGTTGAGCACACGCAAGCGTCGAGCGATCAGACGATCGCGGGTCGGCTACGTATTTCAACAGCCAGCCTTCAATCTGCTCAGCTACGCACGCGCCGACGAGCATGTCCGGCTCGGCGCACAACTGCGGGGACGCGCGCCTAGCGACGCGGATGATGCGCTGCTCGATCTCATCGGCTTGGCGTCGCGCCGAACGTACCGACCCGCGCAGTTGTCGGGCGGGGAGCAGCAGCGCCTCGCGCTCGCGTTCGCAGCGGCCGGAAACCCCACGGTTCTGGTGGCCGACGAACCAACGGCCTCGCTTGACAGCGTCGCCGGCGCGTCGGTGATTGACGCTTTGCATCTGTTGGCCGAGAAGGGCCTGACGGTGATCGCCAGTTCGCACGATCCGGCACTCGTAGAGACTGCGCACGCTGTCGTTCGACTTCATGATGGACGGCGGGTCGAAGGGTGAGCGATTTGCTGCGAATGGTTGGTGGCGTGCGTAGCTACCCGCATGGCGACGAGACTGTGCGCGCACTGCGCAACGTGGACTTCGCCGTGGAGTCTGGTGAATGCGTCGCAGTCGTCGGGCCTTCGGGTTCCGGAAAATCGACGCTGCTACTCGTACTTGCGGGCTGGGAGGTATTGGACGAGGGCGTCGTGAACTTCGACAGCGCCGGCCAGGTCCGGCCGCCGGCGTCGCTGTCGTGGGACGAGCTGACTGTCGTGCCGCAGTTACTCGGCCTCGTTCCTGAGCTGACCGTCATGGAGAACATCATGCTTCCCGTCAGGCTGTCGCCTCGACTTGACGGAGCTCCTCGAGTCACCGAGTGGATGCAGACTCTCGACGTCTACAAACTCCGGGATAGGAGCGTGGAGTACTGCTCGCTTGGCGAGCAGCAGCGAGTTGCCGTTTGCCGCGCGGTAGCGCACTCGCCGGCCATCGTGTTGGCAGACGAGCCGACAGCGCATCAGGACGCTGATCACGCGCTGGCTGTCACCAGTGCTTTGCAATCACTGGCATCACAGGGATGTGCGGTCGTTGTCGGAACACACGACGTCAGCGTCATCCGCAATGTGGACCGAATCGTCCGCATGACCGACGGTGCCCTCGCGTAAATCGTCGCCCGCCGGTCCCATACCCGCGAGCTCGCATAGTATGGTTTAGACATTATCCGATACCAAATGTGGCGGCGGTAGGCCGGACCAAGGCGGTTGTCAACCAGGCGCTTGGGCACCTTGAACAATCCGGCGTTCTGTTGAGGCTGTCCCAGGGCGAGCGTAACCGCACGTGGGAAGCCACCGGACTCCTCGACCTGCTGACCGGCCTAGAAAGCGGCGAGCCGTTCCTCGCCAACGTGCACAAGTAAGCAACAGCTCCCTGCTGTCGATTTTGGCTCCGCTGGTTCGTCGTGAAGTTGTCTGCAGCCTCGTCCACGCGACCTCATCGACTTAGGAGCATCGTCATGGCCCATCCCGTGATTCACGCCGAGATCCGTTCCGCTGACCCCGACGCCACACGCGCCTTCTTCGGCGAGTTGTTCGGTTGGAAGGTCGCCTCCGAGGGCGCGTTCCCTGGTTACACGTTCATCGACACCGGAGCTGAAGGCGGCACCTACGTGGCGATCAGCCCGCGCCAAAGTGCCGAGGATGAAGTGCTCTTCTTCGTGGCCGTCGAAGATGTCGACGCCACGCTCGCTAAGGCCGAAAAGCTCGGCGGCAAGATCATTCAGCCCGCCCAGCACGTGCCCGGCACCAGCTTCGGTGTGTTCGCCGACGCGCAGGGACACCGGGTCGGCGTCGCGGCCAACGGCTAACGGCAATACCGCCGTCCGGCGGCGGTCAGTGTTGCAGGGCGTTGCTGACCGCCGTCCGCACCGAGTCGCTGACCGCCGAGGTGCCGCCAAAGATATGAGCGGAGGTCGCGGAGCTGGCGACCGACATCAGGTACTGAAGCGTCGGGCTAGGGAGACTGCCGCCGCTGGTGAGGACAAGCGGCGCCCCGACGTGAGCGAGCAACGCTCCTGCGGCGAGCGCGTCGGGAAAGTTCGTGCCGGTGGCGATACCGAGCGTCGTGGGCGCCGTGAAGAACGTGGTCGCGACGGCGACCGCCGTGGCATACCGATCCGCACCGGCGATGGCGTGGGCGGTCGGCGCCGCAGTAGCGGCCGGACCGCCGATCGCATACGTCGTCTTCGCGTGAGCTGCTAGGTAGGTAGCCGTTTCACTTGGCATGACGGGTCCGCCCGTTAGCAACACCGCACCACCGATATGAGCTGCGGCCGGCCCGGCCGCCAACGCATCGGGATAGTTGGTCGCGGTCGCGAGCAACACAGTGGTCGGATCGCCGAGGGCATCAGCGACAGCGACGGCGGTGGCGTAGCGGCTCGACCCGGCGAGGCGAGTCGTCTGGTAACCCATCGCCTTCAGCTGTGCCTCGACGGCTACAGGGATTGCAGACGTCCCACCCAAGAGGTAGACCTGCCCGCCGCTGGCAAGCACGCGCGTCAGTTCTGCCTTTGTGGCTGCGGGCAACGATGCGCCTGTCGTGAGGAGCAGTGGCGCGTTCTTCTGCGCGGCAAGTGGTCCACCGACCAGTGCATCGGCGTAGTCGTCGGCACGAGCCAGTACGACGGCACCAGCACCACCCGACGGGAACTGGGCCTGCGATGCGGCAACGGCAGTTGCGAAACGGTCGGTACCGGAGAGCCTGTCGACGTCCACGGTCGCACTACCCGCATTGCCGCCAGCGGCGGGACTGCCGCCACCGCCACCACCGCCGGAACTGCCACCGCCACCGGAGCTGCCATCGCCACCGGTCGTGGCAGCTGTCACAACGATCGTGCCGGTGATCGCGGTCGAGCCACCGTCGGCGTCCAACATGGCACCGTCAGCATTCGCACCGGTCAATGTCCACGTGTACGACCCCGCCGCGACGAGAGTGCCGCCAGTGTTCTTGCCATCCCAGCTGACGAGGCCTTCGCCAAACGGTGTCTGACTTGAGTCACATGACAGAACGCGCACCGTCGTGGAACCCGACTTGATCGTCACCGTGCAGGCCGTGAGATTGGTGGAGGCAACGAAGTCGCCGTTCCAGGTCTGCGTGCCGTCGCCGACCAGGCTCGAAGGCGCAATGCCGTTGCCGAGATACCGTGGCCGCTCGGCGATGTGGGTCAGTGCCTGAACGTGGGCGAGGAAGTCGGTGCCAAGCCAGCCCACCGTCGAGCCCGAAATCGAGAATTGCCGATCGGAAGGATCCGTCAGCTGCGCGATGTCGGTGACCGTCGGGGTGAACAGCGGGTTGACGTACAGATCCCATTTGCTGGTCGCCGGGTTGTAGGTGTTGTACGCGAGGTACTCCGGAGAGAGCGCGATCTGCAGGGGCCCAGCAGACGGGATGGTCTGTACCGGGCCCATGGTGGCGACGTTTCGGTAGCTCAGGAACTGCCCAAAGCACTCGGTGGTACCGGCGACGGGCGAGCACAATGAGATGTTCCACGCGACGATGTCACCCGCGACGGCCACGCTGCCGGTCACGGTCTGCCCGGCCGTAACGAGCGCAGGCGACAGTTGCGTCGCCACGGCGGTGTCGAGGTTCTTCACCCATACCGAACCGTCGGACGCGAGCCACGCAAGCCTGTTGCCCGACAGGTGGTAGGGCTGCTGGCCGCTAAAGGTCGCCCAGTTCGGGCCGACCGGGGCGGCGAGGTTGGTTGACGTCCCTGCAACCAGGTCGTACAGAGTCGCCGAGCCGTCCCAGTGGTTTTGCAGCAGCCGGGTACCCGAGATCGTTACGCCATCTGTGCCCTCCGGATTTGGGATCTGTTGCGCCCCAGTGCGCCCGCTGACCCAGAGCGTTTCGCCGGTTGACGTGCTGACCATGTAGGCAGTTCGGGAGCCCGACGACGAGATCGCTGTCTCGCTCGATTGGTCGGACGCCGAGGAGATGATGCTTGCAGTGCCCGGTGTGATGGTCGACCCGCTCGTCGACAATGGCCGACTCCACGTGCCGGCCGAAACTCCGTTGTCGAGCCACGCCGCGCGGCCGGGTGAGAGTGCGAGCGCGGTCGCGTGCAGGGTCTGCGCACCGGCGACGATCAGTTGTGTCGCGGGCCCAGCGGCCGAGGTCATGGTGTACAGCCCCGCAGTGGCCGGCGTGCCGTTCTGATTCACGAAGAAGGAGTTGCCGGCGGCCAGGGCAATCTCAGCCACCGAGGTCGAATCGGTGGTCAGCGCGCCACCGGCGGCGGGCATCGTCTCGAAGTATTCGGAGAAGTCCGGGTTCTGGATCGTGACGCCGGTCAGTGTTGGAGTTATAGCGATTCCAGACGCGTAGGGGAGAGTCGTGCGAACTTCATTCGCGCCGTCGAGCCCGATGCGGACCACGGTGGAGTCGGCTGGCATGAAGGTCGAGTCGTCTGCGCCGATGGTCGGATTCTCTATCCAAGCCGCCGCGTTGCTTCCGAGCACGGGCAGGCTCGATATCGGCGCTGACGACGCCAACTGAGTGAGCTGTGTGGGCGCGGCGTAGCTGACGTAGTAGAGCGACGCGGGCGGAATTGCTTCCGTTTCATACGTCTCGATCAGCACACCGCCTGTCGAGGCGTAGACGTAGAGCCATGACGGGCTGCCGGGCACCGTGGCCATGTCCGTCGTAGTGTGCGTGCTGACATTGACGTCATAAATGTGAGTAGCTGTCGAGCCGTTCGGCACGGCCGAATACAGGTACCCGTCAACGCTGGTCGCCTGGTACATACCGCCCGCAGGCACCGTGGCGGTGCCACTGGCAGAGCCGGTGATCGTCGTGTACGTGAACGTCGCGACGCCGTCGAAGCTCCCGATCATCGAGCCGACGAGCGCGGATGATCTGCCGGACGGGACGATACCTGCCGGTAGCGGCGTAATGGAACCACCGGTCGGCTGCATGAAGGAGTGCTCCATGCCGCCTCCGCCGAGGTCGGTCACGGAGTAGATCATGCCCGCGGCGCTTGCTGCATAGAGATGGACGTCGTTCGGCTGCCCCGAAACACCGGAGTCCAAGTTGACCGGACCAGGAGTCGCACCCGCCGGACCAGCTAACCCGAGGCCGGCAACGGCAAAGCTTGCGGTGCCGAAGAAAATCGCGGTCAAGGCGCGCGCCGGTCGGCCGTGCAGCATGAACTTCCCCCGTATGTAACCCGAGCCAACTCAGCAGTCAGAACGACTTTAGCTGCCGGTATTCGACGCGAGCAGGGCTTTCGGCGAACCGTTCGGCTGACCGACATCGGCGATTGGCCCAGCGTGTGTACCGTCATGACTACTCGCGAGGTAGTGGGTGCGACATGACGGCGAAGCACGTGACCTCGCGCATCATGCTGAGCAACACCTGCTTACCTACGTCGGCCGGCTCACCGCCGCGAATATCCACACCAGTCCCACCGGCTCCCACCCTTAGCCTGACCCGGCAACTGTGCGGGGTCAGCTCTCGAGATCGGCGAGCGACGCGTCGACGGCTGCCTGCACGTGCAACAGAGTGGTCGGGAAGACCGGCACGCTGCTGTCTTTCTTGGTCACAAGCAACTCGATCTCGGTGCAACCGAGCACGATGCCCTGTGCACCTGCCTGCACCAAGCGCTCGATGACGTTGCGATAAAGCTGGCGCGATTCGTCGAGCACGACGCCGAGGCAGAGCTCGTCGTAAATGATGCGGTGCACATCTGCGCGGTCGGCGGCGTCAGGGACCAGAACTGTCAGCCCGTGTGCCGCAAGCCGATCGACGTAGAAGTCCTGCACCATCGTGAAGGCGGTGCCAAGCAAGCCGACCGTACGCAGCCCGGCCTCCGTCACTGCCTTCGCGGCGACGTCCCCGATGTGAAGAAGCGGTATGCGGACGGCGTCTTGCACCTGATCCGCGACCTTGTGCATCGTGTTGGTGCACAGGAGGAGCAAGTCGGCTCCGCCTGCCTCGAGTCCGCGGGCCGTCTCGGCAAGCACCTTGCCGGCGGCCTCCCACTCACCCGCAACCTGCATCGCTTCGATGTCGGCGAAATCGACCGACGCGAGAAGGCAGCGAGCCGAGTGGAGACCTCCGAGACGCTCACGCACCAGTTCGTTGGCCAGCCGGTAGTACTCCGCACTGGACTCCCAGCTCATGCCGCCGAGCATCCCGATCATCCGTGGAGCAGCCATGACTCATCTTCACACGGCGATTTCATGCATCGACGAGGTGGGGAGCGGGCGCTTCGGCGTCGCTGAGGCCGATGCGGTTGTGCAACCGCCGAAGCACCTTCGGTGCGTACCAACTGTTCTCACCGAATGCTCGCATGAAGGCCGGCACCAGCACGCCGCGGACGAGCGTTGCGTCGATGAGAATCGCCAGACCGGTGCCGAGGCCGAAGAACTGGATGAAGCTCACCTTGCTGGTGGCGAAGGCGAAGAAGCTGACGGCGAGCAAGGCTGCGGCAGTCGACACGATTCGGCCGGTGCGCGCAAGACCGCGGGTCACGGCGTCAGCGTTGGATGCACCGCCGTCGTGCAGTTCCTTGATGCGGCTCATCAGGAAGACCTCGTAGTCCATCGACAAGCCGAACGCGATGCAAAACAGCAGCACCGGCATCGAGGTGTTGGTAGGCGTCGGAGTGAAACCGAGCAGCTTCGCAAAGTGGCCGTCCTGGAAGATCCACACCATCGCGCCGAGAGTGGCTCCCAGCGTGAGCACGTTGCCGAGCAGCGCCCGCACCGGCTGCACGATGCTGCCAGTGAACAAGAAGAGCAGGATGAACGTGGTCACGACGATGATGCCGCCCGCAACCAGCAACCGCGAACTGATCGCCTCCTTGCCGTCGATCAGTGCGGCCGTATCGCCACCGACGAGCACGTGCGTACCGGTAGGTGCGGCAATGCCACGGACCTGCTTGACCATCGTCGCTGCTGCACCCGAGGTGCTGTACAAGCCGGTGGTGATCGTGAGCCGCTGCGTGCCAGACACCGTGCCGGAGTTGACGACGTGCTGCACTCCTGGCACCGCGCTCAGTGCGCTCTCGTACGTCGCCAAGGCGGTTGGTGACAAGGCGGGGGAGACCACGACGTCGGTGACGCTGGGCGCGGTGGCGAAATCGTTGCGTAACGCGTCGCCGACCTGGTGGCTGGCCGCACTCGTCGGAAGCGCCCGGTCGTCGGGTGCTGCGAAGGTCACCTTCAACAGGGGCGTTGCCATGAAGAGCAGCACTGCGACAACGGGCACTGCGGCAACGATCGGGCGACGCATGAC
>Ga0208220_1000324_pt1 | contig 20012 bp, 17 predicted proteins | sample NGESurdeep092012_9_FD_184484 | JGI IMG/M metagenome (GOLD analysis project Ga0208220, IMG submission 184484) | Arctic peat soil microbial communities from Barrow, Alaska - NGEE Surface sample F53-1 deep-092012 (SPAdes) | ecosystem: Environmental > Terrestrial > Soil > Wetlands > Peat ...
GCTACACTGCCACGGATGTGAGAGCCGGGGGTACCGGCATCCGTTCTCAAGGTGGCCGCAGCGGTCGCTGAAGGTGTCCCTTAGTAGAAGAACAGGTTGGTTGGGAGTACGAATGCGCGTTCTGGTTCTTGGCGGCGACGGGTTCTGTGGCTGGCCGACCTCGCTGTACCTTTCGGATCGAGGCCACGAGATCACCATCGTGGACAACCTCAGTCGCAGGAAGATCGACATCGAGCTCGAGGTGGACTCGCTGACGCCGATCCGGCCGGTCGGCGAGCGGATCCGGGCCTGGCGGAAAGTCTCAGGCCAGGACATCGGCTTCGTGGATGTCGACCTCGCGACCGAGTACGACCGGCTGGTCTCGGTGCTGGAGGAGCTGCGGCCCGACGCCATCGTGCACTTCGCCGAGCAGCGCGCGGCCCCGTACTCGATGCGCACCGAGAAGACCAAGCGCTACACGGTCGACAACAACGTGCGGGCGACCCACAACCTGCTGACCGCCCTGGCCACCACCGGGATCGACGCCTCCCTGGTCCACCTGGGCACCATGGGCGTCTACGGCTACGGCTGGTCGGGCAGCGCGCCTATCCCGGAGGGCTACCTCACCGTCAAGGTGCCGACGCCGGACGGCGAGCTGGAGCGGGAGATCCTGCACCCGGCCAACCCCGGCTCGGTCTACCACCTCACCAAGACGCTCGACCAGCTGATGTTCTCGTTCTACGCGAAGAACGACATGCTGCGGATCACCGACCTGCACCAGGGCATCGTCTGGGGCACGCAGACCGAGCAGACGATCCGGGACGAGCGGCTCATCAACCGGTTCGACTACGACGGTGACTACGGCACCGTGCTCAACCGCTTTCTCATGCAGGCGGCTATCGGCCACCCGCTGACCGTGCACGGCACCGGCGGCCAGACACGCGCGTTCATCCATATCCGCGACACCGTCCGATGTATCGAGATCGCGATCAACAACCCGCCGGAGCCCGGCGACAAGGTGCTGGTCCGCAACCAGATCACCGAGACGCACCGCGTCCTGGACCTGGCCAAGATGATCGGCGACATGACCGGCACGGAGATCGCCTACCTGCCGAACCCGCGGCGCGAGGCCGAGGAGAACGAACTGCGCGTCCGCAACGACCAGTTCCTGGCCCTGGGCCTGCAGCCGACGACGCTGTCCGAGGGCCTTCTGGAGGAGTGCACGCAGATCGCCTCGCGCTACCGGGACCGCGCCGACATGGCCAAGATCGTGTCCCGGTCGGTCTGGCGCGCCGGCATGGAGACCGCCGACGACCTGCTGACGGAACTGCCCAGCCAGGACTGACGCGCTGCCGGGCGGCCCGGTCCCCGGCTCCGGCCGGCGGCCGGGCCGACTCGCGTGCGGCCCCCGGGGGACCCCGGCCCGCCCCCGGACGACGGGTACGGAAAACCCGCTCGCGGCTGCTACCGTGCGTGTGTGACCACATCGCGGCCAGCTATCCCGCCCGCGGCGCGCGGGACGCGCGTTCGCGGCACCCGGCAGGCCGAGGCGCTGTCCGCGGCGCTGGACGGCCTGCCCGGTTTCTGCAGCGCGCAGCAGATCCATGCTGAGCTGCGCAATCGCGGCGAGCACGTGGGCCTGACCACCGTCTACCGGCATCTGCAGGTGCTGAGCGAGGACGGCCAGGTAGACGCGATCAGGGACGCGAGCGGCGAGACGCTCTACCGGAGGTGCCGCAGCGACGCGCATCACCATCACCTGACCTGCCGGACCTGCGGCCGCAGCGTCGAGGTCGAGGGCCGGGCCGTCGAACGGTGGGCGGAGCAGGTGGCCGCCGAGGCCGGCTTTACCGATGTCGGGCACACGGTCGAGCTGTTCGGCCTGTGCCCGGACTGCGGCTAGGACCGCCGGGCCGCGACCGCCGACGAGCCGACCTGGGCGGCGAGCCAGTCGGCCAGCGGCTGCGTCGCGGTGAGGAACCCGGCCACGCGCTGCTTGGCACCCGCGGTGCCCAGCCACGCCTCCACCGGCCATTCCTGCCAGGCGATCAGGCCCTTGCAGCGCAGCAGCTCGATCCGCTCGTGATCGGGCGGATAGCCGCGCGGCGCGGTCTTGAGCGTCTCGTGCCCGCGCACGTCGATGCCGTGCCCGCGCACGGAGCTGATCACGCGCTCGAGCTGTTCGCCGGCCAGGTCGCTGGCCACCGCCCGCCGGTAGCGCTCCAGCTGGTCGGGGGCCATCGCGTACATGCCGTTGCCGGCGGCGAGGCCCTGGGCTGAGAGGTGCACGTAGCCGTCCCCCACGGTCGCGGCTATCGCCGTCTTGTACGGCGACTTGTCCTTGCTGAACCTGACGTCACGGTACGGGCGGAAGATCTTCGTCGGGCCGAAGCCCGCCCCGAGCTCGTCCAGGAGCTCGGTCATCGGGCCGCGCACCTTAGTCTCGTAGATCTCCAGGTGCGCCATCCAGTAGGTCCTGGTGTTGTCGGCCTCCAGTCCCTCGTAGAACTCCAGCGCTTCCTCAGGCCACCCGTCAAACACCATCGCGATCCCTTTGTCCGCCGCTGCCCGCCCGGCTCTGCTGCCCGCCCGGCTCTGCGCCGGCGCACCCTAGCCTGCCACGGGCCCCCGACACTCGGCCGCTTAGCGAGCGGGCCCCGGCCGGGCGGGGCAGGCCGGCCAGGTCAGGCCCGCGGGATCGATCACGTGCAGCGGCAGCACGGGATGCACCTCCTTCTGGCCTGGCGCGTCGGTGACCAGCACGACGGAGCCGGAACCCGTCGCATAGCCGTAGCTCGGCGTGACCTTGGTGAACGCGCCGGTACGGGTGCTGGCCAGGTAGGTGGCCCGGCTGGTGGTCCAGGCCAGCGCGCCCGGCGCCATCGCGAGGTCGGAGAAGTCCACCCCGGCGGGCAGCTGGAGCGCCAGCCGGGCCGGCTGGTCCTGCCGCGGCGAGTAGTACAGCTGGGTCAGGCTGGGGCTCAGGTAGGCGGTACGGATCCCGTCGCTCACGACGAACTCGGTCCCGTGCACCTGCCTGAGCGCGGACGGCAGCGGTACCAGGCGCCCGGAGGTCAGGCTGTAGGCCCGCAGCGTCGTCTGCGTGCCCGGCGCGTCCGACTCGGGCCAGACCACCAGGCTGCCGTCGAAGAACGGCGGCTGCGTGTGGCCACCGCGGATCGTGGTGACCTTCCCGGTCTGCAGGTCCGCCAGCCGGATCTCGACCAGCCCACCAGCCCCGTACCCCTGCGCCCAGGCGGCGTAGTGCCCGCTGACCGCCGGCGCATGCCAGGGGCTGGGCCACGCGGTCCCGCCCGGACCCGCGATGGAACGCCCGATCCGCTGCAGGTGACCGGTCATCGAGTCCCACGCGTACATGGTGAAGCGATCAAGGCTGCTGAGCGAGTACGTCTGCGCCCAGGCCAGCCACCGGCCGCCGGCCGATCCATCCGCCTGATCCGTAGCCGGATCGGCGAAGGCCCTGATCTGGCGCAGCCCGCCGGTGGCCAGGTCCAGCATGGCCACCCCCGAGAAACCGGGTCTCCAGGCCGACACGTACACCTCCCGGGCGCCGGTAGAGACGCCGAGGGGCTGAATCTCGGCGCTGCGTGATCCCGGCACCGTGCGGGCCAGCTCAGTGCGCAGCGAACGGGCGGGTGCCGCCTGGCAGAACGTGAGCGCCGGCTGAGCCGGGGCGGCCGCGCCGCCCTTTCGGGCCGCCGCCGGCGGCCGGCCCGATCCGCGGTCGGCCAGCGCGACCCCGGCGACCGCGGCGACCGCCAGTCCCGCGACCCCCGCCACGCAGGCCGTCCGCCACCAGCGCCGGTGGCCGGATCCGCCAGCCCGGCTTGCCCAGCCGCCTGCGCCGGGGTCGCGAGAGCCACGGGCCGGGCTCGGCTTACCGTGCCGGCCGCTACCAGTCGTAGCCACGGGCACCAAGAATGTCGACGATCGCGCTGGAGGCCATCGACGAGTACGCGGGGACGGCCGCGCTCCAGCCGATGCTGCTGGCCCCGTGCACCGAGTCCTCGTAATCAGTTACGGCGCCGAGATTCTTATAACCACGGATATCGAACCAGTGAAATATCGTCTGGTTCACCGGATGTCCAGCCAGGTGCGGGCCGCCTGCTACCTCATAGGCATTCCCGGCGAGCGGTACCCCGCCGTTGTGATTAACGTCGGTAACGAGGTCTGTCTCAAAGGTGCGGACCTGCCCCGAAGTCGGCGACCATGGCAATGCCACAGCGACATAATTGTTCTTCTTCTGGTTCCTGTTCAGCACGTCCGGAACGGGGTACCCGGAGTTATCTGACCAGTTTGTGCCGCTCGGGTTCGTCTTGAGCTCCCGCGCGGCGGCCGTCTGGAAGACCCGCTTGCCCAGCTGGGCCAGCATCTCCGAGACCGTCGCCGGCCCGCAGTAGTAGCCGCGGACCTGCGCCCGCTGAGTGGGCCGCAGATTCTTCGCGGCCGGCAGGCCGGTGCGGCAGGCCCGGCTCGTGCACTTAACCTCCGCGCTGATGTTCTGCCGCAGCATGCGAAGGAATTTCCGGGCTCTGACCTGCCGCTCGTCATTGGCCGAGAGCATCCGGGGCGACATGGCGGGCGCCGCCAGGCCTCGCTTGGTGAGCCGGGCCGACCCCGTGTCACGCACCAGCGGGGCCGGGCGGGCCGAGGCGGGCCGGACGTCGCGGCCCGCGGCCGGCGCGGTCGTGATCTCGGCCGAGGCGACGGGGGTCGCGGCGGCCGCCCACCACAGCGCGGCACTCATCCCGCCAGCGACGGTCATTCGGGCGACCCATGAAGCAGACCCCATAATTCCTCCGTTCTCATCGCAGGTGCCGACGCGGCAAGCACCATGCGGACGACAGATCCCGGGCCCCCGATTCTCCTTAGGACTGCTATATCCAGTTAAGTTCCAGACAGCCCAGCGGAGTTATCAATCAGGCTAAGCGAACAACTGTCCAGACGTCCCGGCAATTGAGATAGTCCGGCTGGAAGGCCACGCGCCGGTCGGCCCGCGGCTCATCAGAGACCTTTCTGCGGAGCCCCGGGGGGAAAGTGACCGCTGGCATTGGCCGGACTTATCAGGGAAGATCATGAAGCGTTGAGGAACGCGACGGTGCCGCTGGCACTGGCCGGCGGCCGGGCCGCCGGCTCGCCGCGGCGCCGTCCTGACCGCTGGAGGACACGTGCTGCGCTTTCCGCTGATCCATCCGCCGCTGCTCGCTGCGCTGGCCGCGGCCGGCCACGGTGGCCGCGTTCTCATCGCCGACGCCAACTACTCGCATTCCACCAACGTCCATCCGCGGGCCGCCCAGATCTACCTGAACCTACGGCCCGGACTGGTCACGGTCGACCAGGTGCTCGAACCGGTACTGGCGGCCGTCCCGGTGGAGTCGGTCGCCGTGATGAAGCCCGACGACGGCAGCACGCCCGCGGTGTTCGGCCGGTACCGCCAGTTGCTCGGCGACGGCCTGCCGCTGCAGCCGCTCGGCAGGCTGGACTTCTATGCGGCGTGCCGGGAGCCTGACCTCGCGATCTGCGTCGCCACGGGCGACGAGCGGCTCTACGCCAACGTCCTGCTGACGATCGGATTCGTCGAACCGGCCGCCCGCCCCTGACCGGAGTGCGGCCGAGGGCAGCTACCCCCGCCGCGTTACCCGCTTGTAGATCTGATCTGCGCCGTGCGCTGGTGGCGAGATAATCCGCATTGTCCTAGACATCGAGCCAGTCGTTGGATATACATCGGATGTCTGGGCGGACAGACCATCCAGTCGCGCTCGCCGGAGGCTTGCATGGCCGTATCCGAACCGTCGTCGCCCGCGCCCGGCTCGCCGGAGTTCGGCGGCCTGGCTGCCGTCATCACGGGGGGCGCGTCCGGGATTGGCCTGGCCACCGCCCGCCTGCTCGCCGAGCGCGGCGGGCGGGTCGCCATCGTGGATCGCGAGTTGCCGTGGCCCGGCGAGCAGCCGCCGCCCGGCCTGACCGCCTTCCGGGCGGACGTCACGCGGGACGGCGAGATCCGCGCCGCGGTGGCCGCGGCGGCCAGCGCCCTGGGCGGCATCGACATCCTGGTCAACAATGCGGGCATCGGCGCGGTGGGCACCGTCGAGGCGAACGACGACGACGAGTGGCGGCATGTCCTGGACGTGAACGTGCTCGGCATGGTCCGCACCACGAGAGCGGCGCTGCCCCACCTCCGCGAGGCGGGCCGCCGCCGCGGTCAGGCAGCGATCGTCAACACGTGCTCGATCGCGGCCACGGCAGGGCTGCCGCAGCGCGCCCTGTACTCGGCCAGCAAGGGCGCGGTCTACGCCCTGACGCTGGCCATGGCGGCCGACCACGTGGCCGAGCACATCCGGGTCACCTGCGTCACGCCCGGCACGGCGGACACGCCCTGGGTCACGCGACTGCTCGACGCGGCGGCCGACCCGGCCGCGGAACGCGCCGCGCTGTCCGCCCGCCAGCCGATCGGCCGGCTGGTGTCGGCCGCCGAGGTGGCCGCCGCGATCGCCTACCTGGCCAGCCCGCTGGCGGGGGCGGTCACGGGCATGGCCCTGGCCGTCGACGGCGGAATGTCCGGGCTCCGCCTCCGGCCGCCAGCACGCAGCAGCTGACAGAGATCGGATGTGCTGGCCTCGCAGAGATCACGCCGAGGCCGGTTCGATCGCGGCAGCAGGGCCGAAAGGCGACCATATCGGTTTGGTGAAGGTGCACCGCGGCTGTTAACACGCCATTGACGCGGCCGATACATCGGATCTATTTTCCTTGCACACCACAAGATCGAGCGCCGCCGCGCGCCGGGTGAAGAGGCCCGCCAGGCGAGCCTCGAGGTGTCGACCAAGGAGGATCGATGTCACGTCGCAGACATTCCGGCATCTTTGTGGCAGCAGGTGCCCTGCTCCTAGCTCTCGTCGCGGGCTGCGGGTCGAGCTCCGGCAGCGCGAGCAGTTCCGGCGGGACGACCTCAGCGTCGGGGCCCGTGAAAATCGGCGTGGACCTCACCTACAACAACACGGCCTTCTGGGCCGCCTACATCAACTACGAGAAGCAGTACGCGCAGCAACTGCACGTCAAGGTGATCGGGCCGCTGCTGGCCGCCGCCAACGCCAGCCTGCAGAACCAGCAGATCGAGGACCTGGTGAACGAGGGCGCCCAGGCGATCATCGTCAATCCCGAGACGGCCACCAGCCTGGGCCCGGCGATTTCCTACGCCGCCGCCCATCACGTCAAGCTGATCTCGGTGGACACCATTGTCGGCGTCGGCAAGGTCTACATGGTGGTGCGGGCCTCGAACCTGCTCTACGGCCAGGACGCCTGCGCCTACATCAGCTCGCGCGTCAAGTCCGGATACGTCCTTGACCTTGAGGGCGACCTGACCTCCTCCAACGGGGCTGACCGCGCCAACGCGTTCGACGCCTGCATGGCGGCCAATGACCCGGGCGTCAAGCTGCTCAAGGACCCGACGGTCTGGGTGGACCCGACGGCAGTGACCGACGCGCAGAACGCCGTCAACGCCTACGGCAGCAAGCTCAAGGCCATCTACTCGGCGTGGAGCAGTCCGGACACCGGCATCCTGCCGCTGCTCAAGTCCAAGGGCCTGGCCGGAAAGGTGCTGGTGGTCAGCGACGACGGCGTCCCGTTCGAGATGTGTGACATCTCCAAGGGCCTCACCAGCGCCTCCCAGTCGCAGCCGGCGAACCTGTACGCGCTCTGGGCGCTCAAGTACGCGGTCGACGCCGCCAAGGGAGTCCAGCTGAAGGCCGGCCAGCCGGGCGGCGGTGCGCCGACCCTGCAGATGGTGACCTACCAGGGCGACTCCAACCTCGCGGACCCGATCGTGGCCCCGTTCGTGACCAAGGCCGCGGCGACCCTCACCGTCAAGCCGGTGGACGGGCTGCCCGCCTCGCTGACGACCACCCCCGTCACCGACAGCCAGCTATGGGGAAACGTCTACGGTGCCGCGCACGGCGGAGTCTGCAGTGCGGCCGCGGCGGCCGGATGACCACGACCGCGCCATCGGCTGCCTCGACGGCCGTTCCGGTCGTCGAGGCAGCCGGCATCCGCAAGCGATTCGGCAGTACCCAGGCGCTCCGCGGGATTGATCTTGCCCTCCAGCCGGGGCGCTGCCTGGGCCTGGTCGGACGCAACGGCGCCGGCAAGTCGACGCTGGTGTCGATCCTGTCCGGGATTTATGCGGCCGACGCCGGGGAGGTGCGGCTCTACGGCGCGCCCGCGCCACCGCTCGGCGACGTGGACGCCTGGCGCAGCCAGCTCGCCACGGTGTACCAGCACTCGATGGTGGTCCCGACGCTCACGGTGGCCGAGAACGTGTTCCTCGGCCGCCAGCCGCGCCGGGCCGGCGCGGTCGACTGGCGCAGCATGCGCGAGCAGGCCCGCCAGGTGATGCTGGAATGGGGTTTCCCGATCGATGTCCGCCTGCCCTGCGCGAGCCTCACCGTTGAGCACCGGCAGATCGTGGAGATCGCGCGGGCCCTGGCCGCCGGCACCCGGTGCCTGCTGCTGGACGAGCCGACCGCCGCGCTGGAACGGGACGCGGTCCAGCGGCTGTTCCTGCGGGTCAGGCAGCTCGTCGCTAGCGGCGTGGCCGTCCTGTACATCTCGCACCACCTCGAGGAGGTGTTCGAGATCTGCCAGGACGTCGCGGTGATCCGCGACGGTGAGCTGGTCCTCACGGCGCCGACGACGCAGGTCACCAAGGAACAGCTCGTCGCCGCGATGGTGGGACCGGAAGCCGGGCCGTCCGAGCAGGCCGCGCAAGCCGGGCAGCGCGCGCAGGCGGCCGGGGCACGGGCCACGGCCGGGCCGCGGGCCGGGGCGCGCCAGGCGCCCCATGGCGCGGCAGACGGCCTCGTGGTCGACCACGTCTCGGCGGAGTCGGCCCGCGGCTCGCTGCGCGACATCAGCCTGGAGGTCCGGCCGGGCGAGCGGGTCGGCGTCACCGGGCTGCTCAGCGCCGGGGTGGCGACGCTGGGGCGAGTGATCGCGGGCGCCGACCCCTACCGGTCGGGCCAGGTTCGGCTGGGCGGGCAGCAGCTCACCCCCGGCCGGCGGGATCTCGCGCTGCTGGCGGGCGTGGGCTACATCCCGGAGGATCGCCAGGCCGAGGGGTACGTGGCGCTCCTGTCCGTCGCTGAGAACGCCACGATGACCATCACGGACTGGCTGGCCGGCAAGCTCGGCTGGCTGAGCCCGCGGGCCAGGTCGGCGGCCGCGACTCCGCTCGCCCGGCGGCTGTCCATCGTGTCGGCTGGACTGACGCAGCCGGTCGGCGAGTTGTCGGGCGGGAACCAGCAGAAGGTCACCGTCGCCCGGGCCATCGTCCGCCAGCCGCGGCTCATCGTCGCCATCACGCCCACCAGGGGCGTGGATGTGGCCTCGAAGGCCCTGCTGCTGCAGGAACTGGCCGAGATCACGGCCGAGACTGGAGCCGGCCTGCTGCTGGCCACCGATGAGCTATCCGATCTCGTGATCTGCGATCGGGTCATCGTCCTGGTCCGCGGCGAGCACTTCACCGAGTTCACGCAGGCGCCATTCGACCGCGAGGCGCTGATCTCTGCCACCGAGGGCCTACTGCGCAGTGGCGACACCCCATCGGAAGGACAGGAGCCGGCATGAGAGAGTTCGGGCGCCGGGCCGCGGCGGGCGATCAGGCCGCGGCCACCGACCCGGCCGCGCCGCAGGACCCGGCTGACCCCTCGGCGCACGGCAGCGCCGCGATCACCGACATCATGCTGGGCCGCAGCCGTCAGGCGGCGGGGATCTCCGTGCTCCGCCAGGCGGCCCTGGTACCGGTGATCATCCTGCTCATCATCGTGGGGTCATTCGTCAACAGCGCGTTCTTCACGGTTTCGAACATGACCGGGATCGGCCAGCAGGTGTCCGCTCTGGGCGTGGTCGTCGTAGGAGAGAGCCTCATCCTGCTCATCGGCGGCATGGACCTGTCACTGGAAGGCACGTACGGGCTGGCCCCGATGGTCGCCGCGTGGCTGATGGTGCCGGTGGCCGCCTACGGCTCCGGGCTGCTGCTCAGCCCCTACCTAGCGATCCTCGTCCTGCTCGCGGTCGGCGCGGTCATCGGGATGGTGAACGGCCTGCTGATCGTGAAGGGACGGCTCAACGGCTTCATCGTGACGCTCGGCATGACGATCGTCCTGGCCGGGCTGCAGCTGGGCATCGTCGGCGGCAACAGCGTGTTCAATCTCCCGAGGGCGTTCAACTACCTGGGCTCGGGCACCCTCGGGACGGTGCCGGTCTCGCTGATCGTGGCGGCGATCATCTTCGCGGGGGTCGGGCTCTTCCTCCGCTACCACCGGGCCGGGCGGGCGATCTATGCGGTCGGCGGCAGCCTGGAGGCCGCGCGCGCGGCCGGGATCAAGGTCGACCGCATCCGGATCGGGGTCTACGTGGCCGGCAGTGTGCTGGCCGCGGTCGGCGGTCTCATGGAGGCCGGGCGGGTCAGCGCGGTTACGGGTCAGCAGGGCTATCAGGAAGGGATCATTTTCTCGGTCTTCGCCGCCGCGGTCATCGGCGGGGTAAGCCTCAAGGGCGGCCGGGGCAACATGGTGGGCGCCGCGTCCGGAGTCGTGCTGCTGGGCCTGGTGCAGAACATCCTCGACCTGTCCCAGGTCTCCAACTACTGGATCGAGGCGGTGACCGGCGGGGTCATCCTCATCGCGCTGATACTCGCCCGGGTGATAGGCGGCGAGGCGACCGCGGAGTGAGCGCTTCCGTTATAACCACCATGGCTTCGCGGTTCCCGGCCGCGGCTGCCGCCGACGTCCACGGACGGTACTGATGGCCAAGATCATCGGCTTCGACACCTACGACGTGCGCTTTCCCACTTCCCGGAACCTCGACGGGTCGGACGCGATGAACGCGAGCCCGGACTACTCGGCCGCCTACCTGATCGTGCGGACTGATGACACCGACGGACTCGCCGGCCACGCCTACGCCTTCACGATCGGCCGCGGAAACGACATCCAGCTCAGCGCGATCCGCGCGCTCGAGCCGTTCCTGGCCGGCCGCGACCTCGACCAGACCCTCGACGACCTCGGCGGCTTGTCTCGCGCGCTGGTCGGGGACAGCCCGCTGCGCTGGCTCGGCCCCGAGCGCGGGGTCGTGCACATGGCCATCGGCGCCGTGCTGAACGCGTGCTGGGACCTGGCCGCGCGGCGGGCGGGAAAACCGCTGTGGCGGCTGCTGGCCGACCTCACGCCCGAGCAGATCGTGGACCTGGTCGACTTCCGCTACCTCAGCGACGCGCTGACCCGGGACGAGGCCCTCGACCTGCTGCAGCGCGGCGCCGCCGGCCGGGCCGGGCGCATCGCCGCGCTGGAGCGTGACGGCTACCCGGCCTACACGACGGCGCCCGGCTGGCTGGGTTACTCCGATGACCGGCTGGCGGCGCTGAGCGCCGAGGCGGTGGCCGACGGGTTCACGCAGATCAAGCTGAAGGTCGGCGTCCGGATCGCCGATGACCTGCGCCGCATCGCCATCGCCCGCCAGGCGGTCGGCGACCAGGTCGCCATCGCGCTCGACGCGAACCAGGTCTGGGACGTGCCGACGGCGATCTCCTGGATCCGCGAGCTGGCCCCGCTGCGGCCCGCCTGGATCGAGGAGCCGACGAGCCCCGACGACATTCTCGGGCTGGCCCGGATTCGCCGGGAGATCGACCCGGTCCGCGTCGCCACCGGGGAGCACGTCTCCAACCGGGTGGTCTTCAAGCAGTTGCTGCAGGCCAGGGCCATCGACGTCATGCAGATCGACGCGTGCCGGGTCGCGGGGGTCAACGAGAACATCGCCAACTTGCTGCTGGCGGCCAAGTTCGGCGTGCCCGTCTGCCCGCACGCCGGCGGCGTCGGACTGTGCGAGCTGGTGCAGCACCTGTCGATGTTCGACTACGTGGCGCTGTCCGGGACGACGCAGGGCCGGCTGATCGAGTGGATCGATCATCTGCACGAGCATTTCGTGACCCCCGCCGAGGTGCGGCGCGGCCGCTACCGGACGCCCATGGAGGCGGGTGCCTCGACCGAGCTACGGCCCGCGTCGGTGGCCGAGTTCTCGTTTCCGTCCGGGGCGGCCTGGCTGGCGCAGCCGGTGCCGTAACGATGGCGGACTCCCCGGATGCTGCCTCGCTACCGCGCCGCGCCGTCGGTCACGGCGGGCTGGCGGTCACCCGGCTGATGTTCGGCGCCGCGCCGATCGCGGGGCTGTTCGAGCCGGTCAGCGAGAGGGCTGCGCGGGCCACGCTGGAGGCCGCCTGGGCGGCGGGCATCCGGGCCTTCGACACCGCTCCGCACTACGGGGTCGGCCTGTCGGAGCAACGGCTCGGCGCCTTCCTGGCCGGACTGCCGCGCGGCGATTACGTTCTGTCGACCAAGGTCGGCCGGCTGCTGGTGCCCGCCGACGGGGACGTCGACGGGGCCGAGGGCTTCTACGGCACCCCCCGGCTCAGCCGGGTCCGTGACTACAGCCGCGACGGAGTGCTCGCCTCCCTGGAAGCCAGCCTCGGCCGGCTGGGCACCGACCGCATCGACATCGCACTCATCCACGATCCCGACGACCACCTGGCCGAGGCGCTCGACGGCGCCTACCCGGCCCTGGCCGAGCTGCGATCGGCCGGGGTCATCGGCGCGGTCGGCGTGGGCATGAACCATGCTCCGCTGATCGAGTGGTTCGTCGCCCGTGCCGACCTCGACGTCATCCTGGTGGCCGGACGGTACTCGCTGCTCGACGCCAGGGCCGGGGTGTCGCTGCTGCCCGAGTGCCAGCGCCGCGGGGTGTCCGTGCTAGTCGGCGGGGTCTTCAACGGCGGCATCCTGGCCGCCCCCGGGCCCGGCGCGACCTACGACTACAAGCCGCCCCCCGGCGAGGTGCTCGACCGGGTGAGCCGGCTCCAGGCCGCCTGCGCCCGGTACGGGCTGCCGCTCGCCGCGGTCGCGGTGCAGTTCGTGCTCCGCCACCCCGCCGTGGCGGCCGCGGTCATCGGGGCGCGCAGCCCGGCCGAGATCATCCAGGACGCTGGCTATCTCGGCGCCGCCGTGCCCGAGCAGCTCTACGAGGAGCTGGCCCGCGACGGCCTGATCCCGGCCGCGAGTTCGCGGTGATCGTCGACGCGCACCATCATGTCTGGGATCCGGCCGGCCGCCGGCATGCCTGGCTGGACGCGCTCCCGGCGCTGCGCCGCCGGTTCGACCTGAGTGACTTCCGGCAGGCGGCCGGGGCGCAGGGCGTGACCGCCAGCGTCCTGGTCCAGGTCCTGGCCGACGTGGCGGAGACCGAGGAGTTCCTGGCGGCGGCCGCCGCGAGCGGCGAGAGCGGCGAGGACGAGGGCGGCGAGGGGGCCGCGGTGACCGTGGCTGGCGTCATCGGCTGGGTCGACCTGGAGGGCCCGGATGTCGGAGGCGAGATCGCGCGGCTGCGGGAGCTGCCCGGCGGCGGCAAGCTGGCCGGGATCCGGCACCTGGTCCAGGATGAGCCGGACCCGGGCTGGCTGGACCGCAGCGCGGTGCGGCGGGGCCTGCGGGCGGTTGGCGCGGCTGGCCTGGTGTATGACCTGCTGATCCGCCCGGGCCAGCTGCCGGCCGCCCTGCGCCTGACCGCGGACCTGGACAGCGTGGCGTTCGTGCTGGATCACGCGGCCAAGCCGCAGATCGCGGCCGGGCGGTTGCAGCCGTGGGCCGCGCGGATGGCGCAGCTCGGCGCCCGGCCGAACGTGGCCTGCAAGGTCTCCGGGCTGGTCACCGAGGCGGGACCCGGATGGCGGTCGGCGCAGTTCACCCGGTATGCCGAGGTGATCATGGCGAGCTTCGGCCCGGACCGTCTGATGTTTGGCTCCGACTGGCCGGTCTGCACGCTGGCCGCGACCTACGGCCAGGTGCTGTCGCTGGCCCGGGCGCTGCTCAGCGGGCAGCTGAGCCCGGCCGAATGCGACGCGATCTTCGGCGGAACCGCCCGGTCGGTCTACAGCCTGCGCCCGAGATGAGCCCGAGGTGAGCCCTCGCGGGGGAACCACCCGTCCCGCCCGCGACCAGAGCCGAATCGCCCTCGGGGAGGGCCAGGGCACTGGCGGGACGCCGCTCCAGCGTCATGGCTGGCCCCCTACTGCCGCGCCGACGGCATCGTCAAGATGTCCCAACGTCAGCAACGTGCACTTTGCTGCTGAAAGAGCGTCAGCAACCGCACGTTGCTGACGTTCCCGCCCGCCCGGCGGCCAGCGTCGTGGCCGGGCCGGGAGACGCGGCCGCCTGGGGCCGTACGTCACCGACGCTGAGGCTGTTGGCTCGGCCCGGCCCTTAACTCTGCGGCATGGGGAAGGGCAGGTGCCGCTAGGGAACGGAGGCCAGCCACTGCTCGACGTTGGCAATGTGCACCGTGGCCCAGGAGCGGGCCACATCCGGATCGCGGGACGCGAGCGCGTCGACGATCGAACGATGCTCGGCGAGGGTGCGCTCCCTGGCCCCCGACTGGGTCAGGCCGCGCCACACGCGGGCCCGGGTCGTCGGCGCGGAGATGGTCTCCAGCAAAGAGCAGAGCACCGAGTTCCCGGAGCTCGCCGAGATCCGCCGGTGAAATTCCAGGTCGTTGGCGACCAGCTCATCGGCCTCCGGATGCGGCCCCAGGCTGTCGAGGAGCTTGCGGAGCGCCTCGATTTCGCTGTCGCTGATCCGCTCCGCGGCCATCGCCGTGGCCGCGGGTTCCAGGATCCGCCGGACGCGCAGGAACTCGAGCACGCTGGCGTCCCGGTGGAAATCCACGATGAAGTTCAGCGCCTCGAGCATGACGGCGGGCTCCAGGCTGGTCACGTACGTGCCATCGCCGCGGCGCACATCGAGGATATTGATCAGCGCCAGCGCCCGGACTGCCTCGCGCAGCGAGCTGCGGGACAACCCCAGATCCGCGGCCAGGTCAGCTTCCTTGGGGAGCCGGTCCCCGGCGCGCAGCGCACCAGAGACGATCATCGACTTGATCTTCTCGATCGCCTCGTCGGTCACCGCCACGGCCGGGCCCTCCGTATACACCTCGTCCGCTGCGCGGCAACTCTGCTCTGCTGATCTCCGCCATCGCGGGAAGATCCGATGTTTGCCCTGATTATCGCATAGTCCTTCGGCGCCGGATCAGTTCCCCGAGCGCCCCCGGCCATCCCGGCGGCCGGCGGCCCGGTCCGAACATCCCGCAAGAGCCTTAACTAAAGGTGGCGGCAGCGGCAGAATGTCCCGCAAGTGACCGCGCGCTCCCGGCGCGGCTGCGGAAAGCGGCCCGCCCGGGCCAGGGGACTCAGGAGACGCGCCATGGCCAGACGCTCGCTGCAGGCCGCCCTTGTCACCGTGACGACGGCCCTGGCCGTGGTGCCGCTGAGCCTGGCGGCCCCCGGCGTAGCCACCGCCAGCCCGGCCAGCCCGGCCAGTCCCGCCAGCCCAGCCGGGCTGGGGCACTGCTCCGCCGGCGCCCGCACGCTGTCCCGGCCCGGCTCCCGCGTGTATCCCGAGACCGGCAACGGCGGCTATACCAGCGTGCACACCGCCGTGCACCTGGTCTACGACGCCAAGGCCAACCGGTTCCTGCGGGGCAACCATGTCGTTCTCACCGACCGCGCGACGCAGTGCCTGACGAGCTTCAGCCTGGACCTGGAGCGCAAGTCGGTGGACGCCGCCGCGGGGCCCGACCTGACGGTGGGCTCGGTGACCGTCAACGGGCGGCCCGCCCGCTTCCGGTTCGTCCAGCCGACCTATCCCGGCGATCCCCGCGGCCAGAACGACCCGCGGCCGCTGGCCCACGAGGCGTCACAGCTCAACCCGGTCGGCGGCCCGCGGCACAACCCGCTGCCGCCGGCCTGCACGCCCGAGCTGACCTCCACCAGCGCGGCGAAGCAGGATTCCAAGAACGGCACGCAGTGCCCGGCCAACAAGCTGGTCATCATCCCGCGCCGGGCGATCCGCGCCGGCTCGGCCTTCACCGTCTCGGTCAGCTACACCGGCCGGCCCGGCGTGCACAACGACGGCGACGGGACCACCGAGGGCTGGTTCCGCGCCAGCGACGGCGGGTTCGTGACGACGGAGCCCGTCGGCAGCGAGGACTGGATGCCGCTCAACGACTACCCGGCGGCCAAGCCCACCTACGACTTCTACGACACCGTCGCCGCCGGGGAGACCGCCGTCGCCAACGGCGTGCTCGACTCCAGGACCGCCCGGCGGCCCGACGCGCAGTTCCGCCGCGGGTCGGTGACCTGGCACTGGCACTCCCGCGCGCCCATCGCCAGTTACCTCGTCGAGGACAGCGTCGGCAAGTACCACCTGACCGAGCGGACCGCGGCCGGCGGCATCCGGTACTACGAGGCGCAGGACACCTCGATCAGCGCGAAGCAGCAGCAGAAGAACCTCGCGATCATGAACCTGCAGCAGAACATCACCGAGTTCGAGAGCCAGTTCAGCGGGCCCTTCCCGTTCACTTCCGACGGCGTCATCATCGGAACGCCGCAGGCGAGTTTCGAGGAAGAGATGCAGACGATGATCACCTTCGCCGGCGGGGTGATCGACACCGACACGCTCTACCACGAGAACATGCATCAGTGGTGGGGTGACCACGTCACCGAGAGCGGCTACGCCATGACCTTCTACAAGGAGGGCCTGGCGACGCTGGCCGAGTTCCTGTACGCGGCGCGCCGGGCGCAGACCGCGGCCGGCGGGCCGGGCACGGCGGCGGGCCGGGCCGCGTTCCAGGCGAGCCTGGTCCATCAGTTCAATGCGACCTACGCCAGCGGCGGCGGCTTCTGGGCGGCCGCGCCGTCCAACCCGACGCCGTACGACCTGTTCGACAGCGATCCGACCTACACCCGGCCCGGCGTCAGCTACATCGCACTGCGGCAGATCCTCGGGGCCGGGAACTTCAGCCGGGCGCTCCGGCAGATCCAGCGCGACTACGGCGGCGCCACCATCACCGAGCCCGAGCTGGAGGCCGCCTTCCGGCAGTGGCTGCCCAACCCGAGCCCCGCCTGCGGGGCTCAGCTCGGCCGGTTCTTCGCGCAGTGGTTCGACACCTCCTATCGCCCCGGCGGCGGCGCCAACCGGCCCCGGGTCACGGGACCGGGACTGGCGGGTCCTGGTTTCTACGATGTCCCCGGCTGCACGCAGAGCTAGCGCCCGCGCCGGTTCCAGGCGAGCCACGAGGTGCGTTGTCCCCTTATTGACGCCGCGATCCTGCCGTCAGTACGATTCGAGAGGCGAGAAATCGATTACAGAATCGGCCCGGGTGACGGCGAAGGGGATGCGCTAGTGAGGGCGAAGGGGATGCGCTAGTGAGTGAGTATGGCCTCGCGCCGGGTGTAGCCGGATTGTCCCGGCTAGTCAGCGCGCAGTCGCGGGCGATCTCGCCGGAGAACCCCACCGGCGGGAAAGGGATGGCCGCTTCGGCCGTCGATGGCGCGGCCGCCGCCGCGGCGCGCGACCTGGGGCCAGGCTGGAAGATCTCCCCCTACGTACAGGTCCCGGCCGGGACCACATTCGAGCTCGCCGACATCGCCGGGCCCGGGGTCATCCGGCAGGTCTGGCTCACCCCGGCCGGCTGCGCCTGGCGCCACCTGATCATCCGGATGTACTGGGACAGTCAGCCCCAGCCAGCGGTGGAGTGCCCGCTGGGTGACTTCTTCGCGGCCGGCTGGGGCGGATTCGCCTGGAGCGGGCCGGCCCAGGTCTCGTCCCTGGCGGTCTGCGTCAACCCCGGCAGCGCCCTCAACTGCTTCTGGGAGATGCCCTTCCGCGGCCGGTGCCGGATGACGCTCCAGAACATCTCCGCCGACGATGCCCGGCTCTACTACCAGGTGAACTACGAGCTAGGCGAGGTCGGCGCCGACGCCGCCTACTTCCATGCTCAGTTTCGGCGCAGTAATCCGCTGCCGGACCGGACGGAGCACGTCGTCCTGGACGCCGCCGCCGGGCAGGGCCACTACGTCGGCACCTACGTGGCCTGGGGGTCGAACAGCAACGGCTGGTGGGGCGAGGGCGAGCTCAAGTTCTACCTCGACGGCGACCAGCAGTGGCCGACGATAGCCAGCACCGGCACGGAGGACTATTTCCTCGGTTCCTACAACTTCTGGCACGGCGGCCGCTACCAGACATTTACCACGCCATACTCGGGACTGCCGCAGGCCATCATCCCGGACGGCAGCGATCCTGGGTTCACCCAGAGCAGATTCGGCATGTACCGCTGGCACCTCACCGACCCGATCCGGTTCGGAGCCGATCTACGGGTCACCATGCAGGCGCTGGGCTGGCGCTCGGGGGGCCGGTACCTGCCGCTGCGCGATGACATAGCCAGCGTGGCCTACTGGTACCAGACACTGCCCACGGCGCCCTTCCCGGCGCTTCCTGACGCCGACGGGCTGGAGATCGTATAGCCATGCGACGCACCCTGGTCAGCGAGCTACGAGCCGCCTTCCGCCTGCCGGGCCGGCGGTCGCCGGGGCGGGCAGGCGGCACGTTGACACGCCTGCCGGCGCATTTCTAGGATTACGGGTAATCGATATCTCAGGGAGCCAGATGCCGCGGCACCAGGACGCTGCCCAGCCTCGGGAGCGCCCCCGGCCGGCGCGGATCCGAGACGTCGCCGAGCTAGCCTCGGTGTCCGTTGCCACCGTGTCTCGCGTGCTCAACGGCGATCCCAACGTGGACGGCGAGCTCGGCGAGCGAGTGCGGGGCGCCGTGGCCCAGCTGGGCTACCGTCCGAACCGGCTGGCCCGTAACCTGCGCCGCCAGCAGATGGATGCCATCGGCATCGTGGTGCCCGACATCGAGAACCCGCATTTCGCCGAGATGGTCCGGATCATCGAGGTCACCGCGCTGGCGCAGGGCTACCGGGTGCTGGTCTGCAACACCGACGAGGACAGCGACCGGCAGGCCGCCTGCCTGCGCATGCTGGCCGACGAGCGGGTCAGCGGAATCGTGCTGTCCCCCTCCGACCCGGCCGGCAGCATCGACCAGCTGCGGGACCTGAACATCCCCGTGGTCGCCATCGACCGGGCCCTGACGCAGGTGTCCACCGACACTGTGGTCGCCGACAACGTCCCGGCCGTCCGGGCCGCGACGCAGCGGCTGATCGACGCCGGGCACCGCAGCATCGCCTTCGTCGGCGGCCGTTCCGAGGTCGAGACGGGCAGCGAGCGGCAGGAAGGCTACCTGGGCGCCATTGAGAGCGCCGGGCTGCGGCCGGTGCTGGCCAACGGCGGATTCCGTCGCGATGCCGCGCGGACGTCGGTCACTGATCTGCTGAATCGCGCGGACCGGGTCAGCGGGCTGGTGGTGGCGAACAACCTGATGGCCCTCGGGGCCCTGTGCGCCATCCGCGACTGCGGCCTGCGGATCCCGGACGACATCGCCGTCATTGCCGTCGACAACCCGCCCTGGGCCGAGCTGCTGGCTCCGCCGCTCACGGTCCTCGCCCAGCCGATCCGCGCCATGTCGACCCAGGCCGTCGACCTGCTGCTGCGGCGGCTGCGCGGCGAGCGGTTCGACGCCGTCCGCGATGTCCACCCGCTGGAGCTGATCGTCCGCGTTTCCTGCGGGACGGCTCGGCCGGACTGACCAGCTCACCGGAACTGCCTTCTGTCGGCACTGACCACGGGAAAGGGCCCCATGGCACGCATCGCGCTCGCTACCGCTTCCGACGGCCGGGACTTCGTCCACGAGGAGGTGGGCCCCTTCGGCCTGGATGTGCAGAGCCGGCTGGCGGCTGCCCTGCGCGGGCGGGGTCACGAGGTGTGTACCGGAGCGGGCGACCTGAGCTCCAACACCGACGCCGTGCGGCTGGGCCGGGAGCTGGCGGCGGCTCATCCCGACCTCACGCTGATCAACTATCCGGTCTGGGCGTTCCCGCACTTCTCGCTGCTGTTCGCCAGCCAGGGCAGCGGGCCGCTCGCGCTGTTCTCCAACATCGACCCGAAGTACCCCGGCATGGTCGGCATGCTGGCCGCGGGGGGCGGTTTCGACCAGGTCGGCCGCCAGCACAGCCGCATCTGG
>Ga0208220_1000325_pt1 | contig 19993 bp, 12 predicted proteins | sample NGESurdeep092012_9_FD_184484 | JGI IMG/M metagenome (GOLD analysis project Ga0208220, IMG submission 184484) | Arctic peat soil microbial communities from Barrow, Alaska - NGEE Surface sample F53-1 deep-092012 (SPAdes) | ecosystem: Environmental > Terrestrial > Soil > Wetlands > Peat ...
CGCCAACCGGCTGGCCCACCACCTGCGCGCCCGGGGCGTCGGCCGGGAGACGCGCGTCGGCATCCTGGTGGAGCGCTCGCCACAGCTGGCCGTGGCGATCCTCGGCGTGCTCAAGGCCGGCGGAGTTTATGTCCCCCTGGATCCCGGCTACCCGCCCGACCGCATCGCCTTCATGCTCGCCGACGCGGGCGCGCAGGTGCTGGTCACTCAGCAGCGGCTGGCGCCCCTCCTTGCCGGCGCCGGATCCGGTCTCCCGGACGAGACAGTGCTCCTCGACGGCCCGGTCCCCCTGGCCGGTGGCGACGCCGAGCAGAACCTGCCGGAGGCGCCGGATCCGGCGTCCCTGGCGTATGTGGTCTACACCTCGGGCTCGACCGGCCAGCCCAAGGGCGCCATGATCGAGCACCGCTCCCTGGTCACGTTCGCTCGTGACATCGTGGACCGGCTCGGGCTCGGCACCGGCGACAGATTCCTGCAGTTCGCCTCGCCGGGCTTCGACGTGCTCGTCGAGGAGCTGTTCCCGACCTGGCTCGCCGGCGGTGCCGTGGTCGTCCCGACGCAGCATCTGATCAGCGGCGAAGCCGATCTCGCCGAGCTGGTCGAACGGGAGCGGCTGACCGTGATGGAACTGCCGACCGCGTACTGGCATGAGTGGGTCCGCGAGCTCGACCGCCTGGGCCGGGAGCTGGCGAGCTCCCTGCGGCTCGTGATCATCGGCGGCGAGCGGGTCCTGCCCGAGCGGCTGGCCTTGTGGCGGCGGCTGGGCGTGCCGTTGATGCATGTGTACGGACTGACCGAAACCACGGTCAGCTCGACCTTCTTCCGCCTCGACCCGGCCGACCCGGTCCGCGACTGGCCGAACCTGCCGATCGGCACCCCCCTGCCGTCGGCCGACCTCCGCATTCTCGGCAGCCGGCTCAGGCCGGTGCCCATGGGCGGCACCGGTGAGCTGTACATCGGCGGCATCAGCGTGGCCCGCGGCTATCTCAGCCGCCCCGGCCTGACGGCGCACCGCTTCGTCGCCGATCCGGACCCGGCCCGGCCGGGACAGCGGCTGTACCGCACGGGTGACGTGGTCCGCCAGCGTGCCGACGGCAACCTGGAGTTCATCTCCCGCGCCGATACGCAGATCAAGATCCGCGGATTCCGCGTGGAACCCATGGAGATCGAGTCCGCCCTTAGCAGGCACCCGCAGGTCGCCGAGTCCGTCGTGACCCTGTACGAACCCGCACCCGGCGACCGGCGGCTGGTGGCATACGTGGTCCCGCGCCCCGGAGCCGCGGCCAGCCTTAGTGAATTGCGCCGGTTCCTCGAACGCGAGCTTCCGGCCTACATGGTCCCGTCCGCGTTCGTCGAGCTCGGCGCGCTTCCGCTCAACTCCAACGGCAAGGTCGACCGCGACCGCCTGCCCGCACCGGACGGCGACCGGCCGGAGCTGACCGAGGAGTACGTCGCGCCGCAGTCGCCGTTGCAGCAGCAGCTGGCCGACACCGTGGCGGCCGTCGTCGGAGTGGCCAAGGTCGGCATCCACGACAACTTCTTCGACCTCGGCGGCGACTCGATCCAGGCCATCCAGGTCGTCGCCCGGGCCCAGGAGGGGGGAATCGGCCTGTCGCCACTCGACTTCTTCGAGCACCCCACCGTCGCGCTGCTGGCCCAGGCGGCCACTCACACCAATGCGGACAGAGTGGTCAGTGTCCGGCCGCCGGATGCTGAGCCGGTGTTGTCGTTCGATCAGGAGCGGCTCTGGCTGGAGAACCAGCTGCGGCCGAGGACGGCGTACCACGTCGGGGGGCGGGTGCGCCTGGTCGGCTCGCTCGACGTCGCCGCCCTGGAGGCCAGTGTCCGTGCGATTCTTGCCCGCCATGAGGCCCTGCGCACGAGGTTCCCTACCGTAGACGGCCTGCCGGTTCAGGTCGTGGACGATCTCGACGAGAACTGGCGCCTCAGCGTCGAGGACCTCACCAACTCAGGCGGCGACCGCGCAGGCGTCTCCCGCCGCCTGATGGATGAGCAGTTCACCACGCCCTTCGACCTGGCTGAGGGTCCGCTGTTCCGTTGCCTGCTGATCAGATTGAGCGATCACGAGCACCACCTCAGCGTCACCGCGCATCACATCGTCTCCGACGTCTGGTCGGTCGGACTGTTCGGACAGGAGCTGTCGGAGCTGTACCAGGCCGGCGGTGACGTGGATCGGGCCGGCCTGTTGCCGCTTCCGATCCAGTACCGCGACTACGCGGTGTGGCAGCGCGGCTGGCTGGTGGGCCGGGCGCTCGAGTCGCACGTCGGTTACTGGCGACGTCACCTGGCCGGCGCGCCGCCCGCGCTTGCTCTGCCGGCCGCCCAGCGGTCTCCGGGAGCTGGCGGCGACCGGGTGCGGTCTGCGCTGTCCAAGGAGGAGACCGCCGCACTACAGGACCTGTGCCGCAGGCACGGCGTGACGTCGTTCATGGCCATGCTGGCGAGCCTGGCCACGGTGCTGGGCCGCCTGGCGGGCCAGCAGGACGTCGTGGTCGGGGTATCGATGAGCGACAGGACCGACACGGGGACGGAGAGGCTGATCGGGTTCTTCATCAACACCCTGCCGCTTCGCGTGGACCTGTCCGGCAACCCGACCTTCGCCGACCTGCTGAGGCGGGTGCGCCAGATCTCGCTGGACGGTTACGCCCATGCCGAGGCGCCCATCGACGTACTCGTGAAGGAACTGCAGGTCACGCGAGACCCTCGCCGGACGCCGCTGTTCCAGGTGATCCTGAACGTGGTGGACGTCTCTCCGGTCGACCATTTCGGTGACATCTCGCTCGAGGTGATGGATCCGCCCCAGCTGCTCAGCAGTTTCGATCTCATCTTCACCGCGCAGCAGCTCCACGGCGAGCTCCTGCTCCGACTCGAATTCAACGCCGAGCTCTACCAGGCGGCGATGATGCAGGCCCTCATCGAGCACCTGCGGGCGTTTCTGCTCGCGGTGGTGGACGACCCCACGAGAGGCCTTCTCGACTACCCGCTGGAGGCCGCCGAGGAAGCTGCCGGCACCGAGATCCTGTCGAGCGATCGGCCGGCGCCGGCGCCGCACCTGGCGGTCGACTGGTATGCCCGCTCGCCGGGCCGCGTCGCGGTGATCGACCGGGACGGCGAATGGAGCTATCAGTGGCTCAGCCGGGCGGCCGACCGGGTGGCCCGGGCCCTGGCCCAGCGGTCAGCGCCGCCCGCGGACCATCTCGGCGTCGTCAGGCGGCCGACGGCCGCCTTCGTGGCGGCGGTCCTGGGCTGCATGAAAGTCGGCGCGACGTTCTCGGTGATCGAGGCAGCCGACCCGGTCCCGGCCCGCTACCCAGAGGTCTCGACGGTGCTCGACGTGAGCCCGGCGAGCGAGGGGACGCTCGACCTGAGCACCCTGTTCCGCAATCACGGCGATCCGTTCCAGCCGGGCCAGGAGGGCGCCCCCGGATCGCATGCCCCCGATGGCGACTGGGCCGTCGAACGGTTCGAGCTCAGCGGCGATGACCGGTTCACGGTGCTGTCCACCCTGCCCGGTCAGCTGCTGGCGGCGCTGTCCAGCGCCTTCTGCGCGGGAGCGGCACTGGTCCTGCCGGAACGCTCGCTCACCGGCGACATCCGCGGCCTGGTCACGTGGCTGCAGGCCAACGCCATCGGCGTCATCTACGTCAACCCGCCGATCCTGCGGGCCATCGCCGCCCAGAACCCCCGCCCCGACCTTCCGGCGCTGCGCTACGTGTTCGTCGACAACTCCGGCGAGCTCATCTCCCACGACATCGACGCGCTGCGCCGATTGTCAGCCACCTGCCGCTGCGTTGGCATGTATCGCGTGGGCCGGGACGGTCGGCCACTGGCGATGTATGCGGTGCCGGACGACTTCCAGCTGCAGACGGCACCCCTGCGCGTTCCCCTGGGCACGGACCTGGCGGACAACCCCGCCCAGCTGCGCTATCCGGGCGGCCAGCCGGCCGCGGTCGGCGAGGTCGCCGAGATCTGCTTCGGCTCCTACCGGACCGGCGACCTCGGGCGCCGCTGGCCCGACGGCACGCTGGAGTTCGTGGGCAAACTGCGTGAAGACTCGCGTCTCGGAAAGGGGCAGGAAACAAAGTGACAAGCCATACCGAGGAGGGCAGTCGCCCCGGCCCGGCCGTCGACCTCGTCGAGACGCTGGACGCTCTGCGCAACGTGCCCGACGTACGCGACGCGGTCGTGACCGAGCAGGTCGCACCAGATGGCCGCACCATGACTCTCGGCTACGTCACCGGCCCGGATCCGGCGCTCGGTACCGCCTGGATCCGCCAGCATCTCCTGAGCCTGCTGCCCGATTACCTGATCCCGGAACAGTTCCTCGTGCTCGATGAGCTCCCGCTGACTCCCGGCGGCGACTACGACCTCAGCGCCCTTCCTGAGCCCGCTGCGGAAAGCAGCCCGGTCGACAGTTACGTGGCCCCGCGCACGCCAGTAGAACAGCAACTCGCCGGAATCGTGAAAGAGCTCCTCGGCATCGACCGGGTCGGAGTTTACGACAGCTTCTTCGGACTGGGCGGGTCGTCTTTCCTGGCGGCCCGGCTCACCAGCCGGCTCCGGGAGATATTTGACGTGGACCTGCCGTTGCGGGATGTGTTTGCCTCACCCACGGTCGACGGACTGGCACAGATCATCACCTCGATTCACGAGCTGTCGGCCGCCGAGCGGCGCCAGGTGCGGCATCGGCGGCTTCGGGAACGAGCGTTTCGGTACGTCGCGGGTCACCCGGCTCTGGTGTCGGTCTGGCGTCGAGTGCGGCCGTGAGCTCGGCGTCAGCCACGAGACGCGAGGGCATGGCCGATCGCCTGGATCACCTGGCGCTCGCTGTCGGAGTCGAAGAAATGCCCGCCCGGCACCGGGTCGACGTCGAAGCGCGCGGATGTCTCCGCGCGCCAGCCGCTCATCCGTCCGGGGGAGGCTTCGGCATCCTCGATGCCGGCGAACGCGCGGATCCGCACGTCCAGCGGCGTCGCCGGGTGAAAGCCGTGGGTACTGAGCACGGTGAGATCGGCGCGCAGCGTGGGCAGCAGGCCCGCGAGAAGCTCTGGTTCGGCGAGGACCTCGACGGGCGTGCCGCCCATCTCGCGTACGTAGCCTTCCAGGCCGTCCTCCCGCCCCTCCCAGGCCCAGCGGCCGTCGTCGAGGCTGGGCGCGGCGCTGGCCGCCACGAACAGCACGCGGGGCATCGGCATCGCACGCTCGCGCAGGGCGTGGGCGAGGGCCCAGGCCACCCTCGCCCCCATACTGACGCCGTAGCAGGCGAACGGCTGGTCGAGCAGGGGTTTGATCACCTCGATGAGCTGGTCGACGAGCGGCGTCATCCGGTCGTAGGGCGGCTCGCGGAACCTGTCCGCGCGTCCCGGTAGCTGCACCGCGATCGGCTCGATGAACCATGGCATCAGCCGGGACCAGTGCCGGTACATCGTCGCGCTGCCACCCGCGTGGTGAAAGCACAGCAGCCGCACCTCAGCGGGCTCGGTCCGCCCGAAACGCTTGAGCCAGCGACGGTCGCCGGGCTGCGCCTGCCCGTCCATCGCTACCTCGTCCCGAGGCCGGAGCACAGCACGTCCAGCAGGTCCGCGGGCGCCTCCATGAACCGGTGGTGGCGTCCATCCAGCAGCAGGGCCGTCGTGTCACCGCACTTCACCCAGCCGCCCATCGTCGAGTACGGGATCTCGTCGTCTTGCGTCCAGCCGATCGCGGTGATCGGGCAGGCCAGCCGGAGTGGATCAGGCAGCACATATCGCTTGTTCGTTTCGACGTCGGCGCGGAGAACCTCGAGGTAGAGGGAGATGAGCTCGGGACTCGGCTTGCCGCCCAGCTCCCGGATCAGCTTCTCCAGCTCGGCGCCGAGCTCGGCGTCGTCCATCGAGAGGAACCGGCCGGCCGGCCCGTCCTGGGGGGCGACCTCCGACGAGATGTATACCCGCGCCGGCGCGGGCATCCCGGCCCGGATCAGCTCGGCGGACACCTCATACGCGGCCAGCGCCGACCCGCAGTGGCCGAAGAAGCCGAACGGGACGTCGAGATGCCGCTCGAGCCCGATCACCATGGCCTTGGCCAGCTCCTGGTAGGACTCGAAGTTCGGCTCCGCGAACCGGGTCTCGTGGCCGGGCAGCTCAACTGGCAGGAACTCGACGCCGTCCCGCTCGCGCGGCCACCGGCGGTACATGCTGGCGCCGCAGCCCGAGTACGGGATCAGGAAGACCCGGCCGGTCGCCGCGGCCGACGGCTCATGCGGCAGCCACGGGTTCCGCTGTTTCGGGCGGTGCGGCATCTGCGGCCCTCCAGGAAGTCGAGCGGGGCGGGGTCAGGCGGCGGTGGCCGTCACGCGTCCGGCGTCCGCGGCTTCGGGCGGTGGGTCACCGCGCAGGGCAGGGACGCGAACCCCCGCTGGTGCGGCGAGTGAACTCGCCGGGCGTGGGCCAGGTCGATCTCGTAGCCCGACACCAGGGCGCCGATCTCCTCCAGGACGATCCGCATCTCGAGCCGGGCGAGTGCGGCGCCGATGCAGTGGTGCGGTCCATGGCCGAAGCTGATCAGCTTGCTGGTGTCGCGGTCCAGGTCGTAGCGGTCCGGATCCGGGAACACCCGCTCGTCGCGGTTGCCCGAGGCGGGCAGAATCGCCACCCGAGCGCCTGCCGTCAGCTGGATGTCGTGGATCACCGTGTCCTCGGTCAGGGTTCGTGCCGTCATCTGGCTCGCCGAGTCGTAACGCAACGTCTCGGTCACCCAGTCCGCGGCGCGTCCGTTCAGCCCCATCCGCTGGACGTCCGGGCGGAGCCAGCCGTGGTACCAGGCGTTGCCGATCGTCTTGCCGGTGGACTCGTTGCCCGCGCTGATCACCAGGAACAAGAACGCGACGATCTGTGCCTCGGTGAGCTTGACCCCGTTGACCTCTGCCTGGATCAACGCCGACGTCAGGTCCTCGCCCGGGTGGCGGCGCAGGTCCCCGACCAGGCTGACGAAGTAGTAGGCGAGGCGCAGAGCCGCGGCCACCGAGTTCTGACCGCGGTCCTCTGACCCGTTGTCACGCTGGTTCAGCTGATCGGTGTCGGCGCGGATCTGATCCCAGTCGGCGGCAGGTACTCCGAGCATCTCGCAGACGACGTCGTTCGGCAGGGCGGCGGCGTAGTCAGCGGCGAAGTCGAACCCCTGCCTGTCCCGCAGCGGCTCCAGCCTGGCGCGCGCGAGCTCGCGGATCCGGGGTTCCAGGGCGGCCACCCGGCGGGGCGTGAATGCTCCCGACACCAGGCTGCGATGCGCGCCGTGGTCGGGCGGGTCCATGGCCAGGAAGAAGCTGGTCTTCACCGCCTGCGGTCCCCACAGCTCCGACTCCAGCGAAATGCCGTTGCGGTTGGAGAACCGGGCCGGATTCTTCAGCGCGGCCACGACATCGGCGTGCCGGGACAGCGCCCAGAAGTCGCGTTCCTCGTTGTAGTACAGCGGCGCGTGCTCGCGCATCCACGCGTAGACGGGATACGGATCCTCGTGCACCTGGTAGTCGAACGGGTCGTAGCAGCGTGCGGCCACCGCGTCTTCGAATCCATCCCGGATGGTCAGGCCGTCTGTATCCATCAATGCGACTCCAGTGCCAGGACGAGAAGGGCCGTTCCGCCCGCGTCAGCCTTTTCAGATCGAATTTATGGCGCGGGCTACCGGCTCGTCGCGTCACGGAAACGTGGGGCTACTGCGCGCTGCCCAGAACCCTAGGTGGCCGGGCAGATGGCGCACCCGTCCCCTCTAACGGGGACCAATGCGGGTACGGCCGGAGTATTAGGCTGATCGCATGTCGTCGCACGGGTGGTTGCGCCGTAACGCCGTCGGGTGGTCACTGCCCCGCATGCCGGGCCAGCTCGCCAAGGTGCTCGCCGACATGGAGTTCGTGCAGGCGGATCCGATCCGCGCGCCGGCCCGGGCGCAGGACCTGATCCTGCGGCAGCGGGTGCGCGGCTACCGGGCCGGTGACCTCGACCGGCGCTACCGGGTGCTCGACATCGACGAGGACATGCTCTACGCGTACGGGTTCGTGGCCCGGCGGCTGCGGCCCTACCTGCATCCGCGCCGTGACTGGCCCAGCGCCGACGGGCGTTACGTGCCGGCCGGCCGATCCGTCGAGGTGCTCGAGTTCGTCCGCGAGCGCGGGGTGGCGCATCCGCGCGACGTGCAGGAGCACTTCGGGCACGAGCGGGTCACCAACGACTGGGGCGGCAAGTCGTCGGCGACCACGAAGGAGCTCGAACTGCTGCGCCAGCACGGCCTGTTACGGGTCGCCGACCGGGTCGGCGGGGTGCGCCGGTACGAGGTCGCGCCGCCGCTGGGCGACCCGCTGGATGCGGCGGACCAGTTGCGGGCGGTGGTGCTGCGGGCGGCCCGCACGCTCGCACCGGTGACCGAGGCGACCCTCAGTACCGCCGTGTGCCACCTGGTGCTGTGGCTGAGTGGGCCCGGTGGGCGCCCGGACGGGAAACCGGGCGGGAAGCCGGTGATCCGGGACCTGGTGGCGCGGGGCGAGCTGGACGCCGTGGCGGTGGACGGCGTCCGCTACGTGTGGCCGGCCGACCTGGCGCCGGTCGACGCCGAGCCGCCGGCGCGGGTGCGGTTCCTCGCGCCGTTCGATCCGGTGGTGTGGGACCGGAAGCGGTTCGGTCAGGCGTGGGGCTGGGAGTACCGGCTCGAGGCGTACAAGCCGGTCGCCCAGCGGGTGCTGGGGTACTACGCGATGCCGATGCTGTGGCGCGACCAGATGATCGGGTGGGCCAACTGCGCCGGCGTCGGCAGCGACGTGGAGGTGGGTTTCGTGGACGGGGCGCCGAAGGGGGCCGCCTTCGCGAGCGCGCTGGACGCGGAGATCGGCCGGCTGAAAGCGTTCCTCGCTCCGGCGTGATTCCTGCTTTCACCTCCGGGCATAACCGGCAGCCCCGCTGCTACGCTCAACCCCGCGGCGCCTGCCTGCCGCAGGACGGATGGTGCCCTAGTGACCGACCTGGACGAGCAGGGTCGCCCGGAGCCTCCCCTCGCGGGCGACGAGACCGCCACCCTCCTGGGCTTCCTGGAGTACCAGCGCGCGACCCTGGCGTGGAAGTGCGGGGGACTGGATGCGGCCGGCCTGAGGGCGACGGTCGCCGCCTCGTCGATGACCCTGGGCGGGATGCTGAAGCACCTGGCCCTGGTCGAGGACGACTGGTTCTCCTGGTGGTTGCACGGGCGGGACCGGCAGCCCCCGTGGGACACGGTGGACTGGGACGCCGACCCCGACTGGGACTGGGAAACGGCCGCCGGGGACACCCCCGAGCAGCTCCTGACGCTCTGGCAGGACGCCGTCGCCCGCTCCCGCTCCCTGGTCGCCGAGGCGCTGGCCGACGGCGGCCTGGAGCAGCCGGCCCGCCGCACGTGGCCCGACGGCCGGGCACCTAGCCTGCGTTGGATCGTGGTCCACATGATCGAGGAGTACGCGCGGCACAACGGCCATGCCGACCTCATCCGGGAGTCGCTGGACGGGCTCACCGGCGAGTAGCCGGAGCGGGCCTGATCTGCGCCAACTGTTCTTCTGGGCTGCCGCGACCCTGTCCGAGTCCCACGAACACAGGACACAAGCACCTCTACTGGCCGCAACGGCCCGTATGCCATCATGACGTCTGTGTTTGCTTAGGACGTGGACTTGTCTTGTGGTCTCACGAGGGCAGGGGTTTTCCATGATTCGCGTCGAGGTACTGGATAGCTCACCTGTCTACCTGTACGGACTCGCGCAGGTGTTACCGCGGGACGGCATCGAGATCGTGGGCATGCGGAGCGCCCCATACGAGGAGCTGGCCTTCGCTGCGGACGTCTACCTGATGGATGCCTGCGCCCTGGACCTGCTGGGCGGGGAAGCCCAGTGTTATGTGTCCAAGGCGGCGCAGCAGTGCCCGGTCCTGATTCTCACGCCGACCCGAGACGTCCTCGTCCAGACCTACCTGGAGGTCGGAGCCGCCGGGTCGGTCAGCAAGCAGGAGGACGTGAACACCCTGGTCCGGGCCATTCGCGGCGCGGCTCATCTCCTGGATGCCGCTACCTTCTCCGGCAGCGAAAAGGCCCCGGCCGGTGGGACTAACCTGTCCGGGCGAGAAGAGCAGGTTCTTCAGTACATCGCCTGCGGGTACACCCATGGCCAGGTCGCACGACGCCTCGGCATCAGTCCGCATACCGTCGACACCTACGTGAAGCGGATCCGCGCGAAACTCGCCGTCGGCAACAAGGCAGAGCTGACCCGCGCCGCGGTTCTCGGCAAGTACTTGCAGTGGCCCATCTAGCCGTGCGCGTCCCCTTGGTCCCGGAACGGATTGCGGCGCGCGCGGCCGCCTCGCCGGCCGTTGTGGCCATCGTGGATCGGCAAGGAAGCCTGACATACGCGCAACTGATACGCCGGGCAGACCAGGTGGCTCGCTATCTCCTGGCCAGCGGAGTCGCCCCCGGGGACCTGGTGGGTGTCTGCCTGAATAGGGGGTCCTCGCTCGTGGTGGCCCTGCTGGGCGTGCTCCGGGCCGGCTGCGGTTACCTGCCACTGGACCCGGAGTATCCACCGGATCGCCTGCGTTTCATGCTGCAAGACTCCGGAGCGGCGGCGGTCGTCGGCACGCCGGCACAGCTCGCCTGGGTGCCCGCCGGCCACGTCGTGCCGATCGATATAGCTGAGGCGCAGGGGAGCGCGCCGGTAACTGCCGAGCTGCCCAGCACCGAACTGCCCAGCATCAGCGCCCAGGATCTGGCCTATGTCATCTATACCTCCGGCTCTACGGGCACCCCCAAGGGCGTGGCCGTCGAGCACGGAAACGTCGCGCGGCTGTTTGACGCTGTCCAGCAGCGGATACCGGTCAGCGAAACAGACACCTGGTCGTGGTTCCACTCCGTGACCTTCGACTTCTCAGTCTGGGAAATCTGGGGCGCGCTGACCTCAGGCGGCCGCGTCGTGGTGGTCAGCGGGGCTGAGGCCCGCGACCCTGCCGCGTTACTGGCGGTTCTCCGCCGCAGCGGGACCACGATCGTGAGCCAGACCCCGTCGGCCTTCCAGGGCCTGCTGTCGTCGCTGGGCCAGGACGAACCGTCGTGGTCGGTCCGGGCCGTGGTGCTCGGCGGGGAGGCGGTCAGCATCGGCGCCGTCGCGGACATCCTCCAGGGTGCGCCGGGCCGATGGCCGCGGCTGTACAACCTGTACGGGATCACCGAAACCACGGTGCACGCGACGGTCAAGGAACTCACGAGGAACGACCTCGACGCCGACGTGCGCAGTCCCATCGGTACCCCGCTCGGGGACCTGCGCCTCGCCGTCCTGGATCAGGACCGGCGCCCGGTGCCGCCGGGTGAGCAGGGCGAGCTATGGGTCGGCGGCGCCGGGGTGGCCCGCGGATACGTAGCCCGGCCGCAGCTGACCGCGCATCACTTCGTCACTGGCCTGCTGCCGGAATACGGGGAGATGCGGTGGTACCGCTCCGGCGACCTGGGCCGGCAGCTGCCGTCGGGTGAGTTCGAGTACATCGGGAGAATCGACCGGCAGGTCAAGCTGCGCGGTTTTCGCATCGAGCTCGGCGAGATAGAGGCGGCTCTGGCCGGGCATCCCGCGGTCTTCGCCGCCGCCGTCGAGCTGCGCGAGGCGCAGCTGGTCGCTTACCTGGCGGCCGTGCAGCAAGACGGCCTGAGCGTTGATGAGATGCGCGGATGGCTGGCTGCCCGGCTGCCCGGCTACATGATCCCGTCGTCGTTCGTCTCCCTAGCTGCCCTGCCGCTGACCTCCAACGGCAAGGTCGACCGGGATGCCCTGAGCCGCGTGCCCGGCCTTCCGCTGCCTCGCCGTTCAGCGGCTCGCCAGCCACAGACCGGCGCCGAGGCCGCGCTTTACTCCATCTGGGCTGGCATCCTCGGCACCAGGGCCATCAGCCGGGATGACAACTTCTTCGCCATCGGCGGTGACTCGATGCTGGCCCTGCGCGTCGTAGCGGCCTGCAAGGACGCCGGGATCGCGCTCACCGTGCGAGATCTCTTCGCGAACCCGACGCTGGCGGGCCTGGCCGGCCTCGTCGGCGGCAGCGCGCACGGCCAGGCGCGCCGCCAGGAGGCGGGCGACGAGGCCGCCGAACCGGCCGACGAGCCGGGCGCGGGCCCGGCCGCAGACGCTGGCGTACTGATCCCGGCGAGCCAGATGCAGCGCGGGATGCTGTTCGAGGCCGCGCGCAATCCGGACGCGAGCACCTTCCAGGTCGTTTCCGCCACCCGGGTCACCAGCGCGCGGGCCTTTTCCGAGCAGGATGTGCGTGCGGCGCTGTGGCGGCTGGCCGAAGACAACGTCGCGCTGCGCATGAGCTTCGACCTGCTGCACTACCGGCGCCCGATGCAGATCGTGCATCCCGCCCCGGAGCTGCGCCTGGCCTTCCTGGACCTGTCCGGTCTCGGCGGCCAGGAGCAGGAACAGCGGATCAGCGAGGTGCTCGCACAGGAGCAGGCTCGCCCCTTCGCCGAGCGCGACTATCCCCTGTGGCGGATGGCGTGCGTCCAGGTATCGCCGCGGGCGGCGGAAGTCATGCTGGTCCACCATCACGCGATCCTGGACGGGTGGAGCGTGGCGCGCTTCTTCGACCAGTTCACCGCCGCGCTCAGCGGACGGCCGTACCAGGCGGCGCCGGCCAGCATTAACGAGGCGGCGGCCCGCCTCGAGGAAGAAGCGGTCCGCTCGGCGCGGGACAATGACTTCTGGCGGTCCCAGGCAGAGATCTGGACTCCGCTGCCGGTCAGCCGCCGGGCCGAGGTCAGGGGAGCGAGCGGGGTCATCTCCGCGCAAGCGCACATCGGCACGCCGCTGCGCGAAGCGGCAAGAGCCGCGGCGGCCCGCTGGCGATGCTCGCTGAAGCATGTCTACCTGGCCGCGCACCTCCGGGCGATCGCGAAGCTCGCGGGCTGGGACGATTACGCCGCCACCGGTGTGGTGGTCAACGGAAGGCCCGAAGAGCCGGGGGCGCACAATGCGCTCGGCATGTTCCTCAACGTGGTCCCGCTGGCCGTAACGGGCCTCGGATCGAGCTGGGCGGAGCTGGCGCGTGCTGCCATGGCCACCGAGACGCGCCTGCAGCCGCACCGCTGGTTTCCGCAGGCGACTATGGTCACGAAGCTCGGGATGCCGCTCCTGAACCTCTGCTTCAACTACACCGATTTTTCCGGGACCGCCATGCATGGTTTCCTCGAGCGGGTCACCGAGCTGAGCCCGAACAGCATGCCGCTGACGGTATCGGTGGTCGATGACGGCCTGATCGTCGAGGCCTCCGCGCAGTATTTCTCGGCCGAGCAATGCGCGCAGCTTGTCCAGTGGCACCAGGACAACCTCCGCGATGCGGTCGCGGGGCCGGGTGAGCAGGCATGACCGGGGCGATCAGTGACGGCAGGCGGCACGGGCTGGAATCGCTGGCCGCCTCGGTGCTGGCCGGAGAATCCGGGGAGGCCGCGGAGTCCGGGGCAACCTGGGCAGGATCAGCCGACGGGCCAGGGCTGCTCGCCGAGGCCAGCTTCATCCGGCTCGGCGGCAATTCGATGCAGGCCATAGCGCTGGCGGCCATGGCCAGTGACCAGGTGGGGGTCACGCTGGAACTGAGCGCGTTGCTCAGCGACGCGCCGCTCGCCACGGTGCTCTCGCAGGCGCTGGACGCCCCGTCCGCGGGACCGCGGCAGGCGGCGGGCCCGCCGGAGCCCGGGCCGTCTGAGGCGGCGGGCTCCGAGCTGTCCAACATGCAGCGCGGGATGTGGATGCGCGAGCAGATCATCGGCCCGCTTCCCTACAACCTGGTCTTCACCTGCTTTGCCGACGGCCCGCTAGACGCCGGCCGGCTGACCGCGGCGCTGCACGGCACCGTGGCGCGGCATGCGGGGCTGCGCACGGTCTTCACCGAAGTCAGCGGGGAGATCGAGCGACGGGTGCTGGAGTCGTACCTGCCGCCGCTGCGCCAGCACTTGCATCATGGCGCTCAGGATGATTTCACCGCCCAGGCCCGGGCTCTGGCCGCGCAGGCGGGCAGGACAGCGTTCGATCTCGGCTCCGAGCCGCCGCTGCGTTTCGCGCTCACCTCCCACGGGCCGGACCGGCACGCGCTGATCATGGTCGTGCACCACATCCTGCTCGACGGGTGGGCGATCGGCCTGGTCCTGCGCGAGATCTTCGCCCGGTACCACGCCCTCGACGGCGGCCGCGACCCCGGCTGGGGTCCCGCGGCACGGTTCGAGGAGCAACTGGAGTGGCTGGAACGGCTGCGTCACTCCGGTGAACTGGACCGGCAGGCAGTCTTCTGGCGGCAGCACCTCGAGGGTGCCCCGACCGTCCTGGATCTTCCCGCGGACCGCGCCCGGCCTGCGTTCCAGGAGCCGTACGGGGCGCGCTGCCCGTTCGATCTCGGTCCCGCCGTGAGCGCGGCCATGCGGGACCGGGCCGGGCAGCTCGGCATCACGCCCGCGGCGTTCCTGCTCGCGGCGTTCGCCCTCACCCTGAGTCGGCACACCGGAGCGCAGACCCTGCTGATCGGGATGCCGGTCGCGGGGCGTCCGACCCCCCGGTTCGCCGAGCTGGTGGCCGTGACGACCAACCTGGTCCCGGTCCGCATCGACGTCGACGAGGACCAGGCCGTCGGCGCTTTCCTCGCCGCGGCGCAGGGGTCGCTCGCCCGCAGCCTGGACCACGCCATGCTGCCGTTCGCCGAGGTGGTGGCGGACGCCGGCCTTAACGGCACGGTCGAGCGGCACCCGCTCGTCCAGGTGGCCCTCGGGATGCACGCCGGGCTGATCCCGCAGCACCTGAGCACCACGCACCTGGACGTGCGGGTCGAGGAGGGACACGGCGGCGGAGCGCAGTTCGACCTGCAGCTGTTCATCCGGCAGGATAGCCCGTCCTTCGCCGGAGACCTGGAGTACGCGACCTCGGTCTGGCAGCCGCCGGAGGCCGCCGGGTTCTGCGCGGACCTGACCGCGGCCGTCGAGGGTCTGACGGGGTCGCCATCGGCTCCGCTGGAGAGCGTCAGCTGCCTGGCAGCCGGGCGGCGGGCCCTGCTCGACAGCGTGAACGAGACCGCCCGGCCCTACCCGATGACATCTGTCGACGAAGAGTTCCGGGCCTGGGTGCGGCGCAGCCCGCATGCCATCGCGGTACGTGACACAGCCGGCCGGGCCCTCACCTACGCCGAGCTGGAACACGCCGCCTCGGCCCAGGCGCGGCTGCTCGCCGACGCCGGCGTGGTGCCGGGCAGCACGGTGCTCGTGACCACCGGGCGCTCCATCACGGAGGTCGTGGCCGTGCTCGGCGCGCTGTGGTCGGGGGCGGCGTATGTCGGCGTGGAGCCCGGAACCCCGGCCAGCCGCGCCGGCCAGATCGTGTCCATTCTCCGGCCCGCGGCCATGATCGGCGACGGTGTCGCGGCGCAGCACGGTGTGCCCCGGGTGCGGTCCTGGCCGGACCTGCCCGCCGCGGGGCTCCCGGCCCTGCGCCCCGATCCGGCGAGGCTGGCCTACGTGGCTTTCACCTCGGGCTCCACGGGAATCCCGAAGGGAGTGTGCGTTCCCCACCGGGGCATCCTCCGGCTGCTGGCCGGACTTCCCGATTACGCCCCGGTCGAGCCCGCAGACCGGGTGATGCGCTTCTGCTCGCTCTCGTTCGACGTCTCCACCTTCGAGATCTGGGGCGCCCTGCTGAACGGCGCGTCGCTGGAGATTCACCCGGCCGGCGTGCCATCAGCCGCGGAACTGGGCTGCTTCGTCCGCGACGCGCAGATCACCGTGGCCTGGTTCACCTCCGGGCTGTTCAGCGTCGTGTGTGATTTCGCGCTGGACTACCTCGGGAGCATCCGGCTGCTGCTGACCGGCGGCGACGTCGTATCCGCCGAGCACGTCCGGCGGGTCCTGGAACGGCACCGGGGCCTAGCCGTTATCGACGGGTACGGCCCGACCGAGAACACGACGTTCACCACCTTTTACCGGGTCGCGGACCCGGCCGCGGTGGAAGACCCGCTGCCGATCGGCACGCCGGTGGCCAACACGCAGGTGCACGTGCTCGACGCCCGCGGGCGGCTGGTGCCGCCCGGTGCCGTCGGCGAGCTGTACGTGGCCGGTGACGGCGTCGCGGCCGGGTACTTCGGCGATCAGGAGCTGACGGCCCGTTCCTTCGGCGACTTGTCGGCGCATGTCCCGTCCCGGCTGTACCGGACGGGGGACCTAGTCCGGCTGGATACCAGGGGTCGGCTGCAGTTCCTCGGGCGCCGCGACGACCAGGTGAAGATCCGGGGCTGTCGGGTCGAGCTGGGCGAGCTGCGTAGCGTCCTGGTGGGCCATCCGCAGGTGGCCGACGCCTTGGTCACCGTGTCCGGAGACGGCAGCGCCAGGCAACTGGTCGCCGCCTGCGTTCCCGCCGGCGGCGGTGGCCCGACGGTGTCCGAACTGGTCAGCTTCCTGGCCGGACGGCTGCCAGGGTTCATGATCCCGGCGCTGTGGGCCATCGTTGCGGAGTTCCCGCTGACCGCGACCGGCAAGATCGACCGCGACGCGCTGCGGCGTTCCGCGAGGCCCGCCGCCGCATACGGCGGCTGAATGACGCGTCCCCCGGCCAGGCTCGGGGGACGCAACCGGCCCGCGGTCTTATTCGATCTCAGCTAGCAGAGCCTGCAGGTCCTCGGCGCCGGCGAGTTCGCTCTGCGCCTGGACGATGACCTGCGCCAGGCCCTCCACCGTCGGTGACTCGAACACGTCCCGCAGGGTCAGCTCAACCTGGAAGGTCTCGTAGATCCGGGCGGCGAGCTGGGTGGCGAGCAGCGAGAACCCGTTCAGATCGAAGAAGGTGTCGTGGACGCCCACCCGGCCCGCGTCGAGAAGCTCCTCGAAGATCTCGGTCAGCTGCCGTTCCATCGGCGTGCGCGGCGCCAGGTAAGTGTCGGTCTCGGCCGGGTCGCCGCCGGGATCAGCCGGGTCGCCGCCGGGATCGGGCGGGACCGCGAGATCGTAGTCGCCGGCCGGGGTGAGCGGGGATCGGTTGCCCATGCAGACGAATCTAGGCGCCGGCCGGAAGCTTTTCCTGTCGCCTCTTGTGGGGACGCTGGCCAGGACACGTGCGCCGCAGTCCCCAGTTCGCGCGACACGACAACGCCGCAGCCTGACCCGTACGTTCCCTGCTATGCAGGATCGAACTGATGTCGCCTGCGCGAGCTTCCCGCTGTCGGCGGCACAACTGCCGCTGTGGCTCATCGACCGCAGGGCGAGCAAACGCGCGCAGCAGGTCGAAGGGTGCCTGCTGCGGGTTCAGGGCGAGGTCGACACCCGGCGGCTGCGCGACGTCATTGCCAGCACCGTGCAGCGCCATCCCGCGCTGCGGATCGGCTGTGAGCTTGCCGCCGGGCAGCCCCGCCAGCGGGTGCACAGCGGGGTCCGCTGGACGCTGGCGGAGGCGGATTTCTCGGCCCTGCCGCCGGAACTGGCCCACGCCGAAGCCGCGCGCTGGTCGGCGGAGTTCGGCTCCGTTCCGTTCGACCTGGACCGCCCGCCGTTGTGGCGGGCCGGCGTCGCCCGGCTTCCCGGCGGCCACTTCCTCATGGCGGTGGCCGCGCACCACCTGATCTGCGATGGCTGGACGCTGCGCCTGCTGCTCGAGGAGGTGAGCGAGGAATACCGCACGGGAGTCCCTGGCCCCCCCGAGCCCGGCGGCGTGGCGCCGTACCCGCAATGCCTGCTGGACCGCGACGACGCATGGCGCCAGGACTCGGCGGTCACCGCATACTGGCGCTCGGTCCTGGCCGGGTGCGAGGGCAAGCGGGTCGTGGTCCCGGGGGCGGCTCCGGCGGCCGGCGGCGGGGGAGCCGCGGTCCAGGCGTCGGTGTGCGCGGACGTGTCACGGCTCATCCGCGACGTGGCCCGCCGCCATCGCGTCACTGCTTTCCTCGTGTTCGCCGCCGTGTACGCGGCCACGATCGGCCGCTTTTCCGGTGCGTCCCGGGTGCCGGTCGCGAGCGCCTTCCACGGCCGGAGGACACCCGAGCTCAAGCGGGTGGCCGGGGTGTTCGCGACCATGTTCGTCCTGCCGGCCGACCTGACCGGTGATCCGTCGTTCAGCGAGTTCCTGGCCCGGCTGCACGAGACCTACCGTGCCTGCCTGGCTAACCGGAACATCACGCTGGAAGACCTGGCGCTGGAGCGCAAGCTCACCCGCGAGCCGTTCTTCCGGCACGTGATCTCCTACCATCCGGAGAGCTTCACGGTTTCCGGCTTTGCCGGGCTGCCCGCCGCCATGGACCTTATTTCCGGGAAACCGGCGCCGACCGAGCTGGAGTTTCACGTCCGTGAGCTGGCTGACTCGTTCGCGCTGCAGCTTCGTTTCGACCCGGCCGTACTCGATGCCGGTGCTGCGCGCACCGTGCTCGGTGCCTTTGGCCAGCTGCTGGCCAGCCTGGCCGCCAGCCCGGAGCGCTCCGTCGCGTCCGCGGCACCGCTGTCCCCAGGCGGGACCCTGACCTGGGCGGATGCGAATCGGCGACCAGAGGTAGATGGGGTGGTCAGCTAAATGCGCAAGTTTCGGGTGCTGTGGTTCGGCCAGGTAGTTTCGCTTCTCGGCTCCGGCCTCACCAGCTTTGCCCTGGGCGTCTGGGTCTTCCAGAAAACTGGCTCGGCGACGCAGTATGCGATGATCTTCCTGCTGGCCTTCCTGCCCGGAGTCATCATCTCGCCGGTGGCCGGGACGGTGGCCGACCGGTTCAGCCGCCGGGCCGTGCTGCTGCTCTGCGACGGTGCGGGGATAGCGTGCATGGCCGCGCTGGCCGGTCTTTACTCAGCCGGTGTGCTCCAGCCCTGGCAGATTTACATAACGACCGCAATAGCCTCGGTGATGGCCGCCTTTCAGCTGCCGGCCTTCGCGTCGAGCGTCACGCTGCTAGTGCCGAAGAAGGATATCGACCGGGCGAACGGGCTGGTGACGCTGGCGCAGGCGAGCCTGCTCGTAGCGCCCGTGCTGGCGGGTTTCCTGCTGGCCGAAATAACGCTCAGAGGCGTGATACTGGCTGACGCCGCGAGTTTCCTGGTCAATTCCGCTGCCCTCCTGCTGGTGCGGATTCCGCGGCCGAAGCCGAGCTCGGAGGGTGCTCCTGGAAGTGACACCATGCTAGCCCGGTGGCTTGCGGGCTGGCGTTATGTCACGGCGCGCCCGAGCTTCCTCATGCTCATAGGCTTTAGCGCGGCAGTCGGCCTGTGCGTCGGCTTTGTCGATGTGCTGTTCACCCCCATCGTCCTTGGCTTCGCCTCCGTTAAGGCGCTCGGCATAGTGCTGACCATCGGCGGACTCGGAATGGCGGCGGGCAGCGTGCTGATGACGGCCTGGGGCGGTCCGAGCCGCCGCATGCATGTGGTGCTGGGCTTCTGTTTCCCGCTCGGCCTGGCCTTGTGCCTGGGCGCGGTCCGGCCTAACGTCGCCCTGATTGCCGTGGCCGCCTTCGTGTTCTTGTTCTGCGAGGCAATGATCACCTCCAGCATGCGGGGCATCTGGCAGGTCAAGGTCGAGCCGGGCCTTCAGGGCCGGGTCCTCGCCCTGGCCAACATGATCAATAACACCGCGGTGGCGGCCTCCTACGCGATAGCCGGCCCGGTCGCTGACCACTGGTTCGAGCCCCTGCTGCAGCGGGGCGGAAGCCTGGCCGGCAGCGTCGGACGGCTCATGGGGACCGGCAACGGCCGGGGCATGGCCCTGCTCGTGCTGATCCTCGGCGCGGTCATCATCGTCACGGCGGCCGGCGGCTACCTGCTGCCGGGCCTGCAGCGGCTGGAGGAAATAATCCCCGACGCGATTTCCGATGACGAGGCGGCGGACGCGGCCGCCAGGCAGTCTGCCGAGGGCGCCGTCAGGTGAGCGGGCGACTGCTCGCGATCAGCGACCTTCATGTGAGCCACCGGGAGAACCGGGAACTGCTCACCCGCCTTTGGCCGGGCTCTCCCG
>Ga0208220_1000327_pt1 | contig 19948 bp, 18 predicted proteins | sample NGESurdeep092012_9_FD_184484 | JGI IMG/M metagenome (GOLD analysis project Ga0208220, IMG submission 184484) | Arctic peat soil microbial communities from Barrow, Alaska - NGEE Surface sample F53-1 deep-092012 (SPAdes) | ecosystem: Environmental > Terrestrial > Soil > Wetlands > Peat ...
AGTCCCAACCATGATCTGGAACGGACCGGGGCGCCTGTGGACGACTCCACTGGGCCCCGGTCCGTTTCTGACGAAAGAAGCGGACAAGAATGCGCAACCGAACTCGCGTAGCCCCCCGCCGGCGGGCGCACGCCATCACCTGGACCGTGGCCGCGCTGACCGTGGCCGGAAGCCTGATCGCGGTCTCGACGGCCGGCTCGCGGGCCGAGGCGAAGACGACGACCGTGCAGTCGACCGCAGCGCAGTCGACGGCGATGTCGGCGGCGGCATCAACGACCACGCCGCTGTGGTCGACCCAGCTCGACTTCGACGACAACGCCGCCCCCTGGTCCGAGGCGAGCTTCGCCGCGCTCAAGGCGGACGGCCTGAGCACGGCCGAGATCGACATGCCGTGGAACACCATCGAGCCCACCCAGGGCACGTTCTCCTTCACCGAGCTCGACCAGGAGCTGGCCAACGCGGCCGCCGCCGGGATCAAGCTGGTGCCGATCTTCTGGTACGCGGGCTGGGGCGGAAGCCCGGCCTCGTGGGTGACCAGCCACGAGGTGAACAGTAGCGGCGCTCAGGGCACCGCCCCGGCCTGGTGGGACCCGACGGCCGAGCCGGCCTACGTCACTTACGTGACCGACACCGTCAAGCACATAGCGGGCGAGGCCGGGTACGGCGGCAGCATCCTGAACTACGGCGAGCTCGACTCGCAGCTGAACGACGGCAACGGGGACGCGGCCGGCTGGGCCACCGTCGACGTCACCGAATTCCACAACGTCTACCTGCCCGACACTTACAGCAGCATCGGCGCGTTCAACACCGCCAACGGCACCTCCTACACCGCCTTCTCGCAGGTGCCCGCGGCCACCCCCGGAGCGGCGTTGGCCAGTGTTTACCAGGCGTTCCGGGTCTGGAGCGTGCAGACCGTGTACGGGCAGCTGACCGCGCAGGTGCGCGCGATCACCAGCGGCACGCCGCTGTACTACTACTTCGGCGGCCACATCGGCAACGGGGTGACCTACGCGAACATCCCCGACCTGTTCTTCAGCCTGGCCAGGCAGTACACGGTCACCGTCATCGAGGACGCGGCCCAGTCGCCCGGCCTGGCGCTGCTGTTCGGCAGCCTCGGCCGCGCCTACGGGGTGCAGGTGGCGATGGAGTGGACCGCCCCGAGCGACAACACCCAGCTCGCCGCCCAGGCGGTGCAGTGGATCGACAACTACGGCATGGCGCTGCCCGAGGGCGGCGGCGAGGACTTCTTCATCCACGACGGGACCGAGAAGGACGTGGTCGGGTTCCCGATCTACACCAACTGGCTGCCCGACATCAAGGACCTGTCCGGCTCGTACCCGCAGCAGCCGGTCGCCGTCTACGTCGACTACTCCCAGGCCTACGGCAACGCCTCCGGCGGCAGCCTGGCCACCCCGGAGAACGAGATCACCGAACTCTGGGACGGCTACCAGGCCGGCTTCGCCGTCGTCACCAGCCAGGAGGTGGACAGCGGCATCGTCAAGCTCTCGCAGTACAAGGCGATCCTGCCCGCCAACGGCGTCGACGCGAACCTGACCGCCTATAAGAACGCCGGCGGCGCCCTGCTGACCACGGGATCCCAGCTCTCGCAGTACGCGCCTGCCTACGCGAGCCTGGCTAACAGCGGCGTCGTGCAGATCGTCCCGGTCGTCGCGTCCTCGGGGACCAGCGCGCAGCTGACGCTGGCGAACATCACCTCGGGCACCGCCTACGACAACTCGGTCACCGTCAAGGTGGCCGGGCTCGGCCTCACCGCCGGCACCTACCACGTGGTGAACGCGAGCGGAGCCGCCGTCCCGCAGGAAGCGGTCTCCGGCGGCGTCTGCGCCGAGGCGGACCTCCCGGCGGCCTCGCTGGCCGCGTGGAGCGTGGTGCCCGGCGCGGCCCCTTCGGGCACGGCCGCCCCGTCGAATTGCGGTGCCAGCGTTCCGGTGCCCTGCGGCACGCTGCCGGCCGGCCAGCAGCTGACCGCCGGGCAGTCGCTCGCCTCGTGCAACGGCGACTACACGATCGACATGCAAGGCGACGGCAACCTGGTGCTGTACCAGAACGGCACCCCGCTGTGGGCGTCGAACACCTCGGGATCCGCCGCCGACGAGGCGATCATGCAGGACGACGGGAACCTCGTGCTCTACACCAGCTCGGGCTCGCCGGTGTGGGCCAGCGGCACCGTCGGCAACGACGGGGCCGACCTAGTGGTGCAGAACGACGGCAACGTCGTCATCTACAGCGCTTCCGGGGCCGCGCTCTGGGCCACCGGCACCAACGGGAAGTAGCCGGGCAAGCCCGATAGCGCCCGGCCGCATCCGCGCAAAGCGGGTGCGGCCGGGCTGCTAATCCCCTTGACCTTGAGCGCACTCCAGGTGCCATGATCGGGAGTTATGACCGGCACCATCCCGCCTGGCCAGGCCGCCGAGCAGTCTGGCTTCAGCCTCGACACCCTGCGCTACTACGAGCGGATCGGCCTGCTCGACGACATCGGCCGCGCGCCCAGCGGGCATCGCCGCTTCCGCGAGGAGGACCTGGAGTGGCTGGGCGTGCTGCGCTGCCTGCGCGACACCGGCATGCCGATCGCGCAGATGTGTCGGTACGCCGAGCTCGCCCGCTGCGGGCAGCCCACCCTGGCCGACCGGCTGACGCTCCTCATCGAGCACGATGCGCAGGTCAGGGAGCGCATCGCCGTGCTCCAGGCCGAGCAGGCGCACCTGCAGGAGAAGATCGACTGGTACCGCACCCAGATCGCCGCCGCCGACGGCCGGTGACCCGGCGGACGCACAGGTGTAGACGGCCTGGCCGCACCAGCACGGCGCGGAACCACTTCCGAACATGAGGCAGCGAATGTCGGCTAAAAAGGCGATTTAGCGCCTACGTACCGCCGTCGCATGAATGCTCAGCGTAGGCTGAGCCTCAGCGTGACGGGAGGGCGGCGGGATGCGCGTTATTGTCACCGGGGGCGCCGGGTTCGTCGGTACCCTGCTGGCCAGGCGGCTGCTCGCCGCGCCGGTCGGGATCGGCGGTCGCGAGCCCGGCGACGTGGATGAGCTTCTCCTCGCCGATCTGGCGGCGCCCGCGCCTGACGTGGCCGCCGATCCGAGGGTGCGCGCCGCGATCGTCGACCTGGCGACGGGGGCGGGCGATCTCGGCCCCGCCGACATCATCTTCCATCTGGCCGGCGTGGTCAGCGGTGCGGCCGAGGCGGACTTCGAGCTGGGGATGCGCGGCAACCTCGACGGGGCGCGCGCCGTCCTCGAGCTGGCCAGGCGGCAGGCCGCGCCGCCGGTGCTCGTCTTCTCGAGCTCGGTCGCGGTGTTCGGGCCCGAGGCCGAGCCCGGCCCGGCCGGCATTGTCGGCGATGACACCCTTCCCCAGCCCCAGTCGAGCTACGGCACGCAGAAGTTCATCGTCGAGCAGCTCGTCGCCGACTACACCCGCAAGGGCTTCGTCCGCGGCCGATCGGTGCGGCTGATGACCGTGGCGGTGCGGCCGGGCCGGCCGAACGCGGCGGCGTCCAGCTTCGTGTCGGGAATCATCCGCGAACCACTGGCCGGGCTGCGGGCGCCGTGCCCGGTGCCCCCCGACACCCCCCTCGCGCTCGCCTCGCCGGGCCGGGCCCTGGCGGGGATCCTGCGCGCCGCCGCCGTGACCGACGCCGACTGGGGCAGCCGGATCGCAATGACCCTGCCCGGGCTGACCACGACGCCCCGGTCCATGGCGGCCGCCATGGACCGGGTGGCCGGCTACGCCGCCAGCGACCTCATCGACTGGACCGACGACCCGGTGATTGGCGCCATCGTCGGCAGCTGGCCCGCCCGGTTCGAGACCCGGCGGGCGCACGCGCTCGGACTGCGCCCGGACCGATCGTTCGACGACATCGTGCGCGAGTACATGGTCGGCCGGCCGGGCTCGGCTGCCCGGGCCATCTGACCTGCGGCCTGTACGATCCATGAGCGCGAACGAGCAGCCGCTTTCACGATTCGGGGCGACTGAATCAGCACCTGATTGTGTGAATCCCGCCGCTACAGCGCGTCCGGCGGCACGCTCTGGGCCGCCGGCATTAACGGGAAGTAGCAACCGGCCCGCCCGGCTGCGTCTCGCCCGGCCAGGCCGCCGAGCAGTCTGGCTTAAGCCTCGACACCCTCACCGCCGCCGACGGACGGTTAGCGCGATGCCCGCGCCGGCTACCCACAGCAGCAGCAGCGGGCCGGAGATGTAGGCGGTCGAGGCCAGCTCGTTCGACAGCGTGAGGTAGGCGTAGCCGGATGCGATCAGCGCTAGGGCAAGCGGGATCGAGACACCGCGCAGCCAGCGCGGCAGCACGGGTCCGCTGATGGCGAGCCAGGCCGCGGTAGCGGCCAGCGCGAGCATCTTGACACCGTCGAGGCGGTTGACCACGTCGGACAGCGAGCCGCAGTCGGCCGCGTGACCGCTCGTGGCGGCGGCGGTGGCGAGCAGGCCGATGGCGCACTGGGCCAGCGACGTGATCACCGCAATCGCGCCGAGCAGCGCAGGTCCCGCTACCCGCCCGCCGAGGCGATCGCGGGCAGCGCGCAGCACGCAGGCGAGGACGATCCCGAGCAGCACGCCCGCCAGACCCTCGACCAGCAGGTACTGGACGATGGCGCCGGCCGGGTGCGCGCGGTAGCTCGCCGCCGTCTGCCCGGCGGTCGCGTTGAGCGCCAGGTTGACCGGCCACGCCGCAAGGCCGACGGCCCAGGCCACGACGTAGGCCACGCCCGCCGTGCCCGGCAGGTTGGCGCGCCAGAACGAGCCGTCGGGCCTGGAGTCCGTACGGCCGGTAGGTGGTGCGATGGTCATGCTCGCCGCCAATCGGAGTGATGTTCGCGACCTTGTTGCAACATCTTGTTGCAATTACAGCTTGCCATCGCGTCGTTGTAAACGCAACACTCAGTTGCTGTAAGATGCCGGGATGGATGATGCGCCACCGACGACCCGGCCAGGCGGCCGCACGGCCAGGACCGCCACGGCGGTGCTGGCCGCGGCGATCGAGGAACTGTCTGTCCGCGACTACGCCGACGTCAGCGTCGAGTCGATCGCGGCCCGGGCCGGCGTGCACAAGACGACCGTCTACCGGCGGTGGGGCAGCAAGGTCGAGATCATCAAGCAGGCGCTGGTCGGCGCGGCCGGCGCGCACATTCAGGTACCGGACACCGGCGGCGTCGACGGCGACCTGCTGCTGCTGGCGCGGGCCGTCCAGAGCGTGCTCTCCCCGCCGCAGGGCGCCGCCATCACGACCGCGCTGATCGTTGGCGGCATCGCGTCAGCGGAGCTGGCCGAGCTCATGCGGCAGTTCTGGGAGGTCAGGCTGGAGGCGATCAGCGTGATCGTCGACCGCGCGGTCAGCCGGGGCGAGCTGCCAGCGGGCACCGACCCGGTCGCGTTGATGCGCACGATGGCGGCCCCGCTGTACTACCAGCTCCTGGTCGCCCGGGTGCCCGTCACCGAACAGGACGCGAACCTCAGCACTGCCGCCACCCTCGCCGCCGCCAGGGCCGGGGTATTCACCGCCTCCTGAACCGCTCAGCCCACGCTCACGGACGACAGGCTCCCGGCCTAGGAGCTTGGCCGGTGGGACGGACTCCGTGGCGCGGTCTCCCTCCGCCCCGCGCGGCCGTCAGTTCGCCGGGACCCGGCCGAAGATCACGTTGGCGAAGTCGAGGTCAAGTTCCCGGTAGTGGGCCTGCATTACCTCGGCGGCGGCCTCCGCGTCGTGACTCTCCAGCGCCGCCAGCAGCTTGTCGTGCAGTAGCCGGAAAGCCTCGGTCGCGACCGGGTTGATCTGGCGCGCGAGGATCACGTACCGCTCGGTCCTGGTCGATATGGCGTCCCGGTACTGGATCAGCACCTGATTGTGCGATCCGCAGTAGGCCATCCGGTAAAAGGCCCGGTTGACGCTGCCGAGGCCGCCCGCCGCCACCGGGAGCCCGGCCTCGCGCAGGTAGCGGACCGCCTCCCGCTCGTCCTGGCCGGCGACCAGCTCTCGCGCCCTGGCCAGCTCGCCCGCCGTCATCTGCGCGGCCGCGAGCCGCGCGGCGAGCAGATCGAGCTCCCGTCTGACCGCGACCAGCTCGGACGCCTCTTCGCGGCTCAGCGCCGCGATGACCACGTCCCGGTGGGCGCTGCGGACGACCAGGTGGTCCGCCTCGAGCCGCCGCAGGGCCTCGCGCAGCGGGGTGACGGAGACGCCAAGCGCCGTCGAGAGCTGAACGTAGTCAACGCGGCTGCCCGGCTCGAGCGTGCCCAGCAGGATCTGGTTTCGCAGCTCCAGATAGGCGCCGTCGGCCTTGGTGGTCGCGCCACGGGTCAGATCGCCGTACGTCACGGTGTGTCCGGTTGCTCCTCGGTGGGCTCTTGTCCTTACGCGGACATTTTATATTATAAAGTTCAAACTCGCGACGAAGGGACTCGCCCGTGCAGACGAGCACCGATCGGATCCTGACCACCCACACGGGCAGCATCGCCAGGCCGGACGGCCTGATCGAGCTGATGCGGGCCCGGGAGAACGGCCGGCCCTACGACCGCGAGGCGTTCGAGGCCCGCGCGACGGAGGCGGTCGAGGAGTGCGTCCGCCGCCAGGTCGAGGCCGGCCTCGACGTCGTCAACGACGGCGAGCAGCGCAAGAGCGGGTTCACCACCTACCTGAAGGAGCGGCTGGCCGGGTTCGAGGCGGTGCCCTACGCGGCCGGCGAGTCCCCCGCCTCGTGGCCGGAAGTGGCCGAGTTCCCCGAGTACTACGAGCGCTACTTCAAGACCGCGATGTTCGGGGCCATGCTGAGCCCGCCCGCCCGGGTGATCTGCCGGGGGCCGGTCAGGTACATCGGCCAGGAAGCGCTCGCCATCGACATCGCCAACCTGCGGGCGGGGCTCGCGGGCAAGGAATACACCGAGGTCTTCATGTCGGCGGCGCTGCCGACCGGGCTCGCTGACTACAAGAACGAGTTCTACTCCTCGCGCGAGGAGTACGTGACCGCGCTCGCCGACGCGTGCCACGAGGAGTACCAGACCATCATCGACGCCGGCTTCCTCATCCAACTCGACGACCCGGCCGCCTCGAGCCTCTGGGGACACAAGGACGCCGAGCCCGCCGAGCGGGACCGGCGCGCGGCCGAGACAGTCGAGCTGATCAACTACACGCTCCGCGACATCCCGCCAGAGAAGATCCGCTACCACACCTGCTACGGCATTAACCAGGGCCCGCACGTCTACGACCTGCGGCTGCGCGACTTCATCGAGCCGATGCTGCGGGTCAACGCCCAGGCGTTCTCGTTCGAGGTGATGAACACCAGGCACCTGCACGACTACCACGCCTTCGAGGACGTCAAGCTGCCCGCGGGCAAGGTGATCATCCCCGGCATGCTCAGCAACGGCGCGAACTGGGTCGAGCACCCCGAGCTGATCGCCGAGCTCACCGTGCGGTACGCGGAGCTGGTCGGCCGCGAGAACGTGATGATCGGCAACGACTGCGGCTTCGCCTCCCAGGCCGCCACCAGGGAGATCGACCCGAAGGTGGGCTGGGCCAAGTTCTCCGCCCTGGCCGAGGGGGCCAGGATCGCGTCCGAGCGCCTCTGGCCTCGGTGACCGCCGGAGATGACAGTGCGCGTGCTTATCGCGGGCGGCGGCACCGGCGGGCTGGCGGCGGCGATCGCCCTCAGGAAGGCCGGCCTCGAGCCGCTGGTGCTGGAACAGGCGCCCGCGTTCACCGCGATCGGGGCCGGCCTCGGGCTCTACGCGAACGCCATGAAGGCGCTGACCTACCTCGGCGCCGACGCGTACTGGCGGCAGACCGCCGCCAGGATCGACGTCGCCGAGCAGCGCGGCCTCGGTGACGACGGCCTGATCACCTCCTCGTCGCTTGACCCGCAGACGGCCAAGTACGGCGAGCACTACATCTGCGGTCACCGCGCCGACCTCATGACCAGCCTGCTGCGGGCGCTGCCGCCCGAGTGCGTGCGGGCCGGCAGCCGCGTCGTCGCCTTCGAGGAGACCGCGCGTGACGTGCGGGTGGAACTGGCGGACGGCGAGGAGGTCCGCGGCGGCCTGCTGGTCGGCGCCGACGGCCTCCGGTCGCGGATCCGCACGCTGCTGATGGGCGAGCGGGAGGCCCGGTCGACCGGCGTCGTGGTCTGGCGCGGGCTGATCCCCCGGCGCAAGGTGCCCGAGCGCTACGACGCGAAGATCGTGTCCTGGCTCGGGCCGGGCCGGCACGCGCTGCTCTACCCGCTCAGGCACGCCGGGCAACCGGACAGCGTCTACAGCCTGAGCGCGTTCGTGCCCGCCACCGAGGTGCACCGGGAGTCCTGGGCCACCTCCGGCGACGTGGCCGACCTGCACGCGTCGCTGGCGGGCGCCTGCCCGGCGATGCACGATCTCCTCGGCCTGATGGACAGCTCGCTGATCACCGGGATCTACTTCCGCGACCCGCTCGAGACCTGGGGATCGGACCGCGTCGTGCTGCTGGGCGACGCCGCCCACCCGTCCCCGCCCAGCGCCGGGCAGGGGGCGGGCATGGCGCTCGAGGACGCCGTCATGCTCGCGGCCTGCCTGCGGCGGGCCGGGCCGGGGAACGAGCGGGCGGCCGTGCGCGAATACGCGTTCCGCCGCCAGCCGCGCACCGCCCGGATGCTGCTCTCCTCCCGGGTTAACCTCCGCAACAGCCAGACCAGCGACCCGGTCCAGGTCCGGGCGCGCGACGGCTACTACCGCGGGCTGCGGCGGCTGAGCCCGGCCGGGCCGCCCATGCAGGAATGGCTGCTCGGGCACGACCCGGTCGCCGCCGCGCGGCAGTCGCCGGCCGAGTTCGAGCGGAACCTGGTCGTGCCAGCCAACCCGATGCGCCGACGCGAGTCGAAGCGGGCCTACGACCTGTGGCGCGGCGCGCTCACGGGCGAGCACCGGGCGGCGGGCTGGCTCGGCGAGCGCCGCGGCTACGCCGAGTTCCTGCGGCGCGCCCTCCCCCCGGCCGACGGGGACGAGCCGATCGCCGCGGTCAGCTGTGACGGGACACAAGCCCTGCGGGTCGGGCGGCCGCGACCGGACGGCGCGCCGGCCATCCTGCACCTGCACGGCGGCGGCTACGTGATGGGATCGGCCGAGCTGGCGGCGCCGCTGGCCGGACGGCTGGCGGCGGCGGCCGGCGGCTGGTCGCTCGTCCCCGACTACCGGCTCGCGCCCGAGCACCCGTTTCCGGCCGCCCTGGACGACGCGCTGGCCGCCTACCGCTGGCTCGCCCGCGAATACCCGCAGGCGCCAATCATCGTCAGCGGCGAGTGCGCGGGCGGCGGCCTCGCTCTCGCCCTCGCCCTGGCGCTGCGCGACGCGGCCGGGCCGGCCAGCAGGAGGCCGTCCGGAATCCACGTCGTCTCGCCCTTCTGCGACCTGGCGCCGCCGGCCGAGAGCCTCGATGCCGCCGCCGACTCCGATCCGTGGCTCAACCGCATCGCGCTGCTGCAGCTGGCCGCCTGCTACATCCACGGCGCCGACCCCGGCGACGCCCTGGTGTCACCGCTGCGGGCGGACCCGTCCGGCCTGCCGCCGCTGCTCATCCAGGCGGCCGAGCCCGAGGCGCTGTTCCCGAGCGCGCAGCGGCTGGCCGACCGGGCCCGCCGGGCGGGCGTCCCGGTCACGTTCAGTCCGGTCGCGGACAGCGTTCACTCGTTTATCCTGTTCGACTTCCTGCCCGAGGCCGGCCGCGCGCTCGCGGAGTTCGCCGGATGGACAGAGAAAGCCACCTTCCGTTCGGGATGAAAAGATCTTTTCTATCGAACGGACCGTGGTCTTACCTGGTGCTCAGTTTCCGCGCCAGGCCAGCCGGTAGCCGATCGACGGGTCGCTCTGCAGGAACCGCCCGTCCTCGTCGCCCAGCTTGCGCCTGATCCGGTAGGCGTAGACCTTGAGGTAGTTCAGCTCGCCGGCGTAGCCCGGGCCCCAGACGTTCTCCAGGATCATCCGCCGCGTGCAGACCTTGCCCGCGTTCCTGGCCAGGTAGGCGAGGAACTCGAACTCGCGCGAGGTGAGCCCGAGGTCGCGGCCGTCGAAGGTCGCCTCGTAGTGGACGAGGTCGAGGTGGAGCGGACCGGTCTGCAGCTCGGTCGGGCCGTCGCCTGATTCGGCCGCGCGATGCCGCAGCGCCACCCGCAGCCTGGCGTTGAGCTCGCGCATGCCGAACGGCTTGGTGACGTAGTCGTCCGCCCCCGCCTCCAGCGCCTCGACCTTCCGGTCCTCGGTGCTGTCGGCCGACAGCACCACGATCGGCGCCTGGCTCCAGGTCCTGATGCGCCGGCACACCTCCACCCCGTCCATGTCCGGCAGCCCCAGATCGAGGACGATGACGTCGGGCCGGGCGATCGCGGCCTCGGCCAGTCCGTCGTGGCCGGTCTCGGCCGTGCGGACGACGTGGCCGAGGGCCTGCAGCCCGACCCGGCAGACGTTGAGCAGATCGGGGTCGTCGTCAATGACGAGCACCTGCGCCACGCGGCGGCTCCTCCGGGATCAGTTGCGCGGTCGGGAGGGTGAACCAGAACCTGGCCCCGCCGTGCGGGGCGTCGTCCACCCAGATGCGCTGACCGTGGGCTTCGACGAAGGTCTTGGCGATGGACAGCCCCAGGCCCGCGCCCGCGTCGCTGGTGCGGCGGGCGAGCAGGCCGAAGACCTCATCGCGCTGCTCGGGGCTGACACCGGGGCCGTGGTCGGCGACGAACACGGCCACGGCGCCCGGCGGGTGGGGCGCCGCCCCGATCGTGATCGCGGTGCCCTTCGGCGCGTGCCTGATGGCGTTCTCCAGCAGGTTCGTGAGCACCCGCGAGATCAGCGTCACGTCCACGTCCGCCAGCGGAAGCGCGTCGGGGAGGTCAAGCCGCACCGGATGCCGGTGCAGGGCGGGCCCGAGGTCGCCGAGGACCCGGTCGACGAGCTCGGGAAGCGAAACGGCGGCGCGGCGGGGCTGCAGGACGCCGGCCTGGATCCGGCTCATGTCGAGCAGGTTCTGGACCAGCTCGGCCAGCCGGTCGGCCTGCTTGTCGATCAGCGCCGCCAGGCTCTGGCGGACGTGCGGGTCGATGTCGATCTCGGTGTCGGCCAGGGTCGACGAGGACGCCTTGATCCTCGCCAGCGGAGCCCGGAGGTCGTGCGAGACGGCCGCGACCAGCGTCTTCGCCAGCCGCGCCATCTCCTCGCTGACCCGGGTCCGCAGGACCTGCTCGCGGAGCTGGGCGCGCTCGACGGCGAGCGCGATCTGGTTGGCGAACAGGCTGAGCGGCTCGCGCTCGGGCCCGGCGGCCGAGTCGGCCGACAGCGCCAGCAGCCCGACCGGCCGCCCGGCGGCGGTCAGCGCGTGCACGAGCACGTCGCCGCGCACATCCGGATGGCCGCCGAGCCGCGCGAGCTCCCCCGGCGAGGGCAGGACCCGGTGGATCTGGTCGTCGCTGAGCGGCTCGCCGAAGGCCGCCGCGACCTCCAGGCTGCCGTCATTCGGCAGGAAAACCGCCACCTGCCGGGACCCGAAGACCTCGGCCACCATCGTGACCACGGCCGTGAGCAGCTCGTCGAGCTTCTTGTCCTCGAGCAGCAGGCCGGACAGCTCGAACAGCTCCCGCAGCTCGGCGCCCTGGCGGCGTTCCCTGGCCCGCGCGGTGTTCAGCCCCGCCACCGTCCTGGCCACCGGCAGCATGACGGCCACGTAGACGACCAGCGCGACCCAGTTTTCACCGCGTCCGACCCAGAGGGTCAGGTACGGCGGGATGAAGAAGAAATCATAGACAACGAAGCCCGCGATCACGCCGAGCACGCCGACCGCGAACCCGCCGATCACCACGCCGATGACCACCGGCACGATCAGCACGAGCGCGGTCGTCGCGATGCTCAGGTGGTCGCGCAGCGGCAGCATGGCGCCCGTGAGGAGCGCCATGCTGACCAGTGCGGCAAGCGTGCCGATTACAGTGCGTTTCATCGAGACTCTTGCAGGTTACCTCTCGTGCTCACGGCCGGATCCTGGCGGACGACTCGAGCCAGTACCTCGGATTCCAGAGCACCGCGCGGTGGTCGCGGGCGGCGACGGTGCCGACCGCCCGGCAGCGCCTGCCCGGCTCGAGGCCGGCCACCGCCGCCCGGCCGAGGAACATCAGGTCGATCTGGCCGGAGTCGTCGGCCAGCGCGCACCGGCAGGCCGGGACGCCGCCGAGGGACACGGCGTCCACCGCGCGGATGATTCCCCGCACGTCGACCTTGGCCTGCTGCCTGGCGCGGCCGATGGAGGTGACCTCAGGCAGCCGGCCGACCCTGGCCGTTCCGCGGCGGGCCGAATCCTTCATCGCAACCCCGCTAGCGCCTCGTTGAGCTGGAGAACATTGATGTAGGTCGACCCGAGGAAGCCGAACTGCGGCTGCCTGGTCTGCGCCGCCACCAGCTGCCTGACCTCGGCGACGGGCAGCCCGCGCGCCTTCGACACGGCGTTGACCTGGGCGTATGCATCAACGGGGGTGATATCGGGGTCGACCCCGCTGCCGGAGGTGGTGACCAGGTCGGGCGTCGGCGTGATCCCGTCGCGGCGCAGCGCCGCGATCTGCTGGTGCACGGTCTTGACCAGGGCCTCCGACCGCGGGCCGAGGTTCGACCCGCCGGTCGCCATCGGGTTGTCACCGTCCGGCCTGCCCACGAACCAGCGGGGGCTGGTCCAGGACTGGCCGACCAGCGTGGAGCCGTCGGTCACCAGCGATCCGTTGGCCTGATGGGAGAAGAGCGCTTGCCCGATGCCGGTCTCGGCCAGCGGGTAGAGCAGGCCGAGCAGGACGAAGAAGATGGCCGTGAGGCCGGCTGCCGGGCGCAGGTGGGCGAGCATTAGAACGCTCCTGTCGCGGTGAGGATGAGGTCGATGAGCTTGATGCAGATGAACGGGGCGATGATCCCGCCGACCCCGTAGATGAAGACGTTCCTGCGCAGCAGGGCCGCCGCCGCCGACGGCCGGAACTTGACGCCCCGCAGCGCGAGCGGGATCAGCGCGATGATGACCAGCGCGTTGAATATCACCGCCGACAGCACCGCCGTCTGCGGGCTGTGCAGGCGGGTGATGTTGAGCGCGCCGAGCTGCGGATAGGTGGCCGCGAACAGCGCCGGGATGATCGCGAAGTACTTGGCCACGTCGTTGGCGATCGAGAACGTGGTCAGCGCGCCCCTGGTGATAAGCAGCTGCTTGCCGATCTCGACGATGTCGATCAGCTTGGTCGGGCTGGAGTCCAGGTCGACCATGTTGCCGGCTTCCTTGGCGGCGGTGGTCCCGGTGTTCATGGCCACGCCGACGTCGGCCTGCGCGAGCGCGGGGGCGTCGTTGGTGCCGTCCCCGGTCATCGCGACCAGCTTGCCGCCGACCTGCTCGGCCTTGATCAGGGCGAGCTTGGCCTCGGGGGTGGCCTCGGCCAGGTAGTCGTCGACCCCCGCCTCCTGCGCGATCGCGGCCGCGGTGAGCGGGTTGTCACCGGTGATCATGACCGTGCGGATACCCGCCGCCCGCAGCTCGGCGAACCGCTCGGCGATGCCCTGCTTGACGATGTCCTTGAGCTCGATCACGCCAAGCAGCTGCGTTCCGTCGGCCACCGCCAGCGGCGTGGCGCCGGACCGGGCGATGCGCTCGACGACGCGGTCGAGCTCGGCCGACGGCGTGCCGCCCTGACCGGCGACCCAGGTGCGCACCGCCTCGGCGGCGCCCTTGCGGATCTGCCTGTCCCCGACATCCAGGCCCGACATCCGGGTCTGGGCGGTGAACGGGATGAAGGCGTGGTCCTCGGCCAGCTCGCGCTGCCTGATTCCGAGGCGCTCCTTGGCCAGGACGACGATCGAGCGGCCCTCGGGGGTCTCGTCCGACAGCGACGCGAGCTGGGCCGCCTCCGCGAGCTCGCGCTCGCTGTGCCCGTCGACGGGGTGGAACGCGGACGCCATCCGGTTGCCGAGGGTGATCGTCCCGGTCTTGTCCAGCAGCAGCGTCTGCACGTCGCCGGCCGCCTCGACCGCCCGGCCGGACATCGCCAGCACGTTGCGCTGCACCAGCCGGTCCATGCCGGCGATCCCGATGGCGGACAGCAGCGCGCCGATCGTGGTCGGGATCAGGCAGACCAGCAGCGCGATCAGCACCACGACCGAGACCGTGCCGCCCGCGAACGAGCTGAACGGCTGCAGGGTGACCACGACCGGCAGGAAGACGACGGTCAGGGCGGCCAGCAGGATGGTCAGCGCCACCTCGTTGGGCGTCTTCTGCCGGTTGGCCCCCTCGACCAGGCCGATCATCCGGTCCATGAACGTGTGGCCGCGCTCGGCGGTGATCCGCACGACCACCCGGTCGGACAGGACCTTGGTTCCGCCGGTCACGGCGGACCGGTCGCCACCCGACTCGCGGATAACGGGGGCCGACTCGCCGGTGATGGCCGACTCGTCGATGGACGCGAGCCCTTCGATGATCTCGCCGTCGGACGGGATTAGATCGCCCGCCTCGCACACCACCACGTCGCCCTTGGCCAGCTCGGCGGCGGCGACTCGCTCCTGCGTCCCGTCGGCGCCGATTCTGCGCGCCTCGGTGTCGGACCGCATCTTGCGCAGCGTGTCCGCCTGCGCCTTGCCGCGGCCCTCGGCCACGGCCTCGGCGAAGTTGGCGAACAGCACCGTCAGGGCCAACCAGGCGGTGATGGACCAGTCGAAAACCCCCGGATGGGCGATGGACTCGACGAGGGTCACGATCGTGCCGATCAGCACGACGAACATCACCGGGTTCTTGACCTGAACCCGGGGGTCGAGCTTGCGGAACGCCTCGACGCTGGCGTACGCGAGGATCTCGCGGTCGAACAGGCTGCGACTGCGGCGCGGTCCGCCGGCCGGCGCGTCCGGCTCGACTGCAGTGCGGGTTTGAAGGCTAGTCATCAGAAGAACTTTCCGTGCGAGAGCTGTTCGACGATCGGGCCGAGCGAGACGGCGGGGAAGAAGGTGAGCGCGCCGACGATGAGGATCACGCCGACCAGCAGGCCGACGAACATCGGCGTGTCGGTGCGGAACGTGCCCGCTCCGGCCGCCACCTTCTCCTTGACCGCCAGCGCCCCGGCCAGGGCCAGCACCGGCACGATGATCGCGAAGCGGCCGAGCAGCAGGCCGACGGTGTTGATCACGTTGTAGAACGGCGTGTTGGCGCTGAGGCCCGCGAAGGCGGAGCCGTTGTTGTTGGTCACCGAGGTGAAGTCGTAGAGGATCTCGGAGAAGCCGTGCGGCCCCGCGTTGAGCGGGCCTGCCCTGCCCGCGCCGACCGAGACCGCGATGGCGGTCAGGACCAGCACCACGATCGGCATGACGAGCACGCCGAGGGCCGCGAGCTTCACCTCCTTCGACTGGATCTTCTTACCGAGGTACTCCGGTGTTCGCCCGACCATCAGCCCGCCGATGAACACGGTGATGATGGCGAACAGCAAGATGGAGTACAGGCCGGTGCCGACCCCGCCCGGTGATACCTCGCCGAGCATCATGCCGGTCAGGACCGCGAACCCGCCCATCGGCGTGTAGGAGTCCTCGGCCGAGTCCACGCTCCCGGTCGACGTCTGCGTCGACGCCGTCGCGTAGAGGGCGGACGAGGTGTCGCCGAACCTGACTTCCTTGCCTTCCATGTTGCCGGTCGGCTGGTACACCTGCCCGGCGGCGGCGACGGCGGGGTTTGCCTGGTGCTCCGCGGCCGAGGCGATGCCCAGCCAGCCGCCGAACAGGATCGCCATCACCGCGAGCAGGGCGACGCCCTGGCGGACGCTGCCGACCATCTTCCCGAAGGTGTACGTGAGGCTGACCGGTATGCACAGGATCAGCAGAATCGACAGGAAGTTGGTCAGGGCGGTCGGGTTCTCGAACGGGCTGGCGCCGTTGGCGTTGAAGAACCCGCCGCCGTTCGTCCCGAGCTGCTTGATGGCCTCCTGCGAGGCGACGGGCCCGCGCGGAATGCTCTGGCGGGCGCCGTTGAGCGCGTCGTAGATGTGGACCGGGCCGCCCAGCGTCTGGAGCGCGCCCTGCGTCATGAAGACGATCGCGGCCACGAACGCGATCGGGAGCAGGATGTAGAGGACCGTGCGGACCAGGTCAACCCAGAAGTTGCCAATGGTCTTCGACCCCTTCCGCTGGAACCCCCTGATCAGCGCGACGGCCACCGCGATGCCGACGGCGGCGCTGACGAAGTTCTGCACCGCCAGGGAGCCCATCTGCGAGAGGTACGACATCGTCGTCTCTCCCGAGTAGGCCTGCCAGTTCGTGTTGGTCACGAACGACACGGCGGTGTTCCACGCGAGCGCGGGCGTCACCCCCGGCAGGTGCTGCGGGTTGAACGGCAGCACCCCCTGGAGCCGGAAGATCCCGTAGGTGATCAGCAGCGCGAAGCCGGAGAAGATGATCACCGAGGCGCTGTAGCGCTTCCAGGCCTGCTCCGACTTGGGGTCGACTCCCACCACGCGGTAGACCAGCCGTTCGACCAGCGACAGCCAGCGGACGCGGCCCTCGAACACGGCCGCCATGTAGGAGCCGAGGAACCGCCACGAGATCGCGAGCAGGACCACGAGCAGGACGATGGTCAAGGCAAAGCCCATTAGAACCACTCCGCCTTGAACAGGGCCACGCCGAGGTAAACGAAGACGGCGATGGACAGCGCGAGAAGAATTGCCTGCACGAGGCTCATAGCCGCCCCAGTGCCCAGGTCAGGCCGAGCATCGCCGCCACGAAGGCGACGATCGCGACCACTACGAGAAGATCTGCCATGGCCCGATCATCGCTCCGACTGCGGTGACCAGGCAGTGAACGGCCGCCCGGCGGCGGTGGAGAATCGGTGAACGGCTAGCCGGTGGCCTGCGGCGCCGACTCCGCCAGCAGCCGGAGCTCTACCGCCCGGGCATCGCGCGTGCACTCGGCCAGGTGCAGGGCCTGCGCCCAGGACTGCCGGGCGTCCTCGTTGTGGATCGCGAGCGCGAGCCGGTGATGTTCGAGCGATTCATCGAGCCGGCCGAGAAGCCGCAGGGTCTCGCCAAGACCCGTTCTCGCCATTCCCTCGGTATGCCGGTCCCGTGATTGGCCGAGCACCGCGACCGCGTCGATGAACCGGGCCTGCGCCCCTTCGAGGTCGCCCATCTGCTGGCAGACCTCGGCCGAGTTATTCAGGAGGATGCCGAGCAGGAACGTGTCTCCCCGTTGCCCGGCGAGCTCGATGATCCGGTCGGATTCCTCGAGCGACTCCGCGCCTGCTCGTTCGCCAGCCGCATGGCGCTGGCGATGCCGACCCGCTGAGTCCACTCAAAGGTCTCCGGGTTGCCCGCGATGACGTAGTACGACCAGATGTAGGCCGCCATCATCACCGCCAGCTCGTGCCAGTCCCGCGCGGCGGTCTTGATCGCCCACACCAGGGCGGGCTCGTGCCGCTGGCACCAGCCCAGGGCGTCCCCGTGAGCGCCGAACACCGGGACGTCGGCGGCGGACGCGGCAACGCCGACGTCCACCCCGGGCGGCGTCCGGTTGCCGGGGGCCAGCGTCTGCGCGGCGGACCGGATGACGGCGGCGTACCACTCGATCAGGCGGCGGCTTGCCTGCTCGCGCTCGGCCTCGTTGAGCTCGGACGCCGCCAGCTCGGAAGCGAACAGCCGCAGCAGGTCGTGCAGCCGGTACCGGCCGGGATGGGGCGACTCCAGCATGTGCGCGTCGGTCAGGTCGTCGAGCAGCGCCTCGGTGACGGCCGGGCTCAGGCCGACCAGGGCGGCCGCCGCGGGCAGCTCGAAGGCGCCGCCCGGCGCCAGCCCGAGCAGGCTGAACGCGCGTGCCTGTCCGGGCTCGAGGCAGGAGCGGCTGAGCATGAAGCTGGCCCGGATCGTCAACCAGCCGCAGGCCGTCCAGATCGGCCATCCTGGAGCGGCTGGTGACCAGCACCCCGCAGCCCGCCGATCCTGGCAGCAACGGCCTGACCTGGGCGGCGTTCCTCGCGTCGCCGAGCACCACGAGCATTCTGCGGCCGGCCAGCAGGCTGCGGTATCTGGCCGCCCGCTCGTCGGCGGCGACCGGAACGTCTCGCTTCCGGTCTGCGCGGCTATGGCCACCGACGGGCGGCAAGATACGCTATTGCCAGAAATATCCGGCAATTTGGCGGCCGCAGGCCCGGCGCCGAAGGAGCGAGCCGTGACGCAGGACGCACCGGGGGCCGCCAGGGAAGGCGGCAGCGGCACGCTCCCCGGCCTTGACACCGGGGTCGCCAATGCGGCCCGCATGTGGAACTACTGGATCGGCGGCAAGGAAAACTTCCGCGCTGACCGCGAGGCCGGGGACCACGTGCGGGAGGCGATGCCCGCGCTGCCCCTCGTCGCCGCCATGCTGCGGCGCTTCCTCACCACCTCGGTCGAGGAGCTGTCGGCCGCGGGCGTCCGCCAGTTCCTTGACATCGGAACCGGCCTGCCCACCGCCGACAACACCCATGACGTGGCCCAGCGGGTGGCCCCCGAGTCGCGGATCGTCTACGTCGACCACGACCCGCTGGTGATCAGCCACGCCCGGGCGCTGCTGACGAGCAGCGCGGCCGGAAAGACGGACTACATCCAGGCCGACCTGCGCGACTGGGCGACGATCTCGGCCGGCGCGCGGCGGACCCTGGACTTCAGCCAGCCGGTCGCCGTCGTGCTGATCGCGGTGGTGCATTTCCTCCTCGACGCGGAGGACCCGCACCGGCTGATCTCCCGGATCACCGCCGACCTGGCGCCGGGCAGCTACCTGGTCATCGCCCACGCCGCCAGCGACATCGAGCCCGACACGGCCGCGGCGATGGCACGCACCTACAACGCTGCCTCGTCACTGACGATCACGCCCAGGGACCGGGCGACGGTGGCCAAGTTCTTCGACGGGACGGAGCTGACCGGCGACGGCCTGCAGCCGCTGGCCCAGTGGTGGGGGGCCAGCCCGCCCGCCGCGGACGGCCCCGGCCTGAGCTGCTACTGCGGCATCGGCAGAAAGCCGTAGCGCCCCCACCGCCTACGATGCGAAGATGCAGCATTTTTCACTGGCCATAATCGGGTCCGGTTCCGGCAACAACCTGGTGCCGGACGATGACGCCCAGGGCCCCGTCGCGCTCATCGAGGCAGGCGCCTTCGGCGGGACCTGCCTCAACCGGGGCTGCATACCGAGCAAGATCCTGGTGCACACGGCCGACGTGGCGGTCCAGTCCCGCACCGCCTCCCGCTTCGGGATCGACGCCCAGGTGACCGGGGTGGACTGGCCGTCCATCCGGGACCGCACGTTCTCGAAGATCGACTGGGTCTCGGCGGCCGGCCGCAGCGCCCGGGCGCAGTCCGGCCACGTGACCCTGTTCGAGGGCCGGGCTCGCTTCGTCGGCCCGCATGAGCTGGTCATCGACGACGCGACCAGGATCACCGCCGACCGCATCGTGGTGGCGACCGGGTCGCGGCCGGTGATCCCCCCGGTGATCGCCGGCTCGGGGGTCGAGTTCTGGACCTCCGACAACATCATGCGGATCGACCGGCTCCCGGCCAGCATGGTCATCGTCGGCGGCGGCTCGGTCGCGGCCGAGTTCGCCCACATATTCTCCGGTCTCGGCGTCGACGTTCACGTCGTCAACAAGGCCGATGCGCTGCTTCCGGCGCTCGATACCGACGTCTCCGACCGGTTCACCGCCCTGGCCAGGCAGCGCTGGGACGTCCATCTGGCGGCGAAGATCACCGGCGTGCGCCGCCGCGGCGCTGACGGGGCGACCGTCGTCCTCGACGACGGCGCCGAGGTCGCAGGAGACCTGCTGCTAGTGGCCGCCGGACGGCAGCCGAACACCGATGACCTGGACCTCGAGCTCGCCGGGGTCAAGCTCAGGGACGACGGCCGCGTCCAGGTGGACGAGTACGGCCGGACGACGGCCGACGGTATCTGGTCC
>Ga0208220_1000328_pt1 | contig 19932 bp, 18 predicted proteins | sample NGESurdeep092012_9_FD_184484 | JGI IMG/M metagenome (GOLD analysis project Ga0208220, IMG submission 184484) | Arctic peat soil microbial communities from Barrow, Alaska - NGEE Surface sample F53-1 deep-092012 (SPAdes) | ecosystem: Environmental > Terrestrial > Soil > Wetlands > Peat ...
GGAATTTTCCGGATAAAGCAGGCTGCGCTCGAGGGCATCGCGCTCCAGGGGCGGCAGTTTCTCGAGGATTTCCTCCTTGTCCTGTTCGTCGAGGCTTTCGAGCAATTCGACGGCGTCATCGGATTCCAGTTCGCGAACGCCTTCGGCGACGGTTTCGGGCTCGAGTTCCTCGAGGATTTCCTCGCGGACGGCGTCGTCGACTTCGTTGAGCGCCGAAAAATGGAAATCCTCGCCGGTCAATTCCACAAGGTTGACCCGGTCTTCGGGTTCAAGCGCCTCGATCAAATCGCCGAGATCGGCCTCATGCAGTTCGGCCACGATTTCGCGCAGCAGGGCCGCGTTGGTATCATGAATGGCGCGCGCGATCTGCTCGACGAATTCGCGGCGAATTTCGCCATTTTCGTCGCGCATCGGGAGCCGGTCGAGCACCGGCGGTCCGGCAACGTCCACTTCCTCGGCCATGCCGCGCCTCGCCGGTTTGACAGATTTGCTGAACTCGTCTGAGTGGTCGCTTCACGCATTACCCAATGGGCAACACCGAGCGCAATGAAAAACATGCAGCGGCAAACCGGACCCTTGAGGTTGATCCACGCCCTGGCGGCGGCGCTTGTCGCCTCAATGGCGTGCACGGCGGCGGCGGGTGCAGCGGGCTGTCCGCGGAAGGACGCGCTCAATACCGCGCGCGTGCTGGCGGTCGATGCCGCCACCACCCCGCGGGTCGGGCTGAAGAGCTTTCCGCAGACGCTACCGCTCGGCGACCACGAAGTCGTGCTGACATTCGATGACGGGCCGTGGCCGCCGACAACGCGGCGGGTATTGGCGGCGCTGGCCCATGAGTGTGTTCGCGCGACGTTCTTCGTGATCGGCAAGTCGGCCTCGGAACATCCGGACCTGGTGCGGCGGATTGCAGCCGAGGGCCATAGCATCGGACATCACACCTGGAGCCATCCCAGCCTGGCGCGGATCCCGCCCGAGCAGGCCGTCGAGCAGATCGATCGTGGCATCGCCGCGGACGAAATGGCCCTGCACGGCGTCGCCACCACCACCCCAAGCACGCCGTTCTTCCGTTTTCCCGGCTTCGAGAGCACGCCCGCGACGCTCGACCTGCTGCAATCCCGCGGCATCGTCGTGTTCGGCGCCGACCTTTGGGCCAGCGACTGGAACCCGATGACGCCGAAGCAGGAACTGAAGCTGATCACCGACCGGCTCGAAATTGCCCGCAAAGGCATCATTTTGTTCCACGACTCCAAGGCGCGGACCGCCGCCATGCTGCCGGCCTTTCTGCGCTATCTCAGCGACCATCGCTATCGCGTGGTCCATCTGGTGGCGGCCGCGCCCGGCGCCCGTGCCGGGCTGACGCCAAAACCGGCCATCAAGCCCCCCGATTAAGGTGCCGTTCATGCCACGGCGGCTAATGACAGCTTGGAGATGGAAATGTTGGTGCTTCATGAACTGTAAGCTTGGTGTTCGGGCGCGGGCATGGGCTGCCTTATGCGTGGGATTGTTGGGCTGCATCGCCACACAGACCGCGTCGGCCGCCGATTGTCCCGGCCATCCCGATGCCATTGGCACCTCGCGAACGCTGGTGGTCGATCCACGGGAGCACCCCCGGATCGGCACCATGCAATATCCGGAAACGCTGCCGCTCCGGGATCACGAGGTGGTGCTGTCGTTCGACGACGGGCCACTGCCCCGCAACAGCAACCAGATTCTCGACATTCTCGCCTCGCAATGCGTGAAGGCGAATTTCTTCGTGATCGGCCAGATGGCGCGAGCCTATCCGGAAGGCGTCCGCAAGCTCCGCGACGCCGGCCACACCATCGGCACCCACAGCCAGGACCACCCGCTCACCATGAACAAGATGCCGATCGAGCGCGCCAAACAGGAGATTGACGACGGCATCGCCTCCGCAAAGGCTGCGCTTGGCGACGACGCGGCGGCACTTGGCCCGTTCTTTCGTATTCCCGGCCTGCTGCGCGCAGAGGCCGTCGAGGACTACCTCGCCTCGCAGGGCATCCAGATCTGGAGCGCCGATTTCCTGGCGGACGACTGGCGGCATATTTCGGCGTCGCGGGTCTACGATCTGGCCATGGAGCGGATCGAGGCCAAGGGACGCGGTATCCTGCTGCTGCACGACATCCAGGCGCGCACTGTCGCCGCCCTGCCGCGGATCCTGCACGAGCTAAAGGCGCGCGGCTACCATATCGTTCACGTCGTGGCGGCGACCCCCGATCGCCCCGCGACGCCGACGGAGCCGCAGGAGTGGCTGCTGCATCCGCCATCGGAAACCGTGGCGATCGCACATTGGCAGAAGATACCGGATTTTGTCTTTGCCAATGCCGGCACGCTTCCCGCGCCGGCCCGGTCCGATTTCGACGGACGCGACGGACAGCTGGTGCCGCGTTCAGAGCCATTCGACCGCGCAAGCCCGCGCGGACATGATGGAGCATCGCCCTGGGACAGGTCCTGGCCCGGCCAAGCGCCCGTCCTCGCCGGGATTATCGCCGTGGCCACCCTGCCCGTGCCAGCGCCGAGCGTGTTCGCGATACCGGAAAAATCCTATGCGATGCTCTTGCCCGCTGCGCCAGCGCGCCCCGCCGAGCATCATAGGCTGCAGGTCGGGCGCAAAACCCAGGCCGCGCGCCTGGTCTCGGTGGAGGCCGCCGGTGCCCGAACCAAGATCGGCGGCAAGCGCCCGATGCACGCCCGTCGAGCCGCTCACCCCGCCGCCAGCAAAACCCGGGCGACCGCGCACGCCCGGCACGCTCCGCTGAAGCATCTGGTGCTGGTCAAAAGAAAGACCGCGTGACCGTTCAATCCGTCACGAGCTTTGAAATACAAAGCAAGATGACCAGGGCCAGGAACAGCAGATCGATGTAGGACTTCATCTCGCCGTCGCGACGCAGCGAGGCGACGTCATTGACAATCTGCCTGCGCGAGGCGCTGGCCGCAGGCCCGTCCCCGGCGACGCCCGCAAGGCGGCATGCATCGAGTTCGAGGCGTTCGATGCGCTGGAAGAAATAAAACGAACGAAACGCCGTTGCGGCGCGCATCGTGGCATAGACCAGCACGAGGATCGCGAGGATCGCGCGCTGCTGGTATCTCTCCATGAAATTCAGACTGTAATAGACCAGCGCCAGAAAGATGAAGTTGGAAACGAACCGGTAGGCGAAGCCCAGGAATTTCATGCATGTGTTCCGATCGATTGTCCGCCGCCACACCACAAGGCAATTGTGGCCTCATTGCTCACCGAATGCCCGGACCGTCGCGTTGAACCCGCCGCAACATGGCGCGGCGCGCGCCCAACGATAGCGATTGCGTCGCGGTAGACCCCTTCGTTCTCGATCCGCGTCTATTCTAACCACCCCATTCATCGTCGGCTTCTGCAAAAGCCTGATAGGCGGCGTCCAGTTTCACACCGACATCCACGTTTGGCCTTTTGACCCCCGCGGCTTCCATCTTCTGCAACGTCCTCGTAAGATTTGGCGCGGCCCTTCCGGTCATCTGCGCAAGGGCTGCAATGGAGCCCGGTTTCTTGTCGCGGATGAGCGCCATCAATTTACGATTCTCCGGGGTCAGGAGCCGCAGGACAGTGTCGACCGAATTGAAGCTCCGTACGGCAGCATCTTTCGGCGGCCGCCTCTCCCCGCGTGCGACAGCACGCATTTCCGCCTCCAACTGCTTGACCGATCTGATCTTGAATTTTGACATGGTTCAGTCCTTTCGTCGCGTGACGTTGACTCGTCGTCGTCCTTCGGCGGCGAAGGCGAAACCACCAGTGCGTTTAGTGATAACACAACATGGAATTTGCCCCTCACCGTCGATGATCACTTCCGCTGCGCCAGCTTCCTGGGCGGCGCGGATCACGCGGGCAATCTCACCTTGTGTAACCTTGTCAGGACGACGAGGCATGGAGAGGACTAGGACCCTAATATTCGTCAGAACGAAGAATAGGAGCGAGGGAGCCTCCGAGGGACAATCCGCAAATAACGCGGCATCTTGGGTTCGCCTAGAGCTGTGACGTGGCCTTAGAGTAAGAAAACGTGCTGTGGCGAAGCTACTGAACAGCGCCCCGACTGATCGGTCTACGTTTCTGAGGCGGCGCACCACTGTCGAGGAATTTCAACAGGTTACGCCAGCGCAAAAAGTGCTTTTCAGATAATTTTGGAAAGGAAATATCTTATATTTCAATTGATTACGCGCTTGGTGCGCTCGGAGGGACTCGAACCCCCACGATGTTACTCACTGCCACCTCAAGGCAGCGCGTCTACCAATTCCGCCACGAGCGCTTTTCAGGATCGGTACGGCATGGCCGGACCGGATCAATGGCGCGATGTAACAAATCAGCAATGGAGGGACAAGGGCCGGCGGCGACCGTTTGGCTCAGCGGACATCCGGAGATCGCGGCAGCATTTGCTTGACTTCGACCGCGATCCGGTTGCGATCGACCAGCACCACGCCGCTGGCGATCGGCAGGTTGTTGGCGAGGATCTTGACCTCATCGGCCTCGGTCGCGTCCAGTTCGATGATGGCGCCACGGCTGAGCCGCATCACTTGATGGATGGGCATCGTCGTGGTCCCGAGGACCACCATGAGATCGACGGTGACTTTATCGAGGGTTGGCACTGGGAACCCGGACTGACCGACAAATGCAGGAATTGCCTGGTTTCAGATCACCACGTTATGGTTAGCCAATGGTTAATGACCGCCAAAGCCTCGATTTGACGACCTTTGCAGCCCCTGCCGACAGCGGCGCGGTTGAATGGCTGATCTCAGACCGGCCGATACCCTATCCTGAGGCCATCGCCGCGATGGAGGCGCGCGTGGCGACGATCGCGGCCGATGAGGCCCCCGAGCGGGTCTGGCTGCTTGAGCACCCCGCGCTCTACACCGCCGGGACCAGCGGCAGGGCCACCGACCTGCTGGACCCCCGATTCCCGGTCTTTGCGAGCGGACGCGGCGGTCAGCTCACCTATCACGGGCCCGGCCAGCGGGTGGCCTATGTGATGCTCGACCTGAAGCACCGGCGGCCCGACGTGCGGGCCTATGTAGCCGCCCTCGAGCAATGGATCATTCGGGCATTGGCGGCCTTCAACGTGCGGGGCGAGCGTCGCGAGGACCGGGTCGGGGTATGGGTGAGACGGCCGGACAAGGGCCCGGACTTTGAAGACAAGATCGCGGCCATTGGCGTGCGGGTACGGCGCTGGGTCTCGTTCCACGGCATCGCCATCAATGTCGAGCCCGATCTGGCGCACTTCGCCGCGATCGTGCCCTGCGGCGTGTCCGACCCGCGCTACGGTGTCACCAGTCTCGCCGATCTCGGACATCCCGTGTCCATGGCCGAGGTCGACATCGCGCTCCGGCAGGCCTTTGAGGAGGTGTTCGGCTCTGCGAGTATGCGTGTGCAGAATGCGACGATGTGAGTGCCGGGGGGACGCGCTGTCATCTCTCAGCCGGTTTGCAGTTCGCCCTGAGCCGGCGCCAAGGCGAAATCTCTGGCGCCAGGCTAAATCGTCGGCAGCAGCGAAAACGCCTCGCCGGCGTGCCGCAGATTCAGTGCATCGGAAGCGCCGGGTTGGTCTTCGACGGCTTCGACGCGCGAAAAGGATGGCCCGCGCCCGCACAAGGCAACCATTTCGGAAACGACATCCGGCGGCCCCGCAAACAACGCCTCGACGCTGCCGTCGCGACGGTTGCGCGTCCACCCATCGAGACGGCGGAGCGTTGCCTGGTGCTTGACCCAGGCACGGTAGCCGACGCCCTGCACCCGGCCCCGGATCATGACCTGGCGTATCGCTCCGCTCATCTATTTCCTGCGCCCGAGAAAATCGGCGCCACGCTCCTTCATGGCGGCATCGCGCGTGACCCGACCGGTTAGTTCGGACGACGCAAGGCCCTTCAGGTTTCCGGGCGGCTGGCCATCGCGCAATGCCTTCAGCGTTTCGTAGACGGCTTGCGTGGCCGCCGCGAAGGGAGCATGCCCCTGCAGCGCGATGCGAACGCGCTGGGCCGCGAGATAGTCGCACTCGACCAGTTCCTCGGGGAAGCCGCCCAGCACGATCGGAAGCCGCGTAGCCGCGGCGATTGCCTCAAGCTCGGCGTGGTATTTCAAACCGGTGAAAAACAGCGCATCGACGCCGGTCGCCTCATAGGCCTTCGCGCGTACCATCGCGTCCTCGATGCCGGACACCGATGCGGCACCAGTACGCGCCATGATCACCAGGGCCGGATCGCCGCGGCCATCGACCGCGGCCTTCATCTTGCCGACGCCCTCCTCCAGCGGAATCAGCTGCATCCGGGTCTGCCCGAAGGCCTGCGGCAGCAGCGTGTCCTCGATGGTGAGACCGGCCGCACCCGCCGCTTCCAGTTCCTGCACCGTGCGGCGGACATTGAGTGCGTTGCCGTAGCCGTGATCGGCATCGACCAGCACCGGCAGCGCGGCCGCGCGGGACATCCGCCGCATCTGCTCGGCCAGCTCGGTCAAGGTAATCAGTGCGATATCGGGATCGCCGAGCACCGCAAGCGACGCCACCGAACCGCCGAACATGCCGACCTCAAAGCCGAGATCCTCTGCGATGCGGATCGAAACCGCGTCGTAGACCGACCCCGGGCGGATGCAGCCGGGTCGAGCCAGGATCGAACGCAACGCCTCGCGGCGCTTTCGAAAAGCCATCGCAAGCCTCGCTATGCGAACTCGAGAATCAGCGCGTCGACCGCGAGCGTGGCGCCAGCGACCGCATGAATTTTCTTCACCGTACCGTCCCGCTCGGCGCGCAGCACGTTCTGCATCTTCATCGCCTCGACCACGGCGAGCGTCTCCCCGGCCTTGACCTCCTGGCCCTCCGCCACCGCGATCGAGACGACGAGGCCGGGCATCGGGCACAGCAGCTTCTTGCCGGTATCGGCCGCGGTCGCTACCGGCATCAACCGCGCCGAGGTCGCCTCGGCTTCGGTGAACACATAAACCGGCACCTCAAACCCCTGATGCGCGAGCCGGAAGCCATTGGCGATCGGCCGCACCTGCATCGCCACAGCCTGGCCGTCAATGCCGCCGTGCCAGACCGGATCGCCCGGCTTCCACGACGAGACCAGATGATGCGGCTGGCCCGGCGTGCCATCGGCGCCGACAAATTGTACGGCGATGCCGCCGCCGTCGCGGGCAATATCGAGGACAATCTCGGCGCGATCAAGCCACACCGCGCGGCGGCGCTCGCGCTGCACCAGCCGGCCATTCAGCTGGCCTGAAATCTGCCGCTTGCGCTCGCCAAGCACATGATCGATCGCGGCGCCGACCGCAGCGAGCCGGCGCGCCACCTCGCCTTCCGGCGGACGGGCGGCAAATCCCCCCGGGAACTCCTCGGCGATGAAGCCGGTCGACAGGTTGCCCTCGCGCCAGCGCGGGTGATGCATCAGCGCCGACAAGAACGGGATGTTGTGACGGATGCCGTCGACATAGAAAGCATCGAGCGCATGGGACTGCGCCTCGATCGCGGCAGCGCGCGAGGGCGCGTGGGTCACGAGCTTGGCGATCATCGGATCGTAGAAGATCGAGATCTCACCGCCCTCCTGAACGCCGGTGTCGTTGCGTATCGTGATGCCGTCCACGCTCGCTTCCGGCGGCGGCCGGTATTTCACCAGCCGGCCGATCGAAGGCAGGAAGTTGCGAAACGGATCTTCAGCATAGACCCGCGATTCTACCGCCCAACCGGTGAGCGCGATGTCCTTCTGCGAGAGCGCGAGCGGTTCGCCGGCCGCGACCCGGATCATCTGCTCGACAAGGTCGATGCCGGTGACCAGTTCGGTCACGGGATGCTCGACCTGCAGCCGCGTGTTCATCTCCAGGAAGAAGAAGCTCTTGTCCTGGCCTGCGACAAACTCGACGGTGCCGGCGGAATCGTAATTCACGGCCCTGGCGAGGGCGACGGCTTGCTCGCCCATCTTGCGGCGGGTGCTCTCATCGAGCAGTGGCGACGGTGCCTCCTCGATGACCTTTTGATTGCGGCGCTGGATCGAGCATTCGCGCTCGCCGAGATAGATCACATGGCCATGCTTGTCGCCGAGTACCTGGATTTCGATGTGCCGGGGATCGACGATGAATTTCTCGATGAAGACGCGGTCGTCGCCGAACGACGATTTGGCCTCGGCCCTGGCGAGGTTGAAGCCCTCGGCGACCTCGGACTTCGAATGCGCGATCCGCATGCCCTTGCCGCCGCCGCCGGCTGAAGCCTTGATCATCACGGGGTAGCCGATCTCGTCGGCGATCTTCACCGCGTGTTTTTCGTCCGCGATCACGCCGAGATGGCCCGGCACCGTCGAGACCCTGGCTTTCGCGGCGGCCTTCTTGGATTCGATCTTGTCGCCCATTGCGGCGATGGCACCGGCGTTGGGGCCGATGAAGACGATGCCGGCCTCGCCGAGCGCGCGCGGAAAGGCTTCGCGTTCGGACAGGAAGCCGTAGCCGGGATGCACGGCTTCCGCGCCGGTCTTGCGACAGGCCTCGACGATTCTGTCGATCAGAAGATAGCTTTCGGCCGCCGGCGGCGGCCCGATCAGAACCGCCTCATCGGCCATCTCGACATGGAGCGCGTCGCGGTCGGCCTCGGAATAGACCGCGACGGTCGCGATCCCCATCCGGCGGGCCGTCTTGATGATCCGGCACGCGATCTCGCCGCGATTGGCGATCAGAATTCGTTTGAACATGGGCTTTTTGCTTGCAACCTTTGGGCGGGATCGCGCGCGGACCAGGTCCGCAATCTGGCACGCCAAGATGGATGTAACAATTCCGTCGCATAGGAGGCAACGGCTGATATGCCGGAAACCTGCCCCTTTCGCCCGGCCGAGACGCGTTGACAGCGGGGTGCGGGAATTCGACACTCGCCGACTGCAGCCACCACGGCGAAGTTGGCCGAGCTTTGCTCGCGGAATCGGGCGTGCAATCCGCACGCAGAGCGCATGTAACAAAACCGTCGCATGGCAAAACTAAACAGTGCCAGTGGTCGAAATTGGACGGCCTATGGGGAGATATCATCAATGCACCGCCCGATCATCCTGCTGTCTGTAGCTCTGTCGTTGTTATCCGCCGGCACCGGCTTCGCGCAAGGCAACCCGCCCCGCAATCTCGTCCTGTTCGTACCGGACGGTCTGCGTGGCCGTATCGTCAGCCCGGAAACCGCGCCGGCGATGGCCGATGTCCGCGACAAGGGCGTGAATTTCAGCAATTCGCACTCGCTGTTTCCGACCTTTACCACCGCCAATGCGTCCGGGCTCGCGACCGGTCACTACCTCGGCGATACCGGCGACTTCAGCAACACGATCTATACCGGTTATCCGGTCGGGCCGGCGCATGGCACCGTCACCCCGTTTCTCGAATCCGATCCGGTCATCCTCGACGCCGACGAACATTTCGGCGGCGATTATCTGAACGAGGAAACCCTGCTGAAGATGGCGCGCGCCAGCGGCTACAGCACGGCTGCGCTGGGCAAGCTCGGTCCGACCCTGATTTTCGATCATACCGACAAGGTCGGCGCCGAGGGCCTGCATTCGATCATCATCGACGATTCAACCGGCGGCAAAGCTGGCGTTCCGCTTTCCGACGAAATGAAGGCCGCGCTGAGCAACGCCAACCTGCCGCTTGCGACGCCGTCACGCGGCGACAACGGCAAGTCCGGCGACGCCAAAACGCCGGGCACGCTGGTGCCCAACACCACCCAGCAGGCCTATCTCGCCGACGTCGCCGCCAAGGTCGTGCTGCCGATGTTCAAGGCCCGCAACAAGCCGTTCGTGCTGGTGTTCTGGTCGCGCGATCCCGACGGCAGCCAACACAACAATGGCGACAGTCTCAACACCGTCACGCCCGGTATTAACGGCCCTACGTCGCTCGCCGGCATCAGGAACGCCGACAACAACCTGACGCAGCTGCGCAAGGCGCTCGACGATCTCGGGCTTGCCACCACCACCGACATCATCATCTCCTCCGACCACGGCTTCTCGACAATATCGAAGCAAAGCAGAACCAGTCCGTCGGCAAAAGTCGGCTACGCGGACACACCGAAGGATTTCCTGCCGATGGGCTTTCTCGCGATCGACCTTGCGAGAGCGCTGAAGCTGCCGCTGTTCGACCCGAACGACAACAACGCCGGGGTGGCCGACGACGCCCACCCCAAGGCGGGGAACGGGTTGATTGGCAACGATCCGGCAAAGCCCGATCTGGTGGTCGCCACCAATGGTGGCTCGGACCTGATCTATCTGCCGAACCGGGACAGGAAACTGGCGGCACGCACCGTCAAGGCGCTGCTGGAGCAGGATTACGTCAGCGGCATCTTTGTCGACGACGATCTTGGCAAGTTGCCCGGCACCCTGCCATTGTCGCAACTCTTCCTTCGGGGCACAGCCGTCACGCCGCACCCCGCGATCGTCGTCAATTTCCGCTCCTATACGAGCGGATGCGAGCAGCCGAGCAACTGCTCGGTCGAAGTCGCCGATACGGTGCTGCGGCAAGGCCAGGGCATGCACGGCAGTTTCAGCCGTGGCGACACCCTGAATTTCACGGCGGCGATCGGGCCCGACTTCAAGGCCGGTTATGTCGATGCCCTGCCGGTCAGCAACGCCGATGTCGGCGCCACCGCGGCACGGCTGCTCGGCCTCACGCCACGGCCCAGGGGTCATCTGGTCGGACGGGTGATAACGGAAGCGATGCCCCATGGCACCATCCCGCGGGCGTTTTCCGGCGCGGTCAAATCGAAACCAGCAGCCAACGGCCTGCGCACGGTGCTGAACTTCCAGCGCGTGCAGTCGCAACGCTATTTCGACGCGGCGGGATTTCCCGGCCGGACGCTCGGACTAGACGCGCAGGACGACAGGCGGAAAACGGCGGGGAAATAGCCCCGTCGTTCAAGCCGCTACCCGAACCAGTTTCACCAGAAGATCAGCGGGGATCTTCCACGCTTCGTGCGCGAAGTACAGCAGCTTCTGAAGCGCCAGATTGGTCAAGGACTGACCAATCTGGCATCAAGTTCGCGATGCTGCGCGGGTCGTAGACCTCAGTCATGGAAGGCATTTCAATCGAGAAAAAGACGCGCTTACTTATTCGGCGCTGAAATCAGTCCAGCATCCGCAAGCGATGACAGTGCAATCTCAACTGTACGATCTTCGAACAGTCTGAGTTTTCGTTCGCCCGCCGTCTTTCCTCCGGGCCAGCTCGCGAGTCGCTCGCGCACCGCAGCCACATTCGGCTCGACAGCGGACTCATTGACGAGCCAATCGACTGTCGAAAGAAGCTCCATTCCTAAAGGGGATTCGAATCCATCGATTAGCTCAGAGGTCTTTTCAAGCGCCGGACGAAAAGCTTTGACATCCGGCGACGTAAGATAAGCTGAAACCTTATCCTTCTTTGAGTCATCGAAATGGATGACGTCAAAGGGCGCAGCGTCGCCCAAGCGCTTGTCACAGTGCAAATAGCTTCCATCTAGCCCATCGAGAAGGTGCTTGAGATTTTCCGAGTAAGGCCCAAATTTTCTCGCCGAGAACTGGAAGTTCATCTGATTGTCGACATTCAACTTCACGACAAAACGCTCCAGGAAATAGGCGAGCTTTTGTATTTCGAGAAGCGTGCAGTCGAATCCTAGGATCGAATATCGCCGAACCAACTCAGCAATGAGCGCGCGTGTCACCGTTAGTTTCTCCGAGCCGGTTCTTTTGGCGACATTTTGATACCTCGCCGTAGGCTCGTAAACGATCACATCGACATCGTTTAGCTCCGCGAGAGCGGCTTCAATTTTCGGGCGGACATCCTTCCAGGCTAGTCCGCCGTTGCCAGCGCCCAGGGGCGGCAGAGCAACCGACTTGATGCCTTTTTCCTTGATGACGCGTTTCAAGTCTTCCAGTCCCTGAACGATCCATTCCATTTTGGACAGGAAGCGCCAATGGGCTTTCGTCGGGAAATTCACGATCCACTTGGGACCAAACATCTCCCCTCGCCGTTCAGTGACAAACATTTTGGCGATCTGAACCTCTTTCGACCGACATGCTTCCTGGTACGCCTTGAAGTTTTCAGGGTAAGCTTCCTTGAACATCAAAGCGACACCCTTCCCCATAACGCCAACCGTATTCACGGTGTTGACGAGGGCCTGCGCGTCGGCATCGAGCAGATTTCCTTGCGTAAAGCGGATCATGTCACAGGAACCAATTTCTGCGGGTGACGATCTGGACCTCGTGGCCTTTCGAATCACACAAACTTTCAATCTCGGTTTTTACAGTTTTGTTGTAGCAAGCAACGCACATCAGCGCGCTCAGCGGCAGTTTCTTGTGCACCAAAGCTTCTGCTTGGTATTTCTCGAATTTGTCCATGTCGTCTCTTTTGAAGTTCTTTACCTGCAACTCCGGCCAAACGATCCAGCCCAGATTGGCTAAATCATCGGAAAATTGCGCCAGCTTCAGTTTTGCGTGTCTGTCCGTGAAGACGAACGGAATCCCCTTTTCCTTCAAATGGTGAAGTGACGAGACCAGAATGACGATCTCCTCGATAGGTTTCTTCGGGATGCCGTTGAATCCGGTCTTGATGTTGTAAAGCATCGGAGTGAACGGTGTGAAATAGAACGGCAAGTAATCGCCTAGGGTTCCGCGCGGCCCGCACGGCACCGGGTGCGCCTTGCGCTTCGCGATCAGCTCGTGGTTACCGATCTCAACATACTTCGAGGTACCCGCGTCGTTTCCGCACAGACATCCGCCGTCATTCAAGACCTTCTCGACGTTGCTCTTGTGGCAAATCCGAAAAATGAGCGCCTTTTCGGGGCTCAAAAGGTCTTTGTACATCGCGCGACCATACGCCGATGCTGCCGGTCAACGAAAGACACGCTGCCATCGTATTCACAGCGTCATCGTTCCACCGCGACTCCTCGCTATAGAGAACAAATTAAGAACAAGTCAAGATCCCGTCAATAGGGAAATTTGGCTGACATTCGCAGACGAAGTTCCCCATACCTGCCTGGTGCCGACCAGTTGCATGAAGCGTCTTACATCCCGATGTCGAACACGCTCGGCAACTGCGCGAGCGGTAGCGCGGCGACCCCGACGAGGGTCGCGACCAGGCTCATCAGGGTGCGGTTGCTGCGGGGCTTGCCGCGCATCTGGCTCGCGATCCATTCCAGCACGTTGATATCGACGACCCGGTGAGCCGGCGCCCAGCTCTCGATCGCCGTGTCCGGTGACAGCGCGACGGTACGCGGCGGCACCGGCAGCCCGGACTCGGAGGCCGCGTGGTGTACCACCGCCTTGGCCAGCAAATCGTCAAAGCGCCCATCATCGCTGCGCTCGGTGGCGGCATCGTTGATCTCAAACAGCGCTTCGGCCTCGGCCCGGCTGACCGGCTGATGCTCGACCGCGGTCGCTGTCAGGATCCGCGCGCACCAGGCGGCGTCATCGGCATCCAGCGCGCGCGAAAAATGCACTCGGCCCCTGGTGGTTGGACCCTCTCCGGTGATGACGCCATCACGAACAACGGTCAGTGCCAGCGCAGCGGTATTCCGGCACGAAATCTTGGCGGTCTCGATAGCGCCGATCGTTTCGGCGGCGTTAGCAACAGCGGCAGACATCGGTACTCTTCTCATTTTCTTGTTCTGGTTCTTGTTCTGGGCCAGCATTTTCACGCGGGCGTAAACGACTGGTTAACGATTCGAAACTGTGATCGCGAGTTTTTTAGACAGTGGCCGATTAGTCGCTCGTATCTCGACTTGCAGGGCCCTGGGGGGACCGCAGGGCGATCCGGTAGCGATGCGCCACCCAAGCGGCAACATAGCGGCAACCACGGCTTTGAAACCATTACAGTTTTTTCACTATCGGGACAGCGACCGGAAAAAGATGCTAGAAGTTTCCCACGGCGGAGAAGGACTTTTTCCTTTTCGGCAGCCGGTTTCGCCCGGCGGTTCCGCCGCCTATCATAGGAAGACGGAATTCATCCGCAACAAGAACGACATGAGGTTCAACATGGCTCTTCAGATTGGCGCCGAAGCCCCTGATTTCGAAGCCCAAACCACCGAGGGCAAGATCAAGTTCCACGACTGGATCGGCAACAGCTGGGTGCTGCTGTTCTCACACCCCAAGGATTTTACCCCGGTCTGCACCACGGAGTTGGGCGCGCTCGCGAAGCTGAAGCCGGAATTCGACAAGCGCGGCGTCAAGCTGATGGGGCTGAGCGTCGACCCCGTCGATCGGCATTTGAAATGGGCCGAAGACATCAAGGAGACGCAGGGGACCGCGCCGAATTATCCGATGATCGGCGACACCGATTTCAAGGTATCCAAGCTGTATGACATGCTGCCGGCCGCGACGTCCGGCGATGTCACCAAGCGCACCGCCGCCGAAAACCAGACCGTCCGCAACGTCTTCATCATCGGGCCGGACAAGAAGATCAAGCTCGTGCTGGTCTACCCGATGAGCACCGGGCGCAATTTCCAGGAAATCCTGCGCGCAATCGATTCACTGCAGTTGACCGCGAAACACCGCATCTCGACTCCTTCCGACTGGAAGCAGGGCGAAGACGTCATCATCTCGGGTTCGGTGAGCGACGACGAGGCCAAGACGATCTATCCGCAGGGCTGGAAATCGCCGAAACCCTATATCCGGATCGTGCCGCAGCCGAAATAATCCGGAGCTTCCATCGGGCATCGCGACGCGAAAGCCCGGAATCTTCGGATTCCGGGTTCGGTGCGTTCGCACACCGGCGTGTCCAGGGTCCGCAACGCCTGCGCGCATCACGTTGCTTTGCCACCCTGAAGAATCTCGCTATCGTTACCGGGTCGACAGAACCCTGGGGGACGATATGGACGACGACAAACCGGTACTTGAGCAAGTAACCGACGCGGTCGGCAGCGCCGCAACGGCAACGATGGAAGCCGCGAAGACCGTGGTCAAGAAAGTCAGGAAGGCGGCCAGGAAGGTCGCGAAAAAGGTGACGCCGAAGAAGGCGGTCAAAGCCAGGAAGGCCAAAAAGGCCGGCAAGAAATCCTCGGCGAAGAAATCCCCGGCAAAGAAATCGGCCAGGAAGGCAGTGAAGAAGGCCGGCAAAAAGGCCGTGAAGAAAGCCAACAGGAAGAAAAAGAAAGCGAAGCGCTGATCGGATCGCGGCCTCCGGATCAAGATCCGGAGGCCTTTCATCCGGGTGCGCGCGTCAGGCCCTTATCCGCTGATTGACCAGCAACACCGCGGCGGCGCAGGCCACCATGCCCACGACCGCGATCCGGTCAAGCCGTTCGCCGAACAGCACATAGGCCATGACAGCGGTGACCGCCGGCACCAGATAGAACAGGCTCGCCACCGATGTCGCCGCCGAGTGGCGGATCAGCCAGTACAACAATCCGATCGATCCGATCGACAGCACCACCGCCAGCCAGATCAGCGACAGCACGAACTCGCTGGTCCAGCGCACCACGTTGCTCTCGAACAGCCACGCGCCGGCGGCGAAGAAAATCGCCGCCGCGATGTACTGCACGAGGTTGCCGGCGCGCCAGTCGATGCGGTTGCAGTAGCGGCGCTGGTACAACGTCCCCAGCGTGATGCTGACCAGAGACACGCCCGAGGCGAGCCAGCCCCAGCCCGCCTCCCCGCTCATCGGGCGATCGTGCAGGATCAGCACCACGCCGCCAAGCCCGAGCAGCAGCCCGGCCCATTGCAGCGGCGTGACGCGCTCACCGAGCCAGCGATTGGCCAGGGTCGAGGTCAGGATCGGCTGCAGGCCCGGGATCAGCGCCGACAGTCCGGCCGGAATCGAATGCGCGATCGCGATCGCGGTGCCGCCCAGATAGAATCCGTGCACCAGGCATCCCGCAACCACGCTGTGCGCGATGCCGCGGCGGTCCGGCCATTGCGGCCGCGCGATCGCGGCGATCAGCGTCATCAGCCCCACCACCAGTACCATGCGGATCGCCAGATAGGTCAGCGGCTCGGCGTCGCGCAGCACATATTTGGTGCCGATAAAGCCGGTGCTCCAGAGAATGACAAACAGCGCCGGCGCCGCGCGGCCGGCGAGATCTTCGATGTCCTGGTTCATGTGCGCTCTGCTTGCCTGAACAAAGGCCATGCGGCAATCGCCAAACGCGGGAGCCAACTGAATTCTGCGAGGGGATGCCTGGACTATAGCGTTTTCGAGCGAAGTGGGTACCGGTTCGCGTGAAGAAAACGCGTCAAAACTACAAACCAATGCCTGTTCGGTTCTGATTCAATCAGAACCGAACAGGCTTTAGAACTCGTCCGGACAGGGGTCGACGATCTTCCAGAGATCCACGCCGTTCCTGATCTTCTTCATTTCGGTGGTCAGCCCGCCATTGCGGCGGATCCAGTCCTTCACCGTATTGGGGTAGTAGGACATCAGATCCGCGGTACCCTGGAAGCTAGTGACCTTGATGCCGAAGGTGAAGGCCTTGTCGTAATAGGCCTGGTGGAAGCCGACGTTGGCCCGCGGCGTCACGCAGATCTTGTTGAGGGGGACGATCCCGAATACCAGGGTGCAGGCCGAATTGCAGATGCCGTCGATGATCACGCGCTCATGGCGGTCGCGGATGCGTTCGTACTTTGCCTTGTATTCCTCGACATAGCCGCCGTGGTCGCGGGTGATGCGCAGGTCGGCGCGCGCCGGCGTCGCGGCCAGAAACAACGGCAACAGCAGGGCGAGAGGCGTGATGCGCATGAGCCGTTCGGAAAACCGGATGAGCCTGTCGGAACGTGGGAATGCCGGGTCGAGCAGCCGACCTGCCGGCACAACTCTGGCCTTACTGTGTTGGCAATCCGTTAAGCATCCGGATTGGGGCAAAATTGCAGTCCAGGGCCACGCTCTTGGCCCTTCTGCCCGAAGCCGCCCGGCGGGCAGCCCGCTGGCCCAATCGCGCCAAGTCTGATAATCGAGCCGGCACGCGCTCGTAGCTCAGCTGGATAGAGCATCGGATTTCGATACTAAAAAATTAGCGCAACGAAGGACCACGTAGCGCACGAGAAACCCCTCTGGCGCTTGCGTTTCTCTCATTTTGGACTCACATAGCACTCCGGAACGAAACGCGGCCATACGCGCGATTTTAGTGCCTAGGGAGTGCCTAAGCGTGCCATCTGTTCACCTTACGGACTTGAGCATCAGAGCGCTCAAAGCGCCTGAGAAAGGCCAGCAGACCTATTGGGACCGTGGCCTTGGTGTTCGCGTTTCCCAAGGCGGCTCGAAGACGTTTGTGGTCCTGGCAGGTCCGGGACGGCGCCGGGCACTCGGGCGGTATCCCGACCTTTCACTGGCCGAGGCCAAACAAAAAGCGAAGTTCTACGTCCCCAACCCAACCGACATCAGTTTCGAGGATGCCCGCGACCTTTTTGTGAAGGTGCATTGCAAGGCGAAGAACCGGCCGAGCACGGCCTACCACACCGAACGGTTGCTGAAGGTGCATTTCGGGCACTTCCGCAGCCTCGACGTTTCGACGAACCAGATCTCCCTGTTGCTTGATAAGCTGATTGATACCCCTTCCGAGGCCAACCACGCCTTCACGGCTGCAAGGACATTCTTCCGTTGGTGTGAACGCCGCGGATATGTGCAGACCAACCCCATCCGCACCCTCCAAATGCCCTACGCCAAGAAGCGCCGAAAGCGCATCCTCACTGACGCAGAACTGGTAGCCGTGTGGAGAGCCGCCGGGCAGACCGAGGGACACTTTGGTACAATAGTGAAGTTACTGATGCTGACCGGACAGCGTCGCGGCGAAATCGCGGCACTCAAAGGCAGCTACTATTCCCACAATCAACAAACGCTATGTCTGCCAAGCGAACTAACCAAAAATCACCGGGAGCACACGTTCCCGATTGGGCACCCGACAACAAACTTGCTCAAGCCGCTTACCTCGCGCTCGGACATTTTCTTATTCCCCGCACGTGGAAATACCGACAAGCCCTTCAACGGTTGGTCGAAGTCAAAAGCAACATTCGACAAGCTCGCTAACATTCCTCACTGGACACTGCACGACTTGCGGAGAACGTTCCGCACGAACCTGGGACGGTTGAAAGTCCGCCCTGACATTGCCGAGCGACTGGTGAACCACGTTTCTTCCCGCACTGAAATGCAGGAAGTCTACGACCAACATTTATACCTCGAAGAAATGCGCGAGGCGATGAACGCCCACGAAACTTTCCTGAAAAATCTTTTCGAAGGTGCGCTTTGTGGCGTTGCAGCCTGATGCACCGAAGCACTACACTTCTTCTTGCCCGTTAGCAGCGGGCTTCATATGAAACTTCCCTAGCGGGTCTGAAAGGGCACGTTATGAAAGGTTCGATGAGGTTCGAAGACGATCGTCTCTACACGAGACAGGAGGTGCGTAAGGCTGGTCTTGCATATTCCAGTACCCAGTTTCAGCGATGGGAGAAGTTCGGCGGCCTTATTCCGGTTATACCAAATAAGACCCGGTCTTCTCGCGTCCACTACTGGGGTTGGAATTTGAATGACTTTCTTGGCACACGTTCGTAGGTCATCACTGACCTCTCCACTTCCAACGGGTAACCCTCGCCTTGGCCGCACCAGGGCGGGGGTTTTTCTTTGGCTACGGCACCATGCAACGGCACTGGTTACGGTTGGCCTGTACTGTTGACATATATGCTAGCGCACAAAGCCATATGAATGGCTCAATTCCGTCAACTCGTTCGCGGGTCTTACGCCCCGACCAAATATGATTTTCTTCCTTGCTCTTCACTATCGTTCATCGCAATCGGACCGGGACGAGCCCGGCCCTGCCTCTGGTAGTTACCACTACACTACGGACAGGGAGTATCATATTTGGTCGGGGCCTAAGCCCCAGACTCACTCGTTGACGGACCGTTCACCGTGGTACAATTAACAGCGCCAGGTAACTGGTACTTTTGTCAGGCGCCGTAACCGCTTTCCTTTCCGGGGAGCGGTTGTTGCGTTTCACCGTGCTACAATTATTTCAGCAGCGGAAGATTAGCCGCAGATGAAGTTCTGTTTCGGTCGTACATAAAAGGAAAAATACCAGGCAACCGCCGCTAGTCCATCAGCGGCGTTTTGCGTGATACAATTCTGAATAACAGATGAAGCCGAAACCAAAACTGTTTGTCGTTCGAAAAGACAAAACAACCCCGGTGCACGAAGTTTGGATTGACGACGACTGGAAGAAGCAAGGCGGCAACTTGCCGGAAGCGATTGGATTTATCGCACCTCCTCCGCCGGAGGAATAGCGTCGCTGTTTTAGACAACGCTCCAGACAAGGCCGTCGATTGCGACGAGAAGCAAAAATGCGAGGACCATCGAACCGAGCATGAGATCTACTTTTTCCATGTAAACCAACGCCACGCAGGAACTAAGGTTCCCTTCAAGCGACGTTGTAGGCGACGAAAATAATGAACGCGGCCACCACGGCCGAGGCAAAGAACAGTTCGACTGGCACCGGTTTCATTTCTCCCCAATGCGGCCACAACGCCGAAGTTCCACGGTAAACTAAAGAAGGACAGTTCCTTTTGGCGGCGGCGGCATCCGCCCACCACAGTGGCTCTACCGCTCCCGCCCCAACATGAACAAACTTTTTGTAGGACTAACGAAAACAATAGAACCGACGCGCGGCCTTTTTATACACGACGACGTGCTCGATATTCCGCGTGCGAGGATTTTTGACCCGACGAAACACTCTTTCAATCCCCTCAAGGACATTGACTACAAGAAGGCCCGGGCACTCGCTGAAGTGCTCTACACCGCGTATCCGCGTCGCTTCGAGCCGCTTGAAGAGGCAGTGCTCGGCACACCCTTTCACTGGCAGTCAATCGAACGGCACTATGAATACCGCGCGCCCTTTGTTATTCCAAAGCACCTTCGCTTCGGGCACCAATTCTTAGTCGGCGCAAGCCGCTCGGGAAAGACGACTTTCCTCACCGCCCAATTGCTTGAAGATCTGAAGCGCGCGGAAC